>Ga0123356_10008549_pt1 | contig 10166 bp, 7 predicted proteins | sample TergutEmb28metaG_2_FD_92546 | JGI IMG/M metagenome (GOLD analysis project Ga0123356, IMG submission 92546) | Embiratermes neotenicus P3 segment gut microbial communities from Petit-Saut dam, French Guiana - Emb289 P3 | ecosystem: Host-associated > Arthropoda: Insects > Digestive system > Gut ... | reverse complement strand
TAACCTTGCGTGGGACAAAATGCTAAACACGCAGGGTACCACTGTATGGAGCAACAAAGGGTTAAATAGTCCTGACGGTGCTGATATATCAATAGACGATGTAATCGCTGATAGTTCGATGGGTGGGAGGTTCATACCTGAGAACGGCTGGACTGTAGAAAACGGCAAGCTTCCGGGACCGTTTGGTAAGGCAGTCGAAATACCTGAATATTTAAGAATTTAATAACAAAGCGCCACGGCGCGGAAGGGATATAAAATGTTAAATCCACAAAGATTGCCGGCGAAAGTAGAGCGGATCTGGGGAAAAAAAGTCCAGTTTTCGGGAGAGTTTTTACACAAGGGCGGGATTGGCGGAACCACCGACACGAAGGAAGTAATCGGTCGCACGTACGAAGGCGAGTACGTCAACTTTAGCGATCTTTTATCGAAGATCGCTAACTACGACCCCATGAGCGGGCCTACAGGCGCATTCCCAGACGACCGCCATAAACTAATAGTGTTCGAGCATCTACTGGGGGCCGCACTCATGTTATCGTCAAAGTCAGGGGTCGCCACATGGGCGCTTACGCTCGCCAACGACGCGCGAATACAGATGAACGGCGGCACCAGAATTGAGCTGACGGAGCAGGCGAGAATTATAATGGATATGGTTGGCCGCCTGCGCTTGCTGGGTGGTTCCGAGATCAATGTTTATGACGGAGTAAAGTTCTCGTCACACGGCAACGGAGGATGGTGTGGACTAAATGGCAATTTCGATTTAAATACACCTGTGCCTACGATTCCGGAGGGTGCCATGTTTTCGCTTGACGGCGATTCAAGGGTTTACCGCATATCCAGTTTGGGGAATAGCATCAGGGCTATTGTCGATGCAACGAACCAACATAAATTTAAGCCTGGAGACATATTTTATTTCGTTTCGGCGGCCGGCAACAATGACACCAATCTTGAGTATTACAACGCGCAAAAGGGGATGAATGTTACTGATATCGTTCCATCCGGCACCACGTTAGCGCTAATGTTCCTTTCGTTCGGTACGTCGTCTTTTGCCGATGTGCCGAGTTTTTCGAGGGTAGTATAAAAATGACTACAACGAAGACAGACAAATACGAAGCACGGATAACGGCGCTCGAGGAGGCGCTCAGGAGTATGTCGGGGCCCTTACTCATTAAGTCATGGGCAGGGTGCGTCCTTGAGCTGAATGAAAGTTTAAATGTGCAGAGCCTAATAATGAGGATTGATAGTTTGAAAAGGGATGTATCAGAGCTTAAAAACTTAATCAAAGAGAATGGGGGCCGTAAGGTATGAGCGGAATCGAAACCGTCGTATACAAGTTAGAGGGGAAAGTAGACTCGCTAGCTGAGCATGAGAGGCGTACTCGCGGCTGGGTTGAAGAGGTAGACAAGAAGCTTGGCAGATTAGAGGCCACGGTCAGCAACTTGCGCGTGACCGTGGCTGCCTACGGTGCTGCTGGGGGAGCTGCCGGAGCTATGATTATTGAGTCTATTGCAAAGTTTTTAGGTCGTTAAACGTTAGTCAACGGAGGAACAAGTGGGCACTAATTCCATGATGGGTATTTTAGCGGAGCTTAAGCAGGGCATTAATAAGGAAATGGAGAAGGCTGTTGTTGCCGCCACAAAGGAGCTGAACGGCCACGGGCAATCAAAGCCTATTGATTTGCCGCCGATACCGACAAAGCTAATGCCGCTTAATCCGTGGCAGTTTGCGTTTGCGGCGCGGGTGGCGGAGCTGATACGGTTTGCGTATTCGCGCGGCTACGCCGTAACATTCGCCGAGGCGCGTGTGCCGAAAGAGTGTATCGGCTGCGCTAAAGTCGGTACGAATCGCAGGGCAACCAGTTTGCATTTTGACGGGCTTGCCATAGACTTGAATCTTTTCAAAGATGGCAAGTTTTTGCAAAATACCGAGGATCATCGCGAACTTGGAGAGTACTGGGAATCAATTGGCGGGTGTTGGGGCGGACGGTTTAACGACGGAAATCACTATTCGCTGGAGTATGCGGGGAGGAAGTAATGGCACAGTTTACCGGCAGCTTGTTTGAAAAGGCAAAGAAATTGCAAGGGGCGGAGAAACCACTGTTTCATTCGCAACTAAATCCGTGGCAACCAAACACTGGCAAGGTTCAGGTGGATATTGTCGCACCGACATTCATGCAGGCGCCCGAGCCTACAACAAAAGACGACGCGGCCGGGCTCGTCAAGCAGGCCGGAGGCGTTGTTGGCGATATGATCACCGGCGACGCCATGAACGCATACCGCATACAGCAGAACGCGGCGCTTGCCCGTGCCGAGCAGAACCAGCGGGCGAACACAGCGGCGCAGATTCAGAGGGCGGGGTTCGCCGGAACTGCCGTTGGCACGGGTTACGCCAACGCGGCGGAGTCTGACATGCTGCGGAATCGCTTCGACTCGAATCTCGGGCTTGAGGTGGAACGGCAGAACATGCGATTGCAGGGAGCGGGCGTGGCCTTGCAGTACGCGGACGCGGTGAATCGGTTTGAGAGGGAGGGGACGGAGAGCCGACAAAAGGCGTACGAGGACGCGGGGCGGAATTTGGCTGCGGATTATCAGAGCCAGCGTCGCCACTATAATACGCTCGGCATTATGGATATGACCGACGCAGGCATGGACCGTCTAAAGCGTGAGGCACCTACACTAATGCACAATATGCAGCAAAAATGGGCCGCGGAAAACGGTGAGGGCGAGGTGCCGCTCTGGTACGTGCAGACGCAGTACAGATCGCTCTCTGACCCCGTGTACGGCAATGACGTATTGCTAATGGAAGAGATGTTTGTCGAGGCAGGCATGGATCCTATTCAGGCAAAGGCGCTTGCAATTTTTGCTTTCAATGGTTTTTTGACATATAATCCAGAAGCCAATCGTTGGGAGATTAACGAGGAAATGCTTAAGGGATTGAGCGGGGAGAGTGGAGCCTCTTCCTCGACTATGCCGACAGGCATCTATGGCAGTAATGATCCTGCGGGAGCTCCACGGGCTGCCGCCACAGAATCCGGGCGCCCTGCGGCTTTGGGTAGAGGGCTGTAAGGTGCTTTTAACAAAGTAGACAAGGAGGCAGTATGATTACAACAGCTGCGTTATTAGGGGCTGCAGGCATTGCGGCCGGAGGCAGTATTCTCGGCAATCTCTTTGGTGGGTGGATGAACGCCCGGGAGACTAACAAGAACCGCAAGGAGGCCCGGGAAATCGACGAGCGAAATTTTGCCTGGCAACAGCAGTTGGATGGGTTCAACATGGATCGTGCGACCCGCAACGATAACGTTTCAATTATCAAGGCGCAGGTTGATCAGGTCAATAACATGCTCCGAACGAACGTCGCGCTTCGGGACAGAATGGTTTCTCTTTGGGGAGGAGGTAAATAATTATGGGATATTCGCAATCATATCATCCAATGCAGTATCGGTCGGGCTGGGGCGACACGATCAAAAACATGACCAAAGAGGTATCGACGATAGTGTCCAACCTTGTGGCGAACTATCCGGGGGCCAAACAGGCGGACGAGCAGCGAGCCTTCGAGCAGCAGCAGAAGGATGAGGCGTTCCAGCAGATATCCAGCGCGCTTGGAGATATATTTGGCGCGGCAGGGATAAAGATTCGGCAGCCCAGTAAGGCAGAGAGCCTTGAGGATTACATCAAGTATACCGATAGCGTTCTACACGATCACATCGGCAGCTTGCCGAATGAGTTGCGAGGCCCGGAAACGCAAAGGCTGTACGACCTTGCGAAGAGTCGGGGAATGGAGCAGACGCAGGAGGTGGCTGGGCGGTTCGGTATGAGGAACCAGCTCGGCGAAGACCTGAATCGCTTTGCACCGCAGCAGAACCAGCAGCTCCCCGAGGCTTCGCCGGTGCCGTCACTTGGGGAATTGCAGGGCCAGTTTGGTCCGGCGGCGGACCCGTCTACTCAAGTGGGCAACGCGCTACTTGGCCCTCCTCCGCAGGGTGGGCCGATGGCAGGCTTGGGTCTTGACTTTCCCTCGGGGATGTCCACGGAGTCGCACATGATGAGGTCGGGCGGCACGCCGTCCATAATCGACCAGATGGCCAGTGGTGGACAGATGCAGCAGCCAGAACCTAACCGGTTTGCACAGGGGCGTACCGGTCCGGATTATACGAAGGGATTTGAGGACGATCTTCGCAGGCTTGCCGACGATGTTTCGAGCAACAGGGTGAATTATAGGGATGCTGGGAAAAGGCGCGACGATATACTTGGCGGCCTCCGCAAGGGACAGCTGGCGAACGAAGAGCACGACGAGAAGATGCGGAACGATCGGTTGAACGCTCTTCGCAAGGATTTATTTGCGGCGCGGGGCAGAAACAAAATACTGCGCCGAGACACGCGCGAGGAGATTGCTGAGTGGGACAGCGCGGAAATGTGGGACAACCCCGAGAACTTTATTCTTGGGGAAGCGATATCGGCGGGAGTAGATCCATTGAAGCAATACGATGCAGAAACGCGCAGGATTGCCGCCAATAGCCGTGGTGCCGGTGGAAGAGGCGGGCGCGGTAGCGACAATCAAAAAGAGCCGCAAAACCCGTTTGCGAAAGAGATTCTTGATATCGACAATGCGAAGGCGCGGCTATACCAAGATAGCAACACTCCAAATCCTGTAGAGCTTCGTCGGCTTGAACGCCGGCGCGGAGAAGTCGGTTTGGCGGAGAGGGAGCATAACAGGCTCAAGGATAGCACAAGGCCTTTAAGCGTGGAAGAGGCTAAGACTGCAGCGGTTGCCACATTCAGAACAATTGATGCGTTGAAACGGCTGATTCAGCGTAACAGTACGCCAACATTCAATGATGCCGGAGTCCCTAGCTTCCGCATGAGGGCAAGCGAGGATAACGGGCAGGAGTTTTTTAACAGCATCAAAAGCTCAGACGTGTTTCGCTCACTCGACAGGGACACTCAAAACATTATTGAGCGCTATTTACAGGAAGGCAGCGTTTGGGATGTGCTCCAGGAGTTGGAGGAAAGGGCGCAGGTTGAACGAACGTACAATACGCCGGCCATGTGGGATTTCGCCGGTAAGAGGTGGAAAGAGTTATGAGTCGCTTCGACGATATAATCCTTGGCGGTGTTACCCGCAATTCGAGTCAGTCCTCGGATCGAGCTCCCACGAGAGGAGCTCTCTCGTGGGAGGAACTCGACGATGTTGTACTTGACGCGACACGGGATCATCCCGATGTTGACCCGGTACTTCTCCGCGCATTGATCCTCCATGAATCCGGCGGCAATCCAAATGCCGTGCCGATGAGGAATGGGAAGTTGCAGAGTTCCGCTAAGGGGCTTGGCCAACTTATAGATGCTACCGCGCGGGAGATGGGTGTTAAGAATGCGTTTGATCCATACGAGAATGCGAGAGGCGCAGCGAGGTATCTTTCCCAGCAGTTGCAGAAATTTGGAAACGAGGAAGCTGCGCTTGCCGCGTATTTCAGGGGACCGGGAGCAGTAAGCGAGCATCTTCTTCGTAGTAAGGACGTTAGGGAAATGCTGGGCGATACGGGCGGCGCTACTGTTTCTCAGTATTTGGACTCTATAGGCAGGATAAGATCAAGAGATCGGGATCGCGGATTTCATCCTCGCGGCGTTGTGGAGCAGGGCGAGGGCGGACGGTGGATTTACGAAGAAGACCTTTTCAGCTCTGCGATATTGAAGCGCCCGGTAAAGAATCGCGTTTGGGTTCCCGATGTGCCGGCGCAAGTTCCGACAACTCCCGACAACAAAGAAAACTCGTTAGAGTCGCCAGTAGCCGAAGTTCCTGTAGAAGATAGTCAGCTTGACGGCATGGAGATAGGGCAATGGGGAGAGGGCTTGGTAATAGATAACATACGCGAGACACAAAGACAGATTGTGCAGAGAGCAAAACAACAGGAGCGCGAGAGAGGTATACGCGCTCGGGGTGCATCCCGAGCTGTCAATAGTGGAGCATATAACCTGCCGCAACTTGATGAGCGCTATGCAGATTACGGTGCCCCGACAAACCAAACCCCGAAGGGGGCTGTCCGCAGGCAGATTGTTAAAGACATGACGGGCGAAGAGTATCAAGCCTATCTTGCCAAGGGCCGGCAGCTTCTCAGTCGCTTTGAGAGCGACCCGGAAGTCTACGAAGCCATGTCCACGGCGGAGCAGATTGCCCTCGATCATGCGAGGTTCGATGTGAACTGGGGACAGTCCGCCATGAATGCGGTGGGTAGGACGCTCCCAGGTACTCACATTGTTGCGAAGGAAACCGCTGCCGAGCGAAACATTCGAGCAGAGCATCCCTACGCGGCGATGGCCGGCAGCGTTACCGGCGGTATGGCTACAACGCTGGCCGGTGGCCCCGGGGTTGGCGCAGCGATAAAGCACGTTCCCAAGATTGGGAAGGTTGTCAATGCCTCCGCCGTCTTGAAGCCGCTTACACAGCGAGTGGCTACGGCGTCCTCGCTGAGTGTCGGACGCGATGTCGGACGGGCGGAGTGGGACGAGATACTCACCAATGCCGCGATAGCCGGGGGCGGAGCGGCGGTGTCTATCGCGCCGGAGATCTGGTTGAGGTCGGGAGCCGTTCAACTTCTGGCTCAGCCGGGGGCCGACCTGTTATTTGATATGGCCGTTGCCGGGGCGCGTGGCGACAAGATGGATAAGGAGTGGTGGATCTCCGAGTTCGTATCGCTGGGCTCGTCCGGCGCTTTCGCGGTTCGCGACGTCGCGAGTGGCAATAGGTTTGTGGTAAATCAGGCGGCGCAGCGGACGGAGATAAAGAGGGCGTTCCGTAGTTGGAGCAGGCGGGACAGGGACGGGAAGGCGCGGGGTAGCGAGGGGTTTGTGATAGAGCCTGCCGACGCCGCACGGGAGCGCCCGCAGGGACCAGTTGTAGAGCCGAGGAGTGCCACGCCTCCACCTGAAGCAAAGCCGCGTTCTACGGGAACGGGAGACGCCCTTGATGTGTTTCACGAGAAGCACCGCCAGCAGATTGAAGATGCCAGCGCGGCGCGGGAGCGGGCGCTACGGATTGATATCGACCCGAAAGAACTGGAGGGATTCGATGGCGTCTACAGGGAACGAGCGATAAAGATGCTCCAAAACCAAGCCATGGAACAGAGAAAATTGAACGTAGGCGACCCATTCCAAGGCTTCGAGGTTGTCAGGGCGGCAGAGCTCGACATCGCGAAAGCAAGGTTGGACAACGATGGCGTTCCTTACGCCCTTGAATTTTTTGATATGGGTGGGATTGGCGCATTGAACAAACATTTTAAATCGGATAACAATGCGGCTAACGTACCTATCCGGGCGGTTCTCGGCGACATCTACATGAAAGAGGTGGAGAGATTTGGTGGAATAGTCTCTCGTACAGGCGGGGACGAGTTCATGACGCTGTGGCCGGGCTTTATGGCGGCAGAAGTAGAGGTCATCCGTGAAAAAATAGAAAATAAAATACGTCAGAAACGTAACGAGCTTGGACTGGGCGAGCTGAATTATCACAAAGACGCTGGAGAATATACGGACTACAAAGGAAAACTGCCCGCGGGTGCGCTCCATACTTTTTATGGCATCGTAGATGGTCGCAAAGGAGCCGCGCGTACAGAGCTGGCGCAAGAAGCATCGCGTGATTTGGAGAGACAAAAGACGAGATTTTTCTACGAATTGGGCGAAAAACAAAAAGGACTTGAAAGAGGACAAGAATCAGGTTATAATAAAAATAGGGAGGAAAATAACAATGAGCATAGAATCACGGAAACAGATGTTCGGGATACCCCAGGACGCGACGCCGGAAGAATACTGGGCGGCCATAAACAAGGGGCAGACTCCGGAACAAATCGAAGCCCGCGAGCGGAAGGTAGCAGAGAGAGAGGCCCGCATCAGGCAGGCAGTGGCAGCAGTGGTGACGTAACCCCGCCGCCTAAACCCCGTCCGCTCAAAAGCGAAAAACAGGGCAAACAACCCAAGCGCACAATCCCCGACGAAGACCATACCTCACACTATTGGGAACAAAAAACTGTATATGATCTCGCCGATACCGTATACAAAGCCTTAGAGAAAAGTGGTTACAAGGGATGGCTGGATGACTACCGGAAGATTACTCGCGGTACCACAAACTTAAAAAACCGTAACGACCGCATATCAGATAAAGCCAAAAACATCATCGACGGCATAGCCGACAGGACTTCCGACAACATTGCTGCCGACAGCCCCGGTATGGCCGACGGCTATTCAAGGGGAGGACTTGAGATACCAAAGCACGGGGACGACATTCGCCAGCTGTTGCAGACCCACTATATGGGCAAGGCCGACTTCCAAGCCTTTAAGAGGAGATACGAGGCTGACTACTGGTCAACCAAGGATAACAAGAACGCTCCCGTGGAAGATCCGGCGACGGACAAGGCGTGGAAGCAGCTCGATAAAGACCCGTCCAAGCTGACGGCGGAGCAGGTGCGACTGCTCGAAGCGGAGGTCGAGTCTGACCTGTCTGTGTACTTGCGAGAGATGGGCGCGCCAGAGGACATCGTCAACAGTCTGCCCAAGTTCAGAGGATACTACGGAGCCGCGAGCATTGGAGAGTACTCCAAGAGTTTCAAGTCTGGGACGGACTACAGCAAGGACGTTCCGGCTCCCGCCGACGACACGCCGGCCATCAGATCCGACGGCTCCGTGCGCTCCGGGTACAAGCCGCTCGAAGGGCCTGAATTGAAATTGGTTTCAGATATGCTCGGGATAAACACCAGAGTCAAAGAAGACCTCGGGGAGGGCGTACGCGGCCGCGCCTACCAAGGCAAAGGTGGCGAGGGCAGACGGATAGACCTTCGCGCCGACCTCGCCAACGACCGAGGCCAGGCGGATGCTGTATACGCCCACGAGATCGGCCACCTCGCCGCCGAGCACGGAGGGGGTGGGAAGGTTAAGGCGCTGGCCACCAAGATTAAGAACGCGAAGCACGAGAATAGGCAGTTCATCGAAACCCACCCGGAGGTGCTGGAAAGCATAACCCCGAGGGAGCGCGGCCAAATTAAGCGCCGGGCAGTAAAGGAGCTTGAGTCGGCTTTAGGGCGGAAGGCTACCTCGGAGGAGAGGAGCGCGGCGTACCGGGACGCGCTGATGGAGATGGCGGAGTCGCGCGGGTGGACGGAGCTCGCCAAGATTTACAACGAAACCTACGAACTGTCCAAGAAGTGGCGCCCGCTTGACGAGTCCAAGGTGCCGGCGGGGCATTTGAAGTACCGGCGGAAGGGCGAAGAGGTCTTCGCGGATATGATATCCATATTTCTCAACGACCCCGACCTGCTCCCGCAGCACGCGCCGACGTTCTGGAAGGTGTTCAACGGATGGGAGGACGCGCGGAACCCGTTCACGCAGATTCACAGGGAAGTCCAGGCGCTGATTCGGCAGGGGCCGGAGGCGGTATCCTCAAGGCGCATAGAGGAGAAGATAGAGGGCTACGAAGAAGGGTATGCGGCAGAAATCGCCGCTGCCGACGCAAAAAAAATCAAGGGGGTGTTGAACAATATTAAAGCGGCGGGCGGCGAGGCTATTGACGCGGTCGTCGATAAATATATAATGGTGAAAGATCTTGATAATCTACTGGCGTCGGCAGGTTTGCCGGTTAAATTTGAGTCGTACATGGAGATGCGGGCTCTGCCTCGCGTCAGCGGACGACAGCAGCTCTACCTGGAAGAGGTAAATAGATTATTGTCGAAAGAGCTTGGGCGTAGCGGAGCCAAGAACAAAAAAAATCTTAACTACCTCGGCCTTATTTCACAGTACAACCGCGTTATCCACGAGCGCGGGAAGATTTTTAATCCCGGCAATGACACGCCAGAAACCGCAGCGGCAGACTTAAAAGTATTAGAGAATAAGCTCGGCTCTGACAGATATAACAAATTGCAATCTATCGCTGCCGAGTATCAAAGGATAAGGTCTGAACACATTATCCCCAGAATAAAAGACTGCGGCCTTATGTCTGATAAGGGCATCGAATACATCGAGGGGAACTCGAATTATAGCACGTTCCGAATACTGCGGGACATGGTGAAAGAGCACGGGGTAGACGCAACAAGGGCCGTCGTGGGCATTAAACGGCAGATAGGGACTGTCAAAAGAGTAGAGAACCCCTTTCTGTCGACAATCGCAAATGACATGGGGCTATTGCGAATCGCT
>Ga0123356_10008548_pt1 | contig 10168 bp, 12 predicted proteins | sample TergutEmb28metaG_2_FD_92546 | JGI IMG/M metagenome (GOLD analysis project Ga0123356, IMG submission 92546) | Embiratermes neotenicus P3 segment gut microbial communities from Petit-Saut dam, French Guiana - Emb289 P3 | ecosystem: Host-associated > Arthropoda: Insects > Digestive system > Gut ... | reverse complement strand
TGATAACAAAACAAGGCGTCGCTATGAGGTTTGTCTCATTGATCATCGAACAAAAAATCGAACCGGACAAGAGGGAATACGAAAAACATCTTGATTGGTGCCTGCAATGCGGGGAATGTTTCGAACGATGCCCGGCGGACGCCATAACAAAAGACGGGCACGACAAGGAAAAATGCAAAGAGTGCGTACATGAAATCATCGAAAAAAACCGCAGTAACCCTGTGTTAAGCCCGATGGACGAGTTGGGTTGCGGTCTTTGTCAAAGCGGAGTCCCGTGCGCCGACGGAAAACCGGTCGCCTGATCAGACAGACAAAGGTGGAATGCTTTTTTAGGAAAGCACAAAGTCAACTACGAGTCGTGTATTTACAAATATCTGATCGCCGTTGGCCTTTTCGATATAAAGCATTTCACCGTTTTCGACGATTTTTATTAATTCCTCAATAGACCCGCTGAAATAAACGTCGTCATAAAAATGCTCGTCAAGCAAACGCAGTTTCAGTTTTATTTCTTTTTGTTCCAGTACAGCGGCGGATTTTACTTTTGCCGCTTCATACATTGATCTCTCCATAAATGATCACCATACCTTTCATAAAGCGGACGCCTTTCATTATACATTTTTTTTAATGTTTCAACATCTCTCGAAAGGGGTCTGCCTTTAGTATCAAGCAATTCAAGCGGTTTGTCAAGATAAATTACGACGCCGTTACGGCAAAGGGCGTCCATATTTTCTCTCCTGAGGACGCAGCCGCCCCCTGTGGCGATGACGATTCCGCGCCGCTTCCCGAATTCCGCCGCGGCAGCCGTTTCCATATCGCGAAAGTGCTCCTCGCCGAACTTTTCAAAGATGTCACCTACAGACATTCCCGCTTCAGCGGAAACGGCTTCGTCAAGGTCGACGAAGTCTTTGTCAAGTATATGGGCCAGCTTCCTGCCAAGTACGGTCTTACCGGCGCCGGGCATTCCGATCAGCACTATATTTTGAACTGCCGCCGTGAGCTTGTCCGTGACCTCCCCGATTTTATGCGAGTAATTTACACCTGTAAACAAATATCCGGCTGCGGCAGCCTGAGCGACAAGCATGGGGATGCCGTTTGAATACGCCATGCCTAATTCCTTTGCCCTGAGAAGCAGGTCCGTATGCAGAGGATTGTATACCACGTCTATGACTCCGCTGCAATCCGGAAAATCCGCCGGGTCAATAATCAAGCCGCTACCGACAGGGGTGGCGTTTATTATTATTTCCGCGTCTTTTTCTGATGAGTAATCATGGTTTCGTCCCGCGACCGTTATTTCTGAAGCGCCTTTGTCACGGGCGCATTTTTGTATGGCGAGGCTGACGCCTCCCGCGCCTAAGATCAGGACTTTTTTACCGTTCAGAGAAATCCCGCTCACGTCAAGAGTATACAAAAAACCGTAATGATCTGTGTTTGCCCCGATAAGCCTGCCGTTTTTTTTGTAAACCGTATTGACCGCGCCGATTTCTGCGGCTGTATCGTCAAGCTCATCGCAAAAAGGTATGACCGCCCTTTTGTAAGGAACGGTTATATTAAGGCCGTCAAAATCCCGGGAATTCATTAGAGTTTCAAATTCTTCGGCGTTCAGGCTGAACAATTCGTAATTATAATCCCCGAACATTTCGTGGATCGTCTTGGAATAGCTGTATGACAAGTCGGCGCCCGCAAGGCCGAATTTATTCATCCGGCCGCGCTGATATAAGCGGGATACGGCGAGCAGGCCGTTGAAAAAATCCTCCGAATATGAAGACAATTCAGGGCCGGCTTTTTGCGCGGCCCTGCTAAGTATTTCCTGTTCCCTTTCGGCGTTCAACACCGGCAGGTTGTTTTCTTTTTTATATTTCGCGGCATGATCCGACAGATTCATACGTTTGATGAATAATTTTGTGAGTTCATCGTCGATGGCGTCGATTTCCCGCCGTATCCGTTCAAGTTCCATAAACAGGTATATTCCTTAATCCGTAATCGTCACAGTTCTTGTCGGTTGATCCCAGCCGACTTCAGCGCCAAAGCTTTCCGCGACGGCGCGAGCCGGCACCAAAGTTCTGCCCCCCACAAGCTGAGCCGGGACGTCAAGGGTAATATTCTGCCCGTTACGGGTCAAAATACTGCTTCCGATCGTCAGGGATATGGTAATATCATCTTTTACAGCGGTAACGGTCTGTGTTGATTGATTCCAGTCGACAGTCGCGCCCAAGGCCTCAAATATCGCCCTGAGAGGTACGAGAGTCCTGCCGTTTTCAATGACCGGCGGTTGGTCAAAGGTCAGTGTTACTCCGTTTACGATCACCTTTATATCCTGAGCCGGCGCGGGCGCAGGTGCCGGCGTTGCCTGCCCGGTCTGCACAAAACCTATGGCGTTACTTACATTTCTTCCCGGGCCGTTTAAGTATCTGCCGTCCTTGTAATAAGCGATTGAACCGCCGCCGTCCAAAAATAAAGCATTCACACATTCTGAAGCGTTTCCTACTCCTATGGAGATCCTGCCGTCGGCAGTCCCCCCTATATAAGACCTGTTGGATCCTCCGACGCCGTTTATCTTAGCCACGTCCGAACCAACCGCAAAATAAACGTCTTTGAAATTATGCCCCGCCGGCGAATTGATTTCCCATGACCATGTGGCCTGTTGGCCTACGGAGAAAGTGTTTATACTTGTGTTTCCGTAAAACACATTAGCCGCGGAAGAAGCTACTACGACAAACCCGCCTGCCGGCACTTTCACAGGCCCGTGAGATATGATGTCTTTGATCGTACCGCCCTCAACTATGACAGCCCTGTCACCCGGCTTAAGCTGTACGTCCCGGCCGAAATCTCTGTCATATAAAGTCACCGACGTCGCCTCATGGCTCGGATGGTTCACCCGCCATACAGTGCTTCGGTCTCCGTCTACTATAAATCCGATGTTTAATGTTACTTGTTCAACTATGAATGTTCCTTGTTTTGTTACAGCGCCTAAATAGCCTCCCCATTGGCCCGTCGCGCTGCCGAATCCTGAGCCGTGAACCAATTTACCGTCGCTGATAAGTACACCGCTTGGGAAATTAAGAGGAAGTCCGTATAAATCGCCGAAAGCCCGCAGGGCGCTTACGTCCCCGCCTCTTCTCAGTATTTCGTCTTCCGTAGAGTAAGCGTCAAAATATGTGGCGTTAATGGCTACAAAAGCGCCTTTCGCCTGAGCGTATGCCCCTACTGAGGCAACATCCGTCATGCCGTTATGTATAAGGATCGGAACGTACTGACCGCTTTTAACGTCGATGAGGGTGTTTGTGCTTGCGTAGACAGCCCCGGTTTCCGTCGGTAAAAAAGCAATAATTAAAAATGCTAAAGTTAAAACAGAGAACGCTTTAAAAAACTTCTTTTTGATCATTTGATGTACCTCCCTTTTAAATTATGTAATCATATATCTCTTTCTTTGTCAATTCACCCGGGAAAATATAGTCAGATTATCAAAACCCAGATCCGCGTATTTTAATTCTATCACATAGGAGGGCAGCGCCGGGTCGCCGTGATATTCCGCAAAAATCGATTCATGGTTGACGCAGAACCCGATGAATTTGTCTGCCGCGCCTTGGGACTGCGCCGCAACGTCCATAGACCTTGGTTCTCCGAACTCTTCACGTAGCTGTTGATCGGCCTCGAGTTTGCTGAACACCGCTTCTTCCAGGATCTTTTCCGCGTTGACGCCCTCAATGAATATGTCTCTGATGGGAACAGGCCCGCCTCCGCTGATGTGATAGCACCTGAGGGTTTCATGTCGTTCGTAGAGATGACGAACCCCGGTCCTTTCCAAATAAATGTCGGCGATTTCATAAATCCTTACATTGATAAAATCCTGCACGCGGCTCGTCATCACATTTTTGCTGTAATACGCCGCGGCGTCCGCCGGGGCGGTTTCGCTTAAAATCCGCGCCAGGCGCTCGATCACTGAGGCGTCGACTGATTCTTCAGCCTTTATCGACAGGAGCGCGTGCTCGGGGAAGCTGCTCCGATACCTTCCCCGCAAACTGATTTCGACGCCGGACTCAGTGTAATCCCTGTACCATTCCTCTGCGGCGTCATAGTCGTAGTAGGTCCAAAGAATTTTGTTTCCGGTTTTATCTCCTGCGTAGATGTTCACGTCATGGTCGTAAAACCGCTCAGTGATCGCAAAATTTTCATCGAAGTCGAATGTATGAATAAATCCAAAACTGCCGCCCTCCACCTGAAGCATATAAGGGTACAGGAAAAACATCGGGTCGCCCAAGTCGCCGATTATATCGTGATAGTCTATATTGTCGGCAAACACATCTTTAAGTCCGAACTCGTTTCCGGTATTCAAATCAACATTGTATGTTATATCAGCGTTGTAATATCCTTCATAAACCGGCACCCGTTCGCCGGTCGCTTCTCCGAAACTCCATGTATAATAGGCATGGACGGAAAGAATGTTATTAAAACTTCCGTAATATTGAACATAGGTATATTGCTTGCTGCATTCAAGCTCAGGGTACATTTCCCTTGCCTCCGCCGGGACTTCTCCGGGCTGATACAGCTCGTACAAGCCTTTAAGATGACCGTTTATTTTGTCCTGAACTTCCGTGTTTTTAAGACCGTCAATCTGAATATAGCTGCCTGAGAAGTCCGTGCCCGAGGCCTGAATATCTTCGCCGGCGTATGTAATTGTGAGGGGATTTTCGACGATATACCTGATATCAACAGGTGCATAGACCGGGTTAAGGGGTTCGCTCGTCGTTCCGCCTCCGCAGCCTGATAAAATAAGTACGCAGCATAAAACCGCGCACAGTACGATGCTTACTTTGTTTTTATTGCTCTTCATTTCAGTTCTCCTTTTAGCAAATCACACAATATATTATACTCTATGTATAAGTACAAATAAATGATGAGTTACGCACGGTAAAAATCACGCTTAATTAAATTCCACAATATGCCCGGCGACTTCCACCGAGATTACAGAATCAAGATCGAGGGCGTCAGCCGTTTCTCCGACTACGGTGAACCCGCCGGGAGACATACCCGAATCGTCAAATTCATTGACAAACATCATCCCTTCAACAAGTACCACCGCACCGTCCGCCATATTGATTTTTATACCCGGATCGGGAATGAATTCCAAAAACTCCGTATAGTCCGCGCTTTCAGAAATACCTCCTGGGCAGCGTCATACGCTTCGTGATGATCCCACAGCAGATTATAGCAATACTTTACGATATTGCTTCCGTATTCTCTGACGACTGTTTCAAAATCCAACTTAGCCCGCCCTCCTGAGTATAAGACGAATAACGAACTGCTTATGTGACATTTTATATTATTCCATTTACGAATGGAATATGTTATATTTTATAAAAACAGACACGGTATGGGATGACGGAGGTTCCGCCATTAAGAAAAAAAATAAATTCATAATAATATTTGCGTTTGCCCTTGTATTCTGCGCCGGCTTTTTATTCTATAATAATGCCTTTTCGATGCAGGAGGATGTGGAGTTAGCGGAAACTATCCGGCAGAATGTTATCACCCGGAATATGATTGACTTTGATGTGATGATAACCGATTTTGAGTGGGATGAAATGGTTGTTTTCGGTAAGTACTCTAATCCGATTGAGTTTTTCAGAATGACGGGTATAACACCGAAAAAGTTGGACACGCCCATCAGGTTCAGTGAAACAATTTCGTTGATTGTTTTTGTGAACAATAAGAAAATCGTCGCGTTTGTGAATTATCCGATAAATAAAGGAGATTTTAGAAGCATAGGATTGTTTCAAAGGGAATCTTCAAAGTTCAATGTTGAGTCGGGGCATGCAGGCGTCAATGATTGGTATGATTTAACACATAGAAATTACGAACCGCCGATTCCTATAATTCTTGTTGAAGCAATCGCAGAAGCCCTTGATTCGAGGCGGTATGCGTTCTTTGAAGGGGAATCTTTCAGTTCGGCTTACAAAGTATTATGGCAGGATGAATACAGAACAAGAGTTACGGTATACTTGATTGCTACACATGGATGGTATAGCCGTGAAACCGCGCTAAAGCCGATATCAGGATGCGGAATTGTTTTCGGCATACTAAGCGCGACCCTTGAAGACGGTGTATACATAGTAGATAATTACAGTGAATATGATTTAAAGCAGCTCTTGGATTCGGAGGACGAAATATTCCCTGTCCGCTTAGTGGAAGAGGTACAGGCAAATGCGGATACTTATCTTGCCGCCCTGAAAGAAGCGGAGCGAAAGAATGTAGTAGAGCACTTCGGATTTGCTGAAAACAGTGAAGTTCATGTTGTAAATGATATTGAAATGAAGCTTTTTTCGGATAAAAAAGTTTACAAGACAACGGAGAAAATCCACATTTGGGCGACCCTTGAATACGTTGGAGAAAATGACGCCATAAAAATTTGGAGCGGTTTGCCGCACATGGGTTTTTCCATTACGGACGGCAAGGATTTCAATACGGATTTCTTTATTTTTGATATACTGAGAGAAACTGTTTTGAAAAAAGGAGAGGTCTCTATATATAGGTACGAAAAAAGCGGTTCTTGGAACTCGGAGTTTTGGGAGAGTCCTTATCAGGAAAGGGATTTATATCTGCCGGCAGGGGAATATACGGTTTCGGTAGTCGGAGCGTTTTCGTCAGTTGAGCCGAACGGTGAACCGAGCGGATTGCTTTGCGAACTTCAAATTAAGGTTGAGAAATAAAAGTCTGTATAATTCACAAATATAACCATAAAGTTGTATACTGTCCTCAAACATAGAGTTGTCATAGCGGCTGCCGACCAAACAGAAAATAGATTTCCGCTTGACTTGCAATAACGAATTTGTTATAATTGCATTGAGAGAGGAAGCTACAAAAAATGTTTGAAGTTCATTTTTACGAGGACAAAAAAGGGCGGCAACCTATTAGGGAGCTTTTGGATATACTGAAAGAAAAAGCAGTCACAAGCAAAGATGACCGAATACAACACGAAAAAATACTTACCTACATTCGCACGTTGCAATTACATGGCACAAGAATAGGTGAGCCTGTAGTCAAGCACATTGGCGGCGATATATGGGAATTGCGCCCTTTATCGCACCGTATATTTTTCTTTTATTGGAAAGACAATAAGTTTATTTTGCTTCACCATTTTTTAAAGAAAACCAAAAAGACACCGCAAAATGAAATTAAGCAAGCAGAGCGCAATATGCAAGACCATAAGGAAAGGAATGAGTGATATGGCAGTCAGAAAGCCCACTAACTTTGACGATTATTACTATAATGATAACAACGTCAACCCGAGCCAAAGAGCCAAAATTGAGTTTGAAGTAGAACTTATCGGCAAGCTGATAGAGGCAAGGGAGCAAAAAGGCTTTACACAAGCGCAGTTAGCCGAAGCCGCAGGGATTAAGCAGTCGGCGGTTGCAAGAATGGAGAGCCTGAAAGCCACGCCGCAGATTGACACGCTTTTTAAGGTCTTAACGCCGATGGGTTACAAATTGGCGATTATACCGAATGAGGAAAGAGTGTAGTTCGATAAGTGAGCGGCGATGCTTTGTATATCAACAACGGTATACCGCAATCCAAGCGGATTGCTTTGCAAACTGCAAATTAAGGTTGAGAAATGGTGAAGAGAATAACTGCTGCAGCCTTGCTGATTATAATATCTATAATGGTATACGTAAATATGCAATCAAAGGCAAAAATGCCGTTTGTTGATTGGACAGTAGCCGATATTTCCGGCGTAACAGTTGAAATGGTGCCACTTTATCCGGAAAAAATCGTCTTAAAAGATGATGAAATAGAAGAATTGGTATCCTTACTTAACAAAATAATAATCTATCAAAGAGACTTTTTTTACTATTCACGCGGAGGAGGCGGAGGCGCAGTAATATACACCATAACAAAATCTGACGGAACACAAGATATAATAAGTTCTTCAAACACGACCGTGGCGATAAACGGCGCAGTATATGCATCCGAATTCGTACCTGATGAAAATTTGGCTTTACTGTGGTACAGAGTGGGTTTATAAAAAGCGATTAATGTCTGTATAATTCACAAATATAACCATAAAGCGGGGCGAACCCCGACATTGCCCATACCGGTGGCGAATCCCGCCACATTGACAGTACCATCAAATGCGACGAAAGCGGCAAGATCACTATTCCCTCCGGGTGAACGAAGAGACCACGAACGCTCCGCTGACCTGTCACCGTCATAGGCGTTGGAAATCGCCAAACCGTCTGAAGATGGTTCCATCTTTCCGGTGGCTGAGTCCATGTGCATCCGATTTTTGTTCAAGTAATCACCGCTGTTGCCAAAATATCGGTCCACTTCTTCAAGACTCAGAAGAAACACCATGTCAACGGTATTGCGCTCCCCCGGAACGCCGTACCATAGATTGCCGCGATTTTCTATCGGTGTTTCGGCAATTCTTTCTCGTTCTTCCGATGTAAATGTCTGCAAAAATGCGCCGTTCAAATACGACCTTACGCCACTTTTCTCCCAGACCCCACTGTGTCCGAAGCGCAGTTCAACGACGTCTTCTGTTATAATCAGCATCTTGTCGTCCTGCACGTCAAGCACAATCCAAGTAAATGGGCCGAACTCAAGTTTTTGCGCTTCGTCCTTAGGCACCATTATAAATGCAAAAACAACCAACATTAAGGCGCAGACGCAAAAAATTGCTTTTATTATTCTTTTCATTAAAACCTCAATTTCCGCTATGCCGTTCCAATACCCCGAGCATATTTCCGTTTGATAAAAGCGTATAGTTTGGGTTAGTCAGGTGTATAGTTCAAATTTCTTACATATGATGTGTTCTTTCCGGCATCGATTTTATGGATGTATCCGGTCTTAACCAATGCAAGCAGAGTTGTTTCGATTGTTGATATGCTGATATCCGGACACTTCGCATGAATATCTTGTTTTGAAAGTTTTTGCATTGTATTATCAAATAGTTTTTTGACTCTTTCCGGCTTCGATAGTTTGCGGAATTGAATGTACTCGGTACGCGATTCAAATTCCTTATATGCACTTAAACAAATTTCAAGACAATATTTTGAAAAAGGATAATATGTATTTTTATGATTATGCCAACCCTTTGAACTGTCTGCAAGTACTTCGTAATATGTCTCTTTTGTTTTTTCAATAATCATTTCTATACTAATATATTTTCCAACGATATATCCGCTGCGATATAGCAGCAACAAGGTTAATAAACGACTCAACCTGCCATTTCCGTCATTAAATGGATGGATACAAAGAAAATCAAGAATGAACATCGAAATAAGTAAAAGGGCATTATAGTGTTGCTTATCTACACTACTAATATATGTTTTTGTAAGACGATCAACAGCGTCCATGTTTTTGTACGATCCACCTATAGATGCCGGACTATATCGATAAATATCTCGATGCATTTGTAAAATAATATTTGAATTTGGCAACATATAATCATAACTATCGTGTATCAAACCTAATACATCACGATAGCCGGCAATTTCACGTTCAGAACGGGTTTTTGGCTCTGAAGTCATGTTCATTATTTCATTCAAACGCTTATCGGTAGTATAAATTCCCTCCAAACGATTTGATGCTTTTGTACTATGAATTTTTGCAATATTAAGCATTGCATCAAGAATATCCGGTTTTGCTTCGATAAATAAATCCTGCTTTCCCTTGTACTCGTGTATTGATGCAACGAGGTTCATAATCTCCGCTGTCATAAGCTCTGCAGGGATTTTATCATAGTCAAATTTTCGCAATGTTACACATTCCTTTCTGCATAAACATTTTATATACTGCACAATTATAACACGCAATTGTGCAGAAAGCAAATAGATTGTGCAGAAAAATAGAAGGAGTTGCCAATTTATTGCTTTAATTGCTGCTGCGGTTCCGATAGTCTTGATGTTTCGATTATTTAAGGTATAATGGAAATAAATCATGAAAAGAAAGGAACCTCAATGAGAACAGTACTTATTATAACAACAGGATTGATGGGATTTGCATTCCTGATAAGCGCGATCTTGATTTTGGCAGGAATATGGAATTTAAAGCGGGAATTTGATAAACCTTACGATAAAAAAGCAGCGTCACGATTCTTGGGTACAATTCTTTTATTAGTAGCAATTATTTGTTCAACCGGCTCGGTGTTAGGCTATTTAGAGTTATGTCC
>Ga0123356_10008547_pt1 | contig 10168 bp, 11 predicted proteins | sample TergutEmb28metaG_2_FD_92546 | JGI IMG/M metagenome (GOLD analysis project Ga0123356, IMG submission 92546) | Embiratermes neotenicus P3 segment gut microbial communities from Petit-Saut dam, French Guiana - Emb289 P3 | ecosystem: Host-associated > Arthropoda: Insects > Digestive system > Gut ... | reverse complement strand
TTACCTGATCGCGCCGCGGTTGGGTGGAACCGAGGATATTCATAATCTTTGGCCCGAACCTTACCGAGACCGCGTGTGGAATGCACGCGTGAAGGATGCTCTGGAAGAACGTCTCCATGAGATGGTTTGCAGTGGACAACTGGATCTACACACGGCGCAGTATGACATTGCTACAAACTGGATCGCCGCATATAAGAAGTACTTTCACACTAATGAACCTCTCCCTCTGAGTTCGTAATTCATATCCGGCACTCCTTGGTAAAGCGCTGTCCCCTGGCTGGTTGTTTCTCCGTCCTGAAGTCCGAACACCGGCTGACTGTCGGACCTCAGGAGACATGTCGACCTTTCACGATTTGTACGACTCCTATGTGCGGACTGTGTGCTTGGCAGATCGCCGTTCAGCGTTTTCCGCTTTTCCGGCGTCGGCGCTCCGCGGCCCTGAGAATGAAGTGAACTTCGTGAAATTGCTATATCAGCAAGAGTTCACAGGCCTTGGCTTTCGTGGCCAGGATAGTTGGCCGATGCCCTAGATCTTTTGAAATTCAAGAAAAACGGTCATCTAGGGGGGTGCGCCAGGAAATGACCTGCTGCGCTCCGTTGGATTGACGATGACCATATTTTCGGCGCTTTGGCGAGCGCGAAACGCGGCTGTTGCAAGAATTCGGCCCGAAACAGGCCATATTACCCATAATCCGACTTCATTTGACAAACTTGGGGTTCCATACGACAACATCAGAAGTCGAGAAGTCGAGAGAAGTCGCTATGGCTACACCTATTACGGACCCTCAAAGGATGGTTGAGGAACTGAATCAATATATTCTCCCGAGTACGCTCATGCAGTGCTTCGATGCTTACCGGGAGGAGAATTACAAGGAGGCGATCAAACTAGTTCCGGAACCAACACTTGCCTGGTTTCTGGTCCTGCTAAATCGGTATCGCGGTCCTGAAGATCGCAAGGACAGCTTGCTCGAAGTTTTTGATCCGAGCCTGTACACGGAAAACCACCCGGCCTGGGAGCGCCCACCGGGTAGAATCATTGAGCTTCCAGCGCTGACTTCGGAGATCGTCGATAGGGCACAGAAGGACTCGGAGATGACAAAGGTGGCCGGGCAGGAAATTCTCCATTTTCGGGATCACGCGGATACGTATGACGACGAAGAGTTAATGCAACCGGGCGCCATCGCAAAGGCTGGGTTAGCGGACATGGAGAAGGCCTTCGAGACGCGAGACGAAGTCGTTCGGTACCTGGCATTGAATGCCAGCTCGAGGATAGAAGATCTGTGGGTTGCTGGTGCATCCGAATGGCTCGAGGCTCCAGCACGGAGAATTGAATTTCCCGATATGGTGGCGCGCCGCCGGGGACAGCTCGCCGGCCAGCTTGCACCGTCGCTCACGGAAAAGGACTTCGTATGCTACTCGGATCATGAGCTGCGGACATTTGCCTGTGACATGCGAAGCTTGTTTCTCCACGATCGGTCTCGACATCTAGCCGTTTGTACAAAATGTCAATTGCGGCTAGAAGCATGGACAAAAATCGTCAGTGATTTCGATAAGCACGGGATGAACAAAAAAGGACGTCCAGACGCCTGATTTGGTGAAGGCAATTTCTGGATCAAGTAGTCACAATCGCGGGTGAACGGGACGGGTGGTGAGAGGAAGGCGAATCAGCTTGCACAATGCGCGCCGCAATGGTTGGAGAAGGCCAAGTCAAAAAACCATGTAGCCTGGTTTGGAACTTACTAGTAGCGCTCGGCGTGCGGGGCAGATCAAGCGCGTGGAGCGTCGTCATAGCCGTAGGGTTCGCCCTCGAATTGTCAGCAATAGTGGATTTGAAGATCATGATCGTTTCGCTAGCGGAAGCCGTCACTATTTTGCAGAAGTGGAAGGATGACTCTACCCCTGTTTTCATCCTGGGCCAACGGTCGTTTCGGGCCGGCCTTTGGGCAGTTCATGAAGGTGGAGTGGATTGGAGTCTGGCGCTGCGGGCGAAGGTATCTCAAGTTTCAGTCTCCGAGGGCATCCATTCTACCAAGCGGGGTGTTGTCGTGTTCGAAGCCGCGGAGGGTGACGTGTCCGTGGGAATGGATGCGTGTGCATTTACCTATGACCAAAATTGCGACATGCCGGAATTTGTTGGAGCACACGGAATGAGGGCTCATTCGTGTCCGTCGTGCCTCTTCATTTTTCTTCCGTCAAATGAGACCTTTGTGATCTATGAATTGGACGGGATCTGAATCGTGAGGCTGGAACCATTACGCCCGAGGCCTGGTCGTTGCTATTTCGTAGCTCTGCCCCTGTGGACTCCTGCGGCGGAAGCCCCTCTATGACTATTTCGCTCGAGGAAACATTCACGTTGTTGAACAAGTGGAAAGAGGAGTCTGCTTTTCTCGGCGTCGCAGGTGAGAGCCCCTTTCGAGACACGCTCCGTGGTATAGAAGATCGTGGGGTGCGGTGGACAATGAGCCAATCCGTCAGAGTATCGAGGATTGAGGTTGACCAGGGCTTCGTTGAGTTCGAGGGGCCGGCAGGTAATTTATCGTTGTCCTTGAAACGCGGACGACGCTTTTTTTATGAGGACTATCGCAATGCGCCACCGGATCAGCGTGAAGCCGCCGAAGCACTGACACTTTCCGCGCTTTCAATTTTCTTTCCGACCGACGAAGCGTTTTTAGTCTACGAACTGCGGGAGCCAGTGACGTTTTGACCGTTTCTCAAACGCGACTGCCGCGGGTGACACGAACGGACACACCGGGCTATCCAAGCTATGGGCCGCGTGCCAGACTGGGCAGCTTCGAGAGGTCAGTCTCCAGCTAAGGGAATCGCCCGATTGACACCTTAGCGTCACGCTCGGCACCCTATTCGATCATCCGATCCATGGGGGCGCGAGAGATGGAACGCATTGGCGAACGGCGCTTGCCAAATTCTTGAGTGCGAGAAAAAAGCTACACCAGGAGTACAGACGATGAGTGACGAGCGGAGAGAACTGATGAGAAAGTTGAGATCACTAGATAGCCAGGGAATGGACCAGTTCGACTCAGGAGCAATTTACGACCCTGAAATAGCCAGAGGCATGCATCTCTCGTTCGTAAACGCTCAAAATCTCGTTGAAGACGCAGAGCTTTTGTACAAGAACGAACGATTCGGTCGTGCTCAGTCGCTCCTCGTACTTGCGCTTGAGGAGCTTGGGCGCATTCCGTTGCTTGCAGATGCCATGCTTATAGAGCCCTCAGACCAAAAGCTATGGGCTGCTTTTTGGAAGCAGGTTCGACAACATTCTGCGAAACAGGGAGTATGGGCGTGGTACGGTAAGGGACTGGGGTCCGATCATCCAGATGCAAAGTTTTTTGACCCTTTACTGCCAAAAGGCGATGAAAGGCTCATTGATCGGCTGAAGCAATGCGGGTTTTATTTGACTTTTTTCGAGCGGAGTTTTATTTTGCCGAATCTCTTTGCCAGATTGAGGCGGAAGCAGCTACTAGAATTCTTTGGTTTCGTTAGAAATCGGATTCAGGGCTTCTCCTCGCTGCACGGGAATTTTGGCGCCTCACTCAGGTTTGTGGCGCGAACCCGCGAGAGGATTAACAAATCGTCTCCGGACGAACGAAAGGCAGAGACGATGGAATTGTTTGGTGGGGTGCACCAACGCAAGAGCACAACCGTACATTGACTGTCTCCGATCTCGACCACTCTACGCAGAAGCGGCAGAACGGATACTTGCAGCTAATTCCCTGGGGACTGGAATTGCAAAAGGCTGGCTAAATGAGTAGATGGGTCGCCGGCAAGTTGATCGACCGAGCAGCCTTGAGCAGAAGGAAATCGGGAAATCCAACATTCAGCCGAGGGCTAAAGGACTTCGGTGCTTCCATCTACATTGCCTTCGCAATTTCGATTGCGGTTTTCAGCTGTGTATCCACTCCATCTCGGAGCGCATCACGCGAGAGTTCAATCGGGAATTTGGGAACTATGCCATTATTTTCCAGTATTCTTCCTTGCCAGGTCAGGTAGCCCGCTACCGGCAGTCCAAGGATGTATCCGTGCCCCAATTTAAATGCTCTCCCGCTCAGCAGGCGGCCCGGTGTGCTCGTGCCCACGATGACTGCGAGATCGTTTTCTTCCGCAAATGCGGAGACCATCTCGCCGGCGCTCGCGGTATGTTCGTTCACGAGCAGTACGATGCGCCCATGAAATGGCTGCGGTCCCAAGCCCTCCGTCACAACCAGGATGGATTTCTCAACTAGGGCGTATCGGGCTGCCAGCCAGAAGAGAGTTGCCTTGCGCGAGGGTATTCGCCCAAAACGGGTCAACTCTTCACGTCGGTATCCGCGCTCACGCCGTTTGCGCGTAAGGCTATAACCCACTTCTAATTTGCCCGGTGTCAAATAGCTCATCAGTCGCAGGCCGCCGATTCCGCCTCCCGTGTTCCCGCGTAAATCCACGATCAGACGCCGGCATCCGGTAAGTCGTGAGATTCCACGATCGATGTCTTTGGCCACGTCGATTCCGATCACGCCCGGAAACATAGCGACCTTGAGCAGGCCGATCTCTTCTGAAAGTTTCTTTGCGTGCACAGCTTCAGGGGCGGTGACGGGATGCTTCTGCGATTTTGGCAGAGGCAAGCGAACGTCGACTCGTTCCTCTCCTCCATTGAGCTTTTCGATAAGCAAGTCGGACGATTGGCCTACGGAGAACATCAGGTCATTAGGAGGATGAATTTCACGCCCACTGCATTCGAGCAACAAGTCACCGGGGCGTATGCCCGCTTCATATGCTGGACCGCCGTGATGCACATCTTGGAACATCCAGCGATCCTTTCCATTAACGGCCATGCGCTGTAGCGTGGCGTTGATGGCGTGACGCGCGGGGATATTGCGCGTGCCAGTGTGGCGAAATCCGGTGTGGCTGGTCTTTAGCTCTGTTACAAGCTGATGCACTTCCTTCTCGAATACCTCTGGTTTGGTGCGCGCAACGATCTCGTCCCGGCGGGCGCGAGCCAAGGAATTCCAGTCCACTCCGTTCAACGCAGGATCGACGTGTTTCGTCTCAACCAACCGTGAGACTTTATCGAAGATTTTCGTGCGTTCCGCAAGGTTGAGATTCATGTTCATCGAACTCGAACTGGGCTGGATGTTTCTCCTACACCGATGAAAGCGGCCCAGTAGTAAGGGCTAAGCTGGTCCCCAAATTTGGCAAGCAAATCCAATTTCGCGTTTCGCAGAGCGGAAGCCGATGGCTCTTGGCGAGCCAGTCGCCCGTAGAAGTCCTCCATGAACATCCTTGTTGAACGGTCATCGGCGCTCCAAAGACTCGCGATTACTGATTTCGATCCGGCGACCAGAAAAGCCTCGACGAGACTGCTGACGCCTTCCTGGCCTTCGAGCTTTCCAACGCCACTGTCGCAAGCGGAAAGCGTTGTCAATTCTGCATTAAGCCGGAGTCTTATGATCTCACGAACTTGGAGCAGGCCGTCCTCACCGGCTTTGGGGTCCGGCGCGAGTACGAGAGCGGACCGTTCTGGGTACTGCGTATCTACGAAACCGTGAACAGCCAGATGCAAAATTCGGAACTGATCTAATGGCTCATTCTTCAAGGCGCTCTCACTTGCCTCCTTGCCCAATAGCAGTACCGCCTTCGGCCCTGCAAGACTGGCGATGTCCCGAACTTCCTCGCGGGTTTGTGGGAGATCGGGAAGTGGGACTCCGGGCAACTCTGCCAAACCGCCCTCTATTCTTGCGCTGAGCACTGATACTGTTGAAAGTGCACGTCCCGCGCCATTTTCATAAGCAACATCGCCAAGTGCGAGGAGTGGGCGGGGCGCGGATGGTAGTCGTCGGATGCGCCGAAGCGAGTCAAAAATTGTGGCGGAAGGTATGTAGCTGATCGTGCGCGTCTTTAGAAGCAGTTGATCTTGATCATCGCGAAGCGATTCGAACGGCACCATGTTTAACATGCCATCTGGAGCAATGATGAGGCTCGTGGCCGCGGTTGCACCGGGAATCGGAGCTACCAGAAGTTTGAAGAGCCGCCTCGACGGTTCGAGTGTGCCTTTCTTCTCGCGAACTTCAGCAAGGTATTGTTGAACGATTGATTCGATCTGCTTGCGTCCGGCGGGCAGCGCCTGTATCCGAGCCTCTCTTCGCGACACCGAAATGCAGAAGGAAGTCGGGTTATCTAAGACGTACTCGAGAAGCACTTCACCTGAATCGAGGTCTTCTTCTATTCTCATCAACGATGCAGGCTGAAGGGGCAGACGCTGTCCCACGGGACTCGCGTCCGTCCACGACAAACCGAGCCTGCGCTCGAGTTCACCCAGTTGATCAAGCAATTGCTGTCGCTGATTGCTGTCGCTGGTTCGCATCAGCCCAAGTTGCGCCGTGGCGATTTGACTCTCAAGTCCGGCGGTTTGCTGCGATTCTGCCGCCTGCACAGCATCGCGATCTTTGAGGGCTGAGACGATTGTGCGACCGCGGACACGTTCGAGAATCTTGAAGGCACCGGCAACCTCTCCAGATTGGTTGAGGAGCTCGAAATGGTGCAGGTAGGTATCGCTCATTGAGCCTGCAACTAAACTTTTCCAGTAGGGCTCATTAACACCGATGATCATGCCTTCAATAACATCTTCCGCTTGGCTATAGAGAGTGTTTGCTTCTCGTACAGCGCCGCGTCTGGCTTTCAAATCAGCAAGCATCGTGAGATTTCTGGGAACATAATAACGGTCGCCAACACGCTCGCTAGCGCTGAGACCTTCGATGGCGCGAGCTTCGGCGGTTCCTACGTCCCCAGCTTCTCCGTAGAGTCTGGCAAGCTCAAACATTGCGTCGGCGCTCATGCGAAAAAAGTGAACTCGTGTCGCCAATTGCCCAGCCTCCTCCAGGTAGGCGTTAGCGTACTTGATGTCCCCGGCCTGGGCCGCCTGCCTCCCTAGAAGAATCAGGAGTTGCGCCTGGTGGCCCTCCTGCTGCTGCAATCGGGCCCTGGCCAAAGCGTCCTGGAGCAGTACCTGCGCCTGGTCCCGCTTACCTATCGCGGCCAGAGCTTTAGCTTTCCCTTCATATGCCATGAACGGGAAGCCCGAATCCTTCTCGCCGTTCGCCAACTTAATCGCTCGTTCAAAGAACCGGAGAGCCTCGGCATGACGGTTCACTTCCTCGAAGCCGTTACCAACGAGTTCAAGAAATCTGATCTGGCCCCCCGTGTCTCCGCTGGTCATTGTTTTAAGTAGAGCGCCACCAAGGAGCCGCGCCGCACGTCGGGGATTACCCTCAAGGAACGCGATTAGGCCAAGTTCGCCGGACGCTCTATTAGCCCAACCGCTTTCCCCTAGTTCGTTGGCGATTGCCTGTGCCTGCAGCCAGTCGCGTTTCGCACTTTGATAATCAATCTCAATATCCGTGTACCCCTTTGCGACCAGACACCATAGGCTCAGCGGTCTGTCGTGCTCTACGATCGGGTTCTTCAATTCTTGCCCGATCAATCGGGAGAGTTCGACAAACGACATCGTCTCGGCCTCTGATCTCAGGCGTCCGACCTTCGCATGGATCCCGTTTCGAGCATCAGCTTGCTGGGAGAAGAGTTGCTCCGCTTTCGCGTACAGCGGCGCCGCACGATGACCATTATTCAGCCAATAGAAGTGGTCCGCTCTGGACATGAGCACTCGGGGATCGTTGCTGAAATCGGCATCATTGCCGGACGATCTATCGTCGAGTGGTGCTCGCCATAACCTGAGGTCTGACCGAAACGCGAAAAACAGCAGTGTCCCAAGGGCAACGCAGAGAAGAAGATGAAGACGCGTTGATTTTTGTAAGGCAATCTGAGCTGAAATGGGGATGAGTGATTTAGCGTAGTTATGATCACTGAGAAATGTGGCTTTCATTTGATCTGAATTGGATAGTAGTAAGGCCCATGATCCCCTTGGCGTTCAGTGGATAGGAAATAGCTTCCTGTGCGTACTGTTGAAAGGTCCAATGGGACTCTAAGGACGATTTTGTCCCCTTCGGATATGGCTGTGGTCTGCGCGCAGACGAGGTTTTGAGCTGCCTGCCTCTGCGCAGAGATGGATATGGAATACGTTCCAGGGTCGCTGAAACGGGGCAGAATCACCGTAAGGTCTAGACGAAGGGGGGGGAGAGCAAGTGAGCTCTGGTTCGAGGAGCCGTCAATACCGGCTCCTCGCGAGGTTCCGTAGTCGGACAGGTCGAGGTTAACAGCTGCGACGATTGGATTCTGTATACGTCTCGGTGAAGCATACCAAAGGCGCGTTAGCGCGATCCCTGCCGCCAAACAAAGAGCGCACGCCAACGCCATGATGGCTATCCGAAAGCGTACCGTTTTGCGTACCGCATTCTGGGCGCGGAGATCAAGAAGCTTGGGAAAGCAGTAGGCACATTTCACTACATGTTCAACTCCCGGATCGTCCAGTGCAAAAGAATCTGGTGCCTGAGCGTACTTTTGGAGAAACTCGTGAGAAACGCATTGGGGCGTTGGAAGTTCCCTGGCCGCGTGTAAGACGTGTTTTCTCGTGAGAGCGAGAAGCCATGTTTCGGGATCGAGTTTGCTTGTCCTAGCCGTGGTCTTTGTCCTGACTGGAAAAAGTACTCGGAAAAATCAGTCCTCGCAACTCCTTGTTGTATGCCCGGACCAGGGTGGCATGGCTGACGTTAAAGTGTCGCGCTATGGCCCGGAGACTGTGCCCGGCGGCCCGCCATTCGAAGATCTGACGTGTTCGTGGCGTCATCTTCGCGACCAGCTCGGATAAGAAAACTCGTTCCTCGAAACTGCGAGAGGGTATATGCCGGGCGATCAGCTCAAGATCAGACAGCGTGCCGGCTGTGAGCTCACGGTGGTGCGAGCGTCGCATCGATAGGCGCTTGAGTCGGCTGACGATGTAGTACCAGACTTGCTGGACAGTCTTCTTTTTTGGATCGTGGTCACAATATCGCTGAGCCTCAGCGACTGCTTGATCCATCAGTTCATGAGCGACATGTGTGTCGGAGTGGTATCGAGTTGCGTAGTAAAGTGCTTTGGACCAGGCCAGCCTGCATGCGGTTTGCACCACCGGATGGGGTTGGGCGCCAGTGGGTCCCGGATACCAGTATTCAGATTGCCGCACGTGCGCTTGATCTGACTCCTCAGGGCTTCTTGAGGGGACTGACATGAAACACCTGGGTCTGAAGTGTAAACCAGAAACCTATTACTGGGGCAGGAAAAGCAAAAATTGACAAAAAATTGGCGTTTGCGTGCACCAAAGCCCGCCGCAGAATGCCTTATATGGTTAAAGGGGCAACAAACAGGCCATGCACTTGACGCTGGTTTCGGAATTGTTCAGCGATTTGTTTATCTTTGTCGGCGATGAAGCCCCCTGGCGTGCAAGTAGTGTAGTCGAGGTTGAAACCTGCGCCGGGCAAGTCGCGGTACGAGCCTCGGGAAGCTTCAACATTCAAACGGCGAGCGGAGTCGTCCAGGGAATTGGCTTTCGGTACTGCCGCCTTATCCAGCGAACGATGAGCTACGACTACTAATTGAAACTCTTCCAGAAAGGAGGATGCGGGTGGGATTCGCGTGCCCTCACGTGCCGCGTTATCCCTCTCCCGCGCAAATTAGGTAACGGTATGGAAGACGTTGAAAAGTCTCCGCGAAGTCGGAGGATATTGGAATGGCCGCCGGAGGCGGCCCAAATCATAACGAGTCCGCTCGATGCAATTCAAAAATGTGATGCGCTCGTTGAAGTCTCGAAAAACGACAGGCAGGCGTGTTGGCGTTACCTGAAACGCCACGGTGTCGAGCGACCGGTGCAGCAAAAGCGGCGGCACTGCCAATGGCCAGAAGAAGCCTCGGCGATCGCCAAACGTGGAGGCAGCGCAGTTTCGTTGTGCGCGGAACTTATGCGACTCACGGGATACAGTGAGCGCGCCTGCTGGTCTTTTTTAAAACGGCATGGAGTTGACCGCCCAGGCGCGAAGCGCAGAGTTACCTTCACTCCTAGCGTTTTCGAGAGGGTATTCGATTGTGTCATGAACCATGGCCACAAGGAGGCCTCCACGCGTTTCAAAGTCGATTCGAAGACAATCTATAACGCTCTTTACAGGCGTGGATTAACCTCGCGTGTGGGGGATTGCTTCACATTACGAGATCTCCAAATGTTTTTGCGAGTGCGGCCCTCTGCGATTCTCCG
>Ga0123356_10008546_pt1 | contig 10168 bp, 9 predicted proteins | sample TergutEmb28metaG_2_FD_92546 | JGI IMG/M metagenome (GOLD analysis project Ga0123356, IMG submission 92546) | Embiratermes neotenicus P3 segment gut microbial communities from Petit-Saut dam, French Guiana - Emb289 P3 | ecosystem: Host-associated > Arthropoda: Insects > Digestive system > Gut ... | reverse complement strand
TATTATACACGCGCCTATGCTCGACACTTTCGCTGCATACTGCATTGCGACTTGTCAGTTGACAATTTGAATTACTGTCGAGCAAAGGCGCGGACCGACAACCTCAACAATATTGTCTTCTTGCGGATTGATTATTTTAGGCCTCCGTTTCGGGACAGTCTGGATCGAATCATTTGCTTCGATACAATAATCCGCGGTGGGGAACACGACCGCCTATTGCTGCAGAGCGTGATCCGGAGCCTGAGGCTTAACGGAGGAGCCGTCATCGACTTTCATAACTGGTGGCACAACCCACTTCGACGCGTCGGCCTCCTGCCGGAAAACTTCAGTTCGAACAAGAGCTACTCGCGAAAGTCTGCGGAGGCTTTGTTGAATAACGTTGGGATCAAAGATTTTGAATATCGACCGTTTTATCAAGAGTTCGATGCCCGCCGCTCCCTTGTCGGGCTTTGTAGACACGTGCTTCCGGCTACTAGGCTAGTTTACTCAGTTAGCAAATGCGATTCCTCTGCCAAGACCTTGAATTAGACGTGCACTGTTAGATGAGAATACTGTTTCTTCATAACCACTACCAGCAATGTGGAGGTGAGGATGCAGCGTTTCGCCAGGAAAAGCTGATACTTGAGTCAAGGGGTCATGACGTAAAGTGTCTTACTGAGAGCAACTCCTCGATTTCGGGCGTCGCGGCTAAGATAACAGCGGGATTACGTGCGACGTATTCACGCAGGTCGAGAGCGCGGGTGGTTGCGGAAATCGCCGCCTGCAAGCCAGACGTAGTGCACATACACAATGTGTTTCCACAACTGTCGCCATCCGTCTATTACGCCTGTAAGCAGTTCCAAATTCCGGTAGTACAGACGTTACATAACTTTCGGTTCATCTGTCCGAACGCAGTTCTTTTTCGGCGCGGCCAGCCTTGTGAGCAATGTGTTGGAAAGTCGCTCGCGTGGCCGGGCATTGCCCATGCATGTTATCGGGGCAGCCATTCGGGAACCGCCGCGGTGGCGGCAATGCTGACAATACACCGATGGCTCGGTACCTGGAGCACCCAGGTCGACGCGTACATCGCACTGTCGGAGTTCGCGCGATGCAAGTTTGTGGCGGGGGGCCTCCCTGCGGATCGTCTCTTTGTCAAGCCAAACTGCCTCACGCCGGATCCCGGGTTAAGGACGAGTTCAGCTGGCTTCGGGTTGTACGTCGGCCGGCTTTCTGTGGAAAAGGGCGTCGAGACTCTAGTGGCCGGGTGGAGCCAGTTGCAGCATAGAAAGCTGAAGATCATCGGCGATGGTCCTCTTCGGCGTACAGTAGAAGCAATGCAAGCCAGCAACATTGAATTCCTGGGTGAGAAGCGTCACGGCGACGTGCTTGAGTTTATTGGGAAAGCTGCATTTCTGGTGATGCCGTCCGGATGTTATGAAAACTTTCCCCGGGTCATCGTTGAGGCGTTTTCACGCGGGGTTCCGCTTCTGGCCACTCGCATTGGATCCACGCAGGAAATTATTCGCGACAACTGCACAGGGGTGTTGTTTAGGCCGGGAGATGCTCACGAGTTAGCCGAGAAGGCGGAGTGGTTATTTAGCCATCCCCGCGATGTTGACCGGATGTCCCAGGCGGCGAGGAGCGAATTCCTCGAGAAGTACACGGCTGGGCGAAATTACGAGCGGTTGATAGAGATCTATGCTTTGGCCGCCGCGCACGCGCGGCACAGGTATGCAAAATCGGTAGCCGTACCGGCTCCTGGTAGCGGTGAAAAACAAATACCAACGCCGCAACCCCAGGAGAAGGCTGCTCCCTTGCCAGTAGACAACAAACAATAGAACCGGTCTATTGAAGAACCCGGTGGAATCTTCGGGGTTCTTGCCTCTGCAAGAATCCCAGTGAAAGGGTGCGAATAAATGGGTACACGTGTGGTGGTAACAGGTGCCGGTGGTTTCATAGGACACCACCTTGTCACTCGTCTCAAAACACAAGGGTGTTGGGTACGTGGTGTCGATGTGAAATACCCCGAATATGAACGTAGTTCCGCGGACGAGTTTGAGCTACTTGATCTTCGCAAATATGACAATTGTTTGCTAGCGACGCGGGGTGGTGTCAGCCAAGTCTACAACTTGGCTGCCGATATGGGGGGCATCGGATATATAACGGCCTTCCTCGCCGATATCGCGCGTAACAACATCCTGATCAATACGCATATGCTGGAGGCGAGCCGAATGAACGGCGTCCAACGCTTCCTGCTTTCATCGTCGGCATGTGTATATGCATGTTACAAGCAGGAAAGTCCTCAGGTCTGCCCGCTTCGTGAAGAAGACGCTTATCCTAGTGATCCGGAGCCTGGCTACGGCTGGGAAAAGCTATTTGCGGAAGAGCTATGCCGGTATTACCGACACGATTACGAGTGTGAAACGAGAATCGTTCGCCTTCACAACGTGTTCGGTCCGCTCGGTACGTACGAAGGGGGCAAGGAGAAGGCTCCGGCGGCAATCTGCCGGAAAGTTGCGCTGGCTCCTAGCGGTGGCGACATCCAGATCTGGGGTGACGGCAAACAGACTCGATCCTTTATGTATATCGGTGATTGCGTGGAAGGATTGGTTCGGCTCATGGCGTCGGATTATGGCGAACCGTTAAACCTGGGCAACGATCGGCTGATCTCGATTAATGATTTGGTCGACCTTGTTTGTAAAATTGCGGGCAAGCAGTTGGTGAAAAGATACGACCTCAACAAACCGCAGGGAGTGCGCGGAAGGAACACGGACAATACTCGTCTCTGGCAAGTTGTTGGTTGGGCGCCTTCAATTTCACTGGAGACGGGCTTGGAGGTGACGTATAAATGGGTGGAGCGCGAGCTCAAGAGAGCAGGGCGAATTCCTCATATGTACGCAGCCGCGAGCTCGGACTAGGTTGACGCGAGGGTTGATCGATTTATTTCACAATCAATCAAGCAGAGTGATGAGTTCTGAACAGTGGGTTAGCTGGCATGCACGAACTTCTGCAGCAAGGTAAGATTCCTGTCGCAAACGTTTTGGGAACAGGTGTGCACGCAGTGAATGTTCCGTCTGCGATCGAATTAATCCGGAGTGCGATTCAGTTCCGGCGCAAGGGCTATGTCTGCGTAACTGGAGTTCACGGTGTCATGGAGGCTCAGCGCCAGCGGGGTTTTCGCGAAGCAATCTCGCGCGCCATGCTGGTCGTCCCGGACGGGATGCCTGTGGTCTGGATCGGTCGGTGGCAAGGGCATCGGAATATGCGCCGCGTCTTTGGCCCCGATCTTATGTGGGAGTTTTGTCGGCAAACCGCTTCCGCCGGCTACACTCATTTTTTGTATGGTGGAAAGCCCGGGATTGCCGAAGAACTTGCTACAACTCTGAGACGCCGTGTCCCAGATCTCAGGATTGTTGGTACCGACACACCGCCTTTTCGCCCCCCAAGCGCGCGCGAAAGGGTCAGCCTCAGACAGCGGCTGGAGAAGGCCAACCCCGACGTGATTTGGGTCGGTCTGAGCACTCCGAAACAGGAGCTCTTCATGGCCGAGAACATTAGCGAGCTGAATTGCCGAGTCATGGTGGGAGTTGGTGCCGCTTTCGACTACCACACCGGCAAGATTAAGGATTCGCCGGGCTGGGTGAAGAACGCGGGCCTTCAATGGCTGCACCGGTTGTACCAGGAGCCCGCCCGGCTTTGGAAGCGTTACTTAGTGAACAACTCCGGGTTCGTGGCGCTGTGCGCCCTGCAGTGTCTTGGTCTTCGGAGATACGAACTGGACGAGACTCAGGATAAGGTGCGAGGAGCCGCACGTTGGTGAAACAGCAGGGCTTCCCGCCGAGAGGTTTCTGGTTCATTCTATTTGGTCGACGCCGAAGCGCTTCAGGGGAATCCGTTCTTGCTCCCACCCGTACTTTTGTTTGTTGCTGGACTTGAAGATCGGTGCTGACTCGCTAAATAGACTGTATGGAGCGGCGATGAAGCGCAGAGAACGAGTCGATGGTGTCGCCTTCAGGAACCGATGGCACAGCAAGTCATATCCTAGTGTTTCTATGGAAAGCGCCAAACCGGAAGACAGTTCCCTGGTGTGGCAACGGCCAGGGGCAGATCGGCCAAGAGATATATTCATCATCCGACTGATGGTCGGATGCTCCGGGATCCCGCGCGCGGCTTGTGCGCCCGCATAGCGTAGACGGGCGAACCCTCCGCCAGGCCCGGTTGCGGCTCAGGTGGCCAGCCTTAAGTCTGTCCTGTTTTTCATGCAATTGATCATCGCTTCGAGCCGACGCTCGTCAAAACCCACCACTACGTCCTCGCAGCCAACGATCACCGGCACGCTGCGCGCACCTGAGACTCTGATCATTTCATCCTGAGCGTTGCCGTCTTTGCTGATATCAAACTCAACGTACTCGACTCCCTTTCGCGAAAGGAACTCCTTCGCCTGGTGACAATGGTGTCAAGTAGGGAGGCTGTAAATCTTGACCTTTTGCATAGTCGTTTCTCCGGTTCATGTTTCTGGTGCGCCATCCAGCATTCGGCGTTCCATTTCACGTCTACTTTATCATTTCTTCGGCAACGACGGCGTGTCAACGTATCTTCCGAAACCATACGTCGATACCTGGAAAACCAGAAGACCCGCTAGCTGAAACGAATAGCCTCTGGTTTTTTACGTCGATGGACATGGGATCGATTCGTCCCTGCACGTCTGGTAGTTCAATCGTCTTTCCATCCGCGGAGGAGCGCTGCTTTTTCCCCAAGCCAGCCCTGGCGACGTAACGAGAATCAAGAATAGCTTCATTTCCCAACCCCCTCTTCAATGGTCTTGTGTTCTAACGGCTTTGTACACGTTCATCGGGCCACCGGTTGTCGCTATCTTGCTGCTCCGGCGTGTACACTCGATGGGCGCGGTTCACGACATCGGCACGTGGCTGAAAAATCTGAACGTCTGTGTTTACGCAACTAAGAGTCTTCACATCGATCTTCCGGTTCCCAAGAATTCAAAACTGAGACCTCCAGGACCGGTACTGCGGCCAGCGATTCATCGCCTCTGCTGCCCAGGTCGTGGATTTGCCTCGATGACAAGATGTACAGGGATTCGAAATCTTGTACTTGTCGGTCATCGAAGGCGGTATAAATCTAAAGGTGTGGGCGTGAACAAAGGCGCCCGGCACACCTTCGGTTTCTATTGCCGGCATGTGGCAGGCAACACACTGACTTCCAGTACTGCCAGCCTTGTGCTGGGTATGTTCTTCGATCGTGGCCGCTTGTGGACCGTTCGGAGATCCGGGGCCGTGGCAATCAAGGCAGATTTTGGCCGCAGGTTTTCTTAGCTGAGCGAAGTTGGCAGTTCCGTGGACATCGTGACACGAGAAGCAAGTGATCCCATGCCGGTACATGACGCTCTGCACGAAGTCATTGCCCTGCATGCGATTCTTATGCGCCGTGCAGTCAGGAAAGTAGTAGAAGGTGGTTTGGCCAAGTGTGCAGTCTTCGAGTTTCCAGAAATTCTGCAGCTTTAAACCGACGTGATACCCGACGGGCCAGTCGTAATATTTGTCGCTAATGGGATTGGTCAGGGGCTGTCCTTGCGAATGGCACTGGATGCACGTGTCATTTGCCGACACTGAGTCCATTTGCTCCGGATTCAGGATGTTGCCTCGTGAGGGGTGTGAGACGTGCTCACTGCCAGGTCCATGGCAACGCTCACAACCAACGTTCCACTCAGCCACCTGCTTAGTGTGAATGTTGTAGTCCACCGAATGGCAACCATCGCAGGTTGGGCCTGTAGGCCGCTGCATGTTGTTCGGAGGGTAGAGCGATCCCCACCAATCCCCCCCTTTTGCTGGAACCATGTAAGGAAGCCATTGGTGAGTGCCGACATCCCACTGCACCGGGATCGGAAAGTAGTCGTCGCCAACCTTTGTGAAGTAGCGCTGTTTCCACAGGCCGCCGTAGACAAAAGCCACTTGGTCTTGCGTAAATCTTGCCACATTGTTGGAGGCCAGATCGGGGATGATGGCGTTTGGATGACTGCGCGGATCTCTTATGACATTGGCCATTGGGGTTTTTTCCCAGCGCTGATAAATCTCGGCATGGCATTTTTCGCAAGCTTGTGAGCCGACGTAACGGGCTGAGACAGCGGTGGTCGCTTGTTGCGAGATTTCTTGATGGCTGAGTGGATGAAGAGTTCGGATAAAGAGAACAAGTTTCCAACCCTTGCTAGACGGTTCCCCGTGGGGATTACCCCAGGCCGGCATCCCGGTGAGTTGGACGCCATTTTCGATGATGTAGTGGAGTGCACCGTCGGTAAGGGACTGAGTGCCGGCCGCCCTCAAATCAGGAACTCGCGGATAAAGGTTCAGGCCAACCTGAGTCCTCCCGCTGCCGTCGATTCCGTGACAACTCGCACACTGGTCTAGAAAGTACTCTCGGCCCTCTTGTGTGGCTTCGGGCGTCGGCTCGATGGGATTCTTCTGGTTTCGTGCGGTTTTCGGGATGGCTAAGTTTCGCACCGTCCGGGCCAGGGCAGCCTCGATTGGTAGAGGCCTCGCGCTTGCACGAAATCCTCTGTGAACTAATACCCCTACGCCAATAGCCCCGACTACCAGGAGAACGAGAAGCGCCGCGAGGAATATTCTCAAAACTCTCATGTGAGCTCGCTTCCTATAGCTGGATGGCTTAGTGCCTCACATACACTCGAATTTCCGCGTTCTGTCCCCAGTGGACAGGCACGGCTACGAAGAGCTTTCCCCAATCGGGTACGAAAAGGCTGGTCTGCGAGCCCGGTGGAGTGGGATAACTCTTGCGCGGCCCGCGTAATCTGATCGACGGGAGCCAAAGCCCGTCGGCTCAGCCAATATCCACCTGCCGAGGCAAGAACAACCAGAAGAGGACTGAGCAGCAGGACCACCCATTTGAATCGATCCAGCGCTTCATAAAAATCATCCATAGGTGCCGCGAGTTGGATTTGGTATTTGTTTTCGCCCGTACTCATCTGCCCAACCCAAATACGTTGGCGCATTCGCCACAATTATTGCAATTAAGCGGAGTAAAACGGTTCCTTTCATGGCGCACCTTCGTCGATCTCTATTGAGCTTCAGCAACCTCCAATCGTAGCTGAGAAAAGTGAATATTGTCTGAATGAGGTCAGTAGGATTTCTAGTCGTGGCCCTTGAGCAAAAAGGGGAACTTAACTCGAACTGCGCCGAGAGCTGAGAACTGATCGACCCTGATCCACCTTGAAACCTCGGAAGTCATTCACGGCTCTGGCGCTTGGGCTGGAGAAGAAAATCCTTCACGAACAATCGGCGGTCACGCGCCCATCCTCGGTGATCGGTTGATCCTTTGTCCGAATTGCACCACCAACCTGTGGCTTGAATGCACTCGGCAGATCATCGCGGGGAGCCGCCCATCCGCAGTTTGTTGGCTACGCGAAACAAAGCACAAAGGCCCACAAATAGATAATGATAATGGGGATGATCGATACCTATTCGTTTGACGTAGGCGGAGCTAGCTTTGTAGGGTTTTGCGTCGCTTACACCTATTTACAACGGATTAGCGGCATGTGTCAGACTTGTCCATGAATCACTGACCGCATCGCGGCTGATCTCACGATTGTTGATTCGTTGCGGTCGCAACTATGCGGCCAAACTGAAATGCGCAGCTCCGGCCTCCCCAGGTATTGACAGTGGATAGCCTGCGAGCTCAGCGTGGAATCACTTCGTCGGCGCGATCGCGTCCTTTGCGGCCTTTGCCACGCGGAACTTCACGACCGTCTTGGCCTTGATCTTAATCGGTTCGCCAGTTTGCGGGTTGCGTCCCATGCGAGCCTTGCGGTGCGCCTTCACCAGGCGCCCGACCCCGGGGACGACGAATACGCCTGTTTTCTTGGTTTCTTTGATCGCGGTGTCGGCAAGGTTCTCAAGAAATGCCGCCGCCGTTTTATTGTTCGAGCCAATTTTCTCTGCAAGGTTACGGACCAGTTGGGTCTTGGTCATGCCAGCTGCCATGAATCCTCCTCTGCATCGGACATCAAAACCTTCCGTACGCGCGTTGCTTATCGTAATACCACCCGCTGTGAAAAAACAGCAAAGTCGCCGCGCTTTACGTTGCTTTTCTAGTAGCGGAACCAAGAAAGTCCACAAAAATAGCCCTTCCGAGCGTTCTGAATTCAGAGAGGGGCTAAAACGCGGGCTTAGCATTCAGTTCTTATCAGACGATGCTTTCGCGCGATGTCCGGGCGATTTTGTTTGGCCCAAAGGCGAAAGACCATCCCGCGGCTACCGAGGGAAGTATGAGGCTTTCCCGGCCCTGCTGGATCCTGATCGGTGATCGTCAAACACCGCGGATATTGATAAAGACGATCATCGCGAAGCTGCCGACGACGAGTAGAGCGCTGGCCCAGCCGAGGAAGTAGGCGCGCTTGCGCTCTTCGGGCGAAACAGGCGCTCGATCCGCCATGATCTTGCCGAGAATGAATCCCGCGATGAAACCGCCGGCGTGCGCGTAGTTGTCGATGCCGCGGAAGAACAGTCCGAAGACAGCGAGGTAAATCAGCCAGCGAATGATTTGACCGCGCAGCATTCTCATGGTCTCGCTCTTGCGCCCCAGGGTGACCGCGAGCATGACGCCGATCAGCCCGAGCAGCGCGCCCGATCCGCCGACGCTGAAATTGCGGAAGAAACTGCTGGTGATATAACCGAAGACTCCCGTCGCTACATAGAGAAACAGAAATCGGGCCGAACCGTACAGCTCCTCGACCATGGGGCCGATGTCCATCAGCACCCACATGTTGAAGCCTAGGTGTAACAAGCCGCTGTGGAGAAATACTGCGGTCACAAAGCGCCACGGCTGCAGCAGATTGTAAGGCAGCGGTAGTGACGCGCCGAACCGCTCTAACACCCTGGGATCAATTTCGCCAAAGCTGAACAATGCGCCGAATCCTCCGCCGTGCGGCATCTGAAATCCGCTGATGGGAACCGTCCAGATCAGGTTTACGGCGTACATGATGCCGCTGAACGTCAGGATGGCGTAGCTTGCCTGCGACATTTCCGGCAGGATTTTGCCGAGCAAGCGACTCACGGCGGCCAGTGAAAAGCGGGAGCTGGCGCCGCACACGTGACAGCGTGTGGCGGTGGATCCGATGAGCGTACCGCACGCGGGACATAGCTTCGGACGACCGTATTGTTTCTCGGCGGGGGCGAACGCGCTCCTTATCTTTTGCTTAAAGCGGTCGATTTTCCAGCGCAGACGTGGCGAGAGTGGCAATTGGTTACCTTGCGAAAAATTGAATCGGATTCCTAATCATATTGCTTATGTGTTCTGGGAACAATTGGATGGGCTTTGGTCATTTGCGTACCTGATTTTGACGGAATTTGGAAATATCCTTCGTCAATGTGGAAAGTTAGCCATCCGGCCATGTCGGTCGATCCCGGTAGGGATGCCAGTCGCCTGGCAGCCCCCCGGACGCTCGTTAGATGGTATGAGAAGGTCGATCCCCGATTACGGAGCGCTTTAAGCTACGGTGATCCACGGACTCTACCGGGTACAATCAAAATGAATAAGGAGATCGACCTCTTGAAGAAGAATAGCATCGCGTTCGGAAACCTTGGAAGAGGAGGAACTGATGACGAGATGGTGAAACCTCTTAGCGTCATCGAGCGGGTGCAAATCCGTGCGCCGGGATAAACCGGTGGAAAGCAGAGGTGGAAGATGCCTTACGAGTAAGGACTAGCGATCCGCTCGGCCTCGAGTTTTGCGCGGCGCTCCGCGAGGGGCGACGTGAAGCGTAAACAGAGGAATAGGCGGGCTGGGTATTGAACTTCGAAAAACCCCAATCAGGACGCCGACGCCTTTGGATTTTGTGCGGAAGGCAACATGCACCCGGAGCGCTAACGCGAGTTCCGGGGGCAGTCCTGCGTAGTCGAAGACCCCAGAGCACGTCTAGATACTTTCCACACGAGAACCGGGAGACCTCGGAGGCGCCTGGCGGCGCAGCACTACGGATAGTTCCAGAGGAGAACGCTCCGGAACTATCCCATAGGTGGCGGAGTGAACGGCAGGACCACGGGCGAAGGCTTTGCCGGAAGGCCTGGGGGCAAGCCACCGAGGAGTCACACATCGGCATAAAGGAGCGCAGTGATGATACCTGTGAATCGCCCGAACAAGGATGGGCAACCATCGGCGGAGG
>Ga0123356_10008545_pt1 | contig 10168 bp, 8 predicted proteins | sample TergutEmb28metaG_2_FD_92546 | JGI IMG/M metagenome (GOLD analysis project Ga0123356, IMG submission 92546) | Embiratermes neotenicus P3 segment gut microbial communities from Petit-Saut dam, French Guiana - Emb289 P3 | ecosystem: Host-associated > Arthropoda: Insects > Digestive system > Gut ... | reverse complement strand
TCGTTTCCTGGTCGTTAAACAGATCATATTTTTTACTGATTCCAAAATCGATTAATTTGGGATTATTGTTTTGATCCATCAAAATATTACTGGGTTTTATATCTAAATGAAGAATATTCTTTTCGTGAATATAATCCAAAGCCTGCCCAATTTTATATATGATTTTTTTTAGTTTTTCTTCGGTATATACGCCATGTTGCTCAACTTCATGCTTAAGGGAATGACCAGAAATAAATTCCATTACAATATAAACCGTATTGTTTTGTTTAAAGACCTCCAAAACATTTACAACATTCGGATGATTTATTTCAGATAAAATGCGAGCTTCTCTGATTATTTTTTCTTTGTTTTTATTAAAAATTTCTTTTCCGGTTTCACTGTTGGTTTCTACAAAATAAGTTTGGCTATTTCTTAAGCAATAATCTTTAAAGAAATATTCTTTAATACAAATGGGTACAAATGCCGGGACTTTACCCAAATCTCCTTGTACTTCCGTTTTCCATGCTCCACGATATGTTAACGAAAAGCCACCTTCTCCCAAAATATTCAGGAGCTGGTACTTATCATTATGTAAGCGGTATCCTTGTTTTAGATACATGATATTAATACATGAAAGCGTACAAAAATATTTGTTTAAAAACGTTCATTTTATTGACTTCCTGAATAGGAATCAAATAAGCGGAATAGTTATCTCTTGCATTTTGACGGCAAAATTCTTTTATTGTATTTATTTTTTCTTCAGAGGAAATCTTTTTAGAAAACACTTTACAAAGTTCTTCATCACTCCAAACTTCTGTAACACCGTCGGTACACATGAGAAATTCATCATCAGGTAAAACATCGGTAATTTTTGTAATATCAATTTCAACCGGTGAGTGAGAACCTTGAATTGCCCGGTAAATAACATTTTTTTGCGGATGATTACCTGCACTTTCAGGACTGATTCGCCCTGTTTTCACCATTGAATTAACAAGTGAGTGATCTTCGGTTTTAAAAATCATCTCTCCATTTCTGAATTGATAAATTCGGCTATCGCCTGCATGGGTAAGATATACGCCTTCCTTAGCAAAATAAATAAGACACAGCGTAGTTGCCATGCCTTTTGCGGAAGGATTTTTTTTGACATATTCGTCAAATTGGATCTCGGTGTATCGTATGGATTTTTCAATAAATTGAGGATCAAATCCTTGATCCATATCTAAATAAGTTCGAAAATAGGTTTGAATGGAATCACACGCTATCGAGCTTGCAACTTCGCCTTTATTTGAGCCGCCTACACCGTCGCATACTAAAAATAGCCGGTTGTTGATGCCCACAAGCTCATTGCTTGGATATATGGAATCTTCATTATTGAAGCGCTTGCCGATTTCACTAATTGAAAAAGGCTTTTGTAATGTAATATTCATACGATCAAAATATAATAGTTAACAAGGATCATCTTCCTCAAATATCAAACGGGTTTGTCCGATCTGTATTTCATCATTATTTTTCAGAATTACAATTTCTCCCGGTTCAATATAGTTTCTATTATATAACGTTCGATTTGTACTTTTATTATCATAAAGTGAATGAATATAATTATCTTTTGCAGCGGAACGAACTTCAATAACAATATGAGCGCGGCTCATCAATTTATCTTTAGTTTCAATAGCTGTAGGAGACTCTTTAGAGGGGGATTTCCTGCCAATTATATTAGTTCCTGCTGATAAACGAATGAATTGTTCAGACGTATATTCATTCGGTAAAACATGAAGTTTTCCGGCTTTAGCAACTTTCCCTACTGGTGGTGACAGAATAACAGTTTCTGAGTCATCAACCGGATTACTATTCAAAACATAACTGATTGGGATCGGTTGCTTGCATTTTGGGCAATTAAAAGTTTGAATATTAACGGGAATCTTAGATTCATCGACTTTCAAACCAACCTGACAGTGTGGACAACGAATTGATATCATTTTTTGAATTTTATATAAATTTATTTTAAATCAAGATCAATCAACAAATCATCTATTGTAAAATCGGACATAAATACCTGATCTTCGTCTATGGTAACAAATGATTCGGAGGATTCATCTTCGTCGAAATTAACAATAACAGCATTTGCAAAATCATCATTTGACATATCTATTATAACTGTATCATAAGATGAAGATACACTTTCATCAATAGTGACGAAATCATAAAAATCTTTTTCGTACTCGACAACTACAAAGATATCGGTATCGACTATTTGATCATCTGATTTTACATCTATACCTGTCATTGCTATTTTATTTCAGGTAATTCTTTTTCTAACGTTTCTTTAAGTATTTTCAAAGGTTCTTTCGGAAGATTGAGTTCTTTTGCTTTTCCATCTGCTGCTGAAAATAAAACTTTTGTTTTGGGTAAGCTAATCTGTAAAACATGATTTTTATTTATAATATAGCTTTTTCCTACCCTCACAAGTGTTGACGAATAATCCTGAATTTGATGTTCTAAGATTTCTTCTATCTTTCCCAAATTAACAGCAAAAACAAATTGTATTCCATTAGTTAAAACTAATCTTGTATAATTTCTCTCAGCTTCGAAATACAAAATCCGTTCAATTTTAATTCGAACTAATTCGTCCCGCGTTTTAAAAACAAGATAACGATCCATATAAAATAATTATAAATTATTAATTATGAATTATGAATTATGAACCATTCAATTCATAATTCATAATTCATAATTCATAATTCTTTAGTTCTTCAGCGCTGCCTGTGCTGCTGCTAATCGAGCGATAGGCACGCGGAAAGGAGAACAACTCACATAATTAAAACCTGTTTTATAGAAGAATTCTACAGATGAAGGATTTCCTCCATGCTCGCCACAAACTCCTACTTTTAATTTAGGATTGGTTTTACGACCACGTTCTGTTCCTATTTGTACTAATTCTCCTACCCCTTCCTGATCCAAAATATTGAATGGATCTGCAGGAATAATTTTTTCATCAATATAAGCATTTACAATCGCATTTACGTCATCGCGTGAAAATCCGAAAGTCATTTGCGTCAAGTCGTTTGTTCCGAATGAGAAGAATTGTGCAACTTCAGCAATCTTTCCGGCAAGCAAAGTAGCGCGCGGAATTTCAATCATAGTACCATAGAGATATTCAATTTTAACTCCAAATTTTGCTTCAACTTCAGCTTGTACCTTATCTGCAATAGCTTTTTGATGCGTTAGTTCTTCAACAGATACTATTAGAGGAACCATGATTTCCAAAATAGGATTTTTCCCTTCTACCATTAATTCGGCTGTTGCTTCAAACAATGCGCGGAATTGCATTTCTGAAATTTCCGGATTTACAACTCCCAATCGAACACCACGAAGTCCCATCATCGGATTTACTTCATGTAAAGCATCAATCCGTCGTTTGATTTCTTCAAAAGGCATACCTTTTTCGTTTGCCAACTCAATTTGTTTATCTTCCGTTTGCGGAACAAATTCATGCAAAGGAGGATCCATTAAGCGGAATGTGATCGGTTTACCATCCATTACTGCTATTGTTCCCTTAGCAATCTCACGAACAAAAGGTTCTAATTCTTTCAAAGCTACAATTCGCTCATCGACAGTATTTGCTAAAATCATATTGCGTAATTTTGCCAATGGAGCTTCGCTGTTTTCACCATAAAACATGTGTTCGATACGGAAAAGACCTATTCCTTCTGCACCAAAATTAACAGCATTCTGAGCATCTTCAGGAGTATCGGCATTAGTACGAACACCCATAGTTCTATATTTGTCAACTATAGTCATGAATTCCTTGAAGCGAGGATTTTCCGTTGCATCAACCATTTTAATTGCTACATCATAAATCCAACCTTTTGTTCCATTCAGACTTATAACATCACCTTCTTTAAAAGTTTTTCCTCCTACTTTAATTTCATTAGCATCAAGATTTATATGAACAGCTTCACATCCTACAATACAGCATTTTCCCCAACCACGAGCTACTAATGCAGCATGAGAGGTCATACCTCCGCGAGCGGTTAAAATTCCTTTTGCAGCACGCATGCCTTCCACATCTTCGGGATTAGTTTCTTCACGAACCAAAATACAAGCGATATGTTGTTTGCCATATTCCATTGCTTTTTCGCTGGTTAAAGCGATTACGCCTACTGCTCCACCGGGACCTGCCGGCAAACCTTTTGCAATAACAGCATTTTTCTTTTCATCAGAAACATCCAAAATCGGATGCAACAACTCATCCAACTGATCAGGAGAGAGTCGCATAACTACTTCCTTTTCGCTGATTAATCCTTCATGAAGCATATCCAATGCCATATTCAAAGCGGCAACACCGGTACGTTTTCCAACGCGACATTGTAACATAAACAATTTTCCTTCTTGAATAGTAAATTCTATATCAAGCATATCGCGATAATTCTTTTCCAAAATCAAGCGGATGTCGTCTAATTCCTTATAAGTATCAGGCATCAACTCACACATTGAAATTAAATGTTTATTTTGATCATTTTTAGTCGCATCGTTTAATGGACTTGGGGTGCGAATACCTGCTACAACATCTTCTCCTTGTGCATTAATAAGCCATTCACCATAAAATTGATTTTCACCTGTTGCCGGATTACGTGTAAATGCTACGCCGGTTGCTGAACTGTCGCCCATATTTCCAAATACCATAGCTTGAACATTTACTGCTGTTCCCCAACCATCAGGAATACCTTCAATACGACGATATGCGATAGCTTTTTTTCCATTCCAGCTTTTGAAAACTGCTTTAATTCCACCTTCCAATTGTGCTCTCGAATCGTCAGGGAATTCTGTTCCAAGCGCTTCTTTTACCTTTGCTTTAAACGCATCAGCCAATTCCAATAATTCTTCGGCTGTAATTTCAGTATCTGATTTGTAACCTTTTGAATGTTTGAATTCGTCTAACATCTCATCTAAAAGTTTACGAATTCCTTTTCCTTCGGCAGGAGCTAAACCTTCTGCTTTTTCCATGACCACGTCGGCATACATCATAATCAAACGACGATAGGAGTCATATACAAAACGAGGATTATTGGTTTTTTTAATCAAACCCGGAATGGTTTTTGAACTTAATCCAATATTCAAAACCGTATCCATCATACCCGGCATAGAACTCCGCGCACCTGAACGACAGGAAATAAGTAATGGATTGTCGGCATCATCATATTTCAGCCCCATAACATTTTCCACTTTTCCCATTGCCGCCCATACATCCGGCATCAAAGAAGCCGGTAATTGACAATCGTTTTCATAATACTCTGTACAACACTCTGTTGTGATTGTTAATCCTGCCGGAACCGGTAATCCCAATAAACACATTTCTGCAAGATTGGCACCTTTACCTCCCAACAAATTTTTCATGTCTGCTTTACCTTCAGCTGTCTTTCCACCAAAGAAATAAACTCTTTTCTTGTCCATAAATTCTTTTTATTTATTATGTAATTTTAAGTATTTTTAGTTATTTTCTAAAAAATTCCCACAAAGATACATGATAAAATTGAATTATTGAAAATAAATCTATTAATAAAACTAAATCTTTGTAAGTTTAATTTAAAAAAAAGTCTAAAAAGCCTGTTATTTCATTTACAAATAAAATAACAAAACTTTTTAGACGTTCAAAATTTAAAACAAAACTTTATTTTGGTATTTCTATTTAAGCTTTAAAATACCTGTTATATAAACCTTCAAATCCTTTGCCGTGACGAGCTTCATCCTTTGCCATTTCATGTACAGTATCATGAATAGCGTCTAAATTTTGTTGTTTTGCTAATGTTGCAATCCGTTTTTTATCTGCACAAGCGCCGGCTTCAGCTTCCATACGTTTTTTCAAATTTGTTTTTGTATCCCAAACAACATCGCCGATCAATTCGGCAAACTTTGCGCAATGTTCTGCTTCTTCAAAAGCATAACGCTTAAAAGCTTCTGCTATTTCAGGATAACCTTCTCTATCTGCTTGACGGCTCATAGCAAGATACATTCCAACTTCAGTTGCTTCACCCATAAAATGCGCTTGCAAACCGTCCCAAATAACAGGATCAACTCCTTTTGCTATTCCAACAACATGTTCATCAACAAATGTTAAAGCGCCTACTGTTTCCACTAATTCTTTAAATTTGTCTTTTGGTTGCTTACATTGCGGACATTTTTCAGGCGCTTCGTCTCCTTCGTGAACATACCCGCATACGGTACAAATCCATTTTTTTTTCATCTTAATAAATCTTTAATTGTTTGTAAATAATTATTAATTTCTTATCTCTTAACTCTTAGTTTATAACTCATTGCACTTTTCATAAAAACCTTTATAATAAATCTGATAATCTGTATCAAAAAAATCATCAGATTCTATACTCTCAAATATATAAACGTTTTTTATTGGAAAATCTTTTATAATTCCGCATTTTTTACATTTAAAATGTGCATGATTGGATATAATCACATCTACTAAAGATAAATATCTTTCGTTCCTAACTCAACAAATAAATTTCCCAATTTTTCAGCAACAGCTTTTGCATAGAGTTCGCCTTTTTCTGCAGATGATTTTTTAGGATTTCCAACTCCAGTGTCGTTTGAAATTTTTCCCCAGTTACGAGGTATCCATGCTATTTTTTCGTTCAGAGAAGAAATTGCAAAAGGTTTTGAAGCACCATCACCGGCTTCGTTTAAAATAACTAACTCAGGATGATAATACATCATTACCGATGTTTCCATCTCTCCTGCGTGATCATCTTTTTCTTCAAAAAAACCTGTTTGAGGAACAATTGAAAACCAATCGACAATTGCAATAATAAAGTCGGGATAATCAACAGCAAGGTCTCTGATCATATTCTTGAACGAATTGCCTCCATGTCCATTTACTATCACCAATTTTAATACGCCTTGATTATTAAGCGAAGCAACAATATCAGTCAAGATTGCTTTCTGAGTTTCGTATCGCGAATGGATACAAAACGGCAATTCCCTTTGACCCGGATTCTGCGAACCAAACAATACAGGAGGTAATACCATTCCTTTTATATCCGATTTTTGCATTGCTAAAGTCAATGCATCAATTGAGATACGATGAGAAAGAATACCATCCGTCAAATACGGTAAGTGATAATTATGGGGCTCAGTAGCTCCCCATGGCAATACAGCCAAGTCGAACTTCATCCCCTTCACTTTTCCGTATGAAGTTTTTGCAAGATCAAAATTATTTAAGTTATAATTATTATTCACGATTATTAAAATTATGAATTATGAATTATGAATTATGAATTAAAGCAAATAAAACAATAATTCATAATTCATAATTCATAATTGTTTAGATATACATATTTACTATTGCTTCATAAAGTTCCTGCTTGCCGCTGATTTGAATCGGTTCGCCTTGAGATTTTGCATATTGTACCAAATTTTCGAGCGACATTTGACCTTCTTCAAATTTCTTGCCTTCGCCTGAATCAAAAGAAGCATAACGATCTTTTAACATTTGAGGATAAGGAGAATTTTCCAAAATATCGGCAGCAGCTTCAAGTGCATGAGCAAAAGCATCCATACCTGTGATATGTGCAATGAAAATATCTTCCAAATCAGTTGAACTGCGGCGAGTTTTAGCATCGAAATTCGTACCTCCACCTTGCAAACCTCCGTTTTTCATTATCACTAACATAGCTTGAGTCAATTCAAAAGTGTCAATCGGGAATTGGTCGGTATCCCATCCGTTTTGATAATCGCCACGGTTTGCATCAATAGAACCCAATAATCCTGCATCTGCTGCACATTGCAGTTCATGTTCAAAAGTATGGCCGGCTAATGTTGCGTGATTTACTTCTATATTCAATTTGAAATCTTTATCTAATCCATTAGCTTTTAAGAAACCTATTACTGTTTCAGCATCTACATCATACTGATGCTTTGTTGGTTCCATAGGTTTAGGCTCAATCAGGAATGTACCTTTGAAACCTTTTGAACGTGCATAATCGCGAGCTGCCGTTAATAATTTAGCCAAATGTTCTTTTTCTCTTTTCATATCGGTGTTTATCAACGAATAATAACCTTCGCGACCACCCCAGAATACATAATTTTCTCCACCAAGTTCAATAGTAGCATCCAAAGCATTTTTGAGTTGAACGGCAGCACGTGCTACAACATTGAAATCCGGATTCGTACCGGCTCCATTTGTATAACGTTTGTGACTGAACACATTCGCTGTACCCCATAACAATTTGATTCCGGTTTCTTCCTGTTTTTGTTTAGCATAATAAACGATTGCTTTAAGATTTGCTTCGTATTCTGCAATTGAATCACCTTCAGCAATTAAATCAATATCGTGGAAACAATAGTATCCGATACCTACTTTTTGCATAAACTCAAATCCGGCATCCATTTTTTTCTTAGCGATATCTAAAGCTGAATCACCTTTAGACCAAGCAAATGATTTGGTTCCAGGACCGAAAGGGTCGCCTCCGTCTGCGCAAAGTGTATGCCACCATGCTACGGAGAATTTGAACCAATCTTTCATTTTTTTACCATACACTACCTTTTCAGCATCGTAATAACGAAATGCCAAAGGATTTTTACTTTCTTTTCCTTCAAATTTGATTTTCCCGATTCCCGGGAAGAATTCTTGTGTTGCCATTGTTTTTTAAAATAATGTGATTTATAAAATGATTTTTTTAAATTTTTATACTAATATATTATGAAAGGCTATTGAGAATTTTAATCCATCTCTCATACGCTTCTTTATATTGTTCATGCAATTTAATTTCCGGTTCTATAACAGCAAGCTTTCGTAAACTGGAAAATGCTTCCACATTATCCTTATAAATTCCAGCGCCGATACCTGCGCCTTTAGCCGCTCCTGCTGCACCATCCGTATCATACAATTCAATAGTTGCTCCGCTTATACTTGCTAATGTTTGACGGAAAATCGAACTCAAGAACATGTTGGCATTTCCGGCTCTGATAATTTTAATTTCCATTCCCATTTCTTTCATAATCTCCATACCGTATTGGAAAGAAAACACAATTCCTTCCTGACCGGCACGAAGTATATCCGATTGATTATGAATATTAAAATTAATCCCATGAATAGAACAACCTGTTTCTTTATTTTCAAGAATACGCTCAGCGCCATTACCAAACGGAATAATCGAAATACCGTTGCTGCCTATTGGCGACTGAGAAGCCAAACGGTTCATATAATTATAGGATAATCCGGTTTGAACTATATTACGTTTCATCCAGGAATTTAATATACCTGTACCATTGATACATAATAAAACACCAAGACGAGTCTGTTCTTCTGTGTGATTAACATGGGCAAAAGTATTTACACGCGATAAGGGGTCGTAATTCACTTGTCCCAACACTCCGTAAACTACTCCGGATGTACCGGCAGTAGAAGCAATTTCTCCCGGATTGAACACATTTAGTGAAAGTGCGTTATTCGGCTGATCGCCGGCACGATAACAAATCGGAGTTCCTTCTTTCAGTCCTAATTCTTCAGCTGCTTCTGCAGATACAACTCCTTGAATACCAAATGTTGGTTTTATTTCCGGAATGAAACTTTTGTCAAAGCCGAAAAATTTCATTACTTCTTCAGAAAGGCAATTTTTCTTGAAATCCCAGAAAATACCCTCCGACAAACCTTCTATTGTTGTTACAATATCTCCTGTCAAACGCATACTGATATAATCTCCGGGAAGCATCAGTTTGTCGATTTTCTTGTAAACTTGCGGTTCGTTTTCTTTCACCCAAGCTAATTTAGCTGCCGTGAAATTTCCGGGTGAATTTAGTAAATGAGACAAACATTTTTCTTTCCCAATAGCATTAAAAGCTTTTTCACCATAAGGCACAGCACGGCTGTCGCACCAAATTATCGAAGGACGAAGAACTTGTTTGTTTTTATCTACCAAAACCAAACCATGCATCTGCCATGAAATACCAATTGCTTTCACTTCATTACCATCTATTCCCGATTGAGTCATAACCGATTCGTGTGCAAGTTTTAAGTTTGCCCACCACGATTCCGGTTCCTGTTCTGCCCAGCCCGGTTTATTAGCAATTATCTGCATTTCTACTCTCGGAAAAAAATCAGAGGCTATTATTTTTCCCGATCCTGCTTCCACTAAACATGCTTTAACGGAAGAACTTCCTACATCAAAACCTAATAGAT
>Ga0123356_10008544_pt1 | contig 10170 bp, 6 predicted proteins | sample TergutEmb28metaG_2_FD_92546 | JGI IMG/M metagenome (GOLD analysis project Ga0123356, IMG submission 92546) | Embiratermes neotenicus P3 segment gut microbial communities from Petit-Saut dam, French Guiana - Emb289 P3 | ecosystem: Host-associated > Arthropoda: Insects > Digestive system > Gut ... | reverse complement strand
GATCTTTTTTAAAGAATGTGCTGCACGTATTGGAAACAGCACACGCTATCTGACAAACAGTTTAGAGAGCACGTATAATAGCGAGTGGCAGTTGATGGTTCCGACAGATTTAATGAAATCTATTAACAAGGGGGTGGAGTACGATGCTGACATATAATAAGATATCTCTCGGAAAAAGAGCAAAGGAGTTAGGCTTTGCTCGAGATTCCTTTGAGAAAATGAGTCGGCTGACAGAAATATTACGGTATTTAAACACAAACAATGAAGTACGCCCGTTACTTGCCCTCAAGGGCGGCACTGCAATAAACTTGACTATGTTCAATCTGCCCCGACTGTCTGTAGATATTGATTTTGATTTTGCTAAAAACCTATCCAAAGCGGAAATGATAAGTAATAGAATTCTGATTACTGATGTACTCGAGCGATACATGAGAAGTGAAGGTTATTTATTAAAAGATGCCACAAAAAGCAGGCATGCACTCGATTCCTTTATCTACTCCTATACTAACGCAGCCGGCAATCTAGATAACATAAAAGTCGAAATAAATTACATTTTACGCAATCATATTCTCCCAATTCTTGAGGGAGCAACCCAAACAGACAGAGTATTTGATAACTTCCCGGTTTTAACACTTTCCCCCATTGAGATATTTGCGAGTAAAATCGTTGCTCTTTCCAGTCGTGCTGCTGCTCGTGATTTGTACGACCTCTATAAAGCTATATGTTCCGGTATGTTTGATGAGACTTGCCTGACATTACTCCGCAAGTGTTCTACATTCTACCTCGCTATTACAGGTGATTTAGGCGCACGAGAGTTCAGTTTTGATAAAATGAATAAAATCACAGAGAATGTAATACACACTGATTTACGGCAAATGTTACGAACAACTGAACGTTTTGATTTATCTGAAGCAAAGCACTGTGTTTCTGCATTTCTATCAGAGCATCTAGTCTTAAGCGAAAAAGAAATTAGTTTCCTTAAACAGTTCTCGTCGGGTGCTTTTAAACCGGAACTGCTGTTTGACGACGCAGAAATCATCAAGTGTATTGAAAAGCATCCTATGGCGCTTTGGCGGCAACAGCGAATCAGAGGTGAACGAGGAAGATAGAGAAATCGTACCAAATTGTGTGAATACTCGAAATTCGACGTTAAATTACGTTGTTATGCCTACACTTATTTGGTAAGATACATATGAGTTAACGAAAGATATGTTAGGCTACAATACAGCATGGAGGAAAGCAATGTGAATGAAACTCATAAAAATGATGGCATAGTTGCCGAAAGTAAATTATCGATTAATCTGCTAAATGTTGATATAAAGAAACTCTTTATATCATCACTAAGAGGCCTCATCCACTTAAAGCTTGGTGATCAATCTGGAGTTGCTGATGCCGTTATTGATTTGAGTGAAGCCGTGGGCATTAACAGCCCTATATCACGCTTGGCATTCAAGCTATACACTACAGCAATGAATGCGGCTTTAAATGATGTTGCGGACAGATTATTTGATTTACTCAGTTATGACAGCGAACAGCAATTTGATTTGGGATGTACCTTTGACGATGTAACCATACCAAAGTCTTTTTCGTTTGACAGAAAATCCATTGATGATCCATGTAACACAGACTTTTATACTGAGATAGAGCGATTCATTAGTACCGCCCTTAAGAAAATGGAGTTTTCCTCTTCAATAATCAGCGCAGTTGAAAAAGGCATGCAAAAGTCTTTTAAACAAGAATTGCAATCTGAGTGGAGGGAGTCCATAAAATATCGTGAGTTACGAGACTATTTCATCACGCCATTTGACGCCGCTGTCGCCGATGAAAGCGCGTGGGATGCCTATGCCGACAGGCTTCGGGGTAACATTAACACAAGTTTATTCGGGGAACAATACAGCCTGAACGACATTTACACACCATTGAACGCCTATTATTGCGAAGAAGCCGATAACTCAATGCATAGGGCGACTCAAAAGAAAGAAATGCGCTATGTTTGCGACCTTAATGCATTGCTTGAAAAGTGGCTTGATATGAACGACAGTAATGACGCATACCGAATTATCAGCGGAGAACCCGGCAGCGGTAAATCAGCATTCACAAAAAAATTTGCTGCGGATCATATCGACAACACAAGACTTGTTTATGTTCCTTTGGATAAACTCAGCATCGAAGGTCAGTTCAGCATCCAATTTTCAAACTTTGCACAGCAGGAAGGTTTGTCCGCTGATATATTGGAAAGGGAGAAGAAGATATTAATTATACTTGACGGTTTGGATGAACTTACTGCATTAGGGCAAGCCGCAGCGAATGCAGCGTACAGATTTGTTTCTAATGTGCATACAACTATCGATTCACTAAATAGCCGCGGTAAAAAGATTTTTGTTATTATTTCAGGAAGAATTCCTTCAATACAAGAAGCTAGTAGTCTTTTCGTCAATAACCCTAAGCAATTGCTTCATCTGCTCCCTTACTACATGCACAGTTCATTGTTAAGGAAGTCTTCACAAAGTTATGAGTATGTTGATGATGACAAATTGCTTATAGACTATCGTAAAATATGGTGGTCTAAATATGCGATAGCTACAAACAATAATATTTCCGACGAAATACCAAAGGAATTACTTGCTAGCGATCTAAAAGAGTTAACATCATCCCCATTATTATTGCATCTAATGGCTATATGTTATACCGAAGATGGGAGCATACCAATAAACAGAGCAGAGTTATATAAAATGCTGCTTGAGGGGGTTTATAACCGCGCACCGAAAACTGTGAAGCGTGAAAATCGCCACCCCTTAACACGTCTTTTTAAGAGCGCAGATGAGTTTATTGAAGTATTGTCTGACGTTGCTGTTGCTATGTGGCATAGCTCGGGTCGTCAAGTAACGCTGGAAACCGTAGAAACGTATTGCAATAAGAACAACCATGGAGAATTATTAAAAAAACTCAAAGAAGTTGCCGGCGCCGGTGGGGCAATAGGTTTGTTTATGGCATTCTACAGTCGAAAAGCTGAACATATAGGAGACAAAGAGTCATTTGAGTTTACCCATAAGAGTTTTGGAGAATATCTTGTTGCTAGACGAGTTGTTGATAAGCTCGGTCGTATTTGCGATGATCTCAACAACAAACAACTAGGTGAGCGAGTTTCGTTAACCACAGAGTTGGAAAACTGGTTTGATCTTTGCGGTGCCACGAAACTTGATGCTGCACAAGAGCGGCTGATAAGTGATCATGTTGCCTTATATCAGCATAATATTGTGAGCAAATGGCAATATACAATAATAAAACTGATGGAGTATTCTGCTAATAATGGATATCCTAATCCCCGAGAACGTCAACCATTAAATGATGAAATGAGATGTGTTAGGAATGCGGAAATAGCTTTGCTTGTAATGCACAGTGCTTGTGCACATATTACTAAAAAAGCGCTCGACATCACTTGGCAAGAAGAAACAACCGCCGGAGCATGGTTGAAAAGAATTCAGGGAAATGAAGATGATACTATGTTTCTTGTTAATAAATGCTTAGCATATATTAACTTTACAAAATGCCGATTACCCTTTGTAATGTTTATGCGCGCAGACCTAACAGGTTGTGTTTTCTATGATGCATTTTTATATGGTGCAAACTTCTACTTTGCTATAATTGAAAATTCAGTTTTCAACAAATGCAAACTATACGATGCGAATTTTCATAATGCTAATATTTCCCATCAGGAATTCATTGATTGCGATTTTGGTAATGTAGATTTTAGAAGTGAGTTCAGAAAATTAAAAAAAAGAGAAACAATCGAGTTTAGTTCATGCCGTGTCGGTGGAATGGTAATACATAAGAGTTCTGACGTGTTCAAAAAGCTATGCGATAAATACAGTAGCAGAAAGTCTATATCGAAATCACGCACAATTGTCATTAAGGATGACTTAGAAACTTAGTGTGATTTATAATATATTTGAAGACCAAACAGTGGTTACTATGATAAGTGTTCGTTAATATCTGCAAATAATGGGGTTGCCAGTCAGTCGCAGGCAACTGGTATAGTACCCCCCCCCCGCAAACTGTTTAATATCGCCAAAATAGCGAAAATGAATTGTTAAAAATAACGAGTCATATATGCAAAAATGGGGGTATAGTTCGGTCGGGCTAAGCCAGTTTTTCGTTTGAGTTTTCGACATCCCATCAAACGCAACAAGCCTTGCAATCATCGCGACTGCAAGGCTTTGCCGCATTTGGTGGAGATAAGCGGGATCGAACCGCTGACCTCTTGACTGCCAGTCAAGCGCTCTCCCAGCTGAGCTATACCCCCGTGTTTGTGTCTCGTTCTGAAACACGGTTAATTCTAGCAAAAACAAGATTCTTTGTCAATGCAAATCAGCACGCAACCAAAGCCCAACTACTCTTCCTCTTGCTCGTTAACCTGCATTTCCTCCGCGCGTTTTTGCGCGGCGTTATGGAAGTTAACTACTTGATGCTGATACTCTTCGTTCATAAGCGGTGATGTAATCATAAAGTCAGCCGATGAGCGGTTTGTCGCAATCGGAATATCATAAACAAGCGCAATGCGTAAAAGCGCTCTGATATCGGTATCATGCGGCTGGGCTGTCAGCGGGTCACTGAAGAACACGATAAAATCAATGACACCTTCAACTATCTTCGCTCCGATTTGCTGGTCACCGCCTAGCGGGCCGCTGTTGAAAATCCGCACAGGCAAACCTGTCCGCTCAGTTATAATTCTGGCAGTAGTGCCTGTCCCGCTCAAGAAATGCTTGCTGAGAATTTCCTTGTTCCACTCGCACCAGTCGAGCATCTCTTGCTTTTTCCCATCATGCGCGATAAGCGCGATATTTTTTTGTTTACCTAAAGTAAGCGTTATAAACTCATCGTTAATATGCTCATTCATTTGTATTACCTCCAAAATTGCTCCCGTATTTTTTCCGCTTTTTTATCGGATTTCAAAATCAATCAATCAACAATAAACTCTTCAATAGCCTTCATGGTTTTTCTATTATCCTTTTCAATACGAAGCTGAACAGGCTTTGTAAGATCCATAGCCAAAATACCCATGAGCGACTTAGCGTCAATAATATACATACCGTCAATCAAATCAAAGTTCCCGTCAAACGGAGAAATTTGCTCAACAAACTTCTTCACATCCATAACCTTGGAAAACGAAACATAAACAGACCTCATACTATTCTCTCCTTACCTGCTCTCGGCACCAAGCGTCTTACACAAACGCTTAACAATAGCATTCGCGCAGTTTTCAATCTCGTCGGATGTCAGTGTCTTGCTCAGCGAGCCGATAACCAGCCTGAGCGTTACAGACTTCTTGCCATCGGGAATCTGACGGCCCTTATACTCCTCAAAGAACGAAACATTTCTCAATAGCGAGTCCGGACCCATCTTAGCGGTTGCTACTTCATATATTTTATCCCAAGCCGTTGCCGAATCAAATAATAAAGACACGTCATAATCCGTCACCGGATATTCCGGAATGTGTTTAAACTCGTTTGTCCTTGAGGGCAAAGGCTTCAGAGCGTCAATATCTAACTCAAAAAGCATTACAGCTGCGTTTTTAATCCCGCACCCCAACGCCGCTTTTTTTGATAATAGCGCCAGATTGCCAACCCGTTTTTCACCGAGACACACATTCAACCATACAACATCATCTGCCCAGACAGGTTTTTCAACTTGCCCGAAAGAAATCGGCTCCATATGGACAAAGCGCGAAAGAGATTCCAGCACACCTTTGGCTTTACGGAATACCAAATCCACACTATCCTGACCCCCGACAAACGCACCCGCAACATTTTTACGTTGCAGCGGAAGCGACTCGCGGGAATCATAAGCCGCGGTATAGTCCCTGTCAAAGATAACCTGAGCGGATTCAAAAATCGCAAACTCATTGAAATAACGTAGATTGTCCGAGACAGCCTTACAAAGATTAGGTAAAAGCGACGAACGCACAAAACGCTCACTTGGAGACGGCGGTGCCGAAAGCTCCAGCATCCCGTCATATCCGCCCAAAACAGCACCGGCAAACTCATCACTCACCCACGGATATGTAAAGACTTCGTTCATTCCGCATCTGAATGCAAGATACTCCCTTATTTTTCTGTCCATATCGATAACAGGTTGATTAACAGCACCCTCAAACGTTGCTGTTATAGACTTCGGCTCGAAGTTCTCGAAACCATGAATTCTCGCAACCTCTTCAACGATATCATCGGGGATGGAGATATCGCCCGTAGAGCGCCATGTCGGTGCGGTAATATGCATCATCTCGCCGTCACTGCCTCCGTCATAGCTTATATCAAAACCAAGACGCCCCAGCATACCGCTGATAACCGCGTTCGGTAAACGCTTGCCAAGCCGTTTTTCAAGCCATTCAAGCGAAACATCAATCTCTTTCCTTACAAGCGGTTTCGGATAATTATCATGAAAACCTGTTACAACCATGTCGGGATATATATCTGTGAATAACTGCATAGCAATTGCAAATGCAATATCGACCCTCTCGGGGTCAATGCCCTTTTCAAATCTTGTCGCCGCCTCCGTGCGGACCTCATGGCGCATGGCTGTACGCCTGACACTCAAAGCATCAAAGTTCGCGATTTCCAGTATCACATTAGATGTACCGGGTTGAATAGAATCCTTCGCACCGCCCATAACACCTGCCAAAGCAACAGCGCTTTCACCGTCCGCAATCACTAAATCCTCACTCGAAAGCTTAAGTTCCTTCCCGTCTAAAAGCAACAGCTTCTCATTTGCAACGGCACGGCGAATACATATGCTGCCCTTAATAATATCCGAGTCAAACGCATGAGTCGGCTGCCCGGTTGCGAGCATTACATAGTTTGTTACATCAACAATTGCGTTTATCGGACGCATACCCACACGCCAGACACGGCTTTGAATCCAAAACGGAGCTGGCTTTACGGTAAGACCCTCGATATTGACACCGATATATCTCGGACAACGCTCCGCATCATCGATAATGATTTGAAAGTCTTTTGCCCCCTCAGCGCCACGCGTCGGATGAGGTGCATACGGCGTTACAACCTTAAGAGGCAAATCATAAATCGCGGCGATTTCACGCGCAATCCCGTAATGCCCCCAAAGGTCAGGGCGGTTTGTAAGCGATTTGTTGTCTATTTCCAAAATTACATCATCTAGACCAAGCGCCTTTGCAAGACAGGTACCCGCCTCCGCTTCAAATCCTGACAAATCAACAATCTCATCCTCATCCTCAAACGGGAAAAGGTCAAAAATTCCAATCTCTGATGACGCGCAAATCATCCCGTAACTCTCAATACCGCGCACCTTAGTCTTTTTAAGCTCTACCAAATCACCCTCGCCATGCCATCGAACCATTGAACCGGGACGAGCCAGAGCAACCTTCATCCCCGGTGCGAGGTTAGAACCACCGCAGACAACTTCCTTTAAGTCTCCGTCCCCGGCATCAACCTTGCAAACAACAAGCTTATCAGCATCCGGATGCGGAAGAATCTCATTAACAACCCCGATAACCATATCCGCAAAATCATCCTTAAGCTCATGCATCCCTTCCACCTCAACAGTGGACATAGTAAGGTCATAAGCAAGCTTCGAAAGCTCCAAACCCTCCGGCAAATCTATATAATCTTTAATCCAGTCTAACGATACTTTCATTCTATATTCTCTCTTCCTATGAGTTGGTTTCTTTCTATATTAGGGAGTGGGTTTGGGGTATTAAATTGCAATTGCGTCAAGCGCAGCATGGACGTGGAGCGCACGGTTTGGCGCATGGATGCGCCACTAAGTGGTAGGAATTGCAATTTAATACCTCAAACCCACTCCCAACCTTCTACTTAAATTGCTGTAAGAATCTTAAATCGGCACTGCGGAACAAGCGGACATCATCTATGCCATAGCGCATCATGACCAGCCTGTCGAGACCGATATTCACATAAAAGCCTGTAAATTCCATTGGGTCAAGCCCTGCGGCGCGCAGAACATTCGGATGCGGAGTGCCGCCCGGCATAATTTCAATCCAGCCGACATGCTTACAAACGCTACAACCCTTGCCATTGCAGACCAGGCAACCCATATCAATTTCAAACCCCGGTTCAACAAACGGGAAGAAACCGACACGCATTCTCACAGGCACATCCTGCCCGAAAACCTTTGACAAAACTGTTTTTATCATAATCTTACCCGAAGAAAAAGTAAAGTCACGGTCAACAATAAGCGCCTCATATTGGAAAAACGCCCTCTCATGCCTCGCGTCTGTCGCTTCATTTCTATAAGCCCTGCCGGGATAAACAAAACGGTACGGAGGCTTATGTGACTGAAGATAACGAACACTGGCACCCGTCAGATGCGGACGCAGACACAGCCTCTCTCCGCCACCGCCGGTATCATGCCCTGCAATCCAGTAAGTATCCATGCTTTCGCGTGCAGGATGATCAGGCGGGAAATTTAAATTATCAAACGCATAAAGCTCACTGGTAATATCCGACTCCTCAAAAATCTCAAAACCCATCGAACGAAAAGCATCGTTCAAGTCATAACACATCTGAGTAATAGGGTGCAAAGCTCCTTGCGGCGGAAGAATGCCGGGAACTGTGATATCAAAATCAGGCGAAATCTCGGAAGCCTTAAGATTTATTTCCTCACGGCGGGCTTCAATTATCTCTGTAAACCGGCTCTTTATATCATTAGCGGCACGACCGACATCAGCGCGCATCGATGCTTCCAGATTAGGTATCTCCTTGAGAACATCCGCGAGCGCCCCCTGCTTCCCAAGAAGCGAAGACTTCACATCCTGAAGCGCCGCGATTGTAGCCGAAGCCTTAATCTTCTCCTCACCATCTCTTAAAATGGCATCCAATTTCTCTTTCATTGTCTTCCTCCACCTAAATTGAGTCACAGAAGTCTATCATATATGCCTTGATTTTGCAATATAAACGGTATATTATAAAAACAGGCACATGATGTGCCTGACCGGCAGCAACGGAGGAAGATATATGAAACTTGTTACAGTTAAACAAATACGCGAGATAGACCGGATCGCCATTGAAGACCTTGGCATACCCGGCATTAACCTTATGTCAAAAGCTGCGGAGCACCTAGCAAAAACAGCTCTTGAGCACACCCCGCCAGACGGTTGCGTTGCCGTATTTTGCGGCACAGGAAATAATGGAGGGGACGGTATCGGGGCGGCGGCATATCTGCGTGAAAAAGGAGTGTCTGTCAGGGTATTTCTCATAGGTAACGAGTCCGATCTCACCCCGGATTCCGCTGAAATGAACAAGCGCCTTAATTCACTCGGGGGTTCTATTGAGCGTTATTCGCCGTCACCTGACCTCGTAGATTACGTAGGCGAAAGTTCCGTTATTATTGACGCTATCTTCGGGGTGGGGCTCAACACAAAGCTTCACGGCGACGCTCTTAGCGCCGTAAGCGTTATAAACAGTTCCCACTCTCTCATCATATCAGCTGATATACCAACCGGTGTACACGCGGACACAGGCGCAATCCTCGGCGATGCTGTAAAAGCAGATATAACCATAACTTTTTCTCTTGCAAAACCGGGACATTTTATCGAACCAGGCTGCATATACTGCGGCGAAATACGTGTCTCCAGCATCGGAATACCGCGCAATATACTTGATAATACCGTTTCACATATGTACGCAGCCATGCAAAACGACATACACTTACCCCGCAGACGCCGTGACACACATAAAGGCGACTACGGGCGAACACTTGTAATAGCGGGAAGTGTCGGTTATACAGGCGCGCCAGCGCTGTCGGCAAGAGCGGCGACAAAAATGGGTAACGGACTGGTATCATTGGGTGTACCGAAATCAATATACGACATAATGGCAGTAAAACTCGATGAGGAAATGCCATTTCCTCTGCCCGAAGATAAGAACGGACTACTCGTCGCAAATGCCGCAAGCGAGATACTGCGCCGCGCCAAACAAAGTGACGTATGTCTTATCGGACCGGGACTCGGTACATCGGATGATATATCCGAACTTGTGCAATCAATAGTACGCTTGTCCGAAACACCGATCGTTCTCGATGCTGACGGACTAAATGCGATAGCAGAAAACATCGATATCCTGAATCAAGCTACTTGTCCGCTGATCCTGACACCGCATCCCGGAGAATTCGTACGTCTCG
>Ga0123356_10008543_pt1 | contig 10171 bp, 6 predicted proteins | sample TergutEmb28metaG_2_FD_92546 | JGI IMG/M metagenome (GOLD analysis project Ga0123356, IMG submission 92546) | Embiratermes neotenicus P3 segment gut microbial communities from Petit-Saut dam, French Guiana - Emb289 P3 | ecosystem: Host-associated > Arthropoda: Insects > Digestive system > Gut ... | reverse complement strand
GAGAACCTCCGATGTTGCTAACCAGTGCTCGGCGCCCAAGGCATAGGGTTCGAAGCGCAATCCAGGGTGAACAATGTCAAGAATCCTGGTTGTCTGACCCATGACCTCGGGCCCAATTCCGTCGCCGGGTATTACGGCAATCAACTCACTCATGCAGAACAGCCTAGGTAATCGAACGGGCTTGCGCGAGTTTGGCTTGCCTGGCGAGACACACAAGATATCTTGTAGGCATCAACATGGACAACAGGTAGGTACTGTGGTGCCTAGGGTACGCTTAGCCTATGTCACTGCCGTTTAACTTAGTTCCGAACACGCACCGTACCCACCCGGAGAAGCTTGCCGAGATCGTCGGTGCATCTGGGTTTGTCAAGCACTTTTCGGATCATATGGCCATTGCGACATGGACACAGGATGCCGGGTGGCATGACTCGAAAATTGAGAACTACCGCTGTCTTGACATGGCCCCTGGAAACGCCATCCTGCACTATGGACAAGAGATTTTTGAGGGATTGAAGGCCTATCGCCACGCCGATGGGAGCATCTGGCTTTTCCGTCCTGAAATGAACGCTCGCCGCTTTAATCGGTCTGCTGACAGACTCGATCTTCCCCAGATACCGGAAGAAGACTTCCTGAGATCTGTTCATGCGTTGGTACGCACTGATCAGTCCTGGGTTCCAGCCGGCGAGGAGATGAGCTACTACATCCGCCCATTCATGTTCGCTGATGAGGCCTTCTTGGGTGTCCACTCCGCTGCGCGAGCTTCGTACATCGTGATCGGTGGTCCGGCCTCGCCCTATCTCGCCGACGGCATGACTCCCACAGACATCTGGGTGACGAAGAAGTTCGCTCGGGCAGGGGAGTCCGGAACAGGCGCAGCCAAGTGCGGCGGCAACTATGCAGCCTCATTGATTGCCCTGCGTGAGGGTGCCCAGTACGGGTGCTCCCAGGTTTTGTTCACCGATGCTGCGACCCACGATTGGGTCGAAGAACTCGGCGGTATGAATTTCTTTGTGGTCACCCACGATGGGGTACTGATCACCCCTCCCACCTCGGGAACCATCCTGGAAGGAATCACCCGCGATTCCATCCTCGAGTTAGCGCCCGCCCTGGGACTGCGCCCTGAGGTACGCCCGTTGTCGGTGTCGGAGCTTTTCGCCCGCATCCTCGATGGAGATATTCTAGAAGCCTTTGCCTGCGGTACCGCCGCTGTGGTCAGCCCCATTGGGCGGTTGATGCACGACAAAGACGGTGGAGTGGAAACAATTCCGCTGCCTTCCCCAGTGGGTGAGGCAACGCGGGCAATTCGTACGGCGCTGGTGGATATCCAGTGGGGCCGTGCAGAGGATAAATTTGGATGGATGCACACAGTAATGGAGCTATCATGACGACTCAGGTGAGGTTGGCTCAGCCAGAGCCCTTTCATGTATTCGACACAACCCTGCGCGACGGGACTCAACAGGAAGGAATCAGGTTAACGGTCCACGACAAGCTTCGTGTGGCCCGCTTGATTGACGAACTGGGTGTGACCTTCATTGAGGGCGGCTGGCCGGGAGCCAACCCGAACGACACAGAATTCTTCGAGGTAGCCTCCCAGGAACTGACGCTCAAGAATGCAACCCTCGTGGCCTTCGGGGCGACACGGCGGGTCGGCATGACTGCTGCCACGGATCCTCTGACCCAGGCTCTTGTTGATGCCAAAACTGATGTGATCTGTTTGGTGGCGAAGTCCCATGACCGCCATGTTTTTGAGGCGCTGAAGACCACTCTCGAAGAGAACCTTGAGATGGTGCGCGACACCGTGACCTATCTGGTCTCCTTGGGCAAGAGGGTTTTCGTGGACTGCGAGCACTTCTTCAATGGGTATCTCGACAATCCCACCTATGCCAAGCTCGTGGTCGCCACAGCGGCTGAAGCTGGTGCTGAGGTTGCTGTCTTGTGTGACACCAACGGCGGGATGTTGCCTTCGACTGTGCACGAGATCGTTACCGATGTAGCGCGCCTAGGTGTGCCTTTGGGCATTCACTGCCACAATGACACTGCCTGTGCGGTGGCAAACACTTTGGCTGGTGTTAATGCTGGGATCATGCACATTCAAGGTACGATCAACGGCTACGGTGAGCGTACTGGTAATGCGGATCTGACTGCGCTGATCCCCAACCTGAAGATCAAGTATGGCTGGAATGTCATCTCTGACGAAGCCCTGCGCGACCTGACTCGCATTTCCCACTCTGTGGCCGAGATCGCCAACCAGTCTCCGTCGGCTCGCCAGGCGTACGTCGGAGTCTCCAGCTTCGCCCACAAGGCAGGGCTGCATGCTTCGGCGATCAAGGTTGATGCGAACATGTATCAGCACATCGATCCGGATTTGGTCGGCAACGGGATGCGCATGCTGATCTCCGACATGGCAGGCCGAGCGAATATCCAGATCAAGGCTGAGCAATTGGGCCATGATCTCTCAGATCGTGATCTGGCTGCACAGTTGGCGGACAGAGTCAAAGAGCGTGAATTGGCAGGGTACTCCTATGAAGCCGCCGATGCATCCTTCGATCTACTCGTACGCAAGGAACTCGGTCAGCCCACTGCGCCGTTCTATGTTGGCGCCTGGAGGGTTTTCACCGACCAGGACGAGGACTCCCAAGCGGTGGTGCGTGTCGGTTTCTGCTGTGATGCACCCAAGCCCTTCCTCGGTGAAGGCAATGGTCCGGTCAACGCTCTTGATCAGGCGCTTCGTCAGGCTCTGATCCCGCAGTATCCGCAGTTGGCTCATGCCGAGCTGACTGACTATCGCGTACGTCTTCTCGACAATGGGCACGGCACAGATGCGATTACTCGGGTTTTGATCGACATGAGGCTGGGTCATGAGACCTGGACCACAGTCGGAGTCGGAGAGAATGTGATCGAGGCTTCCTGGGAGGCTCTGGTCGAGGCCTATGCCTACGCGCTGGTAACAGGGATTGGCGAGGATTCAGACTAAACTGTCGCTATGAGAATTGCTCGGTACTCGATTGAAGAGACCATTCGCTATGGCGTGGTCGAGTTGGAATCGGATGGGACAGGTAATCCTGACACGGTCGCGGATGTCTCTGGTGATCCGTTTTCCGGTGCGGTCAAATTAACTGGTGCGCGTCACCTGATGGAGGATGTACGCCTGCTCGCTCCTGTGCTTCCGCGCTCGAAGGTCATCGGTGTGGTGAAGAATGCAGTTCCTGGTCAGGATTCACCGCCACCGCAGCAAGGGTTCCCGGCGTTCTTCTTGAAGCCGAATACCTCGGTGATTGGGCCGGGGGAGGCCATCCAGATTCCATCGATGAGTCCTGAGACGATTCTTGAAGGTGAGGTCGCTGTGGTGATCTCGCGGATCTGCCGGTCTGTTCCTGCTGAGCGCGTACCGGAAGTGATCTTTGGTTACACCGCCAGCAACGATGTGACTGCGCGCGGATTAGTGCAGTCTGACCTGCCATGGGGTGCAGCGAAGTGCTGGGATACTTTTACACCTTTAGGACCGTGGATCGTGACCCACCTGAGTGTGGAGGAGGCGTCGTCGCTGAAGGTCGCGTCTCTGATCGATGACGAGCAGGTCACTGTGGGGACAACCCGCGGATTGATTCATGGGATTGTGGACTTGGTGAGTTCGATTTCATCGGTGATGACTCTGCTGCCTGGTGATGTGATTCTGACTGGTGCTGTGGGCGGCGGATCGGTGATCCAGGCTGGGCAGAGTGTGGCTATTGATATTGAGGAGATCGGTGTTCTGACCAATCCTGTGGTCGGTGAACAAGGATGAGTCGCGCTAGACCGAAGAAAGGTTCGGGGTCTCACGGGGGTGGAAAACCGGGTTCTCCAGCTAAGGCCGCCGGGAAGACACCAGCTAAGAAACCCAAACCTAATCCGCTGTCTGGACCACCCTTCTTCATGGGTTCGCCTCTGACAAGTCCCATTGAAGGGTCCATCTATCCGGGGAGTCTGGTGGCCGAAGGGGATGACCCTACTCAATCCTCGCATCGGTTCATGGGTGCAGTCATGGTGGCGATGGTTCTGATCACCTATGTCGTCTTCGTTCCGCTGATTAATACTGGAGTGGTTAGTCTTGGTTTTCTTGTCGATCCGCAGGGGTTAGATAAGGACGTGTTCATTGAGGGGGCGAACACTTATGCGATCGTCTGGGGGTTGTTGGCTTCTCATTTGGCTTTGGCTTTCATGATCGTGGCTGTCTGGGCGTTCATGAGGTTTGTTCATCAGCGCAGAATGGCTTGGGTGTGGTCGATTTCGCCAGGGGTACGGTGGAGATTCTTCGTGATCTGTCTGGGTGTTTCGGTGATCTTGATTGGGATCGTGACTGGGTATAACTGGTTCATTGGGCCAGGGTGGGGACCGGCGCCTGGATGGGGATGGTTTGTGGGGGTGGTTCTTGTCACTACTCCGTTCCAAGCATTAGCGGAAGAGGTCGTCTTTCGTGGGTATCTGATGCAGGTCTTTGGATCTATTCATCGTAGTGCGTGGTTCCCGATTGTGAGTACGGCTGTGGTGTTCGCGCTTTTTCATGGTGTTCAGAATCCTTGGTTGTTTGGTTCGAGGTTGATTTTTGGTTTGGTGGCAGGGGTGTTGGTATGGAGGACAGGTGGATTGGAGGCTTCTGTGGCTATCCATGTCGTCAATAATCTGTGTGTCTTCTTGCTGGCTATCTCTACTGGTACTTTGGTTGAGATCAAGACGACCACGCAGGTTGCTTGGACACAGACTGTTACTGACTTGGCTATGTTTACTGTGTGTGCTGGGGTTTGTTGGTTTGTTGCTACTCGGTTGCGGGTTCCTATGGTGGTACGTAAGAGTTGACCCCCGGTCATCCTGCCGCAGGCAGGACCCCCGGCGGCTATTGTATGGACTGTTGTACAGTTCTTTACCCAAGACCATACGTTAATTTCCGGGGGTCCTGCCTTCGGCAGGATGACGGGGGTTGGGTTTGTCACCTCCGGTCATCCTGCCGCAGGCAGGACCCCCGGCGGCTGATGTAGGGACTGTGGTGGTGTTTCTTGACCAAGAGCTAGTTTTTTGGGGGGTTGTATTTCTTCTTGCTCATCATTGGGGTGTTCCGCGGGCTTTGCCCGCTCCAACCTCACCCGTTGGGGTGTTCCGGGGTGCTTTGCACCCCTCCAACCCCGGCCTGAGCCTCGGCAGCGGGAAGCTTCGCTTCCCGCCCCCCGTAGAGAACAAAAAAGCCAAAATGCGAGCATTTTGGGCTTTTTTTGTTCTCTACGGGGTCGGAAAGCTTTGCTTTCCGGTGCGCTCGGCTTGTGTTGGGGTACTAGGACTCGAACCTAGACTAACGGAACCAGAATCCGCTGGGCTGCCAATTACCCCATACCCCATGGGTGGTTTTACCAAGGATTAACCTTATCCGAATCCACCCCTGTTCCTCAAGCCTGAATCCACCGATCGCTGCCGTAGCGAGCGGCACTAGGTGGGTGTGCTGGCAAGGCGACCACCGGGAAGGCAGGCTGGACGCCTGCCGAGCGGTGGCAACGCAGCCAGCGCACTCATCTAGTGTCGCGTAGTAGGCATGGATCGGTGGATTCAGGCTCAAGCCCGAATCCACCGATATGTCTGCCTTAGAAATCTCATTAACAACCCCCCTAATCACATAGCAAAAATCTCACATAGTAAACACAGAGAAGCAACATCGGCTGTAACCGGTGCAATCAGCTTGAATAACCCTTGTGTCCATGGTAGAAATGACCTCAAGGGGGAGGGGGAAGGGCGACGCTAATTGGTCAAAGAGGGACCATTTGGCGTAGCAGCAATATTACCTAGATAGATATTGGAGACGCGCATCCACGTGGCTGCATGTTTCCAAGACAGGATACGACATGCGTTCTTTCTCTGGTGCCGTCAAAGGCTTGACAGTTTTGGCATTGAGCGGCTTGCTGATGGTAACCACAGCACTGCCTGCTTACTCTGCGGATGACGCTTGGGGTTACACCTCGACGTCCAAGAATGCAGACGGCAGCCCGAACGTCTCCGTTGCTACCGGGTGGACAAACCGAGGTACACCAGATCGCGGGAGCAGTATTGGGACACTCAGCTTCACCAGGAACAGGATTGACTACACGACCTCAGTTCTAGTTCCGACACGGAGATACTTCGATCTCACATCGGCTCCGGGACTTCTCGTCGCCAACTCAGTCGCGAGCAATGGCGAAGAATGGACCTATGTCTTCAATGAAGGTATGGGCAGTACATCCGACATGTGGTATACCGACTCTAACGGCACTAGCTGGATCATGATTCTAGATCCAAGTTCCTTCAGCTTTTGGACGAAGTCCCAGCAGGGTTCCCTCGCTGTTGCCGTTGTTGGCGAAGTCCGACTGTCGCAGCTCTCCAGGACACTGAAGTACACCGAGATCCTTGATATCACTAGCGATGGTCGGCTTATCCACCACGTCACGCTGACAAACACTGGTGCTTCAGCGATTAACAGTATTGGGTTTTCTGCTCTGGTTGATACGATGCTGAATAGTAATGACTCTATTCCGATCCACGCAGGCGGCCAAGACTCTGCGTACATTGAAAACTCTGACTTCCGCCTCTACCTCGACATGCTCGATGGAGACCAGATGCTCGTTGGTGACTGGGACATTGCGAGGGAAAACGGTCGACGCGGTCTTCCAGACTTTGTGTCACCCAATGATGTTGCACCGGGAACCATTCTCATCAATGGGACCGACACTAGTGCGGTTTACAGCACCACCCCTCGCTCCATGGGAGCAGGCCAGTCAGTAACCTTAGCCTTCCAGGAACGCCTCTACTCTCCATCAGAAATCCGGACCATAGCAATCAAGTATGTCGATGATGCCAATGGTCAAGTAGAAGTTGCAGCCAAGCCTGGTGCACCCACCTCTATCACAGGCATTGCTGGTGACGAGGTCGGATTCACCGTGGATGATGCTAAGGCTGGAGTTCCTGCGGGATACATGTACGTCAGCGTCGACAACATCCCGAAGTATGAAACAGGACCTGCACAAACAATCCGCGTCCATGTCACTCCAGAGATCACAACAAACGATTTGGTCACCAAGCGGACCATCACCTACACCGGTGCTGGCAGCCGTACCCCGGCTGACACAATCCAGGAACAGGCGTGGGTTGTCACAACGAACCAGAGCACAGGCGCAAAAACCTATGCAGCGGCTAAGGGTTACGCGGAAGTGACGACACAGACAGTGGTTGGTTACACCACATCCCCAACAACTATCCCTGCCACCGATCCTGTTAGCTACTCAACTGTTTTGCCGACCAATTCCACCGTTCGGGTAACCCTGACACCGATTCCGCAGACTATCAACATCAAGTTCGTTGATGACGATGCAGCAGGGGCAGAAGTCACACCTCGCGCAGGCTTCGCCACCACCTTGACCGGGGACCCCTACGACTCGGTGAACTTCACTGAAGCCATGGCTTTGGGAGGGGTTCCCGATGGGTACGAGTTCGTGTCCATGAATAACTTCGATGCCTTTGATCCCGCAGCCACACAAACCATCACTGTGCATCTGAAGCAAGGTTATTCTGACAACACGATGACCACGACCCGTACAATCACCTACACCGGTGCTGCGAGCCGTACTCCTGCTAATGATACTCAGCAGATCACCTGGGATATTTCGACGAATAACGTCACCGGTGTATCGACCTACTCGAGTGCTGTCGGATATCCAGGCCTCACGACGCAAACTGTTGTGGGTTACACCTCGTCTCCGGCGACGATCCCGGCAACCTCAGCGACGGCATCGACACCAACCAGGCCAAGCGATACCACGGTGAATGTCACCTTGACCCCGATCGTGCAGACCATTGCCGTGGAGTTCTTCGATGATGATGCAGCGGCTGCCGTAACACCAGTGGCAGGGTTCAACGCCACCTTGTCCGGCAACCCCTATGACTTGGTGAACTTCACCGAAGCCATGGCTCGCGCAGGTGTCCCCGCCGGTTACGACTTCGTGTTGATGAACAACTTTGACTTCTTCGATCCCGCTGTCACCCAGATCATCGTGGTCCACCTAGCTCAAGGGTTCTCACCGAGCGAGATGACGACAACACGTACGATCACCTACACCGGAGCTGGGAGCCGTACCCCTGCCACCCAGACTCAGGAGCTCACCTGGGAGATTTCCACGAACAACATCACTGGGGCATCGACATACTGGAGTACGAAGGGGTACCCTGCACTAACCACCACGGTTGTGGCCGGATACACCACCTCACCGGCATCCATTCCTGCTACCGCAGCAACGCCAGTGAGTTCCACACGTCCTTCCAACACATCTGTCACGGTGACCCTGACCCCGATTCCGCAGTCGGTGGACATCGTCTTCGTTGATGATGATGCCGCCGGGGCGCTAGTTCCCCCCACAGCAGGCTTTGCCGCGACGCTGACAGGTAATCCTTATGAAGCGGTGGGCTTTACCGAAGCTATGGCTGCCGATGGGATTCCAGTCGGCTACAGGCTGAATTCGATTGACAATGTCGATGTCTACGATACTGATGGCGCAACCAACCAGACCATCACGGTGCACCTGCGTCACATTCATCAAGGCAGTACGCTTGACACCTCGCGTCTGATTCATTATGCGGGAGCTGGTGTGCATACGCCTACGGATGTGACACAGACTCTCACCTGGGCTGTCGATACAGACCTCGCCAACGGTGCGATTACGTACACCGATACCAATGGCTATCCAGCACTGCCCTCACCTAGTGTTGCAGGGTACTCTCCCGATCGGGCAGAAGTAGCCGCAGTAGCCGCCGCCGGTCTGGTCCTTGTTAAGCCAGTCAACTCAACGGTTAACGTCACCTACTCTCCGCTGGCTCAGTACATCAATGTGGTCTACTTGGATAACGACGCCAATGGTGCAGTGATTCCCACGAAGTCTGGGGCACCGTACAGGCTGACTGGATTCCCGTACGAAGCAGTCAATTTCACCGATGCAGATGCGAAGGTGGAGATGGCTCGTGGTTTCGATCTGGTCTCGATTGACAATGTTGATGCCTACGATGCGAACACCGGTGTCGATCAGGTGATCTACGTACACATGGCTCACCATCACACCATCGAGTGGGTCATCACCAACCGTACTGTTCACTATCAGGGTGCCGGGGATCTGACTCCGAAGGATGTCGTACAGCAGATCGAATGGCTGATGGACCGAGATGAAGTCACCGGATACACCACGTACACCGCCGACGGTATCGTCGCCGCAGTGCCGTCCCCAGATGTCGCTGGCTTCGATGTGGATATCGCTGAGGTCGAGGCAATGGAATTCGACGACATGGAAGTTGCACCTGCAAACTCGCGTGTGACAGTCACCTATACTGGCATCCCAGTTGTGGAGACTGGCGGTATCTCACTGACATGGAAGGCGTACATCGCTGGATTTGTCGCCTGGCTTACCCAGATATGGTGAGAAATCTCACCTAACAAGGGCAAAAGCCCTAGCTGGCAACCAGTGAAGTACCAACCACTTGGATATGTCTGCTAGACTAACCCGTGCGTTTCGCGCAAGGCCCCGTTGTGTAGCGGTCTAGCACGCCGCCCTCTCACGGCGGTAGCGAGGGTTCGAATCCCTTCGGGGCTACTTTGTGACACACGACAAAGGGGACGGTCCTTTGATAAAAAAGGACCGTCCCCTTTATCACGTCAACCCCCGGTCATCCTGCCGAAGGCAGGACCCCCGGCAGCCGACGTAGGGTCTGTGGGAAGATCTTCACCCAAGTCCACGCGTCACCTTCCGGGGGTCCTGCCAGGCGGTAGGATGACCGGGGGCCACAGGCCAGGCCCCATGACCCAAAATCATCTTCTCACAAGGTAAGACAAATGCTATTCAGCCATGGAAGTGGTATAACGTTGCCTCGTTATCGAAAACGATAGTGTTTTCAATCGGGGGTCCGGGGAGTTTGAAACATCGCAAACAAGGAGGTTTGGGTATGCGTCGAACGACACATGGCATTGTTATTCTGTTGGTTTCATGTTTGGTAGTGGGGGGTATCGCAGCACTGAGCCAGGCGAGTCCATCACAGTCCCCACCACTGAGGCTTGCTGCGAGAGTGGCTAACGCGATGACAGTCACCGAAGTGCCTCAAGGTTCGCCGGGGGCGGACAAGTTGCAGCTTACTGGTGGGT
>Ga0123356_10008542_pt1 | contig 10171 bp, 5 predicted proteins | sample TergutEmb28metaG_2_FD_92546 | JGI IMG/M metagenome (GOLD analysis project Ga0123356, IMG submission 92546) | Embiratermes neotenicus P3 segment gut microbial communities from Petit-Saut dam, French Guiana - Emb289 P3 | ecosystem: Host-associated > Arthropoda: Insects > Digestive system > Gut ... | reverse complement strand
CTACGTTCGGGGTCTTGAACCTTTGACTTATGGCGGTAATAGTAATGATTTTTTTTGTTGTTTTCCTCCGAATCCTTCTTCAAATCCTTGCAATAAGGGTATGGCATTGGGATATGACTACGAAACTGTCAGCATTCACAATGTTTTGACGCATTATGCCAGTACTAATAATGTCACTCTTGTTAGTTTTGCAGCGCAAGGAGTTATAATTCAATCTCAAATTGTCACCCAAGTTTGTAGTAACTATGGGCAACCCATGATTGCTCAATGGGATTACACGGGGACACCGGATGCACACGTTGTTGTTATTTGCGGAATAGAAAATGGAGAAATCCAATATATGGATCCGGACTATAGTAAAATATGTAACTTAACCTATGAGAAATTCAAACAAGCTAATGGCAAAGGCACTTGGAATGGTTATCTTCTTCTTTCTTCGCCTTATCCTGTGCATTGTTTCGACTGTGATAAAAATTTCGACGAAACAGGTATTGATTGCGGTGGGTCGTGTAAGCCCTGCAATGCTCCTCCGCCTCCTGGTGATGATTGTTCCAACTGCATCCCCGGCGAAGTAACAATTGGTTGCGGTGGCACCTGTACGTCTTGTGGGTATGTAGGTGGATATACGAATGAAAAAAATATTACAAATACTGCTCAGCTTAGTTCGGAAATAATAGCTTTTAAAAAAATAACTGCAGGCGGCGCTACAACAGTTGCATCCGGACAAGAAGTAAGTTTTATTACAAAAAATACGGGTTCAATCTTTTTACTCCCGGGTTTTACAGCTGAAAATGGTTCTACTTTTAGAACACAAATGAAAGACCTTTCCCAATATGAAAGAATTTGTGGAGCTATTTGCTATGACTATATTTTGCCCACTGCTCTCACCAAACCCTCTGATGACCTATATATCTATAATCTACTTTACGCTTTAGAATTTAGATGCGATATTTATAATAGTAGTGAAGAGCGTATATTTAGTAATATTCGTACGATAAAAAGTAATGGAGACTTTTATATATGGGATTGCTTAGCCGGTGTATATGATGGAGTTAGTGCACCAACAGGTAAAAAAGACTTCAAGATGAAATATACAATATCCTATTGCAATGGTGCTGCTAACTTTGTCGGCAAGGAACATAATTTTTCTGTTAATTATGTTTATGAAAAATCATTAAATGAAGACCCGGAAATTTCTCCTCAATTTTCCCCTCCTCTTCCTGATAATAGTTCCCTTGAATCGGCAACCGCACCTCCCAATTTTGCAATTATCCCCAACCCCAACACCGGTACATTTCAGTTGGAAACCAACTTCCCATTGTCAAACATCGGCAACCTCAAAGTTACTAACTTTTTGGGCGTTACTATTTACGAAACGCAAAATGTTGCGGAACATACTATTCAATTGCAAAACACCGCATCGGGTATGTTTTTTGTGGTAATGATTCTGAAAGATGGCTCGGTGCTTACGCAAAAGATGATGGTGCAAAGGTAAGGAATATATTACCGTTGCGAGATAGAAAATTTATGATATTTTTGCACGCAGTTACAAATTAAATTTTTGAATCTTTAAATGAAAAATCAGATACCTTTTTTTTTAACCATAATTCTTATTGTAAGTTTTAGCTGTAAAAACAATAAAAGTACATCCGACGCCTATGGCGTTTTTGGCGCAACTGAAATTACCGTTTCTTCGGAAAGCAACGGGAAGATGCTTCGGTTCAACGTGGAAGAAGGCAAAACCTACCAGCAAGGCGAAGAGGTGGGCTGTATTGATACTGTGCAAATATATTTACAAATTAAACAGTTAGAGGCGTCTATAGGGGCGGCTATGGCACGCCGCCCAGACTTGCCCTCGCAAGTGCGCACGCTCTATAACAAGCTGGAAACTCAAAACAAAGAGAAGAACAGAATTGCTACTTTGGTTGCGGCTAACGCAGCTTCCAGTAAACAGTTGGACGATATTAACGCAGAAATTGATATCACAAACAGCCAAATTGCAGCTATGGAGTCAAATCTTACCATAACCAATAAAACCATTATGGAAGAAGTGGAAGCCATGCGGTTTCAAAAACTGCAATTGCAAGATGCTTTAACTAAATGTCATATAAAATCTCCTATCACCGGAACAGTGCTCAAAAAATATATTGAAGCAAACGAACTGGCTTTTCAAGGAAAGCCGCTGTTTAAAATTGCTGACCTTACCAATATGTATATCAAGGTTTACATTACGGAAGATATGTTGTCAACAGTTTATCTCGGACAGTTGGTGAATATTCATATAGATTTGCCCGACAATCAAGAAAAAACAATTGAAGGCATTGTTTCATGGATATCCTCTAAAGCTGAGTTTACACCCAAGATGATTCAAACCAAAAACGAACGTGTGAATTTGGTGTATGCGGTAAAAGTATCATTTGAAAACGACGGCTCCGCAAAAATAGGAATGCCCGGCGACGTAAAGTTTAAATAATTAAAGATGCCCGCCATTAGCATTGAAAAGATTTCTAAAAGATATGGTAAGGTGAACGCCTTATCGGAGATTGGTTTTGAAGTTTTTGAAGGCGAAATATTTGGGCTTATTGGTCCCGACGGAGCCGGCAAAACCACACTCTTTAATATTTTGGCAACTCTGCAACAGCCCACTTCGGGAAAAGCAACCCTGTTAGGCTTGGAGGTTGTTGCAGAATACAAAAAGATACGTAAAGAGATTGGCTACTTGCCGGGTGTATTCTCTTTATATCCGGATCTCTCCGTTTATGAAAACTTGCGATTTTTTGCAACCATGTATGGGAGCAAAATTAAGGAAAACCTTCACTTGATTGCTCCAATCTGGCAGCAGCTTGCACCATTTAAGGAGCGGCAGGCAGGGCGGCTATCCGGAGGGATGAAACAGAAACTGGCGCTTTGCTGCGCATTGATTCACAAACCTAAAATCCTTTTTTTGGATGAGCCCACTACAGGAGTAGATCCCGTATCGCGAAGAGAGTTCTGGAATCTGCTCAATGAAATTAAGAAACAGGGAATTGCTGTTTTGGTCTCTACCCCTTATATGGACGAAGCCACCCGCTGCGACCGGATCGCTCTTATGAAAGAGGGAAAGATCATCACTATAAATACTCCCGCACAAATTATTGAAAACTACAAAGGAAAACTCTACTCATTGAAAACCAAAACAATTTTCCATTTGTTAGCCTGCATGCAAAATTGCCCAATTCCATGTAATTATTATCCTTACGGCGAATTTATGCACGTGTCTTTTTATGATGAAGAATTTAATCTGCAATATTTTACCGGTTTTTTAGAAGCCAACGGGCAAGCATTTTCAGAGTTAATGAGGATATACCCTACAGTAGAAGATTGCTTTATTGAGCTGGTAAGTGAAGACGCGAGGGATTAAGCTATTGTTTCACTATTTTAATTGTTTGAAGTCCTGCCTTCAGAAAATAAACACCTGCAGGTAAATGGGAAATGTTGATGAGATGATTAGATGATGAGGTGATGAGATGATTAAGTTTTCTGCCGTAAACATCAAAAATCTCTACATTTTCAATTCTCAACTCTCCATTATTCCACCCCCTTAATCCCCCGCCGGCGAGGGAAATTCTCAATTCTCCCGTGGTTGGGTTTGGATAAACTTCAATCTTCGACAACTCTTGTGAGGGTTGATTTATGCCCACTTCCTCAGCTGCATATTTAACAATGATGGCGTCTTCCCAGCCGTTGCCTGTAATAGCTGTCCAATCGCCGCTGTTGAAGGAGTTATAATTAGAGTAGCCTGCTACTACAATGGCGCCAGGCAGTATAGTAATGGAATTGTAGCTATCCCTGTCGCTGCCGCCGAAGTTCTCTTTCCATTTCACATTACCTTCGTTGTCAAACATTACAATAATGGCATCGTTGCCGCCTTTTCCCTTAACACCATACCAATCGCCGGATTCGAAAGTTTCAGAGGTTCCCACGGCAACCATACCGTTTGGCACTGTTGCGATATCATAAAAACAATCAAAACCTCCACCACCGAAATTCTTTTTCCATACAACTTCGCCATCGTTGTCATACTTTACAATAATGGCATCTTCCCAGCCTCTGCATGTGTCTATTGCCCAGTTGCCGTTACCGAAAGAGCCGGGGTAGGAGAATCCTGCAGCTACAAAACCATCGGATACTGTTGTTACCGAATAAAAGCAGTCATCGCTTCTTCCGCCAAAATTCTTTTTCCATACCACACTGCCGTCGTCGTCAAATTTTACCACAATGGCGTCGTTGTCGCCCTTGCAGGTATCAGTTTCCCAGTTTTCGTTTCCAAAAGATCCTGCAAAAGAGACCCCTGCGGCTACAATGCCATCGTTGGCAGGTGTTACGGAAAAGAATCTATCCACATCACTGCCTCCAAAATTTGTTTTCCATATTATATTGCCGTCGCAGTCATATTTTACCATAATGGCATCATAGTTACCGTTTCCGGCAATCTCTTCCCAGTCGCCGGCGCCAAAGCCATCAGAGTATCCCACTGCTACAATTCCATCAGGAAGCGTAGTTACAGAAAGATACTTGCTATATCCTGAGCTTTTTCCGCCGAGATTGTGTTTCCACACGATATTACCATCGTTGTCATATTTCACTATCGTGGCGTCTTGATAGCCTTTCCTTTCAAAATCTTCCCAATCGCCGTTTCCAAAAGAGGAAAAATCGGAATACCCAACAGCCACAACGCCATCGGCTACCGCAGTTACCGATTCAAAGCGATCTTCGCCTGAGCCGCCGAAGTTTTTTTTCCAAACGATATTACCATTATTATCATATTTAACAATGATAGCATCCAAATTGCCTTTCCCTGTAATCTCTTTCCAATCGCCGCTACCAAAAGAACCAAATTCAGCAAATCCAACTGCAACTATGCCATTGGGAACAGCCGTTACAGTAGCAAATTGATCATTCCGGCTTCCACCGAAATTCTTTTTCCATAAAACATCGCCCTCATCTGCCCAAATTGTTATCGGGAGGGTTAAAAAAAAGACCAAAGCAATGAGGGCAAAATATTGGATATTATTTTTTATTTGTGCTCTTTTCTTAAATTCTTTTGTACTTACTACTGTCATGATATTTTTTTTAATACAGCGGCAAAAATAACTTTTTTCTACCAATATTTAATCCTTAACGGGATTGCACCTTGTTTGGTCTCGAAATTTCACCAATGGACTCAACCAATTTTTATCCTGTGTTTTTTTCCGGCTAAAAAGTTATCTTAATTATTTTTCTATTTTCGCCCACCAATATTAACCAATATAATAATTTTATGACTTAAAAATTAGAGATTTACCATTCATAAAAAAGCATTTTTTGCTTATATTCTTGTTTTTTACGGATTCACTACTGTTCAAAAAAGCAAATTTCCCCAATAAGGGAAATTTATACTTCAAGAGATAAGCGATGTTGCTCATGCTTCGGCGTGGGTGCTACTCGTTAAAATTTGAAGTATAAAGGTTGTAGTGAGCCTCGTAAAAAACAGATTGAGCAGAGTGTGTCCACGCTTTTATGTTGCCATTAAAAAAAGAAGCATGAAAAAAGAAAAAACCAACAACAATATTCACATAGGCTCTATTATCAAGGCTATTGTTAAGCAGCAACGCATATCGGATATGGAATTTGCTTCCATGATTCACTGCCATCCTACTACCCTTGTTGATATATACAAAAGGCATGATATAAATTCGGGGCTGTTATGGAAAATTTCGGTAGCTTTGGGGTATAATTTTTATACGGATATTTATGGAGCCGAATTAAGCCGGCTATTAAAAAACAAACCGGATGATGGCATAACGAACATTGTAGTTTCTGCCGAAAAAATAAGTATTACCTACCACAAGGGAACTGCGCGAGTAGTTGAATATAGAAAGTTTAGCGAAAAAGAGAGCTAAATACTATTGAATAAAATCCAATTTTTATTTGATAAAATCCAATAAAAGAGATTCTCGGTCTTGGAAATTGCTTTACTTTCACGCAAAAAAAACGAAGTGTAACCCTAATTAAAATTTTTATGAAACAAACCCTTATTTTCTTATTATTAGCCATACCTTTGTTTTGTATGGCGCAAAGCAGCTTAACTTTTAGCTATGAGTACGATGATGCTGGCAACCGTGTATGTCGTAAAACGGTTGTGTTAGCTCCTCCTAATCAGGCGCCGTCTGCGTCATTAGATTCTACTGATTTTCTGGATACACCAGAAAAATATTTTGTGGAAAAAATTGCCCGATTGGAGATTAAAATCTACCCCAATCCTACCACTGAAAAGGTAACACTGGAGATTACCAACATGGAAGACCTGCGAACGGGAACGTTTAAACTCTTCTCGCTTACAGGGCAACTACTGCAAGATCAATCGGTTCATTCTACCGCCACAGCCATCTCTTTGGCAGGGCTACCCAAGGGCACGTATATTTTGAATGTGCACATAAACGGGCGCACGGAGGAATGGAAGGTAATTAAGAATTAACAATTAACAATTAACAATTAAGAGAATTAAGAATTAAGAGAATTAAGAATTAAGAGAACTTTAAACCTTAAACCAACATTTTTATGAATAAAAAACTATTTCTTTGCATCGTTTTTATAACGAACGTTGTTTTTATGCTTCAAGCACAAATATATATTGATGTTCCCCTTGACACCGTACTCTCACGGGAACCGGACCCACCCGGTGGAGAAGGGTATGATGACGACCCCGGAACAGTACCAACATTTACCACATTCGTAGGCACTTTACCCGGAGTTATAGATGTTTCTCCGATGGGCGCAGCTACTTATACAATTCCCATTGAGGTTGTGCCGGGCACCCAAGGTATGCAACCCAATCTCAATATTGTTTACAACAGCATGGGTGGAATGGGATTGCTCGGCATGAAATGGAATTTGGCAGGACTATCTGCCATTACACGATGCGGGCAAACATCCTATTACGACGAGGATATGACAGCCATACAATTTAATGAAAAAGACCGTTTTGCGTTAGACGGGAACCACTTGGTTAAAATAAGCGGCAGCGCTTATGGAGCTGTTGGAGCGGGCTATGCTGCCGAAATGGAAGACTTTACACGAATTTACTCGTATAGCGGCACAAATGGCGCCCCCAGTTATTTTATTGCCTATACCGACGACGGAACCATTATTGAATATGGAAACGGAAACAATTCCAGGCAAACAGTAGCCACTAACAAGAATTTAAGCTGGTATATTAGCAAAATTACCGATGCCAATGGAAACTACATAACCTACCATTATGGAAATAGTAATGGAGAGATTTGGATAGATTCTATAAAATATACCGGAAATAACACAGCAGGCATACTGCCTTATGCTACAGTGAGATTTAGTTATACAATCTTACCTGATAATTTGGGTAAGAATACTTACTTTGTGGGTGGTTATGGTGTACCGCAAACGAAATTATTAGAAACCATTACGGTATATTATGGTAAAACTCAAGTACGCCAGTATCTGTTTACTTATAATGTATCGCAATCAGGTGAGCGTACAACGCACCTAAAAGAAATCTCTTTATTTGGAGACACCAATGAATCGTGTGTTGGTTCAACTACCGTAACGTGGGGCAACAGCAGTTCATCAATTAAACATAAGGAAATAAGCGGATTATCTACAGGAAATATACTTTTTGGCGACTTTAACGGCGACGGTTATACAGATATTGTGCAATATTTTTTCACAGCGCCAGGCGAAGGAGAAGGATTTAAAATATACTTATACAATCCTTTAACCAATAGTTATCCATTAGAACCAACAATTAATTTTCCTGATTATACTTTTATTAATTTATATGTCCAAGATGTTAATGGGGATGGTAAGGATGAGTTAATTTCTATACATCAGACACCATCACCATATACTTATATCTGTGCTTTTCAAGTTCTGGTATTTAATGGGAACTCTTTTTCTTATATCCCATGGGTTAATATTCCGAATTTCCATAGCCTTGATTTTGGAGATTTTGACGGTAATGGTGTCATGGACGTTTTAATTAAGACAAGAGTTGTAAATAAAAAAGATATCACATGGACCCTGTATTCATGGAAATGGGACCTGAACAATTTCGTTGTCATGGATACAATTGATATTTTTACAACCCCACTATATTCCGAACTTACTCATTACATAATAGATGCTAATGGGAATGGAAAAAAAGATATTTTGGTGTATGGTCCCGATGATCTTGTTGGTAAAGTTTATGAATATAATAATCTCAATTCAAAGTTTCAATCTATTTTTCAAAATTATCCTGTTGGAACAGTCATATATCCTTATGAGTACGGTGATGTAAACGGTGATGGCATCACGGATATTTTTGTATTTTTTAAAGATAATAATGTGTATAAATGGAAGGTATTAATTGGTAAGGGAGATGGAACTTTTGAACAACAAATTTTAAACAATATACTTAATACCGATGCCTATGGCGGTCCAGTCGTTTGCCCGCTGAATCGTGTTCGATTGATAGATATGAATGGTGATGGGAAACAAGATGTTATACAAGCAATAGGGTCAGAGAATAAACGTACTATCAATTTTTTATTTTCAAATGGGTGGGTAAATGGAGCGTATAAATATAAGTCTGGCACAATAGAGCTTACCGGTCAATATGATGCTTCAATTTTAGACTTCAAGTTAGGAGACTGTAATGGGGATGGTAAACTTGACTTGTTTTTTTTCAAATACCCCAACGGCGCTCCTCCTGTAATTAAAGTTGTTTATCTTAGTCAAGTTGATGATTACGAATTTGTTAAAGAAATTAAAGATGGGACAGGAAAAATAACCCAATTGAATTATAAGCATAAATATTACAATGCCATTCTTCGCCCGTTTGGCTATCTAAATAAAATATTTCTTTCTGTTGCTGAATCTTTGAAAGTATCTAATGGGTTAGCTGATGGATTGAGTAGTTTGCAATATGAATATGCTCTACCTTCATACAGTGTATCCAGAAGAATATTTTTAGGATTTGTTGAATTTACTTGTTTTAATTCTCAAGACAATACAAAAGATATTTTTTTGTTTACTGATAATTCTACAAGACAGATAAAATTACCTTTGCGATTAAGAAGTTTGAATAATAGTCAACTACGAAGCGAAAAGAAATACAATATTCAAATAGAAAATCTTTCACACAATCGTTTTGCGTACAATTACTATATGACAGAAGAATATAATATGCTTTCTAAAACCGCTTCTTTAACCATGAATGAATTAAACAATAAAGGACAATTGATAAAAAGTACTACCCAAACCTATAACAATGATAATGGACAGCCTTATTTACCAACTAATTGGTTTCATTCTGAAATCCAAACTTATACTTACGATACAATAGCGTTAAATGGCAATCAGAATAAAACCGTTCCTATCAAAATTCTTACTACGCAACAATACGGAAGTGGGGGCATAACCATTGCCGACACGCTCACTTACGGCTACTATACATCGGGAACAAACAAAGGGCGTTTAAGTTGGAAACGGCAAGGAAATTTAGACGGTAGTATCACAACCTCTTACGAAAACTACACAACAGCAGGGCTTGCCGGTAAAAAAACCGTTTCTGCACAAGACTGTACTGCGCGAATAAATACATTTCAATACGATGCCACACAGCGTTTTGTAACAAAAATTACAAACCCGATAGGACATTCTGCAACTTTTGCATATAATGAAAAGACAGGAAACAAACTCTCGGAAACAGATGCCAACGAATTAACAACTACCTATAATTACGATACTTTTGGACGACTTACACAGGTAAACTATCCAGATGGTACGGTAACGAAAGACACTATTTATTTTTTTTCAGGTTCAAATCCCCCAAATGCAAAATATTGCACTAAAACTACGTCAACCGGTAAGCCGGAATTAATTGCTTACTATGATAAATTAGGACGGGAAGTATGTCGCCAAGATGATGACTACTATTACGATACACGCTATAATGCCAAAGGACAAGTAGTAAAAACTTCTTATCCCTATAGTAATATTGCCACATTAGATTCGAAAAAAATATGGAATGAGCTTACTTACGATAACTACGGCAGAATGGCTACGGATACAGCGCCTTACAAAAAATTGTCCTACGATTACGATAAAAGAAAAGTAACGGTTACCGACCATT
>Ga0123356_10008540_pt1 | contig 10172 bp, 7 predicted proteins | sample TergutEmb28metaG_2_FD_92546 | JGI IMG/M metagenome (GOLD analysis project Ga0123356, IMG submission 92546) | Embiratermes neotenicus P3 segment gut microbial communities from Petit-Saut dam, French Guiana - Emb289 P3 | ecosystem: Host-associated > Arthropoda: Insects > Digestive system > Gut ... | reverse complement strand
TTATCCCCGGTGTTTTCATAAAATTACATGCACCTAACGTTTTAGTGAATCTTCCAGTGCTTTTTTTGCCAGTTCAGGGTTTCCGCCCTTGCCGAGTTTTTTCATAACTTGCCCCATCAGAAAACCAAAAACCTTTTCCTTGCCGGCGCGGTATTCGGCTGCAGAGTCCTGATTTGCAGCTAACACTGATTCAATTGCTTCGGTAATAGCCTTGTCATCACTGATCATCATCAGCCCTTTTTCGGCAATGTATTTTTCCGGATCTGCATTGTTTGTAAATACAGCTTCGACAGTTTCCTTGTACGCGCTTCTGCTGATTTTCCCGCTTGTAACAAATTTGATAAGCAAAGATAGTTTGTTTGAATCAACGCTAATGTCTTCCGGCAGTATGTTTGCATTGTTCATAAGCCGCATGATTTCACCTGTAATCAGATTTGCAGCTTCAATTGCCGTACTTGATGCGTTAGCTGTTATGGCTGCTTTAACTCCCTCAGTTGTGCTGGCTGCGTCAGCTGCTCCGTATTCTCCGCTTTGGTGTGTAATGGTTTCAAATAAATTTGAAATGTTTTTATGTACAGTTAAAACAACAGCTGAAGATTCAGAAATGCCGAAATCACGGACATACCTCTCCCTTTTTTGATATGCAAGTTCAGGAAGACTTTCCCTGACTTTTGCCAGCCAGTTTTCATCAATATAAAACGGCAATAAATCAGGATCCGGAAAGTAGCGGTAATCCTGTGCATTAGCTTTTGCGCGCATGCCGTATGAAATACCTTTATCATCATCCCATCGCCGGGTCTCCTGAAAAAGCTGTCCACCGTCTTCCAATACTTCAATCTGACGTTCTCTTTCGTATTCAATTGCACGCACAATTGCCTTAAATGAATTCATGTTTTTTGTTTCGGTGCGTACTCCAAGTTCACTGCCCGGTTTGCGTACAGACAGATTGATATCTGCGCGGATGGAACCTTCCTGCATTTTACAATCACATATATCAAGATACAAAAGGGTTTCGCGTAACTTTTCAAGATATGCGATAACTTCACTGCTGCTTCGAAAATCCGGATTCGAAACAATTTCCAAAAGAGGAATTCCGCAGCGGTTAAAATCCATGAAGGTGCCGTTCTGGTCATGAACAAGCTTGCCTGCATCTTCTTCCATGTGTATTTGACTGATGCCAATTTTCTTTTTACTTCCGCCCGGGACTTGCGAACTGTCTTCGATTTCCAGATATCCGTTCCTGCAGATTGGAGCATGCAATTGTGAAATCTGATAAGCATTTGGCAGATCGGGATAAAAATAATTTTTACGATCAAATTTACTGTATCGTGTAATATCACAATTAAGCGCAATGCCAAGCCGCAATGCATACTCAAGCACAGTGCGGTTTAAAACAGGCAGCGCACCTGGCATCCCGGAACATCCCGGGCAGACATGGGTATTGGGTCCCGATCCGAAAGATGTTGAACAGCCGCAGAATATTTTTGATTTTGTTGAAAGCTCGGCATGAACTTCAAGGCCGATTACAGTTTCCCATTTCATATGTGTGAAATTTTTCCTCCAGGTTTTTTTCTGTGAAAATCCGTACGTTTCTGATAGACCCGCGCTGTATCAATTAATTTACTTTCCGAAAAAACTCCGCCGATAATCTGAAACCCAATTGGAAGTCCAAACCTGTCAAACCCGCAGGGAAGTGAAACAGCAGGAAGACCTGAAAGATTAACAGAGGCTGTGTAAATGTCACCCATATACATATCCATAATTTCACCTGACATACATGCTGTAGTTGGAGTAACAGGCGAAAGAATACAATCGAATTGTTCAAACAATTTATTATAGGCATTGATAATTAAAGTACGTGCCTGAAGAGCTTTTTTGTAATAAACATCATAATTTCCCGATGAAAGCACAAACGAACCGAGCATTATTTTTCTTTTTACTTCCAAACCAAAACCTTCACTTCTGGAAAGCCGGTAAACATCGGACAGTGTTTTTGAGTTTGTGCTACGGTAACCGTATTTCAAGCCGTCAAATTTTGCAAGATTGGATGATGCTTCAGCTGAACTAATAATGTTATAAACAGGTAATATATAATCCATAAGCGGCATTTCAAATTCTTCTATAATTGCTCCTGCCGCTTCATATTCCTTTGCTGCTGCAAGAACAGAATTTTTTATATCTTCATCAATTTTACCGCAAAGATAATTGACAGGTATACCAATTTTTACACCCTTAATTGAATCTGAATATTCACAAGCATTCATTCCCGCTTTTTCGTCAGAAAATTCAAACGGTTTTTTGATAATGCATGTACTGTCTCTTTTGTCAGGTCCGGAGATAATCGATAACAAAGCGGCGCAATCATTTATGTCTTGTCCGACAGGACCTGCCTGATCAAGTGATGAGGCATAGGCGGCAATCCCGTATCTTGAAACAGAGCCGTATGTAGGTTTAATTCCCGTAACGCCGCAGAAAGAGCATGGCTGCCGTATGCCGCCGCCGGTGTCAGTGCCAAGTGCAATGGGTGTTTCCCCTGCTGCAATTGCTGCGGCGCTTCCGTCACCTGCAACACAGACATTGCCTGCAGAAATATTTTTATCTGCTGTTTGCTTGTAACTTGTTGTGCAATCGCTGTCTGCTGTGTAATTGCTGCCTGCAGCACAATTGCTGCAAGTTATGCGATTATCGTTTACTGCATCCCAAGGATTACGCACAACACCAAAAAAACCTGTTCTGCCGGTGCTGCCAATTGCAAACTCATCCATATTTAATTTTCCAATCACAATCATTCCGGCATTTTCCAGTTTTTCGACAACAGCCGCATCGAATACAGATTTGTAACCGTTTAACATTCTGGAAGCGCAGGTTGTTTCCATTTCCTTCGTGAAAATATTATCTTTCAATGCAACAGGCACTCCTGCAAGAGGTGAAAGAGATAAGGTATCATTGTTATCAATACGCGATTGAATTTCTTTGGCACGGGCAAGAGCACTTTCTTTTGATATAGAAATAAAAGTGTTAAACTGTTTATCATTTTTTTCTATTTTATCGATATATGCGCTTACTGCATCAAATACACTGATTTTTTTATTTTTAATTGCAGCCGCCAATTCCAGCGCCGTCAATTTTTCTATATCATCATTCATTATTTTTTATCCTCTGTTTCTTATTCAACGGTTTTGGGTGCAATGAAATATTCATCATTTTTAAGCGGCGCATTTTTAAGAATCGATTCACGGCTAAAAGACGGGATAACAACATCTTCACGGAAAACATTTACATAACCGCTAGATTCAGAGCAGTTCCAGGGATGGGTACATTCAAACACACCATCGGTATTCAAATCGTTTATTTTCTCTATTTTATTAATAATCTTCTGAAGATCTCCCGATATATGGCATTTTTCTTTATCCGGTAATGAAAGGCATGATAAATCTTCCAGATTCTTGATTGTTTTATCGTCAATTTGCATGTTGAATCTCCATATCAATACATTAAAAAATCTTAGAAACTTTGACAAGAGTTATTACAGAAAAAAGCAATTTTCAGGCATATATTTCTTTTCATGCATTTGACATGCGATGATATGTTGCTTTATTAATAATTATTAATTACAATCCGGATTATGGACATTGCGTGTTTCGATTAAAATATTTTCCGGTAAAAGCAAGAAATTTTGCCAGGACAAACCCTTCAGCCGTTCGTTATATAATAGATGGATTATTTGTAGCAAGCGCAATAAATATAGCTGTCAATAATTTCAGTTTATTGGCGATACGCCTGGGTACAAATGATTTTCAATTGAGCCTTATACAATTCCTGCCTCAAATATTAACCATGCTGGTATTGATTCCTGGCGGCTTGTATATGGACAGCCTGCAAAACAAAAAGCGGATTGTAATAGTAATGCTTGCGGCGATTATGTTTGGATATCTTCTTTGCAGTATATCGCCATTTGCCGGCAAATATTCAATTCCATTTTTTCTGGGTTCACTTACTTTTGCCGGTGTCGCAACAGCATTATACAATATCGCATGGCAGTCCTTTTTTCCGAACGTTATAGGCGCATCTGTCTCTGTCAAACCGGGAAGCGCCGAATCTCATATTTTAAATCTTCCGGGTGCTTCAGACAGAACAACAAACCGCGGTCTCCGCAGTTCACGTAATCAGGTTTTGACACTGCGGGCGCGTGTGTCTTTGTTTATCAGCATGTTGGCGCCGCTATTGATAGGCATTGTATTGGCAAGTATCGGAACTGTAGACGGAAAAATTAAAGCTCATCAGGTTTTTTTCTTCTGTTCAATACTGCTGTTGTTTTTTGCGGCATTGAATTTTAAAAAATTCAAAACAAGGCGGAGAATTGAACCCAAACGAATCTCGTTAGCAAAAATAAAAAAAGCCGGAAAAAGCCTGTTGAGCAATAAACCTTTTTTGCTGTTTACTGCTACTGCATTATTTTTTCATATAACATGGCATTTTGACTGGACATTATACTTCATAGGTCAGGTACATTATCTGCATATGAATGAATTTCAATTAGGTCTTGCACCTCTGGGCGGAGCTGCCATTCAATTCCTGACAATAAGATTCTGGAGCCGCATGAATGAACGCCGCGGTGTTGTGTTGCCATTCACTTTCGGTATTTTAGGTTTAAGCTTATGTCCTGCATTCATGATTGCCGCTGTGAGTATGCCTGCCTCGGTTGGTCCGCATATTTTTGTTATTCTGCATACAATTGCACACATACCTTTTTGTGTCGTTACATTAAATTTGTTTCAATGTCTTTTGCAGGTAGTAGATGATGAAAACACCAGTTTTTATATTTCAGTTTTTGCCTGTGTAATATGTTTGTCTAACGCTGTCATGCCGGTAGCAGGCGTAGCTTTGTATCATAAACTTGGCGCAGACTTAAACGGTTTACGTTACACATTAGGAATTGCATTTATATTGCGCATAATCGCTGCAGGTTTATGGCTGCTTCGATGGCGGCGATCGCAGGAAATTGGTACACATGAAACACGGATTAACGCGGATTAATGGGAGCCTCCGGTTTAAAGATTAAAACAGATATTAATGAATTTGCAAACATTTTTCTTATGTTGATGAAATCATAACTGCGACCAGTTGAAAAAACAAGTAATCAGTTATATATTACCATATATAAGGAGATATTATGAAAATAAAACTATTACTTTTATCTTTATTTGCGGTTTTTATCATCTGTTTACCTCAGCAGATTAATGCACAACTTACTGCAGAAGCGGCAAGGGCACTTCGTAATGCAAATATACAAGTTCTGGATCAACGAATTGATCCGCGTGATTTTACACTCCCGCTCCTTGGCGGAGGAAACGCAACACTTTCTGCTTACAAAGGTAAAGTAGTTATTTTAAGTTTCTGGACAACCTGGTGTCCGTCATGCCAGCAAATGATGCCTACCCTGGACAGGTTATATCAGCGTTTTAGAAACCAGGGACTCGAAGTACTCGCTGTAAATTCCGGTGAAAATGCAAGCACAGTACAGCGGTATATTCAGACATTAGGTTATACATTTCCTGTATTATTTGACAGCAATGACAGGGTAAGTGATATTTACGATATCTATTATCTTCCCACTACATTCATCATTGACACAGAAGGAAAAATTATTGGTGTAGTTGATGGAGGCATTTCATGGGATTCACCCAATGTCATCACAGCCTTTGAAACTTTGTTAAGCAGCACACAAAACACATCTATACCAGAAGGGCTTGAGTGGGAAATTGTAAATGGCAACAGTGTAACAATCACAAGGTATACAGGAAGCGCGACATCAGTAAACATACCAGAACGGATACAAGGTTTGCCGGTGACGGTGATTGGAGATAATGCGTTTAGAAATCGCGATGATTTAATAAGCGTAACAATACCTTCTTTGATTACTTCTATTGGTTATGGGGCGTTCTCTTGGTGCTCCAGATTGACAAGTATAACAATTCCTTCTTCTGTAACATCAATAGAAAGAGAAGCGTTCTATGCTTGCAGTAGTTTGACAAATATTATAATACCTTATTCGGTAACATATATTGGAGGTAATGCGTTCAGCTATTGTAGGCGTTTTACAGATTTTACAGTAGATGCTCGTAATTCCGCTTATGCAAGTATAGATGGTGTATTGTTTGACAAGAATATAAGAACTCTGATTCAATTTCCAGTTAGTAAAGTAATAACATCATATGTTATACCCTCTTCTGTAACAGTTATTGGAGAAATGGCGTTCGCTGCGTGTGAAAATTTAACGAGTATAACAATACCTTCTTCGGTTACTTCTATTAGAAATAATGCGTTTTTACAATGTTATAATTTGACAAGCATAACTATACCTTCTTCGGTTACTTCTATTGGGGATCGAGCGTTCAATTGGTGCATTAGTTTAACAAACATAACTATACCTTCCTCTGTAACATCTATTGGAATTAATCCATTTGGTGGTTGCAACAGTTTAACAAGCATTACAGTAGACAGCAATAATCCTGTTTACACAAGTATAGATGGTGTTTTATTTGACAAAAATATTCAAACAATCATTGATTATCCAAATGGTAAAACAGGATTATACTACATAATACCTTCTTCGGTTACTTCTATTGGAAATAGTGCATTCTATAACTGCAATAATTTGACAATCATAGCAATACCTTCTTCGGTTACTTCTATTGGAGATGGCGCATTCATTGCTAGTAATAATTTGACAAGCATTATAATACCTTCTTCGGTTACTTCTATTGGAAATAGTGTGTTCTCTAGTTGCAAAAATTTAGCAATTGCAATTCTATCACGGGAGACAAGGCTTGGTTATTATGCTTTTCCTGATCATACACAGCTTGTTTATTGGTAGGAGAACAATGAGCAATGAGCAGTTAACAGTGAACAGGTATTAGAGAAGAGAAAACAGATACCAGATATCAGAGAAGAGAGAATTATCGGAAATTTGGTGCTTGGTACCTTTTAATCCTCTATGTAGTTCAACATTAGTGTCAATTGTAATTCAATTTCTTTGAAATGCAATGTGCGTAGAATTGACAAAATAAAATTATAATTTGATAATTCTGATATGATTACTCCATATGAAGGAATCAATTAAACTCTCCTTGTAAAGAGATTAATCTTACAAAAAGTTATTTTAAAGGAGTTGATTTTTATGAAGAAAAAAACCGTCCTGGCTATTACAATTTTATTTGTATTTGCTCTTTTTCTACCCGGTAATATTAATGCAAACGATAATTTTTTAAGTCTGCTGCCATGGGGAAATATTGTTACCGGAAATGTCAGTTATGAAGATACAGTGGGAAAGCCGGTAGTTGTTATGTTCGGAAATACATCATGCTGGAATTGCGGATATGTATTCCCATTAATTGACAGCCTCATAACTCAGGAAAAGATGGAAAATGATTTACATCTTTTGTATTTTGATTTGGATTATACTGATGAAGAAATACGCAGTTATGTAAGAGAAGCAGGTTACAGAAATGTCAGCGCATATCGCGCCGGTAATTCCGGAAACAATATCATGTGGCGCATATTATCTACAGAAAATATTTCCGGTGGTGTAATGTTACCGGTTATTGTTTACTTTTCATCTTCAGGAATTATAACTAAAGTATCAACAGGTGTACCAAGCCTCCCTCAGATAAAATCCTATATTTCAGAAATTACCGGCAGACAATTAGGTGATCGACCTATTGCAAATGTAACATCTCTAACAATAGGGACATCCTTGTCAGGACATATATCAGCCGGTGGTGAATACTGGTATTCTGTTACTGTTCCGTCCGGAGGTAACCTTATTGTTGAAACTACGGGAGATACAGATACATACATGACTGCTTTCGATCATAATTATATGTATATTACAGAAGATGATGACAGCGGTGCAGGTTATAATGCAAGAATTACCCTTCGTGCTGCACCTAACAGTACTTATTATTTTATGGTAGAAGGATATTGGCAATACGAAACAGGTCCGTTCCGTATTATTGCAAGAATGGAATAAAAAAAATAGTTGTATATTGCCATTATAAGGAGATATTATGAAAACAAAACTATTACTTTTATCATTATTTGCGGTTTTTCTTATCTGTTTACCGCAGACTGTTGATGCACAGCTTACTCCGGTTGTACCCGAAGGGCTTGAATGGGAAATTGTTAATGGAAATAGTGTAACAATCACAAGGTACACAGGAAGTGCAACAACGCTGGATATACCTGAACGGATTCAAGGTTTGCCTGTAACGATTATTGGAGATAGTGCGTTCTTTGCCTGCTTCAGTTTAACAAATATAACAATACCTTTTTCGCTTACGTCTATTGGAGATTGGGCGTTCCATAACTGCTTCAGTTTAACAAGCATAACAATACCTTCATCGGTTACTTCTATTGGTGATTGGGCGTTCAAGAGCTGCAGCAGTTTGACAAGCATTACAATACCTTCTTCAGTTACTTCTATTGGAAATGAAGCGTTCTATGATTGCAGAAGTTTGACAAGTATCATAATACCTTCATCAGTTACTTCTATTGGAAATAAAGCGTTCTATGATTGCAGAAGTTTGACAAGTATCATAATACCTTCATCAGTTACTTCTATTGGAAATGAAACGTTCTATAATTGCAGAAGTTTGACAAGTATCATAATACCTTCATCAGTTACTTCTATTGGAAATAAAGCATTTAATAACTGTTGGAGTTTGACAAACATTTCAGTAGACAATAGTAATCCTTCTTATGCAAGTATTGATGGTGTTTTATTTGATAAAAAAATAATAACCATAATTACATATCCAATGAGCAAAATAGGAACAAACTATATTATTCCTCCATCGGTTACTTCTATTGGTGATTATGTGTTCTATAATTGCACAAGTTTGACAAGCATTACAATACCTTCTTCGGTTACTTCTATTGGAGATGGTGCGTTTTATAGCTGTACCAATTTGACAAGCATTACAATACCTTCTTCAGTTACTTCTATTGGAGATGGTGCGTTCTCTGGCTGCACTAGTTTGACAAGCATTACAATTCCTTCTTCGGTTACTTCAATTGGAGATAGTGCGTTTTATAGATGTTGGAGTTTGACAAGCATTACAATACCTTCTTCGGTTACTTCTATTGGAAGTTATGCGTTTTATTATTGCAGCAGTTTGACAAATATTACAATACCTTCTTCGGTTACTTCTATTGGAAGTTATGCGTTTTATGGCTGCAGCAGTTTGACAAGTATTACAATACCTTCTTCGGTTACTTCTATTGGAGGTAGTGCGTTCCTTAATTGCACCAGTTTGACAAGTATAACAATACCTTCTTCAGTTACTTCTATTGGTGATTATGCATTTTATGGCTGTAGCAGTTTGACAAGCATTACAATACCTTCTTCAGTTACTTCTATTGGAAACAGAGCATTCTTTAACTGCAATAATTTATCAACTGCGACTCTATCACGTGATACAAACCTTGGAGAAGATGTTTTTCTTGAATCTACACAATTAATATATTCTGACACTCCGCAGACAGAACCCATTCCTGAAGGACTTGAGTATATAATTGATAGCGGAAACAGTGTAACAATTACAGGGTACAAAGGAAACGCATCGACAGTAAATATACCAGAACTGATTCAAGGTTTGCCAGTAACAGAAATTGGAAATAGTGCATTCAATAATTGCCGAACCCTGACAAGTGTTACAATTCCATCCTCTGTTACATCCATTGGAGATGTAGCGTTTTATGACTGCACAAGTTTGACAAGTATTACAATACCCTCTTCAGTTACTTCTATTGGAAATTTTGCATTTTATGGCTGTACCGGTTTGACAAGTGTTGCTATTCCTTCTTCGGTTACATCTATCGGGCATATGGCATTCTATAATTGCAACAATATATTAATTGCAGTTATCTCACGGAATACAGTGCTTGGAAATAATGTATTTCCTGAAAGAACTCAGATTGGTTATTGGTAGGGGAATAATGAGCAATTAACAGTGAACAGGTATCAAAGAAAAGAGAATTGCCGGAAATTTGATACCTGTTGCCGTTGCGTTTACTTTATATTAATTGTCCGCGGATTAATATAATTCAATAATCTTCATCAAAAAAATCTCTGTAGCGGTAAAAATTTAAGCGCAAGTCACTGGCTGTTT
>Ga0123356_10008539_pt1 | contig 10173 bp, 1 predicted proteins | sample TergutEmb28metaG_2_FD_92546 | JGI IMG/M metagenome (GOLD analysis project Ga0123356, IMG submission 92546) | Embiratermes neotenicus P3 segment gut microbial communities from Petit-Saut dam, French Guiana - Emb289 P3 | ecosystem: Host-associated > Arthropoda: Insects > Digestive system > Gut ... | reverse complement strand
GGCGTCGAAATAACGCCTGTCCCTGCTGTTGAAGGGGTTTGTGCTTGTGACGTAATTGATGGTCCCGTAACCGGGGTTTTGCGAAGATGTAAACGAGTCGACGTCGACCCATTCGGAAGCGGCGTTCCCGCCGGTTTTAGACGCCTGGAGTTTCCAGGTATGCGGTTTTGAGCTCAGCGCGTTTGAGCCGTGCTGCTGAAGCATTGTATACGCCGTAACCTTTTCCGGTTTTGCCAGCGTGGCTTTGATTATCAGCGGGTTTGTGGCCGATATCGGCGCGGCGGTTGTTGCGGACAGCGTGGCGGTCCCCTGGGTGGTGCTCTGCCCGTCTATCATGTTAGTCAGGCTCGATGTGGTGACTGCGGCGAGACCCGTTGACGCCGAGGTAGTCCCGTTGATGTTCATCGCCTGTATGACGGGGTACTGCAGCGGGTCTGTTGGGTCCCCGATTATCCCGTCGACTACGAGCATGGCTGTCTCATCGTAGCTGGGCAGCGTCGTCGCGGTATTACTCGTCGCCCACGAGCTGTTGGACGAACTTGAGCCGATGCCGGGCACGTTCTGGTACATAGAGGCGTAAGCCGGCCTGCGGAAAGCAATGTTTCCGGCGTCCGCAGCCCCAACCGTACCAACAAACGCGATGCATGAGACGACCAGCAATAGTATGAGCAGCACAGTTATTATTCTCTTCTTGATCATTATTTTCCTCCATAATTTTACATAAAAAATCTAAGATGCCGGGCCGGTCTGAAATAAACCACCCCCCCGTCCGCCTGACATTGCAAAACGCTCGTCTGGCGAAACATGGTTTTCCCAAAAAAAACCGGCATCATCATTAACGAATAACTGATATTTTTATAGTTCTGTTTATACACTATTTCTCTACATATGTCAATCGTGTAACATTGGGGCGTAAAACGGCGCGTGAACCATCCGGTTCACGCGCCGTTTTTCTCAATGAGGCACTAGTCTAGCCGATCAAACACCCGAAATGCGTACAGCGAGTAACCGTAGGTGGTATTCCTCCTTGTGCCGTACATCCTTACAAACCTGGCTTTCAGCGTCGGCGTGTAGGTATAGGTTTTCAATCCCGCTGCCCCGCTGCCCGTGTTGTTAGTTACCGTGGTGACTGTCGTCCAGTTTTTAGGTATCGCCGCCGGTACGGTCTCAAGCACAAAACTGTTGTTCCTTTTTTGCACTGTGCCCATGTCGAAGTCGCTGGCTATTTCTATCGTATAATCCCTGCCGCAGGCGGTTTCCCACAGCAGCTCGATCTTTGCGATGTCCTTTTCCTCACCGAGGTCAACATAAATCCATTGCGGATCCGAGTAAGCGGACGACCAGCGGTTGTTCGTCACCTCGCCTATGCCGTTTACCGCAAATGTGGACAGACGGTAAGCCGGCTCGCCCGCATTTGAAGTTTGCTCCTCGGAACTGGCGTGTACGAATTTACCGACCGCCATGTCTACCGGCGCCGGAGGCGGAGGCGGAGGTGGAGGCGGGATAGTGCCAAGCAGGGTGTTTTCGACATAGCCGAAAATCATGAACTCCATTATTTCGACAGTGTTCCAGGTCCAGCTTGAGCCGTTGCGGTCGGCGCCGGTCGCGCTGATCGAATTGATGTAGATGCGGACATACCTTGCGGTAACCATCTCGCCAAGATTAACCACCTGGGAGAAGGCTGGCGGCCCTGTCGGGAAATCCCTCAGCAGCGTGAAATTGGTCCCGTCGTTGGAAGTTTCGATCCTGAAGTTGGTCGCGTTGCGCCTGACCCATTCGATCGTCATGCTGTCAAATGATTTGGGGCTTCCAAAATCGACCATGATCCAGTGCGGGCCGCTGTTAACGGCGCTTCCCCATCTGGAGGCGTCGGCAATGACTCCGTCAATGGCGTTTTCCGGGCCAAGCCAGTCGACTTCCGAGGCGTTAGCCGTCGCCTTGACGCCGGGTTCCAGACACAGATTGAGCCTTGCACCTGTCCAGATCGCGCTTGCATCGGCGGTCGTTATCGGGACATAGTCCTCGCCTCCCCATATAAAGCCCTTGAGCGTATACAGCAGCTTATCGGGGTCGTCATCGGCAATGAAGATACCCGGCGTGGTTATGTTGAACGTCGCCCCGCCGCCGAATTCCATAATTTGCCTGGTGCATGTTACGGCATGGAGTTTCTCACCTTTATACAGCGCAAGATATACGTTGACGTCGAGCGTGATGCCGCGGCCGCCCCTGAATGTGACCTGGTAGACGATCGAGCCGTCCGTGTCGAACATGAACCTTCTGTTATTGATAGTGTAATCCGGCGTATAAGTCCCGACTTTTTTCAGTTCGGACTTAAAGCCCTCGATATACAGGTCCGCGTTCTCGCCACCCAGGTATTTGTCGTCATATTCTACAAGGACCGTCGTGGATTCGCCGGGCATCAGCGAGAAATAGTTGTCCTCATAGAAAGTCGGCAGTACCAACTCCCCTGAGGTTTCTTTGACCATCTTTAGCCGGATCATCAGCGCCGGAGAATTGGAATAGTTCGTGACTGTGGCGCGGATGAAGTTAGTCGACCCCTGTTTCGCCAGTACCTCGCAATAGGCGTCCAGCTCTACGTTTGGCAGAGTATCGAACGCGGAGAAGTTCCTTGACGCGGCTGTTGACATCCAGCAGAAATTGTCGCCGACCTGGTTGCCGTCCTTGTCAAACAGTTTGCTCCTGATAAACTTTATGTCGGTGGTGGCAGTACCCGGAGAATAAACGATCGGTGTGGCGTTGACTTCCTGCGACAGGTTAAATACCGCAGTTTGCGTGTTGGCAAGCCTGCCGTTGAGATCATATGTCAACACTTCTATCCTCATGTTTTCATAAGCCTTACCGGAGTTGTTCGTTACAAACATACCGCCTCTGTATGGGTCGTATACCGCGCAAACAGGCTGGCAGCCTTTCTTAATGCCGTAATAACCGCCGTTTGTGTCATAGAAGTAGTCGTACGTCTGCCAAATCATGGACGGCCACGCCGACTGCCCCATCCACAGCGCCATGCCCCTTGAGTTGGCATACGCGGCGCCTTCATAGATAGCCTTCAGGCCTTCGTAGTTGACAAACTGCGATTTCTGTACGAAAGACTCCAGGGTTGTGTTTGAGCCGTACAGGTTCACCTGCGTCCGGTACGTGGAGACGTTCGCGGCGGTGCCCGTAAAGTCGTGCAGGAACCACCCCTGCGAGTTATTCGGCCACAGGAGTTCCTCGGGCATCATCCTGCGGACGCTCTCGATGTTCGGAACGCTTGGCATCCCGCGCTCGCACTGGAAGTTGGATAGCGCGTGCTGGAAATACCAGTTCGGCCCGACGGCGTTGTATGGCCCGCCGTCTTCGTAATGGCCTGTGCCGATAGGCCCGCCGAGCAGTCCGGCGTTTGATCTTGGCGCATAGTACCTTGAGCCGTCAAGGGCCTGCGTCCTTTGCGCCATGCCCGCGTCGAGAGCTGCCGGCGGGTCGCCCTCATTACGGCCGCAATATGCCATAAGCGACGGATGTGAGCGCGAACGCCTTATCCTGTCCTCAACATTTGCAAAGAACATTGCTTGATTGTCCGGATTGGGGCCGTCCCAGGGGTTAGCCAGCCAGAACTCGTCAAGTACAAGTATGCCGTATTTGTCGCAGGCTTCGTACATCATATCGCCGTAAGTCTGCCCGACCCAGTTGCGGAACAATGTGAAGTTCGCTTCTTTCATCAGGCGCACCTTGAGATCGTATTCCTCCTGGGTGTTGCACAACAGCAGGGAATCGTCCATGCCCCAGCAGCCGCCCTGGCAGATTATACGCACACCGTTGACGTATACGGTCCACGGTCTGGTGGTAGAGTAAGTCATCTCCCTGATACCTACGTTAAACGACTTGAAGTCGGATTGCGCGCCGCCCAACTCGACCCAGGTTTCGGCTTTATACAGGTATTGGTCGCCGTACCTGTTGGGCCACCACAGTATCGGGTCGTTAACGGTGAACGGGATCTCGACGCTCGAGGTACCGTTGGGATCTATCACGACGGATTTTTCAAACACCTCGCCCGATGGCATGAGCCGGCCTTTTACTGTGGCGGTCACGGCTGCGTTTGTGCTGTTTGTAACTTCGGTCCGGTATGTCAGGTTGGCTTTGCTCGTATCCGGCAGGGTCAGATGCGTCTCAATCCACGGATCCTTGAGCTGAACGTTACCCGAATAACTCAGGAAAACGTCTTTATAAATGCCTGTATTGCGCCCCCTGATGACCGGGATCCAGTCCCAACCCATGCTTGCGTGGATCGTCGGGTTGTCGCGGCCCAGGATACCGCCGTTGGAGCCGGCTGACGAAGCCGTATTGACTTCCACGACGCCTGGGTTGTCGTTTCGCTGGATAAACACGGCTACATAGTTTTCCTCGCCGAATTTGACCAAGTCGGTGACGTCAAATTTGCCCCTGATGAACGCGCCCTCAATACGGCCGATCTTCTGGCCGTTGAAGAAAATATTTGATTTCCAGTTGATGGCGTCAAAATTCAGCCAGACCTTTTGACCGGCTTTCGCCGAAGGTATGACAAATGAGTCGCGGTACCAGTAGTCGGCGGTAAAGAATTTATCCGAAATCTGCAACTGGTAGTTGCCATATCTGGGGTCGGGGATCGCGCCGTTTTTCAGATAGGCGGCAAGGATTGTGCCGGGGACCGTCGCGGGAACCCAGTTGCTGTCGTCGTAGGCCTCTGTGGCAAGCTGTTCGCCGGTGGCGTTAACGGCGGTCGCCCTCTGGAGTTTCCAGTTTCCGCCAGACAAGAACTGCCTCCCGTCCGCCAACGGCTGGGGCAGGGGTTTGGGCTCGGGCGCCAGTTCGTTCGAGCCGATAACCTCAAACTTATATAAAGTGAAGTTCGTCCCGCTCGTTTGTTTGAACAAGGCTCTTACATATCGGGCTGTCGTCATGTTGAATGTAATCGCTTCATCCATACCCTGGCCGTCAGACTTGGTTGCTACTGTCCGCCATGTCTTTGCGTCGTCCGAGACCTGGATTTCATAGACCCTGGCATAGTTGGCGGCGCCCCACGCCAGACGCACTTCGTTGAAGTCGCTGACCGCGCCGAGGTCGATATATATATATTCGTTGAGGGTTGCGTTGTTGTTTTGCGTCGTGTTTACGGTCGCGCTGATCCATCTGTTGGGGAAGTAGTCGCACTGAATCAGGCTGTCGCCGTTGATATCCTGCAGGTTCAGGTGTGAGAGCACTACGCGGGCGTTGGTGCCTGTACCCCCGTTTATTGCCGAGACGTTGAGGCGGTATATCTTGTACGCAGCTACATTCGCAGCGGGAATCGTGTTGGTTACCGCCACGCCGTTGGCATTGTTTGACCAATTGCTCCCGCCCCAGGATTGGTTGGTGGTCGGGAATGTATAACCCGTCACTGTGTGCAGGACGTCAAAATTGAGACCGTCATTCGATCCCATCAGTTCCCAGCTTCTGGGATCCCTGGCATGGTTACCCTGACCGTTGATGATTGTATACGAATATACCGCTTTTGCTTCGCCTTTCGGGAACTGGTACTGCACCCACGCGGTTGTGCGGTTCTGCGCGGATGCGTAGTTAGTCATCCTGTTGTTGTCAAACGCGAATACCGGGCCTTCGGTGACGGACGATTCGCCCCACTGATCGGTGATAATCGGGTCGTTGGACGTGTCGCGGCCGTCGAAACCGTTGGTCACGAGATGGCCTGTGTTGTCATAGTTCAGCGACGTCGAGTGGTAAGCAGCCCGAAGCAGCGCAATGTCGCGCGGTTCTGCGGTCCTGACATTCGAAGCGTTTACGTTAAACCCGCTGACGCTGAATTTTGGAGTACCGTCAAAATAGAGTTTCTCAATATCAACGCGGACATTTCTCGATTCGCCCGGCAGCAGGCAGATATAGTTATCGCTGTAGTATACCGGGAGGATTATTTCGCCGTTTGCCGGGTCTGTTGCCTTAATCCTCACCTGCATAGCGATATTGTCGGATTTATTCTCAACTTTGACGTCATAGTAATTTGACGCCGCGTCAGAACCCATAGTCCTGAATGTCGCGTCTATGTCGACGCGCGGCATGTTCTGTATCTCGGTATAACTCGGCGTACTTGTGCCCGTGTCGCCGGTGGTGTCCCGCCAGTAGAAATTATCCGCAGCCAGTTTACCGTCCGCGTCAAAAACCTCAAGCCGGAGGAACTTGACCCTTGTCGAACCGGTAGGCCACAAATTTGCGTTAGTCGCAGTGCTCACGCGCAAGACCTCGTCAACGGACAGTTTTGGAATAGCAACATCGGCAACATCTTTGAGCAGTTCGCCATCCATCGAATATATCCTGGCGACAGCCCTCAGATTGTTTTGCACCTTGCCTGTGTTGTTAACCACCGCGATGCCGCCGGGATACGGGTTATATGTTCCCGAATTGGACGTGCTGGTGACGGCGGCGCTGTTTGTCGGGTTCCAGATGATCGAAAGCGGCTCGCAGGCTTTTTTTATGCCGAAATATGCCGATGACGTATCATAGAAATAGTCGAATGTGCGCCATGCAAACGACGGCCAGCAGCTCATACTCATCCACATAAGGATGCCGCTGCCCTTCTTCTCGACGAACCCCTCGAACATTGCCCTGTGCAGGTCGTAGTTTGGCAGTTGCGAAACCCTGCTGAAATCCTCGACGCTGTTGAAGCTGGTGTTGAGCTGGGCCATAGTCGCGTAACTGTTGAGGTGAGTAAAGAAGTTTTGCGCGGGGCCGTTGCCGCCCATGAAGAAGTCATGGATGCCCCAGACATTGGCGGCGATCGCGTTAACGCGCCATGGGTGGGCCGCCGTGCTGGCTGAAGAAAATCCTGGCCACATATTTTCCGGCCTGAAGTACCTGGTGAGGACTTCCGGGTTGGGGATAACGTGCTGGCCGCGCTCAGTGTGCAACTGGAAGTTAGCCGCTGCGCCGCCGTTGTAATACGCTTTGCGCTCCTGCTCCGTATAGGGGCCGTGGCCGTTTATACCCCAAACCGCCGAGTTCGACGAGCGGATATATGGGCGTGTACCGTCAAGCGTATCAATATGTTGCTGAATGCCCCAGTCGAGCGGCCTTGTGACAATGCCCTCGTTGCGGGCGCAATACAGAGCTTCGGACGGGTGTTTGCGGACCATCCTTATCTTGTCGGCGGCATTTTTGAGGAACATCGCGTTGTCCAGCGGGTCCGGCCCGTCATACGGGTTAGCCAGCCAGAAATCATCCCAGACAAGGATGCCATACTCGTCGCAGGCGTCCCAGAAAGCTTCTTTGCCGGTCATACCGACCCAGTTGCGGATCATTGTTATGTTTTCACCCGCGTGCAACTTGAGCCTCACGCGGTAATCCTCATATGTGAGGTCGACGTTGCTGTCGTCCATGCCCCAGTTGCCGCCACGGCAGAATATCCTCACGCCGTTGCAGAAAACATTGAACGCGTGGTCGCCGGCGACCGTACTTGAGAAATTGCCGGTTTGGCTATATGTCCCGGTGTAAGTGTAGACAAGCTTCCTGACGCCGAACCGGAACGTGTTGACGTCAGAAACACTGCCGCCGACGCTGACGTTGACCGAGGCTGTGTAGAGCGGCTGTTCGCCGTATGTATTCGGCCACCAGATATCCGGGTTTTGGATATCGACGGGTATATTGACCTGTACGGTTCCTCCCGCTGGAATACTGACCGGTTGGCTTGTAAACGGAATGTTACCCGGGTTATATACGCCGCTTACCGTCGCGCTGACAGGCGCGCCCGTGGTGTTGATCACCTCGGTTTTCAGCGTAGTGTGCGCCACCGAGAAGTCATAAGCCGGGTCGTCGCCGGGCCTTAAGTCGCTGTCGAGGTCATTATCGCTAAAGGCACGCAGCTTATCAAATTCGGTGTCGACCCACGGGTCAATCAAATTGACGCCGCCGGAATATGAAACAGAAACTTTATCATAAATACCGGTGTCGCGCCCGCGTATCGTCGGAATCCAGTCCCAGTTGATCGTGGCGTGGAACGTCGGGTTGTCCGCGCCTATAATTCCGCCGTTATCGAAGCAACTGGTGTATGATTTCGAATGCGGCGTACCATAGTGCTCGATAGGTATGACATGCACCGCGATATAGTTCTTTCCGCCGTAATTTGCGTAAGCGGTTATGTCGAGTTTGCCCCTGGTATACGCGCCTGTGATATCGAAATCGCCGCTCAAGGCATGTCCGTTGACAAACACTTTTGCCTTCCAGTTGATGCCGTTAAAGTTTACATATACCTTTTGACCGGCTTTACCGGACGGGATATCAAACGACGTCCTGTACCACCAGTCGCTGTAGAAATATGTATCCGAAACCTGCTGGAGATTCATGTCAAAGTTGGTATCTGGGATGATGCCCGCTTTTATATATGACATCAGGGCTGTTCCGGGAACCTTCGCGGGAATCCAGCCGCTGTCGTCATATGCCCCGACAGATAATTGCTCGCCAGTTTCGGTCATATACTCGGCCCGGGCTATCGTCCAGTCCCCGCCGGTCAATTCCTGGCTTCCGTCGGCGGCTGGCGCCGGGCGCGCCGGGTTGGCGTACGGGGCTGCGGTCCTGGTTCCAAACACCTCAAATTCATAAAGCTTATAGTTACTGGAGCCGGAAACCCTTGCAGTCATATTGATCCGGATAAACCGGGCTGTTTGAGTTGCAAACGAGACCTCGTGGACCCCGCCGGCCGATCTTGACACAGTCTGGATGGTCCTCCACCTGCTTGAAGCGTCGGCGCCTGTTCCGCCTCCGTTGCCGTAATTATAAGTCACATCGTCCGCTACTTCGATTGTGTAAGCTGTCGGGAAGCTGTCGGCGCCCCAATGCAGCTTTACACTGTCATATGACACGCCCCCGCCCAAATCGAGATACAGCCATTGATCTGCGCTTGCGGTGCTTGTCCACCTGCTGATAAACGGCGCCCTGAGGGCGTCTTTCAGACCGCCGCCGGGCGACTCGGCAACAAGGTTAAAATCGCACAGCGTGACCGCGCAGTTGGACGTCGTTGATGTTTGATTTGTGCGAGTTATGACCAGCCTGTAATACTGATAATAATCGCCGCATGTAGTCGCGCGCCTCGGGTTGCCCGTTCCGGGAGTGCTGCCGTTATATGAATAGAAAGCGTTATACCCGGTCGCGTCAAAATAACGGATGTCCTTGCCGTTGAACGGCGTTGTGGTCCTTTGGAGCGAAAGCGTTCCGTAGCCGGGGTTTTGTGCGGTTGTGAACGAGTCGATATCGACCCATTCATTTGAGGCGGTCCCGCCTGTCTTGGATGCCTGGAGTTTCCATGCGTGCGGTTTGGAACCTAGATTGCCCGTGCCGTTAGGCTGCTGTATCAGGCTGTATGCCACGACTTTTTCAGGTTTTGGCAATGTAGCTTTTATGATCAGCGGGTTTGTTTCGGATATCGGCGCGGCAGCCGTAGCTGAAAGCGTTGCGGTTCCCGATGTGCCGCTCTGCCCGTCTATCATGTTGCCCAGGTTCGAAGTCGTTACTGCGGCGACGCTGCCTGATGCCGTTGTTGTACCGTTAATGTTCATCGCCTGCAAAACCGGATACTGCAACGGGTTGACCGTATCCCCGATGATGCCGTCGACTACAAGCATAGCAGTCTCGTCATAGCTGGGCAGCGTTGTCGCCGTGTTGCTTGTCGCCCATGAACTTTGGCTGCTGCCGCTGGAACTGATGCCCGGAACATTCTGGTACATCGACGCGAAAGCCGGTCTGCGGAAAGCAATGTTGCCGGATTCGGCAGCATCGGCTGTGTCCACAAAAACGACAAAGCTGGGGATGAGAAACAAAAGTGTGAGCAGTACAGAAATAAATCGCTTCATATGCATTTTCCCTTCATTTAATATTATCATAGCGACGCCCCGGTCAAAACTGCTACCCCCCCTTGCCGGAACAGTAAAAACATATTCCAAGCAAAATAGCGCCTTTTTCTGAAGACGTCATTATAATATCCAATAAAACCTCCGAAAATGATAAAAATACCTGTCTATTCGTTGGCGTTTTCATAATTATACAAATGTTAATAATTTATGTCAACTATTAATTTTCAGTCAGTCAGAACTAAGTTATCCATTGATATTTATCCAAAATTATGTTATAAAAATAGAGGAGTTATCTGTAGTTTGCCTG
>Ga0123356_10008538_pt1 | contig 10173 bp, 8 predicted proteins | sample TergutEmb28metaG_2_FD_92546 | JGI IMG/M metagenome (GOLD analysis project Ga0123356, IMG submission 92546) | Embiratermes neotenicus P3 segment gut microbial communities from Petit-Saut dam, French Guiana - Emb289 P3 | ecosystem: Host-associated > Arthropoda: Insects > Digestive system > Gut ... | reverse complement strand
TGTTATACTAATTATTCACGGCGGACCGGGCTTCCCTTTGATACCGTTCCTACATGCATTTCAATATGATTGGGAAAATGACTTCACCATAGTTCACTGGGATCAACGTAATGCAGGAAAGACATATTACGCAAATGATCATAAAGCTGTACGCGGCACTATAAACGCGCAAAGCGTACTGCAAGACGCCCATGAGGTGACCCGGTATATTAAGCAAAAGCTGAACAAAGACAAAATTATTATTATGGGGCATAGTTGGGGGTCGGTACTTGGTACTATGCTTGTGCAAACCTATTCGGAGGATTACATCGCGTATATAGGCGTTGCGCAGGCTGTCAATATGAGGGAAAACGTAAGGGTCGGTTATGAAATAACTCTGGAAGCAGCGCGGGCGGCTGGAAACCACAGGGATATCGCCGCGCTGGAGGCGCTTGCCCCATGCCCGCCGCCAGGGGGCTACACTGACATCTACCAGGATCGGGTGAAAGAACTCCAAAAGTATCAAGCAAAATACAAGATGGCAATGGGAAATGAACTGATAATACCGCTTATTACATCACCTTATTACACGCTTGGTGATCTCAGGTTTGTTCTCGTGACGGACATGTTGTCTCAAGGGGATCTTATGCGCTTTTGCGTTGAAGAATATGATGTGTACGACTATAGCTTGTCCTATAATGTTCCGGTGTATTACATCATGGGTGAAAATGATTGCCAGACGCCGTACCAGCTTGCCGTGGAACTCTTTGCACAGATTTCAGCACCGGATAAAGCGTTCTTCCCTATCCCCGGCGCGGGGCATATGCCCATGACAGACAACAAAGCTGAATTTACCCGTGTTTTGCTGGAGGAAATAAAGCCGAGGATCCAAGATAGATAGAAAAAATATGGGGCGGCCACACAGGGCCGCCCCTACGAAATCTGAATAAAAATCATCTTACTGGAAACAGCTCAGGATGGTTATCGGCATGCCAATAATAAGTAAGGGGCGGACGGTTGGAATAATCAACCGGAATAGAATCAACAAAATATGTTCTAGTTAGGGGATGATAACCAATTGTACATTCCGGAAAAAGAATATCAACTATTGAAATATTCGAGTAAATCTCGTCCTTATATATACGATCAATGAACTTATTGTTTGTTATATATCCATGATCTTCTGGATCTCCATAGATTCCTCTGTGCGCAGTATCGATCAGAACATTTCTGTTATTAATTTTGCACGATATAATATTATTTTTTTTATCCTCTGTATAGGAAATACCCAACTCCTCTACAAGCTGCTTAAACGGAACATGAGAATATAGGAAAAACTGTTCGTCGTTTAGCCCATTGTACGCAATTGCTTTTCCAAAATCTACCGGTCGACCATTGATCACATAATTGTAGCAGAGCGTTTCATCATAGGAGTTATGTGGACGTTGTTCGTCAATTAATATTGAGAGGTCTTTTTGGGATGATAAAACGTTGTATGTAGTAGATTCTGTAAATTCATATTTTGAAGATGTAGGGTTAAATTTTAAAGTTGAATTTGTAAAGTTAATTAGTAATCGTAAGCTGAACATTAATTGGCCATCAACATAAATTGGCGCATAGGTAAGATCAATTGGTATACCATCTATAATATATTGCGATTTTGTGGGTGTAATTATTATTTCATGTCCTGCCAAATAGCAAACATAATAGTCCTCTGCTTCTGCCCAGTACAAATCTGCTCCAAGCAATCCAAGTACCGGCAACATAGGCACATACTCATAATATGTATAATCACTGGTTTTCGCTATAGGTGGGTTGCGCAATATGTAGGAAATATTATTGACTGATAATATTCTATCTTTTTCACCAACTACAGAGTCTTTATGAACTATTTCGATTTTCCCACCGTCTGCGGTTACAGATTCTATTTCACCCAGTTTTGTATTATAAATAACATTCGGCTTTATAACAATAAATTTTATATCAGTCGGCCTTTCGCCGATATACACACTTTGGTTCGGGCCATCCCAATCCACGGGCTTGCCCAAAGCCTCAGCCACGGCGCGCACCGGCAGGTAGGTGCTGCCTTCCACAATAAATGGCTCCGTTGGTTTGCCGTTGACATCCTTGGGCGAGATCAATTCTCCATCCACATAGATTTTGATATTATTGTAGATAGCCGTAAGCTGGCGGGTAGTGGCGTCGGCCAGCGCGCTGCCGCAGAGAAGCAGCAATACCAGGCCTACCGACACGCCGCATAGAAATATCCGTAACTTTTCTTTGTTCATAAAAAGCCCCCCTTCGGTTGTCTGTTATTGGAAATTGTAAAATACGTGATTTCATAGACGAACAATGGCTGTCCCTATATTATATTGCTTACAGCAACTAGCTCTGGCACTGTATGAAGGGGCGCAACCGTGTCCGTGGCTTTCGCTCACGCCTTAATAGGTGATATAGTCTTCCCGCACGAATACCCAATTGGGAAACTCGCCATCAGCTATATCACTATCGGCTTCATGAGTACCCAAAGTGCGGACAAAACACTCCACGCCCGCATATTCCTTAATACATTGTGTCAGTGCAGCCTTATCTATACCTTGTTTTTGCACTTCGCCCCTGATCCACTTAAATGCATACGTCGCCGCCACGTTAGTGGATAGCATGGGGAAGGGCACTGGCCAGGTGGAAACGCGCCCGCTCATGCCTTTTGCTTTAATAATACGCTTGTTTTCAGCATTAATACTTTCCATGCTGTCATATTTGTCAAACATGCTTTCTTTGGCGCCCATACCGTACCAATAATTATCTCCTTCTGCAACCAAGCCCAAAGCTAGCGGGAAGCCATGAAGTGGCGAAGGGCAGCATTGTTGCGGATAAATTCCGCCACTTTCCACCACTGCCTTGATCAGTGGTATCTGCAAGCCGCAGTTGGTGCAGAAAAACGCGGTATCCTTACCGTAATGGGAGACCAATTTTGGTATTTCTTCCAACATGACCTGATGCGCGCCAAACTGACCAATATCGCCCATGGGGTCGGGTATAGTGTAGGTAACAAAATTTATGCCCAGCTTAGCACATTCTTCCTTTATCAGTTCATGGCGGCTGGATATCAAGTGATACGACATATGGCGCGGGAAAGAAAGATGCACGAAGGTTTTAGCGCCCATTTTTTTAGCCTGCTGCACCATGGCCGGGCCCATTGTTATTTCATCCGCGGCGAAAATCAAGTCAAACCGTTTCGCTATATCCGAGGGGTCGTCTACCGGTTGGACGGCGACAAGGAACATATCGTCGCGGGTTTCTAAAAGCTTATCCACAGCTTCTAGGGCGCCAAAAATCGCCGGGTTGATGATCAGCGCTTTGACATCCTTATCGCTCGCTATCTGCTGTGCTATTCTTACCATTTGCTCACGTTCTTCAAGGAATTTTGTCGGCCATATCCTGTGTATGATCTTGTCTGAGCCGTATTTAGTCACCAGTTCCTGGGCGGAACGATACTCTTCTTCGTTCTGGGCTATTTCATTGGTAATGATAGCAATTTTGGCCATACCAGGATTAGTCGGCCTATCAAGTATATGCTGCGGTATTTTGCCAATATACACACTTTTACTCGGGTCATCCCATTCCACGGGCTTGCCCAAAGCCTCAGCCACGGCGCGCACCGGCAGGTAGGTGCTGCCTTCCACAATGAAGGGCTCCGTTGGTTTGCCGTTGACATCCTTGGGCGAGATCAATTCGCCATCCACGTAGATTTTGATATTATTGTAAGTAGCCGTAAGCTGGCGGGTAGTGGCGTCGGCCAGCGCGCTGCCACAGAGAAGCAGCAATACTAGGCCCACCGCCACACCGCATAGAAACACCTGTAACTTTTCTTTGTTCATAAAAAATCCTCCTTTTATACTCTACTTATAAATATCTTATCCCAAAAATCGTCCAGAAGCATATTATTATTAACCCGTCATCTTAACTATTCACCGTAGATTATATAATCCAAAAGGAAAAGCTGCCAGTTCGGGAAATGGCCGTCTACATCGTCATAGTCACGCAAAGTAGCGTTAACACCGGCATAACCCTTTATGCATTGAGCCAGCGCAGCCTTGTCTATGCCCTGTTTTGGCACTTCGCCCTTGATCCACTTAAAAGCATACTCCGCCGCGGCATTGGTACTCACCATAGAAGGAGGCGCCGGCCAATTGGAAACACGCCCGCTTACGCCTTTTGCTTTTAGTATTCTACTGATTTCAGCGTTAACTTTCTCCACACTGCCGAATTTGTCAAACACACTTTCTTCACTATACCAACCATTTTCACTTGAGATCAAGCCTAAAGCCAGCGGGAAGCCATGAAGCGGCGAAGGGCAGCAAGGCTGCGGATAAATAGCGCCACTATCCACCACCGCCTTGATCAGTGGAATCTGCAGGTTGCAGTTGGTGCAGAAGAAGGCGGTATCTTTGCCATATTGGGCGACCAGCTTCGGCACTTCTTCCAGCATGACCTGCCGTGCGCTGACTATACCGATGTCGCTTATAGGGTCGGGAACAACATAGTTAACAAAATCAATACCCAATTTTTCACAACTATCCTTTATCATTCCATAACGAGCAGAAATCAGATCATGTGACAAATGGCGCGGAAAAGAAAGATGCACGAAGGTTTTAGCGCCAAGTTTTTTAGTTTGTTGCGCCATAGTCAGGCCCATGTTAAGTTCATCCCACAACAAAATAAGATCGGCGCGCTTAGCCACATCCATCGGGTCTTCATGAGGAAAAACCAAAGCGATGAAGATATCATTACGTGTTTCCAATAGTTCATCCAGCGCGGCTAAGGTCCACTGTACGGCTTGGTTGATGATCAGCGCTTTAACATCCTTGTCATCCGCTATTTGTTGCAGTAGTCTTATCATTTGCTCCTTTTCTTCAGGAAATTTTACCGGCCACGTCTTGTGAATGATCTTGTCTGAGCCATATTTTGTAACCAGTTCTTGGGCGGAACGATACTCTTCTTCGTTTTGTGTTACGTCATTGGTAATAATAGCGATTTTAGCAGTACCAATATCCAGCGGCTGTAGCGATTGTTGCGGCTGCTGCGGTATAATCTGCGGTTTTGTGCCGATATACACACTTTGGTTCGGGCCATCCCAATCCACAGGCTTGCCCAAAGCCTCAGCAACGGCGCGCACCGGTAGGTAGGTGCTGCCTTCTATAATGAAGGGCTCCGTTGGTTTGCCGTTGACATCCTTGGGCGAGATCAATTCGCCATCCACATAGATTTTGATATTATTGTAGATAGCCGTAAGCTGGCGGGTAGTGGAGGCAGCCAGCGCGCTGCCGCAGAGAAGCAGCAATACCAGGCCTACCGCCACACCGCATAGAAATATCCGTAACTTTTCTTTGTTCACAAAAAGTCCTCCTTTAGAGTAGTTTATTTGCATTAGCTTTGCATCATGGTCAATCTTAATATTTAAAGTGATCGCTTACACCATTGTAGGTGTTTAGCTAGTTATTTTATTATACCGGAAAATCCGTCTATTCTCAATATAATAGAATGTCAAATTTTTTCTTGACAGTAGCGCTACTTTATAATATAATATAAACCGACGGTCGGTTTATATTATTGAAAGGGGATGGTCTCATCAAAAATGCAGATAGAACCGAGGCGCGAAAAAATGAGATCCTTGATGCCGCGGAGAGCCTTTTTCTGGAGAAAGGCTATGAATATACCACGATCAACGATATTTTGAATGCGTCGGGAGTTGCCAAAGGTTCGCTGTACTACCACTACAAGTCCAAGGAGGATGTATTGGACGGCATTATCAAACGGCGCGGTGACGCTAATATAGCGGTGGCGCGGCGCATTGCTGAAGATGATACGCTTGGCGCGCGGGAGAAATTATTGTATGTGATGTTAGCGCAGAAACCGGGCGACGAGCGGCAGCGGCAGCTGACCGCTGATTTGGAAAAATCTAGCGACGGGCAAATGTTCTTGAAAAGCCTCACCGATATTATTTTGCGGCTGGCCCCGATACTGCGGGATATAGGGGAGCAAGGGATAGCCGAGGGCGTGTTCGCGACGCCGTACCCGTTGGAAAGCGCGGAAATACTGCTGGCGGCGGCGCATGCGCTTTTCGATAACGGAGATTTTTCCTGGACGCCGCCAGAACAAATGCAAAAAATGACCGCGTTTATCATGGCGGCGGAACGGATACTCGGCGCCGCCGAGGGTTCGCTGGCCGGATTGGCGCAATTATTTATGACGGGAGATGAAGCTTGATGTCGAAAGAACAGGGAAAATCGTTTGGGCGTTTCATGGTTTTGTGGGTAGGTGATTTTTACGCGAATATCGCCAGCGGCTTGACGGCGTTCGCGCTCGGTATTTATATGTTTGAACTGACAGGGACGGCCACCAGCGTAGCGCTGACAATTCTGTTCGCGTTCCTTCCGGCCATGTTGCTCAACCCGGTGGCGGGCGTCCTGGCCGACCGTTTTGACAGGCGGCTGATGATGATCATCGGCGATGGATGCTCCGCGCTGGGGCTGGTCTATATCCTGCTATGCATAATGTCAGGCCATGTCAGCGAGTGGCAAGTATATCTTGGCGTGGGTATAAGCTCGGTTTTTATCGCATTGCTGGAACCGGCGTACAAAGCGACCATCACCGATTTACTGACAAAAGAGCAATTCGCCAAAGCCAGCGGTCTTGTCCAGCTGGCGGGTTCATCCAAATTTTTGCTATCGCCATTTATCGCCGGATTCCTCCTGACAATCACGGATATCCGGACGATACTTATAATCGATATTTCCACCATCGCGGTAACCGTGCCGATTACCATGTTCATAAAAAAACGCATCGCCTCCGCAGCGGCAGAACGCGATAAGCAAGGATTTTTCATAGAATTTGCCGATGGTTGGCGGGCGATTTCCTCTAACAAAGGCTTACTGCTGATGATTTTGATAATTTCCATTATGACGTTTTATATAGGCTTTTTACAGACACTGTTTACACCGATGTTGCTCGCTTTTACCGATGCAAAAACGCTGGGCATTGTTGAATCGATCAGCGCGGTCGGCATGCTTGTCAGCAGCTTATTGTTAGGCGTATTCACGATCACACGGAAATACGTGAATCAGCTTGTCGCCGGACTTATTGCCGCGGGTTTGTTTATCGCTATGTTTGGTTTTACCACCAGCGTTTTTATTATCACCCTCAGCGGCTTCCTGTTTTTCGCCTCTTTGCCCTTCATCAACACCAGCGCCGACGTGCTGATACGCGCCAATATTCCCAATGATAAGCAAGGGCGGGCCTGGGGGATGATAGGCATACTGTCGCAATTCGGCTATGTTGCCGCCTACGCCATTTCGGGCGTATTGGCCGACCAGGTGTTCAATCCCTTGCTCAGGGAAAACGGCGCGCTCGCTTCCAGCGTCGGGCGTATAATCGGCGTCGGCGACGGACGCGGCATCGGGCTCATGCTGATCATTTCCGGCCTCATGCTGGTGATTTCGGCGATCATTATGGGTAAGATACGTTCAATACGGACATTAGAGAGGGGCATGCAATCATGACATATCAATATAAACCTGTACGCTATTACGTAACCGTATTCGCTCTGACATGGGCATTTTGGATCGCGGCGGCTATTTTGGGTCATAGCGCGGCGGATAATGCCACAGCGCGTTTTGGCTTGATGTTTATCGGTTTGCTCGTTCCGCCCATTACCTCACTTTGCACGATAATGAGGTCGAAAAACGCCGCGTTAAAAAGGGATTTACGCCATAAGTTGATCGGGCTTTTTCGTGTTAAGCCACCTATCGTATTATCCGCCATAGTATTATTCGGCGCCATCGTCGCCGCTTCGATCTTACTGTCAACACTTTTCGGGCAATCTATCAGCCAATTTGCGCTGGTGGATGATTTCTCCTTCGCGGGCGGCGGCGCGGTCGCGCTGCTGACTATCGTGCTGGCGGCGTTTTTTGAGGAATTGGGCTGGCGCGGCTATGCTGAGGATGCCATAGCCTTTTATTGCAGTTGGTGGAAAGAATCTATTATTTTCGGCATTGTCTGGGCGCTTTGGCATGCGCCGCTATTTTTCATACCCGACACCTACCATTTTAATATTTTGCATGAAAGTCCCTGGTACGCGGCGAATTTCTTTATCTCTGTCATGCCGCTTGGTTTTATATTCACCTGGGTTTATGTGAAAAATGAACGCAGCATTTTTGCCTGCATGATATTCCACTTTTTTGTGAATTTCCTACAAGAAAAAATCGCCATGACCAGCACTACTAAATGCGTGGAAACCTTAGTGCTTTTCGTGGCGGCGGGGATCATCGTATGGTTGAACAAAGATTTATATTTTGAAACACGGCATATTGGGCGGTTATTGCAGAATGCAGAATGTAGAATTTAAAATTTAGAATGTAAAATTAAAACCTAGAAACCTTACCGGCCCCTGTCAAAGCTTCACCAAAGGCAGGGGTGGGAATAGGTATGCTGCGACGTGTATAATTCCTGTTACGCACAAACATTGGTTGTGTAGATTTAGTGGTTTGCTTTCCATTGAAAGAGAAACTCGGCAGGACTGATGGTACGGATGTTCAAATCCGTTCTGTTCAAGAACCCTTTGTCATTGGTTACGATATAGTTTAGTAACGCTTTTTCAGCACATACTACCACTAACGCGTCTTCAAAGTCTTTGATAGGCAAATCAATTGCTCTTTGGCAATCTTGGCCATCAACACTTACAACAGCAAATGACAATAACAAATTCTTGACAGTTTTCCTGGCTATAGATTCATTACGATTTTTTGAAACAATATAGAAAATATCGGTCAAGCAGTTAGCCGTGATATAGCCATTAAGGTATCCATCCGTCACCAAACGGCTGATTTCCCGGGCAGTCTCAGCATTTGGTGTTCGGTCAAGAATATCATCAAGAATAGTGTTTGTATCAATCAACACGTCCATATTTTGCCTCCCTTCTTTCTGCCCGCATCTGATCTAAATCAATGTTGTTGCCATCCACATCAGCCAACAAATCCCTAATTTCCTGCATGGCCGCTCGCCGCTGTTCTATGTTCGTAGCCATCTCTATATTTTCTATGTTGCGGCAAATCCTGAACGGTATTGCCCGTTCTAATACTGCTTGCCGCACGAATACATTAACGGCTGTAGTGAGATTCATCCCCATATCGCTAAATAATTTATCCGCTTTAACTTTTAAATCACGGTCAATCTTAATATTCAAATTGGTTACATCCGCCATTGCAAACACCTGCCTCGCTATTTTTCTTTTATTATAATAGAAAATTAGTCTAATTTCAACACAATAGACGAATTTTTACGAACCAGTTTACTAAATCGAAACCTCTATGTTCTTCCCCAAGTCAATAAAGCACAGCCACGCTTCTTTCACCGGCTCCTGCCAAATATCCGCCAAAGCGCGGCGGTAATAGTTGAGCTGCGACGCGTATAATTCCTTTAGCTGCTGTTCCGTGCGGCTATGACCGCCTGTTTTATAATCCAGCAGCACCCAACCATCATCATCCCAAAAGGCCGCGTCTATCACGCCCTGCAGCACCAGTTTATCCTGCGGCGCGGCAGCCGGTATCAGTTCTGTGGCTGGCAAAGCATAGGTAAAAGCAGCCTCGCGCAGGGAGCGCGTGGCGTTGATCCAGCGTTGGATCAGCGGCGTGGCGGCAAAAGCGGTGATCTTTTCCACATCTATCAACCCGGCTTCCTGCGCGGATAACAAACCCTGCCCCTCAAACCGCCGCAATTGTCCCGCCACATCCTCAGCACTTGAGCAGAGGCAATAATCCAGATTTTCCAGCACTTTATGATATACAGTACCGCGTTCTGGAGGCAGGAAGCCGGAGGCCGGAGGATGGAGGGAGGACATAGGCTTGACTGCCTCGTCCGTGGAATGTGGGGGCGCTTCGTCCGAGGGACGTAACGCCTCATCCATGGGACTGAAGGGCGTCTCGCCTACAGGCGGCATATATTCCGCCCCAACCCCTGTCCCCTGTCCTCTGTCTTCTGACCTCTGTATTGCCTCCTCCCCACCATCCATTATGAATTGTCCATTATGAATTGTCCATTGTCCATTGTCAATTGTCAATTGCTTAGCAAGTCCGGTGACCGTTTGCTTGGCCGCGTAATCGCAGGCGGCGCGGTGGGGATACTGATAGGATAGTA
>Ga0123356_10008537_pt1 | contig 10176 bp, 15 predicted proteins | sample TergutEmb28metaG_2_FD_92546 | JGI IMG/M metagenome (GOLD analysis project Ga0123356, IMG submission 92546) | Embiratermes neotenicus P3 segment gut microbial communities from Petit-Saut dam, French Guiana - Emb289 P3 | ecosystem: Host-associated > Arthropoda: Insects > Digestive system > Gut ... | reverse complement strand
ATATACTATTAGTAGTTGCATTATATTACAAAAAGAGACAAAACACAATAGCCAATTTTCAAATATTAGGGTCGACCCCGCACTGTCATCCTGAGCGCGGCGAAGGATCTTCTGCATTGTGGAAAGATCCTTCGCTGCGCTCAGGATGACAGTAATGCGCTCAGGATGACAGGCAGGAGAAATGCTTGGGGCCGTTTTATATCATATCGCCGTATTATGCCTGATAAAGGACTTGCCCTGTTTTGAAAATATGCTGCACAAAGCCGCTTTTGTCCTGCGCGACATCCAGCAGATGCGGTTCAATATCAAAGCTGATGCCGCGCCGAAGCTTCCACAGGGAAGATGATGTTTTCAGCCAGTCGCCCGTAAAGTCGTTAAAAACAACGGCTACGTCAATATCGCTGTCCTCGCGCGCGGTTCCTTGGGCATGGGAGCCAAACAGAACTACAGCGGACGGGGAGAATTCTTTTTTGACGGCGTCGGCATACTGCCGGGCCGTGTTTACAGCTGCTGTTTTATCCAACATAACTGCTCCTCCGTTTCCGCGATAATTCTTTTGCATGTGTCCGATGTGAGCGTTTTTGCAATTTTCTCTTTGTATTCGGGGTAGCGCGCCTTTACGTGCAGGGGGTTTAATTCTTCCATGAAATCCTGCTGTTCTTCCGACATGGCGTCCATTAGCTTTGCGCGGATCGCCAGTTTTGAAAGATCATGGATTTTTGGCGGGATTTCCCCATCGGCGCAATCCCGGGCGATCACGGCCTTGAGTGCTTTTTCAATTGTTTGATGGCACATGAAGCCGACATATAAATACCGTTTTCCCTTGTGCATAACTCTTGCCGATTCTAAATCGTACTCGGCCAGCTCAAACCAGTATTCCGCCCGCTCGTTCATCGCCCGCACCGCCTTTGCTTGTTTTTCCTCAAATATAGTATACTGCAGAATGGTAGGCCTTACAAGTTTTTTTCTCAGCCATAAAAAGCACGAGAGGGCACGAACGACCGCGCGACGGGGATTTTCTTAACCACGAACCACACAAACCACGCGAAATCACTGCGGCGGGGGGAGGCAATTGACGATTGACGATTGACAATTTATGTGAAAACGCCGATGGCGTTTTTTCCTTCCCTAACCTCTGTTCCCTGCTCCCTGTCCCCTATTTAAAACCACGAACCACGTGAACTGTGAAAGATCCTTCGCTACGCTCAGGATGACACAAGAGGAAAGCTCAGGATGACAGTTAGGACGCTCAGGATGACATAAGAGGAATGTTCCAGATGACATAAGAGGATAGCGCAGGATGACACAGGGAAAAATTATTTCGTGTTTTTTCGTGGTTTTTGTGGTTTGAAACCCCTTTGGCCGCGGCGGTTCTCACATTTTTCGCGCGGTTCGCGGTTGACTTAGACTGTCTTGAGAATACTAACAACATGAAACAAAAAAGATTTCGTTTTATTTGTCTGATACCTCTCCTGCTCTTTGCGATATTCGCGATCGGCTGCGGACTTTTTACGCGGAGCGTGCCAAGGCAGGTTCCGACACAAACCGAGCCAGAGACCTGGGCGGTCTACTGGTATCTTTGCGGCAGTGATCTGGAAAGCGACTGGGGGCTGGCCACGGACGACTTGCTTGAGATGATGGCCCAGGCCCTGCCGGAGAATGTGCGGGTGGTGATCCAGACGGGCGGCGCGCTGCGCTGGCATTGCGGCATCGATTCAGACAGTATCGGCCGCTATCTGTACAGCGGCGACCGGATGGAACTGCTTTCCACCCTGCCCGAGACCAGTATGGGCGCGCCCGGGACCTTAGCGGATTTTTTGCTCTTTTGCAATGAGAACTACCCCGCGGACCGTCAGGTCGTGATATTGTGGAACCATGGCGGCGGCAGCCTTTGGGGCGCGGTTTTCGACGAGCGCTACGCCTTCGCCAGCCTGTCCCTGCCCGAGCTGCGCGCTGCCCTTGAGGCTGCCCCCGCCTCCTCGGGTTTGTACGAGGCCGTGGGCTTTGACGCCTGCCTGATGGCTACGGTGGACGTGGCAGACCTGCTGCGCGGTCATGCGCGGTATATGATCGCGTCCGCGGAGGTGGAGCCAGGTTATGGCTGGAACTACACGGCGATTTTGCGGGCGCTGGCGCGGGGCGTGGATGACGGCGGCGCGCTGGGCAGGGTGATCTGCGACAGCTACTATGCCGCCTGCGTGCGCGCGGGCGAGGGTTACCTGCCCACGCTTTCGGTGGTTGATTTGGAGCAGGCCGACAGGCTGATAGTAGCTTATCGCGGCATGGGCGAGGAGGCGCTGCTGGGCGCTGTCCGGGCGCCGGAGACCTATCCGGGCGCCTTTTCCCGCGCGGCAATTAAGGCGCAGAAATACGGGCCAAACAGCGACGATGAGGGTTATGTGAACATGGTGGACCTGGGCGATTTTATGCGACGCGCGGGCAATCTGCTGCCGGGCAGCGGGCCCGAGGTGCTGGCCGCGCTGGAGGAATGCGTGGTTTATCAGGTTCGTGGCTTTTTGCGCGGCAGGGCCACAGGGCTGGCCTGCTATTACAATTTGGCAAGCGACCCGGAGTGGAGCGCGGCGGGGCTGCGGTTCTTTGCCGACCTGGGAACGAACCCGGCCTTTGCGCGATTTACGGCCTATTCCCTGGCCGATGCCGACATGATGTGCTTCGACAACGCGCCCATTAGCCAAACAGGCGACGGTTATGCCCTGCAAATAGAGCCAAAGGAGGCCGCCCGCCTGACCAGGGTGAGTCTGCGGCTGGAGATGGAGCGCGCGGATGGCAGAGTGGCGCTGGGACAAAGGGACTGCGCGGCGGATTGGAAAACGGGCAGGTTTGACGGAGCATGCCGCACGGCCTGGGGCGCGTTGGGCGGGGCGCTTGTGCATATGGATCCCATTGAGCAGGCGGAGGACTACACGCTTTTTGCGGTTCCCATCCTGCTGGGCGGCAAGAAGAATATTCTGTATGTGAGCCAGCAACAGGGCGCGTATCGGATGTTGGGCGCGCGGGAGGTGTTGGAGCGCGGCATGGTGGATAAGAATTTGCATCCCCTGGCCGCGGGCGATATCGTGGAGCCGCTGCTGCCGATGTTTGTCGGGACGGAAAAAGACGGGAAAGAGATATGGGAGGAGAGGCCGACGGGAAGAGTTGTGATTGAGAGGAATACCGCCTTTGCGGAAAAGACGCTGGAGCTGAAGGCCTGCCGGGTTTCGTTCGTGCTTACGGACTGTTCGGGGCACACCTATATTCTGCCTGTTCGGGAGCGCTAAAACAAATCGCTGTGGCTTCCTGTTCTCGTCATTATCAGTACCAGGCAGTCGTTGTCGATCTTATAAATCAGCAACCAATCCGGCGTGATGTGGCATTCGCGATGCCCGGCGTAATTGCCTGTCAACGCGTGGTCACGGTACTTTTCCGGCAATTGTTCACCGACCTCCAGAAGCTCGATGACAGCATCCAGCAACGATATGTCATAACCGCGCTTTTTTACCAGCTTATAGTCGCGTCGATATCGCACGGAATAAACGACGTCATATTTCTTCCGCATCATCGTCGTCCTCCGCGTCTAGTTCGGCCTTCATCTCCGCATAGCTGGAAAACCGACGGCTGAGGTTCCGCCCGGCGTTGACGTCCAATATGGCTTGCCTGGTTGTTTCGTTGTAATTCGGCTCGGATGAAATATCAAAGGGGAAACGGCGTTCCCGAATGATCCGTTTCAAGCAAATCATGATCGCGGTGGAAAGATTCATCCCCACGTCGGTGCAAAAAGATTCCGCCTGACGCTTTACGTTTTCATCTATCCGAAAACTGTAAGTGACTTGTGCCATAAACGATCCTCTCTTCATGTTTTAGTATGTCTATCATACAACATATTATACGAAATGTCAATAACTTGTCATTGATCGTATTACAAAAAGCATCGAAGTATTGTATTTTTCATATTTTGTACCATTCACGGGCCGAGCGAATCCGGCATAGCATAGAAGATGGAATTCACAATGGACGCGCTTATCTACGCAAACGGCCTGACGGGCAGCGGCATCACCGCCGGGCAGATCCTGAAAATTCCGAGCAGGGCTTAATTAAATGTGTATTCGATAACGTCCTGTATCTTGCAGTCAAGGGCATAGCAAAGTCGAGCAAGAACGTCCACATCTATTCGATATACCGTCCCCAGATAATACTTTTGCACCGTGTCAAACTTAATGCCCGTCAACACACAAAGTCTGTTGCGGGTCATTTTCTTTTGCTCCAAAATCTCTTTTAATCTGATATTAACTTGACCGTAGTCCTTAATATCAATGATGCTTTTACCCTCGCTCATTTCATTTCAAGCCTAACACCAAAACTCCCTGTTGACATTCTCCTTATACATGGAGTATTATTGTTTTATACTCCACATATAAGGAGTATAAAATGACGAAAAATGAAGTGGGGATTATCGACGATGAAAAACAAGAAACGTCAAAAACTTCTCTTGGCCGTGCTGCTGCTGGTGTTGGTTGCGCTTTTGCTGCTCCCTTTACTTTCTGCCTGCGCGCCGAAAGAAGCGACAGCGGCATCGGCCCAAGAGCTGGCGATCAAGGGGATCAATACTGTGCGGCTGCTCTTTTTCATACAAGTTTCCCTGACGTTGGGCTTGTTTGCAGCGGCTTTGATACTGGCCATTATCATCATGGTCAGGAAGTGGCTATAGAAAACCATTGACACTGTGTCCCCTTAACATTGAATCCCCCTGACATTTGGTTGGTGTCAGAAGGGACAGATACCTCTGGAGTGTTAGGGGGACAGAGTGTCATGGAAATAAAAACAAAATTCTAGGAGGAACTGAAAATGAAAAAGGGAAAGTTAATAGCAGGTTGGATATGCTCCGTTTTGGGAATGCTTTTCTTGCTAATCGGTATGGTTCAATGTAATTCGTTTGCATATAAAGCAGCCGTATGCAGTCGAGGAGTTTCCAATGCGTTTAATTATTATAATGATTCTCTTTTTCCTTATTATAATTCAGGCCCTTCGGATGCTGAAATTACTGTCGCTATCATGTTTATCCTCGGACTGATTCTTTTAACAGTGGGGATAATTCTGCTTGTTATGTACTACAAACAAAACCGACAAGCAAGTAACAGTTCTCTCTTCACGCTTTCAACCTCAAGGGTGCAGTGTGCGAAATGCAGCAACCTTACCGATTCTTCTGCCGGCAGCTTTTGCGAGCATTGCGGTGAAAAAATCCCGCATAATAAGTGCTGCTTAAATTGCGGGAATGGGCTGTCGAATCATTCCGCCTTTTGCGCAAAGTGCGGGCATCGGGCTTAAAGACAGGGACTGAAATTCGCGTCTCTCCCTCATCTGAACAGGTCGGAATGCGTGCCGGTTCGGGCGAAAACGATGACGCCTTCCGTGTAGTAATACACCAATAGCCAGTCCGGCTCGATATGGCATTCCCGGCACCCTGCCATATTGCCTGTCAGGTTGTGGTCGCGGTTCTGCGCGGGGAGCGGAACTTCCTCATGGATCAGCTTTTCAATCAGAGCTTTCAGCTTGTCCGTTTTGCGACCTCGCTTTTTGCAAAGCGCCAAGTCTTTTTGGAATTTGTTCGTATACTCAGGTTTCAGCATACTCAAATCCCCAAACTGTCGAACATTTCCCCTACCGTATTGAAGCGGTGCGGGCCGTTTTGGGCAATGTGTTCCGCCTCCCGAAGGGCGGCGACGGTTTCTTCGTTGTAGTTGGGCGCTACGACAGGGAATGGTATCCCGTTATTCAAAACGACCTGCCGCAGAAAAATGGTGACGGCTTCCGAAGTCGTCATTCCCAAGTATTGCAGAACACCGTCGGCCTGCGTTTTGATCGCGGGATCAATGCGGATGCTCATAGCGGATGTTTTAGGCATATTCACATCTCCTTTCAACTATATTATGCATTATTGTATGTGCAATGTCAATACATTATTCGCAATCGTTCCGCATACATAATCCCCGCTTGTGCAGCGCAAAATAGGGGTAGTTTAGATTGTGGGTCTATCCGCAATGACGAGAGCGGGAGGTGTGTCCATGCAAAATAAGGTGGGCGAGCGGTCTATGAGCTTTTTAAGTCGGCCCGGGGTGCTTGCGGGCGCCAGCATTGTCAGCGCCGCGGAGGGCCAGGGGCCGCTGGGCAAGTGCTTTGACGTGGTTTTGGGCGACGACAAGCTGGGCGCGGCAAGCTTTGAGCAGGCGGAGCTTATGATGTTTGAAAACACGGTGCGGCTGGCGTGCTCCAAGGCGGGGCTGGCGCCCGGGGACATCGGCTGCCTGCTGGCGGGGGATTTGTTAAACCAGATCATCACCGCCAACTACGGCGCGCGCAACCTGGGCATTCCCCTGCTGGGGCTTTACGGCGCCTGCTCAACCATGGCCGAGTCCTTGCTGATCGGCGGGATGTTGGTGGACGGGAGGTATGCTTCGCCCGTGGCCTGCATCTCGTGCAGCCATTTTTCCACCGCGGAGCGACAGTATCGTTTCCCGCTGGAGATGGGCACGACCGACGCACCCACCGCGCAACGCACGGTCACTGGGGCGGGTTGTCTGCTGGTGGGGGACAGGCTGCCCGAGCGGCCCGCGCTGCGCCATTGTGTGATCACGGGTGCTACCATCGGCAAGGTGGTGGATCTGGGTATTACGGACGCGGCCAATATGGGCGCCGCCATGGCGCCCGCCGCCTGTGATACGATCGTGACACACTTGAGCGACTTAAACCGCACGCCCGAGGATTACGATTGGATCATAACGGGCGATCTGGGCGAGTTTGGCGCCCGGATGCTGCACAGCCTGCTGGCAGAACAGGGCGTGGACCTTGCCGGACGGCATTTGGACTGCGGAAACTTGATCTATCCCGCCGAGCCGAAATACAACTGCGGCGGCAGCGGCTGCGGCTGCAGCGCCGTGACGCTGGCAGGGCATATCCTGCCCAAGCTGGAATCGGGCGAGGTGAAGCGTGTGCTCTTCCTGGCGACCGGCGCGCTGATGAGCCCGACCTCCTCGCTGCAGGGGGAGAGTATTCCGGGGATCGCGCATGGGGTGGTATTGGAACATGTGTAAGTGTTCCAATACCACCCCATGCCTAAATGTTAAATAAGAATTAAAAAATAAGAAAAAATGAAGAAACGGCTCCGCCGCTTCCACCACATTTAATATTTCTTCATTCTTATTTCTTATTTCGTAAAAGGAGTCATTATGAAACCAATCCAATACCTTTGGGCGTTTTTAGTCGGGGGCGGGATCTGTGTGATCGGGCAATTGCTGATCAGCTTGACGCGGCTGACGCCCGCCCGGATCCTGGTGCTCTTTGTCACCGCGGGCGTGGTGCTGGGTGCCCTGGGGCTGTACCAGCCGCTGGTGGACGCAGCGGGCGCGGGAGCGACCGTGCCGCTGACCGGCTTTGGCCACACCCTGGCCAAGGGCGCATTGGAAGCTGTACGGCTGCATGGCGTGCTGGGCGCGTTTGCAGGTGGGATCACCGCCGCCGCGGGGGGTATTTCCGCCGCGATATTGTTCGGGTATTTGTTTGCGCTTGTAGCCAAACCGAAGACGAAGAAGTGACAAAATATTATTAAATAAGAATTAAGAGATAAAAAAGAATGAAAAAACGCCTGCGGCGTTTTAACCGAATTTCTTATTTCTTCACTCCTATTTCTTATTTTACAAACAATGCGCCAATATCCACGCCAAGGGCCTTTGCCAGTATAGCCAGTTCTTTGTCGGTGACCATGCGGGTTTGGCCCTCGATTTTGGATAGGCAAGAACCCGCGATATCCATGCCCGCCGACTGAATTCTGGCCAGCAAGTCTTTTTGTTTGATTCTCTTTTCCAGCCGTAAACGCGTGATATTCGCGCCGACAAGGTTCATATCTCCCAGCGGAAGCCTGCGCGGTCTCATTCCTTGCCCCCTGTTTTTATTCCTATAACAGAATAATAGGACAATTTCTTCTTGACATAATTCCATCGACAGAATTATAATTATTTGTAATTCCACTTGGCCTAAGAAAAATGAAAAGTAAAGAGAATTTGACAATGCCTGACCCCTGACCCCTGACCCCTAGAAAAATCCCCCGCTGCGCAGGGGATTTTCTTAATATTTACGCTTTCTTGCCGCTTCCGCCTTTTTCTTGCGCTTGACGCTGGGCTTTTCGTAATGCTCACGTCTGCGCACCTCGGCCAGGACACCGCTGCGGGCGCACTTTCTCTTCCATCGTTTGAGAGCGCTTTCCAGAGATTCGTTTTCGCCGACCCGGATTTCCATTTCTTTTTCCCCCCTCTCTGGATCAGACATTCGTGCCGCAAATTGGGGCACCGCGCATTATTATATGCGGTTGCGGCCGATCCGTCAATCCCTAATTTTTTTCATTCGCTTTTCGTTCATATCGGTCGCACGGGCCGCATAGCTTTTTGCATGGAGGTGCGCCATGCCCAGACGCAAACATTCCCATCGCAACAGGAAAAAACCGAATGCTCTTTGGACGGTTACAAGAGCCGCCTTGCTTGCCTGCGCCTCTGTGCTGCTTCTTATTTTGCTCTTTACGGGCATCCTGTATCTGGAATGGCTTGAAAGCAGCAGCATCCCCCTGCTGAACGGCATTTTTAAGGTCGCGGGCGCGGCGATCGCCGGGCTTTTTGTCGGGCGCGCGCATGGCGAGCGGAGCTGGCTTTTGGGTGGGTTCGCGGCGGCGGCCTTTCAGCTGCTGGCCACTTGCTGCATGGGGATCTTTCTGGGGGGGCTGCAGCTTTCGCCCGCGCTGGTGGGTGATCTGCTGCTGGCTGCCGTCATCGGCGGCGCCGTGGCGTATGCCGCAGATGCTTTGACCAAAAAACGCACGCAATAGTTGCCATATCGGGTCTTTTCATGCTAAAATAAAAAAAGCATGAGCAAAACCATTCGGCTGATAAAGAATATCATCCTGTCGCTTGCTGCGTGTTATGCCGTAACGCGCTATATTTCGCCTGCGGGGACGGAGAGTCCTGTTAGCGCCGCGGCAAGCGCTCTGCTCCTTGCGGCTGTGTGCTGGTTGGCTTTTCGCCGCGCCCCCAAAGGCCGCAGGATCAAAAAATATGCCTTGATCGGCGCGGTTCCCCTGTCCCTGACCCTGGTTGTGGGCAAGAGCGTGAATGAGACCAACAGCATAAGGCCGCTTTTTGCGGGTGCGGGCACAAGCGCCCTGACCGTGCTTTCCCTGGTCGGATTTGTATGGTTGTTTTTTCTGCTGTTTGCCCGGGGCTTCTCCTGGTTTGCGCGGTATCGGTTCCGCAGGCCGCCGGGCATTGATCCGAAATTCTTTTGCGCAAACCGCCGTTCGCTTTTTATCGTTTGGGGGTTTCTGTTTCTTTGCTGGATCCCCTGCTGGCTTTCGTATTTCCCGGGCATATATTCCTATGACATCCACAATCAACTGACGGAGATCCCCATAACCAATTTCTCACCCATACTGCATACGCTGTTTGCCAAGTTTTGTTTGCTGTTGGGCGGCAGCAGTTTTGGCGGGATCATTGTGCACTCCCTTTTGTCCATGACGCTTATGTCGCTGGTTTTTTCGGTCTCCCTGCGGTACATGGCCGGGCTGAAGATCCGGCGGTCTTTTCGGTTCCTCACGCTGGCCTGGTTCGCGTTCAATCCTGCCATTGTCGTTTTTTCTTTTGTGGAGACAAAGGACGTCTTTTTCGGCGGGGTGTTTCTGCTTTTGACCCTGCTGGTATTTGACCTGGTAAGGGATCCTAAGGCCTTCTTTGCCTGTCGGAGAAAACAGCTTGCGCTGGGGGGCGTTTGCGTGCTTTTCTGCCTGTTGCGCAACAACGCCATCCTGTCCTTGGCGCTCCTGTCGATTGCCATGCTTTTCTTTTTCCGCCGTTACTGGAGGAACGTATGCTGCGTCCTCTTTGGCTCGGTTTTGGTTTCCGGCCTGTGTATCGGGCTTCTTATACCCGCGCTGGGCGTGCAGCAGACCGACTCCCGGGAGGCGCTTTCCCTCCCCCTCCAGCAGATTGCCCTGGTGGCCAAGGACCGTTGGTGGGAACTGGCCCAGGAGGATAGGGTGGCGATCGAGAAAATACTGCCGAACGATGTGGACTATTCCCGCTATAACCCGCGGCTTGCCGACCCCATCAAATTTCAGTATTATTCGGACGACCCGGCAAAAGT
>Ga0123356_10008536_pt1 | contig 10176 bp, 8 predicted proteins | sample TergutEmb28metaG_2_FD_92546 | JGI IMG/M metagenome (GOLD analysis project Ga0123356, IMG submission 92546) | Embiratermes neotenicus P3 segment gut microbial communities from Petit-Saut dam, French Guiana - Emb289 P3 | ecosystem: Host-associated > Arthropoda: Insects > Digestive system > Gut ... | reverse complement strand
GAGAAAATCCTCGCGCCGTCTCCCCACCGCGCAGTTCCGCCGTGCCCGTATTTCCCCAAATGCGGAGGTTGCACCTTGCAGCACGTTTCATACCCCCGCCAGCTTGAATTCAAGCGCGATAATATCGTAAGCACCGTGCGAAAAATCGCCGGGATTGAATTGCCGCTTGCAGAAGTTGCCGCGTCGGACGCGGAGTTTCGGTGCCGGAACAAGTGCTCGCTGCCGGTAAAGCCGGGACAATGTACAAGCGATGCAATGGTAGGGCGCGATGTCCTCATCGCGCCGGAGGAAAGGGATTTGCGGCACGATGAGGACATCGCGCCCTACGACGGTGTGGGGAATAGCCGCCTGTCTCCAAGCATAAAAATCGGTTTTTTTCGCCGAAACTCCAATGATGTGGTGGATATCGCGGATTGTTTGATGCAGAATAAGAGCGTTAGAGATCTGATTGCCGGGTTTAGGGAATGGTTGTCAAGGGGCCGGGGGCGCTGGCAGAGTGCGGCGAAGCCGCAAAAATATGCCGGGGGCATATTTTTAGCCCAAGCGGGGAGCCGAACGGCGGCCCGAACAGGGGTCAGGGGTCAGGAATCAGATAATAATCCATCCGCCATTCCTAACTCCTCACTCCTAATTCCTAATTCTTTCCGCCACCTCACGCTCCGTAGCCTTGGCGGCATCCATACCGTTACGCTGGTCGGCACGCGCAAAAACCCGGAGGAATTAGCTTCATTTTCAAACGTGTTGCGGCGCATTTATGGCGAAAATTTTGCGTTTTACTACAACTATAATCCGGTTCGAACCAACGTAATTTACGGGCAGGAGTTTACGTTTTTAGCGGGCAAGGATGAGCCGGTTGCCGTAGACGGGCTAAAAATGCGCATCCATCCCGCCGGGTTTTTTCAGGTAAACGATTTTATCCGCGGAGAATTATATGCGCATATCATAAAAAAAGCGGTTGCGTCGGACGCCGGATATGCGATAGAGGCGTACGCCGGCGCGGGAGTTTTGGCGGCAAAGCTCGCCCCGTATTTTAAGCAAGTCCTCGCGGTTGAAATTTCGCCCGAGAGCATAAAAGCGGGCGAGGAAATAAAAGAGCTGAACGGAATAGGAAATTTGCGGTTTATTCAAGGGGATTGCGCGGAGGAGCTCGGGAAGCTGTTTAGCCAAATTACAAACGAAACGAAAAACGAAAAGCGAAAAACGAAAAACGTCGGATGGGATTTGGAGGGGGAAGAAAAGAATATCGATTCAAAAAACCCATCCGAAATTCCTCACTCCTCACTCCTCACTCCTAATTCTCCGTCCGCCATTCCTCACTCCTCACTCCTCACTCCTAATTCCGTCCTCATCTTAGATCCGCCCCGTCAGGGCTTGTCTTCTGCCGTCGTCGAAACGCTGGTTCAATCCGGCTCGCCCGCCGTGATTTATGTTTCGTGCAACCCCGCGACCTTTGCGCGCGATCTGTCAGGCTTAAAAGCGGCGTACACCGTTTTAGATGCCGCCGCGTTTGATATGTTCCCCCAAACCGAGCACGCCGAATTGGTTGTGACTTTAAAGCGAAGCTAATGCATTAAGAATTCACATAGCCGCTACTTGTTAAACAAATTGTCCAAAAACCGCTTTGCCGCGCCGGAGGCGGAAGCGGCCGTCTCGCGAATCGAGTCGCCGAGCTTTTTCGGGCCCGTTTTTTCGGGCGTCGGGCTCGGCGCCGGGCTTTCGGGCAGCTCCGCCTTTATGGGCGAACCGCAATGGCTGCAACGGCGCGAGGTTCCGGCAAGCAGCATATTTACGGAGCCGCACGAAGGGCAAGAAACGACGGCGCTTTGGTAGCCGTATTTTTCCGCGTCTTCCGGGCGGGGGAAGCAAAACGTCATCGTGCCCCGGTCGATATGGCAGTTGGGGAAGTATCGCTCGTCGAGCATCCGCTCGATGACTTTTAGGGCTTTTTGCTCCGATTGCCCCGCCTGCAACGCCAAGTCCGCAATCGACAGGTCGGAGGCGCCGTTGATGATGTCCACATAGCGAAGCTTGAGGCGCGATTTTTTTGCTTGCGCGCTTGCAATGCAGCAAAGCATGATTCCGAACGCGATAAAGAACACAAAGAAAAAAACGGCGGAAATGATAAACCGGTAGTCGCCGCTTTCCAAGCTAGAATAAATCCCGACGGGAATGATGATCGCGTCCAGTAAAACGCCTAAGCCGATTAAAAAGCCGCCGATTACCTTTAATCCCGTAAAGTTTTTCGGCCTTATTGGGTTTTTTTGTGCATGCGGATTTATGTAACCGGCAGCGGTAGAATTTTTGCCGGACTGCGCGACGGATATTAAGACGTTCGAGATAATCATGTAAACGGCAATCGGCCAAATGAATATCCAAGCGACGATGATCATCCCTAAAGAAAAAGGCTCGCGGTGTTGCATGTTAAAAATTCCTCCGGAATTTTTTTGGGATAGGGGATAGGGGCTAGAGGATAGGGGATAGAGGACGGGAGGTTATTTTCTTTTTGTCCGGTTTTCTGCCAACTCTTTTTTGCGTTCGTCCACGGACTTGGGGTAGTCGGCGGTGCGCGGGACAGGGTCGGACGCGGCGTCGGCCATAGCGCCCTTTCGCAACCGGAGCCCGTACATTGCGTTTATCATTTGCAGCACATCCTGGTAGCGGTGCTTTTGGTAGACCGCCATGGCTTTTAACAGGGCGGATTCCTGCGGGGGTTTTATCAGCGCGCCGAACTCGGACGGCCTTTTTAGCTCGTCACGGTGCATGCGCTGGATGCTTTCGGGCGGCAATTTGCCCGTGATGCAATAATATATCGTAACGCCCAGCGCGTAAACGTCCGTCCACGGGCCTTGCGCGCCGTGCGTGCGGTATTGTTCCTCGGGCGCAAAGCCTTGTTTTAGTACGATAGAAAGCGATTTTCCGTCCAAGTTAGACTGCTTGGCAGCGCCGAAGTCGATAAGCTTTACCTGATTGTATTTGGTGATTAAGATGTTGTCGGGGGAGATGTCGCGGTGGATTAAGCCCATCTCGTGAACGCTCACCAACGATTCCATCACGGGCCGCAAAATCGTCAGCACCTCGTCGGCCGTAATGCGGCCTCCTTTCCGTTGCACGTATTTTTTTAAGGAGATGCCGTCAAGGTACTCCATCACGATGTAGGCGGTGCAGTTGGCCGAGAAAAAGTCACGCACCGAAACGATGCCGGGCAGGTTTTTGATTTTTGCCAGCACCTTTGCCTCGCCGATAAAGCGCTTTAGCCCGCTGTTGGACGCCTTTTCGTTTTCCTTGTTGTTGATGATTACCTCGCCTGACCTCGGGACGCGGTTCACATACCCCGACGGATAGAATTCCTTGATGGCGCGCTTAAGCCCTTGCGTCAAATCCCACGCCAAATACGTGATGCCAAACCCCCCTTCGCCGATTGCTTTTGCAATCAAATAACGGTTATTCAGCACGGTGCGCTGTGGAAGGTGATGCGGCAGGCTGAACGTGTCGTCCGCTCTTCTGCCGCACTGGGCGCAAATCCGTCGCCCGTCGAGGTCACCGAAACAATAAAGGCAGATGTTTTTGTTGGTTCGAATCTTTGGCATTAAAAAAATCTCCGATTTTTTAGGGGAGGGGATAGGGAATAGGGGTTATCGGCGTCTTATAATAAGAAAAACTACCACGCCGACAATCAGCACAGCGGAAACGACAATCAAGACAGTACTCAGGGTGGTGTAAGGGGCGGTAGCGCCGTATGCGGAATTTGCGGGCAGAACCGCTGCGGCGGCCTTCGGAGAAGCGGCGAGGTAATCCTTGCAACATTGTGTTATGGAAGCCGCCATATTGCGCCCCGTTTGCGTCGCGCTCGAATACATCGTAAGTCCTGCCGGCATTTGCGCGTAGATGCGCCCCGTCCGGTCTCCGCCGCCGGGGTTTGTATATTGGCTTACAACTTGGGCGTCTTTGTCAAAAAAGAGGTTCATATAATCGAGATAATTATTGGTGCCGCCCGGCTGGTCGTTCCGGGACCGTTCCGTCGTCCAAAAAAGCCAATAGTCGTCGTTGCCGTTCCGGGTGGTCACCCCGGTATTATTGGTGGCGACGTTCCCGACAATCAAGTTGTCGGGGAAGCTGTAATAGATATCCGCAATTTTATCGGTTTTTACGTCAAATACGACCGTATAGGCGATGACAAAATTGATGCTGTTCATATCCCCCAAGTTTGCCCAGCGCGCCGGCGCCTTAGCCGTTACCATCCGGTAGTTCGGGTTATCGGGGTAGCCCTCCGACGCTTGCAAATACGCGGCGGACAAAGCCTCTTTTTGAGTATCTCCGGCTCCCGTCTTTTTAGCTTCGCGCAGCGCGTACGCGGTTTTTGCGGAATTTTTAACGGACACGTCGGTTTTGATTGCCTCCTCTACCAGCGCGATCAATTCCGTCAAATCGTCCGGAACGTTAACATATTCGCCTACGGTTACGGTAACCTGCGCCTCCTTTGTAACGCTCCCGACCGTGCACGAGGCCTTGACCGTGTATGTGCCGACCGCTTGGGTCGAAAACAACCCGTTTGCGACCGTAGCCGCGCCGCCCGCAACCGTCCACGTTATCGCCGGGTTTGCGGGCAGAAAGTTGCCCTGCGGAACCGCTGTAAATTGGCGCGAGGCGGCGCCGTCTTTAGATAAGCGTATGCTTGCCGCGCCGCCTTCGACGCCTTGAATACTAAGAGCCGTCAGCGTCGGCTCGTCAGTGGGATCCGGAATATCCGTATTGCCCGGGTCATACGGGCTGACGGCAATCTGTGCTTGGCCGGTTTTGGAGGTTTGTCCGACCGTTACGGATGCTTTGACGGTATATATGCCCGCTACGGAGGTGGAAAACAGCCCGCTTTCCGAAACCGTGGCGTCGGTAGTGGCGGCGATGCCTTTTTCCACCGACCAAGCTACGTCAAATTTAGCCGGCAGGTTGCTTCCCTTAGCTTCGGCAGTCAATTGCAGCGTAACCGCGCCGGAGGCGGGCAAAGAAACATTTTTTGCGCCCAAAACGCTTACGCTCAACAGACTCGCTTTGCCGCCTCCGTTGCCCCCTCCGGCGCACGCAAACAGCGCGAAGCAAGCCGCAAGGGCGACGATGAGAATGGCGAGTACCGATAGTGATTTCTTTTTCATGAACAAACTCCTTGAAAAAAATATAATTTTTTTATATTTGAATTAAGCGAACGCTTTTCCCGCGTCCGACTTTATAAACGCACCGGCGCACGCCACAATCGAGCTGGTCGCGTTTCGGGCGGTTTCCGTGCAATCCGAGCGGATAAGCGGCGCGCTGTTGACGCCGTTTGACCGGTACAATACGCCAGCCGTGTTGGGCGGTTTGGTAAACGTTGCCACAGTCTTTGCGTCCATGCCGATAAAGTGGTTCATGACGTCCTGATAATTGTTGGTGTTAACGCCTCCGGGAGCGGTGGTAGTCCAATATTGCCAATACTCGGGCTCGGTGGTCGTGCCGGTATTGCCGATCTTACGTCCCAAAACCGGAACCTCGGGCAACGCGTATATAACGTCTGCGATTTTACCGTCCGCAAGAGAGAACGCGACCGTCATCGTAAAAAGATAATAGGGCGCGGCGTTTGCGTAGGCGCCTGCGGACCAAATGGGCCCGGTTTCCGTGATTACCGAATAGTCCGGCCCATCGTAGCCCGCGAACGCTTGGGCGTAGGCTTTTGCCAAGGCCTCTTTTTGAGTATCGCCCGCGCCGGCTGTTTTAGCTTCCCTCAGCGCGTAGCTTGTCGCAATCGATTTTTTAACGGAATCTATTTCCTTGACGGCATTTTCCACCTCGGCGATTAAACCGGCCAAATCGTCCGGAATCGTAAGGGAAACGCCGGCTCTTACCGCAACCGTAACTTGCCCGGTTTGGGTAACGCCGTCGACCGTCGCGGACGCTTTGACCGTATAAGTACCCGCAACTTGGCTTGAAAAGCTGCCGGCTTTCGAAACCGTGGCGTCAGTTGTCGCCGCGCCGTCTTTTTCGACCGACCAAGTAAAGGCGATGTCCGAGGGCAGGTTTGTTCCCGCCGGAACGGCTGATAATTGCAGCGTTGCCGGGCCGGATTCGGGCAAATACAGCGTTTTTGCGCCGCTGACCGTTACGCCTGTTAAACCCGACGAGGGCGTTTGGCCGTTTCCGTAAGGACTAACGGCAATCGTAACTTGGCCGGTTTTGGTAACGCTTTCGAGCGTATAAGACGCTTTTACGGTATATGAACCTGCGACAGAGGCGGAAAACAGCCCGTTTTCCGAAACCGTGGCGTCAGTTGTCGCCGCGCCGCCCTTTTCGACCGACCAAGCAATCGGGGGATTGTCGGGGAGATTGCTCCCCGACGCCTTTACCGTTAATTGCAGCGTAACCGGACCGCCGGAAGCCGGCAAGGTAAGCGGCGCCGCGCCGGAAATAGTAATTCCGAGCAGGTTCGCTTTGCCGTTGCCTCCGCCGCTGTTGCCGGCGCACCCAAAAAGCATAAGAGAGGCGGCCAATACGGCGAGGATGAGCGGAATAAGTATCGATGGGATTCGCTTTCTCATGGGCAGATTCCTTATTGTATGTTTTACTTGGATTTACGCGAACTTCTTTCCCGCGTCGCTTGCGATAAACATTTTGGCGCACTCTACGATGGTGCCGGCGACGTTCATCGCGGTTTCCGTCGCGCCGGAAAGAAATTGCGGGCTCCCGCTGTAAAACGAGCCTTTGGGTTCGCTGTTGTTGCCGCCAGCGTACCTCTTTATTTCGCTGGCGGCTTTTGCGTCCATGCCGACAAAATGGTACATGTAGTCAAGATACGTATAGGGGTACTGGGTAGTCGATTGTATCCATTTATAGTAGTACTCGCCGCTCCCGTCCTGAGTAACGCCTGTATTATTGTTGTTACCGTTTTGCCATATAGGATTGTCGGGCAACGCGAACACGACGTCCGCGATGGAGCCGTCTATGTTAGAGAAAGCGACGGTCATCGGGAACTTGGCCCACGCCCACTGGGAGTGCACGTATGTGTATGCCCACTGGATTCCGGCGTGATAAATTACCGAGTAATCCGAGCCGTCATAGCCTATGACCGCTTTTGCGTAGGCTTCCGTCAGCGCCTGTTTTTGCGTTTCCCCCGCGCTTGTTTTTTTGGCTTCGCGCAGCGCGTACGCCGTTGCGACGGATTTTTTAACAGAGTCTATTTCCTTTATGGAGGTTTCCACCAACGCGATTAAACCGGGTAAATCGTCGGGGACGTCGAGCGGTGCGTACACGGTGATTGCGGCTTGGCCGGTTTGGGAGATTCCCGCCACCGTCGCGGAGGCTTTTACCGTATAGGAACCCGCTGCCGATGCGGAGAATAGCCCGTTTTCGGAAATGGAAGCGCCGCTTATGCCATCGCTTCCTTTTTCGACCGACCAAATAAAGTCGATGCTTGTGGGCAAACCCGTTCCCGTCGCGGCGGCCGAGAGCTTCAGTGAAACGGAGCCGGATTCGGGTAAAAACAGCGCCTTTGCGCCGCTCACCGTAACGCCGGTAAAAGTCGCTCCGGGCGGCGTCGGGTCGTCAGGATTTCCCGGATTGCCCGGATTCCCCGGGTTGTACGGGCTTACGGTAATCGAAGCTTGGCCGGTTTTGGTTCTTTTCTCAACCGTCACGGCCGCTTTTACCGTATAAGTGCCGGGAGTGGCGGAGGAAAACAGCCCGCTAGCAGAAACGGTGGCGTCGGTTGTGTCGGCTCCGGCCTTTTCGACCGACCAAACGGTTCGGGGCCTTGTCGGCAGGCCGGAGCCTTTCGGCTCGGCCGTTAATTGCAGCGTCACCGCACCGGATTCGGGCAGCGTGAGGTTTTTCGCGCCGGAAATTGTGACGCTCAACAAGCTTACCTTGCCGCCTGTGGAGCACGCAAATAGCGCAAAGCAGGCAGCGAGGAGGAGGGAGGCTAGTGCCAATGCAAATTTCTTTTTCATAAACAAACTCCTTGTATTAGTGCGGTAGTGCAGTAGTGCAATAGTGATGGATTGTTAATGCAATAGTGCAGTAGTGCAATAGTGATGGGTTTTTGAATGTGGCAATTTTGGAGGACAGTCTTAATAAAGCTTGATTATAGGTTTTTGTTCATTTTGCGAATTACAGTTTGTCATTCACTACTGCACTATTGCACTACCGCACTACTGCGCTACTGCACTACTGCATTGCAACAAACACTTCCGTGGCTAGCGTCATCGCCTGAATAAACGCGAACGAGGTGTAATAGGGGCGGATGGTCGCGCCCGCGAACGAATCCACTTTTTCCGGGATTACCGTAAAGAAGCCCATGTCTGTAAACTCGTCCACGTAATCGTAGATGTCGTCTATCGATTTTCCGACGAAGGATTTTCCGATGATCTCAAGATTGAGGCCCGCAAAATTATCCGCCGAATAAAAGTCCTCCTCACCCATATCCGCTACGTTCATCCCGATAAATTTTCCGTCCTTGTCGATGGCGGTGTATAGGACGAGGTGGGGGATTAGGCCGGAGTCGGGGTCGTTCTCATAATAAGACCAATACCCGGTCGTCGCGGTTTTTACGATGATCGCGCCCTCAAACAGGCCTTTTTGTACGCGGTAAGCGCCCAAAACCAGCTCGTAGTCGCTTGTAACTTCGGATTCCGCGTTCCATGCGTCGACTTGGGCATTGGTCCACGCGGCAAAATAATCTTCGTTTAAGGCCTCTTCGTTGCTAACGCCGGACGGCGCCAACCGGTTGAGTACCGCGACGAGCGCGGCGGGAAGCGCTTCTTGTATGCTATCGCCCGCAACCGAAACCTCGCAGGAGGCAAAAACCGGGCCGAACTTAGTGGTCACTTTGGCGGTAACGACCGCGACGCCGGGCTTAAGAGCCGTTACGTTGCCGGAATCGTCCACCGTTACACAGCCTTTGGGGCTTGCGGCGACCGTCCAATCGATTTCTTTACTAAGCGTGTTGCTTGCCGGATAAAACTCCACGCCGAGCGTGCGAACCTCCCCGACTTCCAGCGTCAGCACGTTATCCTCGGTCAATTCGTCGCAAATGATAACAAGCCCCGTGAGCTGCTGGGCGCACGCGGAAAGCAGGGCGGCGAGCACGCACACGGCTGTAAGGGTGGAGAGTAATAGGATTTTTCGGAGCTTTTTCATGTATATGGATTCCTTATGATTTTATACAGCTATTCGGGCACACGGTAACGCACTTTCCGCAGGACTTGCATTTTTCGGGGTCTATCATCGCAATGCCGGCCAAAACCGTAATCGCGTGGAAGGGACATGCATTTTTGCATAGGCCGCATCCGCCGCAGCCTTCCGCGTTTATCCGATATGTCTTTTTTTCGCGGCGCTTGGGTTCGTTTCCGTTGTTTGTCGACGTTGCGGCGGTGCCGCTTTGCGAGCCGGCGGCTGCCCCGGCCCCTACGGCCGCGTTTGACCCAACCAATTTCCGAATCGATTCGGCATTTTCGTCTGTGCATGGACCGCATGACGCGACATCCGCCTCGCCGCGCGCAAGCTTTTGCGCGAACGCCTCGCAGCCCCCGGAGCCGCACCCTCCGCAGTTGGCGCCCGGCAAAAAGCGCAATACCTCGTCCGATTTCGGGTCGCGCGTAGTTTTAAAGCGCTCGTGTATAAACGCAAGCCCGATTCCTAACGCCCCGCCGACGAGAAGGAAAATCAGCGCGGGCAATATGATTGTGGGGAAAATTTGCATGGCGGGGATGGAAAACCTCCGGAAGTGTCAGATATAAATTATATTTTTAATCAGAATCCTGCAAAGCCAGAAAACACCAGCGCCATAAGGCCTGCGATAATCAGCGTGATGGGGAAGCCGCGAAAATACACGGGGACGCGCCCGCTGCTTTCTTTTTCGCGCGCACCGGCCATCAGGATGACGGCCAGCAAATATCCGACGCCGACCGCAAACGCGTAAAGCGCCGCCATCATCAGCCCTTGCCAGGCGGGCTCCAGCGAGACGTATTCCTTGGCGACCATCGTGTTGACGGTGAGAAAAATGACGCAATTTGCGGTGATAAGGCGCGAGAGGTATACGCCGATGGAGCTGTACAGCGTGGGGCTGAATTTTTTTAAAAGGACGTCCAGCGCTTGGACGATGGTGGCGTTCACCAAAATAAACGCGATAAGCCGCAGATATTCCATCGAAACAGCCAT
>Ga0123356_10008535_pt1 | contig 10176 bp, 8 predicted proteins | sample TergutEmb28metaG_2_FD_92546 | JGI IMG/M metagenome (GOLD analysis project Ga0123356, IMG submission 92546) | Embiratermes neotenicus P3 segment gut microbial communities from Petit-Saut dam, French Guiana - Emb289 P3 | ecosystem: Host-associated > Arthropoda: Insects > Digestive system > Gut ... | reverse complement strand
CCTGGTCTACAACGCAGCGATCAACGTCCCGAACTCACCGTGGTTCCAGATGTTCACGCAGGCCGTTTACCACAACGACCTGACCGGAGCGCTGCAGACCGGACAGCAGGGGTTCCAGAACGCCCTCACCCAGGTTCACAACAAGTGATCGGCGCAACGGATTAGGAACACGCCACGACTGACAAGCCGGCCGCGAGCATCATCGAGCCCTAGGCTCTAAACCCGATGGCCAACGCCAGTCAGACCGTGGCGATCGACAGCCCGGTAGCCGTACGCCGGCGCGCGCGCAATGCGCAGCGCCGGCGGTCGGCCCGGGTTGGTCGCCTCTTAGTAACGCCCGCGTGTGTGCTGGTGGTTGCGTTCGTGCTGTTCCCACTCGGTTACGCGGTCTACATCTCGCTGACCGACTGGCCTCTGATCGGGGCGTACCACTACATCGGCACCGCGAACTACAGCCACCTCCTGCACGACCCACAGTTCTGGCACGCGGTCAAATTCACAGGGATCTACACGGCGATCGTGACGCCGCCGATCTTCCTCGTCGGGTACGGGCTGGCGGCGCTGCTGCGCTCGAACCGGTTCGGCTCGTCGGTCTTCCGGACGCTCTATTTCCTGCCGTTCGTGGTCGGCCTGACGGCCGTCAGCTTCATCTTCACGATCGAGCTGCAGCCCGGCTCGGGCGGCGTCGATTTCCTGCTGTCCAAGCTGGGGATCGTCGGCGACCAGCACATCTGGACGTTCACCTACGGCAGCGCGCTGCTGGCGATCAGCGTGATCATCGTGTGGTTCGCCTCGGGCCTGACGATGCTGATCCTCACAGGCGGGATGCAGAGCATCCCGCGGGAGCTCTACGAGGCGGCTGACGTCGACGGCGCTTCATGGTGGAGCAAGGAGCTCCGGATCACGCTCCCGCTGCTCCGCCGGTCGATCGCCCTGGCTCTGATCATCTCGGTGATCGGCTCGTTCCTGGCATTCAACCAGTTCTTCATCATCGCCCAGAACAACGTCGGTCTCGAAAGCGTCGTCGAGTGGATCTACCAGACGGGGTTCGAGAACAACCAGCTTGGTTACGCCACGGCGATGGCGATGGTGCTCGTGCTCGTGATCGCCGTCGTCACGATCATCCAGTTCCTCGCACTGCGGGATACCACCGAGCTATGACCACGGTTCCCGCGGCAACTCCGATTCGGACGACCAGGCGACGCCGCAAACGCGCCCATGGCGCCGGCTTCTGGGTGTACCTGATGGTCGCGATCATGCTCGCGGTCGTGTTCGTGGTGCCGCTGCTGTGGTCGGTGCTGCGCTCGTTCCAGCCAGCCGTGCTGTCCACCCAGGCGCCACAGTCAGCGGACTTCACCCACTTCACGTTCGCGAACTATCAGGGCGTGTTCGGCACCGACGGGATTGGGGTCAATCTCGTCAACAGCTTCATCGTGGCGTTCGGCACCGTGGCGATCACGACCGTGGTCGCGACGCTCGCCGGATACGGACTGGCTCGCTTCCGGTTCCGCGGCGCCGGGATCGTGTTCGCGCTGATCCTGCTGGCGCTGATGATCCCGTTCCAGGCCGTGCTGACACCGTTGTTCATCGAGCTCACGGACCTGCATCTGACCAACAGCGTGTTCGGACTGATGCTGGTCTACGCGACCTTCAACCTGCCGTTCGGGCTGTTCGTGATGCGTAACACGTTTGCCTCGATTCCACGCGAATTGATCGAGTCGGCAGCGGTCGACGGCGCCGGCGTGATGAACACGCTCGTGCGCATCCTGCGGCCGATGATCATGCCCGGGCTGGCCACCACCGCCACCTACGCATTCCTGTACTCGTGGACGGAGTTTCTGCAGGCGCTCACGTTTCTCGCCACAAACGACAAGCTCACGTTGCCTGTCAAGCTGTTCGACGTTGCCACGGGCACCTACGGCGCGATCAACAACGGCTACCTGTCGGCCGGGGTCGTGATCGCGATGGTGCCCTGCATCCTGCTGTATCTGGCTCTGCAGCGTTACTACGTGCAGGGCCTGATGTCCGGCGCGGTCAAGGGCTGAGGCATGGCCCCGCACCGGCAAGACGATCATGTACCTGAAGCGGCGCACTTTGCGAAGCGCTTCGATTACACAAGAAACCGGAGGATCTGAGTGCAGAACACGGAAGAGCATGCGGGACCGGTGGCGCCGAGCAGGGCGGCACACGTGGCGCTGCGCCCGCTCGGCGCCGGGAGTGTGACCCTCGGTGCCGGCCTGCTCGGCGAGCGGCAGCGGCTGAACGCAGACGTGACGCTGGCCCACGGCTGGGCGGAGCTCGAGCGCGTCGGCAACATCGACAACTTCCGCATCGCGGCGGGCGAGATCGAGGGCGAGCGCCGTGGCTACCAGTTCAGCGATACCGACGTGTACAAGTGGCTCGAGGGCGTGGCCTGGGAGCTCCGCCGCGACGACTCACCGGAGCTGCGGGAGCACGCCGAGACTGCTCTGGCGCTGATCGCGGCAGCTCAGGGGGATGACGGCTACATCGACACGCGAGCTCAGATCAACGATCCGGGGTGGCGCTGGTCCGACCTCGAGATGGGCCACGAGCTGTACTGCGCCGGCCACCTGATCCAGGCCGGGATCGCCTGGGCGCGAGCGCTCGGCGACGATCGGCTGCTGGCGGTCGGACGGCGCTTCGCGGACCTGATCGACACGGTCTTCCGGGGCGGGCAGCTGGACAGCACCGACGGCCACCCCGAGATCGAGGTCGCGCTCGTGGAGCTCTACCGCGAGACCGGCGAGGAGCGCTACCTCGAGCTGGCCGACGTGCTCACGAGCCGCCGCGGCACGAGGCGGTTCCACCACCACTTCCCGCCCGAGTACTACCAGGACGCGGAGCCGCTGCGGAGCTCGCGCACGATTCAGGGACACGCGGTGCGCGCCACCTACCTGGCCGCCGGCGCGACCGATCTGTACGCGGAGACGGGTGACGAGCAGCTGCTGGTGGCGATGCTCGCGCAGTGGCAGGACATGACCTCATGCAAGACCTACCTGACCGGAGGCATCGGCTCGCGGTACACCGGTGAAGCGTTCGGCGAGCCCTATGAGCTTCCTCCGGACCGCGCCTACTGCGAGACCTGCGCGGCCATCTCGAGCGTCATGTGGAACTGGCGCATGCTGCTGGTCACGGGTGAGAGCCGCTTTGCGGACCTGATCGAGCGCACGATCTACAACGGCTTCCTGCCGGGGTATTCGCTCGACGGGCGTGCGTTCTTCTACGTCAATCCGCTGCAGGCGCCCGATGCGCATCCACAGCGGCATGCGTGGGATCCGGTCGCCTGCTGCCCGCCGAACATCATGCGCACGCTGGCGGCGATCGACCAGTACATCGCCACCCGCGACGAGCATGGCGTCCAGCTGCATCAGTTCACCGATGCGACGATCGCGACCGCGGCGCCCGACGGGACGCCAATCGAGCTGCGCGTCGCCACGCAATACCCATGGGAAGGGCGAGTCGAGATCGAGGTGCTCGGCAGCGGCAGCTGGACGCTGTCCGTGCGTATCCCGGACTGGGCCACCGGCGCGACGGTCGACGGCGAACCTGTCGCCGCGGGCAGTTACGAGCGGATCGCGCGGGACTGGCAACCCGGTGACCGCGTCGTCCTCGAGCTCGACGTCAAGCCACGCGTGACACTGCCAAATCCCCGCATCGACGCGGTGCGCGGATGTGTGGCGATCGAGCGTGGGCCGCTCGTCTACTGCGTGGAGCAGGCCGACATCGAGCACGATGTGGAGCTCGCCGACCTGCGGCTGGCAGCAGACGCCGCGCTGAGCGACGGGCCCGAGCGGCCCGGGCTCGAGGGGATGCCGACCGTCGTCGGTCAGGCGAGGCTGGTGGAGCTCGACGGCTGGCTGCAACACGAATATCGTGATGCCCGCGACGTCGTCCCGGAGTCCGAGCGCCAGAACGAGATCGGCCTGGTGGCGGTCCCCTACTTCGCGTGGGCGAATCGCGGCACCGGTGCGATGCGCGTCTGGATCCCACAGATCGACTAGGTTGGAGGACAGTTGGCGTCGCTCACCCTGCAATCCGTCAGCAAGACGTACGACAACGGCGTCGAAGCGGTCAAGTCGGTCGACGTGTTCGTCGCCGACGGCGAGTTCGTCGTCCTGGTCGGCCCGTCCGGGTGCGGCAAGACGACGATCCTGCGGATGGTCGCGGGCCTCGAGGACATCACCGACGGCGAGGTCCTGCTCGACGGCAAGATCGTCACCGATTCGAGCCCGCGCGAGCGCGACGTTGCGATGGTCTTCCAGAACTACGCGCTCTACCCCCACCTGAGCGTCCAGCAGAACATCGCCTTCTCGCTGTCGATGCGCCACGTGCCCAAGGCCGAGCAGGAACGGCGCGTGCGGGAAGCGGCCGCGCTCCTGGGGCTGAGCGATCTGCTCTCGTCAAAGCCACGGCAGCTGTCCGGAGGCCAGCGGCAGCGCGTGGCGATGGGCCGTGCGCTCGTTCGCGAGCCCGCCGTCTTCCTGATGGACGAGCCGCTGTCCAACCTCGACGCCCGGCTGCGCGTGCAGATGCGCACCGAGGTGGCGCAGATTCAGCGCCGGCTCGCTGTCGCGACCCTGTACGTCACCCACGACCAGACCGAGGCGATGACGATGGGCGATCGCGTGGCGGTGATGCGCGACGGCGTCCTGCAACAGATTGCACCGCCGCGCCAGATCTACGACACGCCGGCGAACGTGTTCGTGGCCGCGTTCATGGGTTCGCCGTCGATGAATCTCTTCACCGCCGAGGTGGACCCGGGAGCCGAGGCACTGCAGCTCGGGGCGCAGCGGCTGGCGATCTCGGACAGGCAGCGCGCGACGCGGCCGGAGCTCGCGTCCTACGCCGGTCGTGAGCTGATCGTCGGGATCCGGCCAGAGCACCTGTCGATCGGAGGAGAGGATGTCTCCGCTGCCGATCAGAGCACGCTGCAGGGAGATGTTCAGCTCGTGGAGGAACTCGGCAACGAGCTCCTCGTCCACTTCTCGGGCGATATGAAGGTCGCCCACGACCAACCGCTCACCAGCGATGACGAGAGCGAGCCGGCGGGGGAGATCACCTCGGGCATCGGGGTTGCCCGGGTCGACCCGCGGCTGCAGGTCGCACGCGGGGAACGGGTGACGCTGACGGTCGACACCGAGCGCCTGCACTTCTTCGATCCGCAGACCGGACAGTCCCTCGCGGCCGCGACCCCGGCCACCGCGGGGACCACCAACTGAGCTGGGGCTGCGTTGGCGGCCACCGCGGGGACCACCAACTGAGCTGGGGCTACGTCGTCAGCCGGATCGCGGCTCGGTTGCGAGGGGCGGGTCCGGTTGATTCCCTGACGACGAGCTCGGCTCCGATCAGGTGTTGACGCGGGGGCGCATCCGGGGCCGTGAGCTGCTCGATCAGCATCTCCGCGGCCATCCGTCCCGCCTCAAAGGCCGGCCATTCGACGCCGGTCAGCGAGGGCGCGAACATCTCCGCGAACTGGGCGGCGAGGACCGACACGATCGAGAAATCGTCGGGGACGCGCAGATCGGCCGCCCGGAGCGCGCTGAGCACACCCGGGAACTGCCAGCTGGTGGTGATCGCCGCGGTGCATGCCGGCTCCGAGCGCAGCAGCTGCGCCGCCGTCTCGAACGCCTCGCTGGGCTCGGTCGAGCAGGCGATGTGGATGCCGCGGATGCCGAAGTCGGGGGCGCGCTGCTCGAAGATATCGCGGGCCAGCAGCGCCGAGGTGTAGCCCGCCTTGAGCTGGTCCGGCGCGAAGTTGAACAGGGCGACGCAGGTGTGACCGAGGCGCGCGAGGTGGGCCAGGCTCGTCTCCACCGCCTCGGGGAAATCCAGGTCGACGTAGCTGATTCCAGTCGTATCGCCCGTGCGTCCGATCAGCACGAACGGGTAGCCCTCGGCCTGGAGTCGCTCGACGCGGGGGTCATCGAGCAGCGTCTCCATCAGGATCACTCCGTCGGCACGCCCCCGGGCGACACGCTGGGTGATCGTCTCGGGGTCGGTCGCGGCCGCCGTTGAGAGAAACAGCGCGTAGTCGCCCGCGCTGGTCGCCTCGGCGGCGCCGGCGACGAAGGTCTGCTGCAACGGCAGCAGCTGCCACTGCGACCAGGGAAGGAACAGGGCGATCGTATGCGAGGCGCCGCTCGCGAGGGCGCGGGCGGGCCGATGCGGGCTGTAGTCGAGTTCCTCGATCGCTGTCAGGACACGCTCACGCATCTCCTGCGAGACCGGGCGCTTGCCGCTGAGGACGTATGAGACGGTGCTGAGCGCGACGCCGGCGCGCTCAGCTATCTGCACCATCGTGACGGGCTTGGAATGTGTCACCTGGCCCGTCGTTCCGTCGCGTTGTCTGATCGCCAATCTTGACTCCTGTGGGGTTCCCTTGGTAGCTTGCTCGAAGCGTTTCGATCAATGCAAGCTAGAGGTGCATTGGCGAGGAGGAGAGTGTCATAAATGCCTCAAACAGCCGACTTTAGCGGGCAGTTGCAGCAGAGTAACGCATCCCGCGTGGCGCTGGCTGTCGGCGGAAGATTCGTGTGCGGTGGCAACTCGAAGCGCTTCGGTGGCGCTTGCACGGCCGCGCTGGGCTCGGCGACCTGACCGCTGCATCGGCAGCGGGTGCCAGCAAGCCAAGGCGAGAATTTGCCAGCTTTCCTAGGCAACGAGGCCGGTTTTACCGTGCGCGCAGGAGGCGAGGTCCTGCAAATCGACGCGTGGGGCGAAAGCGGTGTTCGCGTACGCGCAGCGCTCGGGGCCTCGGTGGCAGAGACACCGGGGAGCGCCCTCTGCGAGGCCGGCGATCTCGGCCCCGAGGTCGAGATCACGGATGACCGAGCACGGATGCGGAACGGGGACCTCATCGTCGAGGTATACGAGAACCACGAGGAGCGGTTCACCCCCTTCCCGCCGCTGGTGCGGTTTCTCCGGGCGGACGGCGAGGAACTGTTCGCCGAGAGCCTCCCTCATTTCACGTCTCCTCCGCAGCGCCGTTACCGCCGCGCCGGGGGCGACCTGTACGCCTGTGAGGTCACGTTCCACGCTCACCCGGACGAGCGCTTCTTCGGGCTCGGGCAACACCAGCACGGCCTGCTGGACCAGAAGGGAACGGTGATCGACCTCGTCCAGCGCAACACCGAGGTTTCGGTTCCGTTCGCTCTCTCCAGCCGCGGCTACGGATTCCTGTGGAACATGCCAGGGGTCGGCCGGGCGGAGCTGGGGGCGAACCGAACCAGGTGGATCGCGGACGCCGCGCGTCAGATCGACTACTGGGTGACGGCCGGCCCGACGCCCGCCGAGATCGTCAGCCGCTATGCCCGGGTGACGGGCCTGCCTCCGGTATTGCCGGACTGGGCCTCGGGCTTCTGGCAGTCGAAGCTGCGCTACCTGGACCAGGACGAGCTGCTCGAGGTCGCGCGGGAATACAGGCGCCGCGGCCTGCCGCTGTCGGTGATCGTCTGCGACTACTTCCACTGGACGCGCCAGGGAGAGTGGAGGTTCGACCCGGCGGAATGGCCAGACCCGCAGGCGATGGTGGACGAGCTGCGCGACCTCGGCGTCGAGCTGCTCGTCTCGATCTGGCCGACCGTCAACCCCAGCAGCGATAACTACGCGGAGATGGACCAGCGCGGGCTGCTGGTGCGCAGCATGGAAGGGCTGCCACTGCACCTGGCCTTCTGGGACAAGGGCACGAACGGCCACGTATTCATGCGGTTCTATGACTCGACCAACCCGGAAGCTCGGCGCTACATCTGGGAGAAGGCCGCGAGCGGCTACGGTCGCTACGGGATCCGGGCGTTCTGGCTCGATGCGTGCGAGCCGGAAGGCCTCTCCGACAACGCCGAGAACGCCCGCTACTTCATGGGCGCGGGGTCGGAGGTGCAGGGGATCTACCCACGGGAGCACGCTCGGGCATTCCATGAGGGACTACGTGCCGGTGGCGAAAGTGACGGGGTGCTGCTCTGCCGGTCCGCCTGGGCGGGTAGCCAGCGGTACGGCGCGATCGTGTGGTCGGGCGACGTCGAGTCCACGTTCGAGGCGCTGGCCGCACAGATACCGGCCGGCCTGAACATGGGCGTCGCGGGGATTCCGTGGTGGACAACCGATATCGGCGGATTCAGAAACGGCGACCCGACCACCGCTTACTTCCGGGAACTCGTTGTGCGATGGTTCCAGTTCGCCGTCTTCTGCCCGATCTTCAGGCTCCACGGCGTTCGCGAGCCGGGAGCGCTGGTCGGATCCGGCCAGACCGGCGCCCCGAACGAAGTGTGGTCATTCGGTGAGGATGCGTACGAGATGATCCGGGAGCAGCTCGCGCTGCGCGAGCGCCTGCGCCCGTACGTGATCGACCAGATGGCCGCTGCCAGTACCACCGGTCTCCCGCCGATGCGCGCGCTGTTCCTGGAATTCCCGGCGGAGCCGCCGGCGTGGGAGGTCAGCGACCAGTACATGTTCGGCCCGGACGTGCTGGTGGCGCCGGTGACGGCGCACGGAGCGCGGCAGCGGGACGTGTACCTGCCCGAGGGGGCCTCTTGGCTCGACGCGTGGACGGGCGAGCCCGCCCGGCAGCACGGCTGGGTGACAGCGGACGCGCCGCTCGAGCGGATCCCGGTTTACCTGCGCCAGGGTGGCTCTCTGAGAGACCTATCCCCCAGCGGGAGCTAGCCGCTCGCCGTCCGGCGTCGTTCCAGGGAGAGACGTACTTGGCTGAGACGAACATCAACGCGGAGCCAGAGGCCGCAGCGTCGACGCTCCCGGCGACGCGCGTGGGTGCGGCCCCGGACGCCACCTACCCGTCGCCACACCTCACCGCAAAGCGGCGGCAGCAGCTGGCGGCCTGGCTGTTCCTGGTTCCCGCGATCGCGTACCTGCTGTTCGCGTTCGCGCTGCCGATCGTCTACAACGTCATGCTCAGCTTCGAGCGGACCTCTCCCGCGACGATCGGCCACCTGACTGCCCCGTTCGCCGGCCTCGACAACTACCGGTTCATCGTCAATGACCCCACGAGCCGGGCGGCGATCTTTCGCACGCTCGAGTTCACGGCCGGCTCCCTGCTGGGTCAGTTCATCATCGGTTTTGGGCTCGCCCTGCTCTTCACCCTTACCTTCCCCGGCAGGAACTTTGCGCGCTCGCTGATCATCGTCCCGTGGCTGGTGCCGCTGATCGTCACCGGGGTGATCTTCAAGTTCATATTCCAGCTCGAAGGAGGCGCGGTCAACCAGCTGCTGATCGACATCGGCCTCGCGCACAGCCCGATCGATTGGCTGGACGATCCGCACATCGCGTTCTGGACGATTCTGATCGCCAACATCTGGCTCGGAGTGCCGTTCTTCACGCTGCTGCTGTACAGCGCGCTGCAGGACGTGCCGGCCGACGTCAAGGAAGCCGCCCGGATCGATGGTGCAACTCCCTGGCAGACCCTGCGGCTGGTGATCGTGCCGATCATCCTGCCGGTGATCGAGGTCACCGTCCTGCTCGGCTTTGTCTTCACGGTGAAGGTGTTCGACCTCGTGATCGGCTTGACCCAGGGCGGGCCGGCAAACGCCACGCAGCTGATCACGACCTGGTCGTACAACCTCTCCTTCCAGCAGTTCTCGTTCGGCGAGGGGGCGGCGCTCAACAACGTTCTGCTGGTGATGGCGCTGATCTGTGCCCCGCTGTACCTGATGCTCAGCCGGGATTCGCTGAGGCGCAGCTCCGGAGCGGTCAGATGACGCGGATGCAGAGATCTAGGCCGCTGCGCTGGCTGTGCACGCTCGGCGCTCTGTTTGCGCTCGTGATCATGCTGTTCCCGGTGTACGCGCTGGTGGTCGGGTCCTTCGAATCGACCACGACCCTGTTCAGCGGCACCTATTACCTGCTGCCCCACGCCGCGACCCTCGACAACTTCCGGATGGTCTTTCACGAGCAGACGGGCCACATCGTGACGAGCCTGATCGTCGGCCTCGGCACGGCCTTGCTGTCGCTCGTCATCGCGGTGCCGGCCGCCTATGCGCTGGCGAAGTACCCGCTCCGGGTCACCGTCGCGCTGGTCAGCGCGCTGATCATCGCCCAGATCGTGCCGTCGATCGTGCTGGCGACGTCCCTGTTCATCGTCTTCCACTGGATCAACCTGCTCAACACCTACCCCGCGCTGATCCTCGCGGACGGCACCTACGCGAT
>Ga0123356_10008534_pt1 | contig 10177 bp, 8 predicted proteins | sample TergutEmb28metaG_2_FD_92546 | JGI IMG/M metagenome (GOLD analysis project Ga0123356, IMG submission 92546) | Embiratermes neotenicus P3 segment gut microbial communities from Petit-Saut dam, French Guiana - Emb289 P3 | ecosystem: Host-associated > Arthropoda: Insects > Digestive system > Gut ... | reverse complement strand
TGTAGTGTTCAGAATAATATGATGACGGTGCGGTCGCGAGTATCGTCCTCTGCACAGGTATGCCTATGGATATCACAGAACGCGAGCCTTGCATGATATCCTGCGGGGAGGAGTGTTTCCGTATGGTGTTCCTGACCAGTGTGTCATCCATCCATCCGTTCACGTCGGCGGCGCCGATATCCGTTATCCCCAGCGATCTCGCCAGCGACGCTATGCGGTCCATAAGCTCATCCGGGCCCATGACCTGTATCATAAAACGGAATGTTATAATCCTTTGCAGAATGAAAATGGATATGGAAAAATGGTTTCGTGCGTTTCTTAATACGGACAGGCGCTGCAGTCGTGCGTGCCGCACTCCTCGTTGTCGATCTGCCACTTGAGCGCCCATTCTTTGACCGTCTTTATGGCCATGATCAGTTCAATGCCGCCGTCCGTCAGTTTATACTCGCTTTTCAGAGGTATGGTGGATGCATCCACTATCCTCTGGATCAGTCCCTCTGCTTCCAGCTCCTTGAGCCTCTGCGAGAGTATTTTCGGAGTGACTTCCATAAGGGTGTTCTTCAGTTCCGAGAACCTCCTCATCTTCCCTTCGCCCTTGTAGAGCTCTAAAAGTATGAGAAAAGTCCATCTTTTCGCCAAATAGTCCATTGTCTTATATACCGTGCAGTCGTGGTTCATACTAACATATAAGGAACTCAGTAGATATAAAATATATGGTAGTATTTGTAGGTTTTATATCAAAAAATCATCTGTTTTCTATAAAATTTAACGGAGATTGCTATTTTTTTGGATATTGCGTTCTGACAATGGTATATAAATGCAACCATCCGTCGGCGGAAAAACGCGAATACACGTAACGGCGAGAAAAAATAGATATCCGGAACGGGAACGGCACGGAATAGGAAAAAAGGACGATATTCACATATGATCTGAGGGAACAGATCTTGGCAGAAAGATAGTATGAAAAGAGAAAGGAATGGTGCAGACGCCGGGATTTGAACCCGGGCAAGTAGCTTGGAAGGCTACAATCCTAGCCAGGCTAGATCACATCTGCGCGAAGGTTCGTAACTTTCAACTCGTATATAATCATACTGTTCCCCGCCGTCCGCGCATCCCGATGTGACCGGTGACGGATCATCATTGTAACCGTTCCGCACAGAACGGACAGAAGTTCGGCCGTTTGGGAAGGTCCAGTGTCAGCCCGCAATACGGACATATCTTGAAGATGCGGTCCGCACACTCCTCTCTCAGTACCTCCGGGCGTTTCCCGCATTCCCTGCAGAACTTGTACGGGTGTTCATTGAGCGTCCCGCAGTGCGGGCATACTGCCATCACTTTCCGTTCCTCATTCGCACCGCGCATCATCTGATCGTACATCTGCGGAAAAAGCAGCAGCCCGACACCCATCGCCGCATCGACCATGAGCAGGTAATACGTTACATGGTTTTCTTTTTTACTGTTCTCGCACGCGGTATTTTGACAAACTATTAATCCCGACACGCCGTTGGACGGCTATGCGGCGTTCCCAACCGGTCCTCACGGACACGGATGACATCAGGATATGGAACAAGATAGATGATGTCCACCCTATAGACAAGAAGAAGAGACGGAATCAGGATAGATTATCCATACTGGCCGTGATCGATGATGCGTTCACCGCTTCTAAGCACATGCATTCCGCCGTACTCGTCAAGATGCTGAGGAAGGCCGCGCATGACGGGATAAGTGATCTGGAGACCGTCGCGGTCAAGATCCTTGATATGTGCAGGCCCGGGGACATGTACCCGATCATGGAGGCTGCGGACATCGTCATGAGGGAGGGGAACCTCGACGTTTCGAGATCGCTCATGAAGAAGATGGCGAACGTTCCCGATACCGCGTTCAGAGAATATCTGGAAGGCATGTTCGCCTCACGTTCCGGTAACAACGATGACGCCGTGAGACATCTGATACGGAGCAACGCCATAGATCAATCGTTCATCAGGACATACGATCTGCTCATCTCCATGGACCAGGGTAAGGGATGGGACGTCCTCAGGAACATCCCTTTGATAATGTCCGGCGAGAGGCCCATGGACACGGATACCGGCGACAGGGACCTCATCGAACTGCAGGAGATATACGACGGCTGGTACAACGGGGACAGAGGGGCCGCGAGGAAGAGGCTGGAGACATCCAACGGCTATACGTCCGGACATCTTGACTTCCTGCTGGCGGCCGCCAGGATGACCGGGGATGTCGGGGAGTACCGCAGGGCGGTCGAGTTCTATGACAGGATCCTGGTACAATTCCCAAACATCGACAGCATCACCGTCGAGAAGGCGAACATGCTCACTGCCATGGGGAAACGCAGCGCCGCCCTTGCGCTCCTTGAGACGCTGGACAAAGGGAACAGGAACAACAGGAACATAACCGAGTGTACACTGAAGGCGCTCGCAGCGAAGAACACGATCAAGGAGTTCACATCATATTCCGATCCTTTCCTGAGATCGGAGCATGGGGATAAGGACGGCCATCTGCTGGTGTGCCGCCTTATGTCCGGCATAGGCATGAACAGCGAGGCGGGGAAGATACTGCATCTGTTGATGCCCATGTTCCCTGACGATCTGGATGTCCATCTGATGAATGCGGGCAACGAGATGGCCCTCGGAAGGGATGCGTCCGCCATCAAGGCCGCCGACAGGATAGTTAAATTATCCCCGAAGGCACCGGACGGATACTGCATAAGGGCAGAGATCCATCTCAAGAACGGGAGGCTCAAGAGCGCGTTGAAGGAGGGAGGACAGGCGTTGAAGTACGGCGGCGACCACCTTGGCTCCCTTTCCGTCGTAGGAAGGGCCCGCATACGTTCCGGGGAGTATGAGAAAGGGTTGGAGGTGTTCAGGCGTATCCTGATCCTGGATCCCGGCAATGCGGATGCCACAAAGGAGATGGCATATGCGTTGGACATGCTCGGAAAGAGAGAGGAAGCGGTGGACGAGTACAAGAACGCACTGCGTCTCAGAAAGGACGGGGATCTGATGGTGTCCATCATGTCCGCACTGATCGAGAACGACCGGGCGGACGATGCCGCCGCCATCGCGAAGGAATTCATCGAGGATGATGACAGCGCCGACCTGTGGTGCCTGAAAGGGAACGCGGAATACGCGTCCTCATGCTTCGCCGACGCCTCCCTGTCCTATGGTAAGGCGTTGGAGACGAGACCGCATGACGCCAGGATCTGGCATTCGAAGGGACTGGCGGAAGAGATGGCCGGAAGCTACGCAGAAGCGGAATCGTCGTATGACAGGGCGGTCATAATAGATCTTGACAACTCGGAGTTCTGGCTGTCGAAGGCCATCGTGCAGGAGAAGAAGGGAGACATAAAGGGAGCGGTGCTGTCGCTGAACCGTGTCATATCCGATTCCCCGGACAACGTTTTCGCGCTTGTCCGCAAAGCGAGGATACTCATATACGCCGGGAAGACGGACGAGGCCATGTTCTTCCTGGACCATGCGCTGAAGATCGACGGAAGGAACGTCAAACTGCTGGAGATCAAGAAGAGCATCTACAAACGGAACGAGGACCATGAGAAGGTCATCGGGATGTGCAAGGCCATCTTAAAGGTAGACAGGAAGAACATCGACGCGCTGACCGATATGGCAGAGACGTATCAGAAGATGGGAAAGCACGACGAAGCGCTGAAGGTGCTAAGCAACGTATCATCCGATCTCGGAGAGGTCGGCGTCCTGATGATGAAGAAGAACTCCGCCAGACTGAACGGCAACACGGACATAGAGATAGAGGCGTGCAGGTCCATACTCAAGCTGGAACCGGACGACCGCTCCGTGAGATTGGACCTTGCGGACGCACTGATACGCTCCGGGGAGTACGAGGAGGCGATGAAGGCATATGATCACATACAATCCAAGGATCCCAAGGACGCGGAGGTAATAGTCCTCCGCGGCAAATTGCGATCGATCATGGGTGATGAGGACAGCGCCATGGCGCTGTACCATGAGGCGGTCCTGGAGGACCCGGACAACTGCGACACATTGAACGAACTGGCGAACGCCCTCTGTGATTCCGGGGAGTACGAGGAGGCGTCGAACATGATCATGAGGGCGATAGACCTGTCCCCGGACATGCCGGAGATCCATCTTACGAGAGCGAGGATACTGCTGGCCATGAACGATGCGGAAGGTGCGCTGGCAGCATTGGACGGTGCGCTGGAGGACGTTTCCGAGAGCGGAGCGATATACGTCCGCATGGGCGGGATATACGAGGAGCGCGGGGATCTTGACGACGCGCTGACATCATATGATTCGGCGATCCGAAACGGTCTTGACGACGGAGACATAAACTTCAGGAGAGGCCGTGTCCTGGAGATGCTCGGCAACCGCGAGGCGGCGAAGAAGAGCTACGCGGTATCGTGCAGCAGGAACAAGAATGGTGTCAGGGCATGGGAGAGACTCGGCACCATGCAGCTGGAGGACGGGGAATTCGCCGATGCGAAGAGGAACCTCGATTCCGCACTGGCGGCCGATCCGTTCGATGCACCGTCGCTGCTGGGGCGCGCAAGGCTCCACGCGAAGGAAGGGAACAATGAGAAGGCGATATCCATATACCGGACACTAACGAACCGTGACGACAGTACACAGGAGATAGAGGACGAGCTGGAGGAACTGCTCAGGGATGCCGTGACATCGGATGACGATGCCGTGACATCCGAGGACGACACCGACGAAGAGGAGTATGCCGATGAGGATGTGCACATCGATACCGGTGAGATATACGATCTGGCCGTCCGGGTGCTGAAACGGGCCTACGAGACCGGGAATGCGGCCAGCGACAATGTCATGCTGTCCGAACTGGGGATAGACGGGGAGAGGAGGGACGCCGTACTCGACTATCTGTCGATAGACGAAGGGTACGGAGAGATCGACATAAGCTCGAAGGAGTTCGAAAGGATGGAAAGGCTGTCGAAGAACGTCATACTGTCGGAAAGGAGGGATGATATCGATTCGGATCCGCTCATAGGCATACCCGCGGCGTTCATGGCATCTACCGCAGAGACGATAGATGATGCGAAGAGGCTCATCACATACATACACAGGGCGATGACCGACGACTCGGAACCGTTCGCGTTCTCTCAGGAGGTCAGGGAAGCGGTCGCGGAGGCGTCGGAGATGTCCGGTGACATATCCACATACAATATCATGATCCTGTTCAACGTAGGCGTGTACACCGCACGTACGATAGGAAGGCTTGCGAAGAAGAGCAGGAAGGGCGCGGACATGCACATCTGATCAGTACGATATCATATCGGACTTCATGTACTCCCTCAGGAGACATGTCGCATAGTTCCCCTTCGGAAGGGAGAACGACACCTTGTATCCGGTGTCGTCCACCGTGTGCGACAGATCCTTCATCGGACATATTATCTCACGGCGGTTCCCCCTCGAACTGCAGCTCGACAGTCCCGGGACTATGAAATTCTCGTTGGTGATCCCTTCCCTTTCGACTATGTTCCTTTCTATATCGCCCATCTCGCCGTCTGTGAATCTGCTCTCGCTGCCGTACAGCGTTATCGCGATGAATGCCTTACCTGAACGCAGCTGCCTTTCCACGAGGTCCATGTTCTTCGCTGTGACGGTGATCGGCTTGTCATGGTCCGGGACCCGGTTCGCATCCGTGGGTATCACTGTGTCGCCGACGATCGGCCTGTTCAGCGGAATGCCTGCCTCCATCCTCCTGCTGAGCATCAGATTGAACAGATATGACTGATATGCATGGGTGAACATCATCTGGAGATTCGTCGGAAGTTTCGATATCGCCCCGATGTCATCGTCCGGGTGCTTCAGAAGATGTTCCGCCATTATCCTCTCGTAGGACATCGTCTTTGGCATGATCCTCAATGCCTCTTCGATGTTCGAACGGTCGGCGAGTAACTTCCTGGCATCCGTGACGTCCTGGAACTCGAACTCCGACAGCCGGGACAGATACACGTCGACCGCACCCCTGAGGTCCCCGCGCACTATCTTTTCCCCGACCACGTGCGTTATCGGCCTGGATGTCCCGAACCGCTGAACGCCGAAGTAGTTCGGAAAACCTCCGAGCGCCCTGATATCGGAAGTGATCGATCCTATGGCATCCGTGATATCGGCGGACGGCATGGTGCACCCTCTCACGGTTATCTCGAAGCTGTTGCCTATGAGGTCACCTATCTGTATGCTGCGGTTGGATCTGTACACGTTGCCGATGCTCACATCCTTCAGATCCACATTCCCGACCGCATCATCCGGGACCTCGAAGGACATCAGCTGCGTGGTCACGGCGCGTTTGTCCTTGGTGCCGGCGAAGCCTATCCTCTCCCGGGACATGTTCATGGATCTGGACAGCATCCTCACCAAACGGTTGGTCTCCCAGTTCCTTGTGGTGACCTCGGCGATCGCGTACTTCCCGTCCGGCCTCTCGTCCGGATGTTTGGAGATCTCCTTTACAATGAAATCCTCCGGCTCCGTCTTTATGCGTCCGCCGGTGCCGTCAGCCGCGCTCAGATAATAGCGCATGCCGATGTCCGCTTCCGCGGTGTCGCATATGCGGTACATGATCACTTCTTGATCGTGAGCTTGGAATAATATTCCGATATCCCTGTGGCAGCCCTTTTGATGGCATCATCGGGAGTGCCCTTCTTCGTCGAGATTATAAGTATAGGGTCCTCGAGTTCGGGATGTTTGTCGACGAATCTCACTATCGCCACATCGGCATCGTCGGAGAGTTTGTTGAGAAGCGGCGTGATAAGCGTCATGTTGGCATCCTTGATGCGTATCTCGACGGAATCCTTCGTCCTTTCGACCAGATTGAGCTCCATGTTCCCCTCGAATGCCATAACTGTTTTAAATCTTTCGTAGAACAGAACAGGATACATATGCCTGTGACAGGGACCATGGCATCCCGCAACATCATGCATCCTATCTCTGACACATCGGGACCCGGTCTCCGATCAGGTGCTGACCATTGGAATAAAGAAGGAAAGGGTTTCGGAGCTGTGCTCCGTTCTTATCGTCGCAATGGACGCGGATCTCAGATCTTTACAGATACTTTGTCCTCATCGATGGTGACCGTGTCAGCGGCAACATCTATGATGTACCATATGCTTCCTGCGCCGCTGTTAGGCGGTGAGGGCAATGCTGCCAATGAGAAGGACACCAGATATATTCCGTCCTCTTGGAAGAGGAAGGATATTTCGTCTCCCTTGAAACTATCAAGGTACGCGAATCCCACTGATACATCCTCGGACCATACGTACACGGCCCACCTGTGGCTCTCTCCGTCCGCTGCTTCTATGATGATCCTGTCTCCCTGCGGGTCCAGCTCTATGCTCACGCATATGTTATCATCCTGGTAGGGCATGCCGTAGTCGGGAGTGGTCTCTTCCTCTTCTTCCGTTTCTACATCTACCTCACCGCCGTTCAAGGCGGCTACGACCAGAACACATGTTGCAATGAGCAGGAACGCTGCTATGAAAATTGCGAATATGTTGTTTTTCATGGTTATGACACCGGAAGGCGAATCGGCGTAGTACATATATAAAGTTTTTATTTAATCGGATATATAAAAGAAAGTTCCGGAGCATGTGCTCCGGTTAAGATGTGTTTATCCTCAGATCGGGGGAATGTTGCTGTAATCAGCGGCGATCGTCCCGTTGTCCGTGTCTATGATGTAGTATACGGAAGCTCCTCCGCCGAGTGCGAATGTCACCTTATACACGCCGGTGTCCGGGTCAAGGACGAGCTCATCCCCGGAGAATATGTCCACTAATGCAAAGGTGTCATCGTCTACGGCCTCTCTCAGGATCCACTGTGTCGGCATGCCGGGTATCCCGGATGTGATGACTATCTTCCCTCCGTCACCGGTCTCAAGCTCCTTTATCTCTACGCATATATGGTCGTCCGCGAAACCGTTAAGGTTTCCCTCGTCCTCTACCTCATCCTCTACCTCTTCCTCCACATCTTCCTGGACACCGCCGTTCAAAGCGGCTACCACCAGGAAACATGTTGCAATGAGCAGGAACGCTGCTATGAAAATTGCGAATATGTTGTTCTTCATGGTTATTACACCAAGACGTGAATCCACATGTTACGTGTATTAAGGCTTTCGCATAGTATAAAAGCAAAAGAAGAGTGAACAAATATAGTTTATAAAATATACTACATGCATGGTTGTATCCTGTGGACCAAACTACTTAAGCCTTCTGATGCGTCATCTCGTCTGCATCTCGTACATATCGATTATCTCTCCGACCGTAGTCGATTCCTCCGGCCCTTTGTCTTCCCTTATCCGTCCGGTGTACCTAGGGAATCTTATGCCCAGTCCTGCATCCTCTTTGAACACCCCTTCCGCTGCGGTGTGTATCGGACTTAGGCTCAATTCCGCTCCGGATACCTCTAATATGACAGAGGGCTCGAACCACACGTCCGGCATCATCTTCGAGATGACGTTCGACGGCCTCTCGTTCCTTTTGTACCTGTCCAGAAGTTCCGGCATCGCATCCAGGAACGCATCGTCGAATCCCGTCCCGAGCTTACATATCGTCACGTGTGACTGCATCTCCTGATCGTACGCCGCCATGAGAAGTGCTCCATACCTTCCCTTTCGCTTGCCCATCCCGTAGAACGCCCCGACCACAGCAAGGTCATATGTATCTATGAGCTCCGAATGATAATCCTTCTTGTACTTTATCCAAAGGAACCCTCTGGACCCCGCCCTGTATACGGAATCCGGTGACAGGGATTTGGCCATTATGCCTTCGCATCCCGACGATAGTGCTTCACTGAAGAATCCTTCCGCCTCTGCGACGGATGTAGCCTTCCTCATATGTGAAAGCGTTATGTTCTCGTGATCCGCGAATGCAGATGAGAGCAGTTCCCTCCTCTCCGGATACGGCAGCAGCGTCGTATCCCTGCCGTCCGTGTGCAGTATGTCGAACATGTATATCCTCACAGGATAATCCTTCACCGCATCCGCCATCCCGTGCTTCCTCCTTCTGTGCGTGACCTCCTGGAACGGGAGCATCCTTCCGCTGTTCACATCCACGGAGACGCATTCACCTTCTACTATCGCCTCCTTTCCCTTCAGGGCATCCCTCAGGGACGATGCGATGTCCGGGAAATTGTTCGTCATGTCCTCCAGCCTTCTGGAATAGAGCCTCACGTTATCCTTGGTGATGTGTGCCTGCACGCGGATGCCGTCATACTTGTACTCCATCGCACACTCCCCGTTCATCCTTTCCATCACCTCCGTCAGTGACGGGAGACGTTCGGCCAGCATCACCTTGATCGGATTCCCTACTTTCACACTTATGTTCCGCACCGCATCCATCCCTCCGGATGCGAGAATCTCGGCGACCGCCCCCATGTCGCATGTCACGTTGAACGCTCTCTCTATCTCCGGCCGGTCGGTCCTCTCCGCGAATGACGATGCCAACGCATCCAATATGGTCATGGAACCGGCGCCCACCCTCATGCGTCCGGTGACGATCCTGCACAGGTACCTCGCCTCTACGGGGCCGGAATCATGGAGCAGATTCGCCAGCAGCTTCATCTTACGTTCCTGTGAATCCTTTCCGTCCGATGATTCTATTGCCGAAAGATTCTTCATCACGCGGTCCAGCGACAGCTGTTCCGAGAAGAGGGCGGTCTGTTTCTTATTCCTCAGCAATGATTCGGCGACCGCTCCCGGATCGCCTTCCTTCACCCACATCTCCTCCACGACGTTCCCGGGGAATCCGGATGTCATCGATATAGCCTTCAGGACGAGCTTGTCGGACATCCCCAACTTCTGAGGGAGGAAATCAGGATGCAGTTTCCCCTGCGACAGATATACCACATCCCTTAACGACCTCGGGTCCAGTCCTTTGAACAGTTCTGATAATATCGCCGTCATCTCCAGACGGCTGCTGGTATTCTCTATCCTGTCGAATGTTGACGCGATATCGGAATAGAGCATGTCCCGTAATGTCCTTCCACTTAAACATATTATCTGTCGAAATCCTGGATGCCTTTCTGCGTCCTCTTCGGTATCGGGTCGGAACGTACGCTCTCCCTCATCTTCCTGAGGCGTTTGGTCATCGTCTCCTCCTTCTTCCTGCTGACCTCCTCGAACGCCTCGTCCCTTGTCCCCTTTGCCGTCAATA
>Ga0123356_10008533_pt1 | contig 10177 bp, 9 predicted proteins | sample TergutEmb28metaG_2_FD_92546 | JGI IMG/M metagenome (GOLD analysis project Ga0123356, IMG submission 92546) | Embiratermes neotenicus P3 segment gut microbial communities from Petit-Saut dam, French Guiana - Emb289 P3 | ecosystem: Host-associated > Arthropoda: Insects > Digestive system > Gut ... | reverse complement strand
TCGAGCTCGGTCACGCGATGGTCCAGCAGACCGTCCGGCATCACAGCTGGAAAGAGCCGCTTTGGACCGTGCGCGATTCGCGGGTCACGTTCATCATCGAGGGGCGGACGCGCACGCTCCCCATTCGGGAGATGACGGCGTGGCGGGGCGCCTGGTACGTGACGCGCCTCCGCTGAGCCATTCAAGCGAGCATCGGCAACGTCACGAGGTCGACGTGGAGCACTTCGTCGAAAGCCTTGATCTCGGCGAGGCACGCCTCGGTCGGCCGCAAAAGAAGCCGGAGCTTTGCGCATGCGGCGACGCCGCCCTCGAAGATGGTGTTGCTCACCTCCTCGACGTTGATCCCGTGCCGCTTGAGCACGGACAAGACGTGCGCGAACGTCCCGACCTTGTCCATCATCCGGATGACGAGCTGAAAGCGCGCCGCGGTCGACATCGACACGTTGACCACGTTCGGCACCGTGGCCTCGAGCAAGAACGAACGGATGATCCGCACCGTCTCGGTGGCGATCGCCAGCTGCGCCTGGTCGGTCGCCGCGGCGATGTGGGGCGTCCCGTAAACGAGGCCTCCCGACGGGTACGTGCGAAACACGTCCGACCCGGCGAACGTGCGCGAGCCGCGGGGCTCGTCGGGATAGACATCGAGACCGACCCGCAGCCCTCGCTTTTCGACCGCCTCGAAGAGCGCGGCGTAGTCGACGAGGTCGGCCCGCGCGGCGTTGATGAGGATCGCTCGATCGGGCAAGAGGCCGAGCATCCGACGATTCACCACGTGGCGCGTGCGCTCCGTGAGGGCCAGGTGCAGCGTGAGGACGTGGCTGCGCGACGCGAGGTCGTCGATGCTGGCGGCGTGGGCCACCCCGAGCTCGGCAGCGCGGGCCGCCGAGAGCGAACGGCTCCAGACGAGCGGAACCATGCCGAAGCCGCGCGCGCGCTGCAGAACTTCGCGACCGATGGCCCCCAGCCCGGCGATGCCGAGGATCTTGCCGTGAAGACCCTCGGCCTTCCCGTACTCCTTGCGCTCCCAGCGCCCGGCCCGGAGCGACCCCATCGCGTCTATGATCCGGCGGTCGAGCGCAATCATCAGCCCGAAGACCAGCTCGGCGACCGCGGATGCGTTCTTGCCGGGGCAGTTCGCCACGTAGATGCCGCGCCTGCTGGCGGCCCGAACGTCAATCGTCGAGTGCTCGGCGCCCGCGCGCACGATCAGGTTCAAATGCTTGGCGTTCTCGATGGCCGCAGCCGTGACCTCGGTCGACCGCACGACCAGGATTCCCACGCCCCCGAGGCGCTGCTCCAAGCTCTCTTTCGTCAGCTCGGGCTCGTAGACCACCTCGAGGGGTAACGTCCGCAGCTCCTCGATGGCACGGGGATGGAGCTTGTCCGCAATGAGCAGCCGCATGACGGGACGCCGATGCTACTCGATCCCAAGCCCACAGTGGGAGTTGGGGTGGGGGAGGGGGTGCACGACGCCGCCGATGGCGAGCCCGGGCCCTTCTTCCGTTTCGACGAGGGCGGGGGCGAGCGCCGACTGCGCATGCCGACTAAACCTCGCGTCGAAGGGCCCTCCCGGCGCGCCCGATTTCACTTGTGTGTAGAGCGCGTCGTTCGAGCCGACGCGCAGCGTCTCCGGCCGCAGAGCCTCGTTCGACCCGTCGCTCAAGACAAGCACGATCTGCGCGGGCTCGACGCGCACCGCGCCGACCGTATACGGCGCATCGTCGACCGCGAAGTACGTCCAGTCATAGCCGTTGTTCAAGATGTAGCGCCCGTCGTCGGGATGGCGCGTGATCCAGCGGTGGAGCGCGGCCGCGAGCCCCGGATGCTCGACGGGCATGCCGTCGTGCCAGAAGCGGCCGCTCGCGTCGAGCCGCAGTGTGCTCTCGCGCGAGCGCCCCTCCGGCGGAGGCGTGCGAAAAAAGTCGGGGTGATCGCCCGGACGCATCGCGTTTTCTATGACACGTCGACGTTGCCTTGACTCACCCGGTGGGGGGGCCTAGAAGCCAAGGCGTTCAAATTAATTTGAAACTTCGCGGAGGCAGCGATGGCCTGGGATGGGATGGACGCGTTCGTTCGAGCGCTCGAGCAGCGGTCGGAGCTCGTTCGCATCCGCCGCCGCGTCGACCCGCGCCTCGAGATCGCGGCCATTGCCGACCGCGTGACCAAAGCCGGCGGGCCCGCGCTGCTGTTCGAAAATGTGGCGGGGGCCCGTTTCCCCCTTCTCATCAACGCGTTCGGGTCGCGAGCGCGAATGTCCCTCGCGCTCGGCGTTCAAGATATCGAAGACCATGCCCGAGCGCTGTCCGAGCTCGTGAGCGCGCCGGCCGGAGGCGCTGGAATGCTCGCCGAGCTCGTGCGAAAACTCCCCGAGCTGGCACATGTTCCGCCACACGTCGTGGGGAGCGGCGCGTGCCAAGAAATCGTCCAGCGCGGGGCCGACGTCGATCTCGATGCGCTGCCGATCTTGACGTGTTGGCCGCTCGACGGCGGCCCATTCATCACCCTTCCCCAGGTGATCACGCGCGACCCTGAAAACGGGTCGCGCAACGTCGGGTGCTACCGGATGCAAAAGCTCGACCGGGCGACGACGGCGATGCACTGGCAGGTCCACAAGACCGGCGCGCGACACTTCCGGCGGGCGCGGGAGATCGGGCAGCGCAGGCTCGACGTGGCCGTGGCTCTGGGTGGCGACCCAGCGTTGACGTATGCCGCCACCGCGCCGTTGCCCGATGGCATCGACGAGTGGATGTTCGCCGGCTTCTTGCGCAAGCGTGCCGTCGCCATGGTGCGCTGCCAGACGGTCGACCTCGACGTGCCGGCGGATGCCGATTTCGTCCTCGAGGGGTACGTCGACCTAGAAGAAGACCTCGCAATCGAAGGGCCCTTCGGCGATCACACGGGGTACTACACGCCGGCGGATCGCTTTCCGCGCTTTCATGTCACCGCCATCACCCACCGGGCGAATGCGGTTTTCCCCGCGACGCTGGTCGGCCCGCCGCCGATGGAAGACGCGTGGCTCGGCAAGGCCACCGAGCGCCTTTTTTTGCCGCTCCTTCGGACGCTCTTTCCCGAGATCGTCGACATGAATCTGCCGGTCGAGGGTGCTTTCCACAACCTCGCCATCGTCTCGATCAAAAAACAGTATCCGCGGCACGCGGCGCGGCTGGCGCACGGGCTCTGGGGTGCCGGGCAAATGATGTTCTCGAAGATCGTTTGCGTCGTCGACGACGACGTCGACGTTCAGAACGTCGGCGAGGTCGCTTGGCGCGTCCTCGCAAACCTCGATCCGAAGAGGGACTTGTCGTTCGTCGAGGGGCCGATCGATCAGCTCGACCACGGCGCGGACCAGGCGCTCTGGGGCGGCAAGGTTTGCATCGACGGGACGCGCAAGTGGCGCGAGGAGGGATACGCGCGCGAGTGGCCCGAGCCGTGCCGAATGAGCGCCGACGTCGAACGGCACGTCGCGGCGATCTGGCCGGAGCTCGGGCTACCTCCGCTCGGCGAGATGCGAAAGCGGGCTTCGCGAGACCCGCGCTCGGCCGAGCACGGCGCCTTCGCCTCTCCTTCTGCCGCGGCGCGCCTCGTCGATCTTGCCCGCGAGCTGTTCGAGAGGGCGCGGTGAGCGCGCCCGGCCCGACAGCACCTATCGCCGAAGTGCGCGCCCGTCGCGGCGAAGAAGCGGCGCACGGGGCAGCGGCGCGCGGGATGTTCGAGCGCATCGCCCCGACCTACGACTTGCTCAATCGGCTGCTCTCCGCCGGGATCGACGAGCGCTGGCGCAGCGAAGCGACGGGCGAGCTCGCGCGCGCCTCGGCCGGGCCGGTCCTCGACCTTTGTGCTGGAACGATGGACCTCGCCGCCCGGGTCGAGCGCGCGCGCCCAGCGGACCGCGTCGTCGCCGTCGACTTCTCGTCTGCCATGCTCGAAAAGGGGCGGAGCAAGGCCCCGCGCACCGAGGCTGTCGTCGCCGATGCCCTCGCGTTACCGTTCGAAGACGCCACTTTCGCCGCGGTCGTCTGCGGATTCGGGATGCGCAATCTCTCGGACGTCGCGCGAGGGCTCGGCGAGGTCCGGCGTGTGCTCCGTCCGGGGGGCGTTTTCGTCACGCTCGAGCTCTTTCGCCCGGTGCGCGCCATCACGCGCGCGTTTCACGGCGCGTACGCGCGTGCGGTTCTACCGGCGGTGGGGGGGCTGCTTTCGGGCGACCGGAGCGCCTACCGCTATCTCGCGCAAAGCATGGCCGGCTTTTTTTCGCGCGCCGAATACGAGGACGCCCTGCGGGACGCGGGATTTCGTGGAGTTCGCGGTCGAGACCTGACGCTCGGGGTCGCCGCCGTCGTCTCCGCCGAGGTGCCTTCGTGAAGCGCAAGATCGTCGTCGGCGTCACCGGTGCGAGCGGTGCGCCCTATGCGAGGCGACTGCTCGCCGTGCTCGCCGAGCGTGAAGACGTGGAGCTCGGCGTGTGCATTTCCGAAACAGCCGCGAGGGTCTGGTCGCTCGAGTGCGGCGGAGACCTGGGCGAGGCGGTGCGGGTGCCGCTGTTCGGCGTGCGCGATTTCGACGCGCCGTTCGCGAGCGGAAGCGCCGGTTGGCACGCGATGGCGATCGTCCCGTGCTCGATGGGGACCGTGGCGCGCGTCGCGCACGGCATCTCCGACAGCCTGCTCACGCGAGCGGCCGACGTGATGCTCAAGGAGCGCCGGACCCTCGTGGTCGTCCCCCGCGAGACCCCGCTCAGCGTGATTCACCTCGAGAACCTGGCGCAGCTCGCGCGAGCCGGGGCAGTGGTTCTGCCGGCGATGCCCTCGTTCTACGCCAAACCGCAGACACTCGACGACGCGATCGACACCGTCGTCGGCCGGGTGCTCGACCACCTCGGCGTCGTGCACGACCTCGTTCGAAGATGGGGGCGGTCGACATGAGCGAGATCGTCGAACGTGCGATCCAAAGCGCCGGGTTGGGCGACCTCGTCGCCGCGCGTCGGGGCGGGCTGTCTCCCGAGCAGGTCGCCCGCCTGCGGTCGGCCGATCTCCTGGTTCTCGGCGCGCTTTCCGACCATGTGCGGGCCGAAGAGGTCGGGCCGAACGTGACCATTTATGTCGCGGAGCCACCCGCCGATGGCCGGCCTCGCGTCGTTTTCCCCGTGCCCGCGGCTTCTTTCACGGGCTTCGACCTGCTCCGCGAGGTGGCCGTGGCGCGCATTTCCGGCCCGCGCGGGTTGCGTGTGCGCCTCGATTGGACGGCGGCGGGGGGGCTCGAGCTCGCGCAGGTCGCGCTCGGTTTTGGTGTCGACGAGCTCGTCGGGCGCATCGCGAACAAGCGCGGGCTGCCGCTCGAAGAGGGGGAGCTCCTCGGTGTCGGCAAGAAGAGCCGCCTCGAGGCCGCCGACCTCGTGAAGCGCAAGGAGCTGGCGGAGCTCGTGCGGCGTGCGGGTCGGGTGCCGTCGTTTGCGGCGACGGCGCAGGCGCTCGAGGAGGCACACGGATGATCGACGCGATCGACCACAAGCTGCGGCGCGGCGAGCGCTTGACGTTCGAAGACGGGGTCGAGCTGTTCCGGCAGCAAGACGTCGTCGCGGTCGGGCGGCTTGCCAACCGGGTGCGCGAGCGCCTCCACGGCGATCGCGCCTATTTCAACCGCAACATGCGGATCGAGGTCACCAACGTGTGCGTCGCGTCGTGTCTCTTTTGCTCGTTCGCGAGGCTCGAAGAGGGGGCGCCCGGCGCGCACACGATGACCCTCGAGCAAGCCTGGGCGGAGCTCGAGTCGCGGATGGACGACCCGCCGAGCGAGATCCACGTGGTCAACGGCCTGCACCCGGGGCTCCCGTTTGGCTACTACGAGGAGCTTCTCGCCGGCTTCAAACGGATCAAGCCGGACATTCATCTCAAGTGCTTCACCGCGGTGGAGATCCACTTCTTCGCGCGCCATTACGGCATGACGTACGACGAGGTTCTTCGGAGGCTACGCAAAGCCGGCCTCGATAGCTTGCCGGGCGGCGGTGCCGAGATCTTCCACCCCGAGGTTCGGACGCGTATCGCACACGACAAGGCAACGGCCGACGAGTATCTCGAGGTGCACCGCGTCGCGCATCGCGGCGGCATGAAGACGAACGCCACGATGCTCTACGGGCACATCGAGACCTTCGAGCATCGCGTCGACCATTTGCTGCGCCTCCGCGGCCTTCAGGACGAGACGCACGGGCTGCAGGCGTTCATCCCGCTTGCGTTCCACCCCGACGGCAACGCGATGCGCAACATGCCCGCACCGACGGCGATCGATGCGCTCCGAACGATCGCCGTCGCGCGTCTCGTTCTCGACAACGTCCCGCACATGAAGGCCTACTGGGTCAGCATGACACCGGAGGTCGCGCAGATCGCGCTTCGCTTCGGCGCCGACGATATCGACGGCACGATCGTCCACGAGACGATCTACCGCTCCGCCGGCTCTCGTTCGCCGTCGGGGCTCTCGGTGGAGCGCCTCGTGCGGCTCATCCAAGAAGCGGGGCGCGTGCCCGTCGAGCGCGACACGCTGTACGCCGTCGTGAAGGAGCACCCGCGCGCCTCGCTTCCCGAAGCCGCGCTCAGGCCCCGCGAGCGCAACGCCGGGCTGCACCTCGAAGGGGCGACGTCATCACCCGACCGCGCGAAGCTCAAGGTGCTGTCGTGAGCGAAATGCTCCAGCTCCGGGCGGCGGCGGTCGTGTATTTGAACGCGCGGCCGCTCTACGAGGGCCTCGATCGCGAGCCGGCAAGTGCGCGCGTCCGCCTCGACTGCGCCACGCCGGCCGAGGTCGCGCGCCGGGTCGCCGAAGACGAAGCAGACGTCGCCCTCATGCCGGCCGCCGCGGCGGCGACCGTCGGAGACCTGCGTGTCGTGCACGGATGTGCGGTTGGCGCGCGCGGCCCCGTCCGCAGCATTCTCGTCGTCGCCGACCGGCCAATCGAGACGCTCGATGAAGTCACGCTCGACGCGTCGTCGCGAACGAGCGTCGTCCTCGCGCGATTGGTGTTTCGCCGGCTCTTCGGCGGCCGCGAGCCGCGAATCTCCGCCGCGCCGGCGCGCGAGGCCATCGGCAGCGTCGGCGGCCGCCGCGGTGCGCTGGTGATCGGCGATGCGGCGCTCGAGATCGAGGGTCGTTTCCCGCACGTGCTCGACCTCGGGCACGCGTGGTGGGAGTGGACCGGGCTCCCGTTCGTGTTCGCCGCTTGGTTCGGGCGCGAGGGCGCTATCGGCGCCGCCGACGAGGCGTTGTTCGCCGCGGCCAAAGACGCGGGCCTCGCTCGACGTGATGCCATCGCCGACGAGCACGCAGGGCGGACCGGCCTGCCCGCGCCGTCGCTTCGCGCTTATCTTCGCGACGCCATCCGGTACGACCTCGGGGACGACGAGGTTCGCGGTCTCGAACGTTTCTACGACGAGGCCGCCCGTGCCGGCCTTCTACCCAAAGCGCGGGTCCGTTTCTTCGACGACCGCCCTTTCGCCTCGCGCTCCCGCGCCTCGCTCGATTCTCTTCTGTCGCGCGCCGCCGACGGCGAGCGCATGAGCGCGGCCGAGGGCGAGCGCCTGCTCGGCGAGGCCTCGCTGTTCGACCTGGGGCTCGCGGCCGACACGGTGCGCAAGCGCAAGCACCCCGACGGGGTAGTCACGTACATCGTCGACCGCAACGTCAATTACACCAACGTGTGCACGACGAGCTGCCGTTTCTGCGCGTTCTATCGGCCGCTCGGGCACCCCGAGGCGTGGGTGCTCGCGCGCGAAACGCTGGCGAAGAAGCTCCAAGAAGTCGTCGACGCCGGCGGGGTGCAGATCCTCTTGCAGGGCGGCTTGCATCCCGAGCTTCGGATCGAGTGGTACGAAGACCTCTTTCGCTGGATCAAGCGCGAGTTTCGTCTCGGCTTGCACGCCCTCTCACCCGAGGAGATTCTCCACATCGGGCGGCTCGAAGGGATGGGCGTTCGCGCGGTGCTCGAGCGGCTCCACGCGGCGGGGCTCGACAGCGTGCCGGGGGGAGGCGCGGAGATTCTCGTCGACCGCGTGCGCCGCAAGATCGCCAAGGCGAAGTGCACGAGCGACGAGTGGCTCGGCGTCATGCGCGTCGCGCACCACATGGGTCTCCGATCGAGCGCCACGATGATGTACGGTACGGTCGACACGCCGCGCGACCGCATCACGCATCTCGTCAAGGTGCGCGACCTTCAAGACGAGACGCGCGGCTTCACGGCCTTCTTCTGCTGGGACTTTCAGCACGAGCGCGGCACGAACATCGAGCCCGGTGATGGCGGCACCGTCGTCTATTTGCGGCAGCAGGCCATCGCGCGCATCATGCTCGACAACGTCGAGCACGTGGGAGCGTCGTGGGTCACTCAAGGGCCCGAGGTGGGCCAGGTTGCGCTGCGCTTCGGCGCCGATGATTTCGGGAGTGTCATGTTCGAAGAGAACGTCGTCTCGAGCGCAGGAACGACCTTTTGCATGAATGCCGAAGCGATGGAGCGGCGCATCCGCGCGGCGGGGTTCCGCGCGGCCCGGCGCAACGTCCACTACGACTGGCTCACCGCCCCCGCTTGACGGACCCGATGCGCGCCGTGCACGCCGACGCCGTCGTCACGGGGGACGCCGCGGTCATTCGCGACGGGGCGGTGGTCTTCGATGCGCGCGGCGAGATTGCCGACGTGGGCAGCGCCGCTGACGTGCTTCCACGTCACGCGGGCGTTCCGGTCGAGCGCCTCCGCGGAGTGCTGCTGCCCGGTCTCGTGAACGCGCACACGCACCTCGAGCTGAGCGCGCTTCACGGGCACGTGCCAGGAGGTGCCGGCTTCGTCGCCTGGGTGGAGCATCTCATCGGTGCGCGCTTCGAAGCGCCGCCCGAAGACGACGTGGCGGCCATCGAGCGTGCGGTCGACGAGCTCGAGGCATATGGTACGACCGGCGTTGGCGAGGTGACGAACTCGCTCGGCGCGGTGACGGCGCTCGCGCGCAAGGGCTTCGCCGGCTGCGTGTTTCACGAGGTCTTCGGGGTCGATCGCGCCTCGGTCGACCGCCGGATCGCCGAGCTGCCGCGGACGATCGAAGAGCGGGTCGGGGCCTGGCCGAGCTCCGACCTCGAATACGCCCCGGCGCCGCACACGCTCTACACGACCCACCGCAGCGCCGTGGAGCAGCTTTTGCGCGAGGCACGCGAACGAGGCGGGCGCACGACCATTCACTTGGCCGAGCACGCCGCCGAGCGACGCTACGTCGAGCGCGGCGATGGGCCGGTCGCCTCGTGGTACGCGTCACGGCTGAAGCTCACGCCCGCGGCGATGGAATGCCCCTGCAAGCCATTGTTCGACTTTGCCGACGAGCTGGGCGCGCTCAGCCCGCAGGTGCTCTGCGTTCACCTCACCGATGCGCTCGGCGACGAGCTTTCGCGCGTCGCCGAGCGGGGAAGCCCGGTGGTCTTTTGTCCGCGCTCGAACCTATTCATCGAGACGCGGCTGCCGCCGCTGCTGGCTGCGCGCGCCGCGGGCCTCGTGCCCGCGCTCGGGACGGATTCGCTCGCGTCGAACGCGTCGCTCGACGTCCTCGCCGAGGCACGCGCGCTGGCTGACCGGTTTCCCACCGTGCCGGCCGTGGAGCTGCTGGCGATGGCGACATGGGCGGGCGCGCGCGCGCTGGGTCGTCGCGACATTGGGCGCATCGCACGCGGCGCGAGGCCCGGCCTCGTGCTGGTCGAGGGCGAACCCGCGGGCGACCCGTCTGCCCATGTCCTCGCGCAGGTGCGCGCTCCGCGACGCTGGATCTCGCGCAGGCGCGACCACGAGGAGCCATGACCATCGCGGCACGGATTCGAACCTATGGGGCGCTCGTCTCGTTCTCGCACACGGTGTTTGCGCTGCCGTTTGCGGCGAGCGCGTCGGTGCTGGCGCTCGGGGTGCCACACGATCCACCGACGCCGCTGCGCTTGGCCGCGATGCTCGGGTGCATGGTGTGCGCTCGAACGAGCGCGATGGCGTTCAACCGCTGGGCCGATCGCGCGATCGACGCGAGGAACCCGCGGACGCGCGGGCGCCACGTGCCGTCGGGCGCCGTCAGCGCGCGCGAGGCCCTGGCGCTTTCGCTTTTCAGCGCCGTGGCGTTCGTCGCGTGCGCCGCCGTGGTCGGCTTCTGGCCCTTCGTTCTCGCGCCGTTCGTGCTCG
>Ga0123356_10008532_pt1 | contig 10178 bp, 4 predicted proteins | sample TergutEmb28metaG_2_FD_92546 | JGI IMG/M metagenome (GOLD analysis project Ga0123356, IMG submission 92546) | Embiratermes neotenicus P3 segment gut microbial communities from Petit-Saut dam, French Guiana - Emb289 P3 | ecosystem: Host-associated > Arthropoda: Insects > Digestive system > Gut ... | reverse complement strand
ATGATCGAGGCTGTTGCCCCCTTTGAGGTTGAGAAAATGAGATGGGGCGGCCGGTTCTACGATTCCAGCGCGGGAGAGATTTCGGCGTGCCTGGAGACGGCGAAGAAGACCGGGAAGGATCAACATTGCAGCATCACCGTGCCAGCGCCGGCGCAGTAGTGTATTGGCCATGATCCGCTCGCTCGATCAAGGGTGTCAATTGGCATCCAATTTTGATCCCGCCCCGGGGGAGGAGAAGCCGCGAGCGCGCGCCCTCCATGGCGCCGTAGCGATCGCGGGCGTCATGGATTGTGAAGGAAAAATGCATCACTCGGGCGCGCCGTTATCGTCAGAAAATTATTGCGAAAAATCGAGAAGCATTTTGCGCAACTATTGTCGGTTCTATGTATGAGGACATCATGAGCGACACTGAGAAGAGCCGAGCCGAACTTCTTGACGCAATTCATTCGTCGCGCGGAATGCAGCACGCCAACCGGACGTACCAGCGCACCTTCTCTTCCAACATTTTTCGCATGAACGCACAGGAACTCATCGACATCACGCGCCGGGTAGGGGATCCTGATGAGGGCCTGCGCTTGATGTACGTGAGCAATCGGGAGGCCAGCGAACAAACCCACCGCGAAGTGGCGCGACTAATTCACAATTTCGTGGCTGCTGCGTTGACGCTGGTTGAGCATACGCGCAACTTCATGCGCGAACACTACGGCAGCACGGCTCTGTTCGAGGCGTACCAGGCTCGCATAACCGCCGAGTTCGCGCCGGATCCGCTGCACAAATTTGTGCAGGACCTTCGCAATTATATGCTGCACAAAGGGCTGCCGCCATCCGAGATGTTTCTGAATATCGAGTCAAACCCCGACATGCCGGGAAGTGGCGTGATGGAGACCGGCATCCGGATCAAAGCTGCTCCGCTGCTCGAATGGGATGGGTGGTCGGGTCCAGCCCAGCGCTTCATTGAAGAGTCGGGCGAGTACGTTGAAATTCGTGCTTTTGCGGAGAGCTACAGTAATAAGGTCGCAGCATTCCACGAATGGCTGCACGGCGAGCTCGACCGGTTTCATGCTGCGGATCTCGAGGAGCTGCGCTCGCTCCACCATGAGATGAACCGATTGGACGCGGCGCGAGCCGCCGCGCCGAAGCCCGCCGAACAGGATAGCGCGGTCGCACCCGAGCAGGATTTCGCGTTTTCAGCCGAGCAGGCCGAGGTACTCGAGACGGTGGCACTCGGTGTATTCGGCAAAATAAGGAAGATTGACTGGCCGGTCCGGCAGGACGATGACTTTGCCAGCCAGAGACCGGTCAGCGCAACGGTTACGGACGACGAAATGCTGGTGCCGCCGGTGGTATGGAGCAACGATGCTTCCAATCGCCTAGTGTTCGCTTTCGTTTACAAGGGAAAGGACGCTTTCGGTCTCGACGAAGAGGTATTCGGCGAAGTTAACACGATAATCGACAGCGTTCTGAAGATAGGCTGGGCCCGCCGTACTCTCAGCCGGTCGTTCATACAGAACAAGATCGTCGAATGGCTTCAGGCGCGCTTTAATTCGGGTGAGGCCGCCGGTGAGTTCTCAGGCGCGCTCTCCCGGGCGAGCAAGGACGCTTCGGGGCCGCTAACCCTTTGGGCTCCGATCGCTTGCCTGGAAGTTCAGTCATCATTCCCGTTCGGGCCGGTTGAGATCGCGCCTTTGACAAAAGCGATGATCGACGAGCGCGAGGCAATGGCATTGAAGATGTCGCGGGGGCAGCGCGACAGCGTCGAGAAGCTTTTTATCCGATTGCGCGGGCGCATGCAGGGGCTCGCTGCGGTGACAATGAAGGCGGATGCGGAGTCGACGAAGCTTAAGGAGGATGGAGAGGAGGTTGCGAGAATCGCGGTAGGGCTTTTGAAGTTCTTTTCTCCCGCCGCTGTTAATTTTCCTCTCATGTCAGCATGCGCGTTGCTGGGGGCGGAAGTCGTACCCCGCTCAAATCTCCTGGTTACCGGAGATCATATCTTCAGCTATTCGGAATCGATGCGGATTCCGAGTGATTCCGTGACGTGGCGCATTTCTGATGCGATGCTGGACAACATGCGGCCTAAACTCGATGTGGTTGGGCGGCTTGTCCGCCCGGAAGGGCTGAGCGGATTTGCGCTCGCGGTCCGGTCAAGCGTGCTTCTCTTCGGTGCGGGAGCTACATCTCCGAACCATACTGAACGGTTGACCTACACATTCCTGTCAATCGAAGCGCTGCTGCTGCGGCATTCTGCGGAGCTGGTTGAGTTTACTGTGGCTGACCGCATGGCCTTACTGCTCGGTCAGGGTGATCTTCAGCGCGAGGAGGTTAGGCGGAACGTGCGGGAGGCTTACCGGCTTCGGCGGCGGCAAGATGTCTCGCCCTTGGCACCCCGCGAAATGGGTTCGGTCGCGACTTTTGTCCGGCAAGTGCACCAGATCATCGATTTGGCGATTTCCAGTCTCGACCTGTTTGACGGTGTAGCGGAATTTGTAACTTCCCTTGAAAACATCACTCGGACTGGAGGCCCGCCTCCCTAGCCCGAACTTTCCGATTGCCGGTGCGCAGACGCGGAAACGGTGAGACGAGCGCAAGAGTTTCTGAGCTTACATGATAGCCCGCGGGGACGACGCTTGCCAATTTGATCAGATTGATCGGAAGTGTTCGAAGATGGTTTGCAATCAACTTTCATTCAGTATCGCATGCGTAAAATCACGGCCGTAGGCGCGCGATAATCGAATCTCTCTATCCGAAACGGGTCGAATTGGGATCACGCTCGCGCTATTAGGGTAACAGAAGCGGCGTGCGTGAACCGACATGTAGCGCGATGGACCAGGTACCGGAAGAACCAGCGAATGAGGAGGAAAGCGGCTCCAACCCGGTCGGGCGAGGGGGTGCCGGGACCTATATCGAGGGCGAGCTAGGCGCCTATTACCTCCTTGAGATGCTGGCCGGCAGCGAAGCGCGCGGACTGCCGGACGCCCGGATCGAACGGGTGCAGTTCCAGGGGGTAGATGAAGGCTACGCACTGGACGATTTGATCGTTCACGGGGCATCGGATAAAGGCAACTCGCTGCTTGAGATTCAGTCGAAGCGCACGATCACGTTTGCGCCCAAGGACAGCATTTTCCAGAGCGTCTGCGGCCAGATCGCGCGAAGCACCCCTCAAAGCCGGCCGGCCGACCGCCATCTGTTCGCTGTCGCGACCCAGCGCACCAGTTTCGCGATTTCCGGTCCCTATCAGGACGTGATCGAATGGGCCCGCAAGGCGAAGACGGGTGTTTTGTTCTTCGCGCGGTTGGCGCGCAAGGGCGTCGCCAGTGACGCGATGCGTAGCTTCACCCAAACTTTTCGTACCAATCTCACTGCACACGGGGTGGCGGACGACGACGAGGTCATCTGGAGCATCATCCGTCGTTTCCTGATCCTCGAGTTCGACTTCGAGTCTAGCGCTCCGCAGGCGCGCGCACATGCGCTCACGCTCGCGAGGCAAGCCCTTGCCGCTGAGGATGCGGGCCGCGCCGGGGCGTTGTGGGGCAACCTCATCGAACTCGTCATCGAGACGGGTAAGACCGGTGGTTCAATCGACCGCGATGATTTGGTCGCGAAGGTGACGGCGCGTGGCTTCCGCCTGGCCGGCGATCGTCACTATGCCTTGGCGCGCGCCAAACTGGCGGAAATGTCCCGTTTCGCCCTTATGGACATCGGAACCACGGTCGGTGGCGTAAACCTCCCACGACTTGTCGCCTTGAAGGCGGTGCAAGAAGCGCGCGACCAGCATCGTTTCATCGAGATTACCGGGAACTCCGGCGTCGGCAAATCGTATGTGCTGCGGTACCTTGCCGAGCGACAAGGGCGAGAGGCGCATGTCATCGTTCTCGATCCGATCGGGACGCCCGATGGTGGCTGGGCTGCCCTCGCACAGCGCCTCAGCATTCCGGGCACTGCCAAGGATTTCCTCGGCGACCTTGCCGCTAGCGGGGGCGGTATCCTGTTCATCGACGGGCTCGAAATGTTCGCCTCGGCGGAGCGCCGCCGCACAGTCAATGACGTCCTGCGTGAGAGTGCCTCGATAGAGGGCTTCTCGGTCGTCGTGTCGACCAGGCCCGATATCGGCGTCGAGGGGAGCAGTTGGCTCGCCGAAGATGCGCTCGCCGTACTCGGCATGCCGCATCGAGTGCTGGTGGGCGAGCTCGAGGATGAAGAGGTGAAGGTTCTGGGCGAAGCGGCGCCCGAACTGCGCCCCCTGCTTTCGCAGGGACATCCTGCCGCCAGCATTGCTCGCAATCTCTATCGGCTGACACGGTTGCTCAAGGTGCCAAGCACGGTCGAGATCCGCACCGAAGCAGCCCTAGCCGATTACTGGTGGCAAAGCGCCGACGGCGCGAAGGCTCAATATGTGCGAGCGGGCCAGCGCCTTCTCGCCGAGCTTGCCAAGGCGGTACTTGCCGGCGGCGATACGATCGAGGTAGCAACCGATTCGCCGGCCCGCGACCATCTGCTGCGCCGCCTGACCTTGAGCGAGCCAACGCGCGACCACCTCGGCTTCTATCATGACGTACTCCGCGACTGGGCGATCGGCGCGTGCCTGTACGAAGATATGGCGTTCCTCGACAAAGTGGACATGACGGTTCCGCCATCGCCGCGCCTAGCGCGCGGCATCGAGCTCGCAGGCCGATTTGCGCTCGAAAAAACAGAGGACGCTGCCGCCTGGCAGGCACTTCTGGCAGTATTATCGCGGGCCGGTGCGCATGCTGCATGGCGCCGCCAGGCGCTCATGGCGATCGTCAGGTCCGAGCTTTCGCCGGAGCTTCTGAATCGCTGCAGTGCGACGTTGCTCGCTCAGGGTGGCGCGCTGTTGATCGAGCTTTGCACTGCGATCACGTCGGTGGAGACGGTCTCGGGCGCCAAGTTTTTGGCGCAAGCCGCCGCAAGGGACGTCGAGTTGCCAAGTTCCTTGAGGGTGGCATCGACATTATCAGCACCCAATTTGCTGATGTGGTGCCTCACCCATGCCGCCGAGATATCGATCCAGGCGATCGAGGCCGTCGTCAAACTGGTCGGTATTGAGTACTTCCGCGTGATGAGCATCCCCGACTATGGCCGGGCAACGGCCAAGATGCTGTTCAAATGGCTGATGCAGCTCGATCTTCGGGTGGCCGAGCCCAGTATCCCATCCGCGCCCGATGCCCAGAGGCTTGAGGGGCCCGCGCGCCAGCGGATGATCGATGATCTTCGCGTAATGACGCTCTTGCTAGCGCCGAACGCGCCGGATGAGGCAAAAACCTATCTGAAAGCGGTGGCCGCCGAGAACGACCGACGCAAGATCAAGGAGATCCGGCTATTCAGCCGGCCGCTGGCGAGCGTCGCACCCGTCGAGCTTGCCGCTCTGGTCGAGCAGAGCTTGATCGAACTGCCGCCCCAGGGCACATGGCAACCCGATTCTAGGGTTCGCGCGCTGAGTTTCACCGATAACGACTATATGCCGCCCTCGCCGGCACAGCCGCCCTTCCTCGATCTGCTCGAGGCGGCGCCGGACGTCGGGCTCGCGCTCATTCGAACCCTCGTCGAGGTGGCCGTGGCCTCCCACGCCGACGAACCTAACCGCTACACGATCGTACTCGATGGCAAACCGCGCGTCTTTCCTTGCGTTCAGACCTATTTCTGGGCTCGCAACCAGGCACGAGAATTTTCCGTGGCCTCAGGGCTCATGGCGCTGGAAGCATGGTCACAGGAGCGGCTCGACAAGGGTGAGGACGTCCAGACGGTTCTCAGCGATATCCTCGGACCGGAGGGCAGCTGTGCGGCTTACCTCTTGATCGCGATCAATGTGCTCGTGTCCCATTGGCCCAGCACGAGGGACGCACTCGTTCCGTTCATAGCTAGCCCAGACCTTCTCGCCAACGATCGCACGCGCTCCTTGCATGAAGCGCTTAGGCACACGATCTTCGGGCAGAAGGAACCAGACGGTCGGGTGAAACTGGTTGATCTCGCGAAGCGTCCATCGCGCCGGCTGACACTCGAGCAGCTCGTTCTTTATTATCTTGCTGACGACGAGGCCGGACGCGGCCTTCGCGGGTTGCTTGGCAAGGCTATCGAGGACATTGGACCCTATGCCGATCATGCCAGCTTCGGCGACGCCGCGCTTATGGGGGCTTACGCGCTCAACCTGCTCGACCGGGCCAATTGGGTCGAGGTTGACGGCGGACTCAGGTACCAATCGCCACCGGCCGAAGCCGACCATCTGGCGAAGCTCGAAGAGAGCCGGCTGAAGAGCGTCCGCTCCAGCACGATAGAAGTGAAAATACACCTGGCGGCGAAGGATCCGGCCGAAGGTTCGCCAGAGGTCGCCCGCGAGGCGGTGGCTTATGCGGCTAGCGATTTGCCGGACGACAGCGACACCGACTATCTAAAACCCCGATCGACACGCCTGATCGCAACGGCCATGCTGGTCGCGCGCGATGGTGATGAGGGTATTCTGGACGAGCATGAAGGCTGGGTCCGAGCCGTCATCACCAAGGCGTTGGAAGAAGAGACTGATCCGTATGGCTCCAACGAAATGTTGGGGGTCAACCGGCCAGGGATGGGAATTTGCGCGCTGATCCACCTTTGGCATCGGCGCAGGCTGCCCGAGGATCGCAATCTCCTCCTGGCCGCTGCGCGCGTGGATCGCGCCGCTGTCCCGGCCTTCGCTGCGGCGCTCAAGCACATCGAAGAGACCGATCCGCGCCTTCTCAAATCGGCCATCAGGATCGCGTTCTCGCGGCTACGCTGGCGATCGCTCTTTGACGCCGAGAGGGCGCGCCTCGAGGGAGACGCAGTTGCGGCGGAGGTCGCCTGGCTCGACGGCGGACCGGAACCGGTATGGCCTGTTCTCCCGGAACAGAAGCCGTCCTTGCGAAACAGGCGCATCGAGTTTGACTACGACGAGGATGGGTTCGAGTCACGCTCGGAGATGGTGTCGATACCTATCGACACGCAGAGCATCGCGAAATGGCTCGGTCTCCTGCACGCGGAGACGAGCGGGATGCCGGATTGGTATGAGGAACTGATCGACACTTACGCGCCATGGTCCGCACGGTTGAATGCCCATGGCTATTCCGCCGACGCGGAGCTGGACCAGACGCAGGGCGACTGGAATCATCATTTCTATATCCTGTTTGCAGCGACGCTGATGGACGCGGACCAGGATCGTTTCGAGCGGCATCTGCAGCTCATCCTCGAACTTCCCGATCGCTCGTTCTGCGCCGTTGCGGATATCCTCATCCACGCCGCCGACGTCCGCTATTTCAACGACGGGAGCCGCCGTGCCGATCGTGCACGCGACCTGCGTGAGCGCTTGGTCACACGTACAATGATGCTAGGGGGTTGGGGCAATCGGCGCGGAGATTTGCGGATCGACCGTGTCACCGGCCCACTGATCGCGACGCTGCTGATGAACCTCTACAACGGTTTCGGCAGTACCGAGAGTTATCTGGTCCCGGCAGTCTTCGACAGGGTAGATCCGCTTCTCGACACGCTGCGACCGCTGCTACCTGGCGGACCGACCACGTTCGTCGCACTGTGCACGATGAACAGTCTATCGGTCGCACCCACGGTCCGGCACCTGGATTTCCTGCTGTTCGCAGTCGAGACCTGGCTCGACGCAACCCAAAACGACCCATCGATGTGGTACTCGCTCGGCATCGGGCGAAAGGTCGCGCAATGGTTTGAGAAGGCGGCGGTGGAAGATCCGTCCCTGCTCCGCCGCGGTCATCCAGACCGGGTGCGGATCGACGTCATGCTCGGCCGGCTAGTCAGCTTGGGCGTGCCGGAGGCGCATGAAATCGAAACGCAGATCGAAGCTGAACAGCGGAGCTCTTGATAGACGTTCTCGGAAAGGCGAAAACGATAGCATGTCGATGGAACTCACTGCATCATGCCTTTGCCGGTCTGTCAGGATCTCATGTGGCAAGCCCGCCGGTCCGGCCGGCTATTGTCATTGTGAGGATTGTCGAAGATGCACGGGGAGCGCCCTCAACGTCAGCGTGCCGTTCGAGACGGTCAACTTTTGTCCCAACGTACATGGACATCGAAGGCCGTGCATTGCTTTCGCGCGTTGATCACGACATTCCAGAAGTCGACGAAGACTTTTACGCGTCTCCGGCCGGACTGGACGAATTCAATATCCTTCAATGGCACCGATTAATTCCCCCATTGCGACTCGTCAGCTCCACAGACAAAATATAGTCCGTTATCGGCATATTGCATCGGTGGCGGCGGAGCTGGACCTAGAGGATGCTCCAGGCGCGGTAGCGTCGCCGTCCGGTCATTTCGTGCAGGCCCAACGTCCTGATGAGGTCGCGCGCGGCGGCGCCGCTGATGCCGAGTTGGTGCGCGATCATATCCGCCGAGACCAGCGGTCGGGCGATCACGTAGTCGAGCAGCTCGGGCAAGTGGGAGGTGGCGCGGCGGCCATCGAGCTTGCACCGCAGCAGGGTGTGGGCGTTGGCGAGCCGGTCGTGGTCTTTCAGTCCGGTCGCGGCGGCGGCCGCGATGGACTCGAGCTGGAAGACGAGCGCTCCCGCTGCGCGGCACTCGAGGCGGCGTTGCCGGGGAATGGCCTTGAGGCCTTCGTGCAGGCAGGGCAGATGGTGGCGGGCCTTGCCGCGGTCGCGCAACAGTGCCGCGGCGAGCAGCGGCCCCAGCCAGCTTGCGTGCTGCAGCGGTGCGATCGCGCGCCAGGCGTCGAGCGCGATCGCGCCGGCCAGCGTCGCCGGCAAGCTGCGGGTCTGTTCGACGATGTCCCGCCATTGCTTGAGCTGTTCGGTCTCGTCGCAGTCGGGATCGTAGACGAGCGGGTTCACTGCGCGAGGGGATGACCGCGCTCTGTCGGCGAGCGCTGCGGTGACCCTCGCATTGGCGGCGTCGACCGAGGCGAGCAATTGGTTGAACGCGTTGTCGTCGGCGTCCTGGCCCTGCGGCACTTCGGTGCGCGCGGCTGCGACGGGGTCCCTGCCCTGCAGGGTGGCAAGGGCTGCGGATGAGCGCGTCCATTCGGGAGGCGCGGCGGCGATGCGCCGGCGGGCGCGGAGCACGGCGTGGGCGCGCGTGAGCTCGTGGGTCGGCACGCGGGCGTCCATGCCGGCATCGTGCAGCACGAGTTCGTCGAGGTGGACGAGCTCGCCCTCGCCCCACAGTGCGGCCCGCGCTTCGAGGAAATGCGTGCGACTGATAATTACGAGCTGGCGTTCGCCCCCGAGCGGACGCAGGGACTCCACCAGGCGGATGGGCTGATCTCGATTGCGGTGGGCTTGCAGCAGTTTTACCCGTTGGGTGCCAGCATCGGGGTCCTCAAATGCAAAGTCCTCGAAACGACAGGTTTCCGTACGTAATTCCTCAGCAATCAAGCCTAGGTCCTGAAGGGCGCCCAAATCAATCTGCTGTGGCTCTGGTTCGCCGGCGGGCAAATGAGGGACAAATCCCAGCCGGGCCACCACCGCGACAAACTTCCTGAAGCCTTCCGCAATACTTTTATCAAATAAGCCAAGTGTTTGTAGCGCCGAGGCGGACAGCTTAGGCATCCCCTGCATAGCCGCCGAAGAAAGCGCGCGCCCCCAAAGGGACTGTACATCCTTTTCGGAAACCTTCTGCGCATACTCGGCGAATTTAAAGATCCAATCCTCATCGATCTCCCGCGGTTTATCTTTCTCGGCTTCTTGCTCTGTAAACTCTAGCCTGACTTCCGCAGTTTCGCATGCGCTAAATTTTTTTGGAGGCGATTTACGACAGCAGCCGACGGGCTGAGGCCGGTATGTCGGGTGTTTGCCAGCATTTTCGATGTCTGTGCGCTCGGAAGGCGATTGTAGTGCCAACTTTGTGGGGTTGTTGAGACGCGAAGGTCGGTGCGATTCTCGAGCTGAGATTCGCCCCGATGTATTTGCGACACACGACGGTCCGCAAGAACGGCAAGACGCACAGCTACTGGCGTCTGGTGCGCTCGGTGCGGCGCGGCCGCAAGGTGGTGCAGGAGACGGTGGCGCAGCTCGGCGAGCTCGATGCCCAGGGGCGGGCTCAGGCTTGCAGCTTGGCGCTGCGGATCACCGGACGAGGCGAGCAATATCAGCTGTTCGAGGAGCCTGCCGGGCCAGGCGAGCCGGTCGCAGTGCGGCTGGAGCGGGTTCGTCTGGAACGCGCGCCGTTTT
>Ga0123356_10008531_pt1 | contig 10179 bp, 6 predicted proteins | sample TergutEmb28metaG_2_FD_92546 | JGI IMG/M metagenome (GOLD analysis project Ga0123356, IMG submission 92546) | Embiratermes neotenicus P3 segment gut microbial communities from Petit-Saut dam, French Guiana - Emb289 P3 | ecosystem: Host-associated > Arthropoda: Insects > Digestive system > Gut ... | reverse complement strand
CGTTTCCGCGACGCCCGCGCCGTACGAGCTTAATCTTGCCGGGGGGATGCAAGCCGAGCAAGTCATCCGCCCGACCGGCCTTATCGACCCGCCCGTCGAAATCAGGCCTACGGAAGGGCAAATTGACGACCTTATGTACGAGATAAAGCAGGCGGCGGATAAAGACGGGCGTACGCTGGTTACCACGCTCACCAAAAAAATGTCCGAATCGCTGACCACGTTTTTTTCCGAAAACGGCATCCGCGTCCGCTACCTGCATTCCGAAATCGATACGATGGAGCGCATTGAAATCATTAACGGCTTGCGAAAAAGGGACTTTGACGTGGTAGTCGGCATCAACCTCTTGCGCGAGGGCTTGGATATTCCCGAGGTAAAACTCGTTGCGATTTTGGACGCGGATAAGGAGGGCTTTTTACGCAGCGAGACCTCATTGATTCAAACCATCGGCCGCGCCGCCCGAAACAGTGAGAGCAAGGTGATTTTGTACGCCGACAACGTGACGGGCTCGATGAGCCGCGCCCTAAACGAGACCGACCGGCGCCGTAAAAAGCAATCCGACTTTAACGCCGCGCACGGCATCGTCCCCAAAACCATCCTAAAAGACATCAAAAACACGATTACCATTTCCTCTAAGGCGACGGGCGAAAAACTCGACGAGTCCGACATCCCCCGCATGATAGAATCGCTAAAAGGCCTTATGAGCGTAGCGTCGGCCTCACTTGACTTTGAAACCGCGATTAAGCTGCGCGACCGCATTGCGGAATTAAAGGCGATGCAGGCCAAGATGAAAAAGATATAATCGCTTGCGTATTTTTTTCAGATATGGTATGCTTGCAGGTATAAGGCGGGAGATAAACGGAGTATTATGAAAGCAATCGTAACGGTTATCGGCAAGGACAAGACGGGCATCATCGCGGCGGTGTCGGGCTGCTTGGCCGAGCTAAAAGTAAACATCGAAGACATCTCGCAGACCATTATGCAGGATTATTTTATGATGCTGATGATGGTGGAAAGTAAAGCCGCCGGCGTCGTTGAAATCGGCGAAAAAATGGCGGCGCTGGGGGCAAAAATCGGCGTCGATATCCGCGTGCAGCACGAGGGCATATTTAATGCCATGCACAGAATTTAGGGTAACGAAAAACGAAAAATGAAAAACGAAAAACGAAAAACGAAAAATGAAAAACGAAAAACGATGGATAAGAGTTTGAGTGTTTCAAAAAGCAGTTTTTTTCAAACGCTTTGTTTGTATTCTAATAAAAAATCCATCCGACGTTTTTCGTTTTCATTTTTCATTTTTCGTTCCGAAGGACAATATGTTATCAAAAAACGAAATTACCGAAACCATAAATATGATCAAAGATCAAAACCTGGACGTGCGCACGATTACGCTGTCGCTCTCCCTTTTTGATTGCATCACGGACGACCCGACAAAGACCTCTCGGAAGGTATACGAAAAAATCGTCCGAAAAGCCGGAAAGCTGGTCGAAACCGGCGCGGCTCTTACGGCGGAATACGGCATCCCGATTGTCAATAAAAGGGTCGCCGTCACGCCTGTTTCGCTGGTCGGCACGGCCTCCCGCGGATTTTTCGAGATTGCCCAAAGCATGGATCGCGCCGCCAAAACGATCGGCATCGATTTTATCGGCGGATATTCGGCTCTCGTCGAAAAAGGCGCGACGCCGCAGGAACTTGAATTTTTGGATACGATCCCAAACGCCCTTTCCGCGACGGAAAAGGTATGCGGGTCGGTGAACGTCGCCTCGAGCCACGCCGGCATCAATATGGACGCGGTTGCGAGGATGGGCGGAATCATTAAGGAGTCGGCAAGGCGCACGAAAGATAAGGACGGCATCGCTTGCGCCAAATTGGTCGTGTTTTGCAACGCCGTCGGGGACAACCCGTTTATGGCAGGCGCTTTTTGCGGCGTCGGGGAGCCGGACGCGGCATTAAACGTCGGCGTTTCGGGGCCCGGGGTCGTCGAAACGGCGGTACGCAAATATCCGAACGCCCCTTTTTCGGAGCTGGCGGAAATCATCAAAAAAACCGCGTTCAAAATCACGCGAGCGGGTCAATTAATCGGCACGGAGGCGGCAAAGCGCTTGGGCGTTCGGTTCGGGATTGTAGATTTATCGCTCGCGCCCACCCCGAAATTAGGGGATTCGGTCGCGCATATTTTAGAGGCGATGGGGCTTTCCCGCGTCGGGACGCACGGCACGACCGCCGCGCTCGCGCTTTTAAACGACGCTGTCAAAAAAGGCGGCATCATGGCGTCCTCATCGGTGGGCGGGCTGAGCGGCGCCTTTATTCCCGTATCGGAGGACGCCGGCATGATTGACGCGGCCCGGCTTGGCTGTCTTACGATCGACAAATTAGAGGCGATGACTTGCGTGTGCTCGGTGGGGCTCGATATGGTAGCGGTGCCGGGCGACACGCCCGCCCCCACCATTTCCGCCATAATTGCGGACGAATGCGCCGTCGGCATGGTAAACCATAAAACCACCGCCGTGCGCATCATTCCCGTGCCGGGCAAAACCGTGGGCGATACGGCTCAGTTCGGCGGCCTCCTTGGCACCGCGCCCGTAATGGCGTTGCACCCCGAGAGCGCGGAAGAGTTCATAAAGCGCGGCGGACGTATCCCCGCGCCGCTGCACAGCTACAGGAACTAGCGCCCTTTTTCTATTAACAGCCCTCGCACATGCCGATAATAACCACGATAAAAATGACGATACCGACGATGCCGCCGCCGATGGTGTTGAATATTTTTTTTCTTGACAGCGCGTCGGTCGCGGCGTAAAAATAGATGACGCCGCCGACGACGGGGATGAAGATAAAAAGCAGGATAAATTTTACCCAGCTGAAACCCGACACATGCGTGGTTTTCGTTTCCACCGTATAAGAGGTGCCCGGTAGCGGCGTACTGCTTGAGACAGATGTGCTGTAGCCCGAGGGGCGCGCCGGATCGGTAAGCCCCCCCGTTTTGCCCTCGGCGAATTGTTGTTCAAGCAGCCCCAACAGGACCGCCTCGCCGCTTTTTTGATTAATGCCGCCCTTTTGGTTAAAGTCGATAATTTGGTAGCTGCTCAGCTCCTCCGGCAGGTTGCGCTCATTGAGCTCGTCCGAGACGCACACAAACAGCCTCAAATTCCGGTGCTCGAAATTCCGCTTGCTTTGGGCGTCGATTTCCGCATAGCGTTTCCACTCGTTCGCCACCCAGGGGCTGTTGATGTATTCTTGTTTGGACGCGATTAAAACCATCGCCCTGGCGGAATTCAACGCGGCGTAAATAATCGGCTCGTAGGCGAGCCCCGCTTTATTTTTCAGCGTCACGGGCGAGAAAAAGACGTTGTACCCTTTTTTTATCAGCTTGTGGTATAGTTTTTCCGCCGTCGCCCTGTCCTTGGTCAACGTACGGTTCGGGTCGTCCGGGATTTCGTTTTTAAACGATAAAAAGATGTCGTATTTGGGCTCGGTCCGCACTTTTTCCAGCGCGTCGCAGCGCACGTTCTCGATTAATTTTGCGATTCTCGCGTATTCTACGGACGCCACGCCGTCAAGCCGGGGGCTGGTGATAAATTGTTTATACAGCGGCTCGTCCGTAAATCGGGTTTTGGCAATTTTATGTAAGGACGGCCTATGCTTGGTACGGTCGCTGATTTCCACGCCGTATTTGGATAAAAGCGCGCCCCACATCGCGTCGATGCAATCGGGCGTCCGCTCTAAAATACGCAAATAGGTATCGTGGGCCAGGTCATAATTGTGCGTAAGCCGCAACTGCAACGCCTTGTCCAGCATCGCGTCGGCCTCGTTGCCCCAGTCCTGCGGCAACTTTTCGCCGCCGCAAAACGCACATTTGTACAAAAGCGAGGCCTTGCCCGGGTCTCGTTCCATCCTGGCGCCGCAGGAATCGCATGTTGTGGCCACAAAAAAGTCCCTCCAAAAACAAATATATCAGTATTGAGCCGTTTTGTCAACAATGTTTATGGCGCAAAAGCAAAAAACTTCTTGACAGACATAAAGAAGGGGGGTGTCGAATAGAACGACAGCGCATCTATTCTTTAGCTATGAGTAAAAAATTTACAAGAGCCGCTTCTCCGGGGCGGTTTTTTTAATGCAATTTTAATCTAATTTTAATGAAAAACAGGGAAAAAACGCTTGACAAGCGAATACTATGTAATGTATAGTATGTTGTATAAGGCAGTATTTGGTGTCGCATAGCTTTGTGACCGGGTTTCTTAAGAGGAGCCGTAGCTAGGAGAATTAGGAATTAGGAATTGTGGATAATGGGAAGAAATCATCCGACATCCCGCACTCCTCGGGGAATCGGTTCCGGCGGGTCGCCGGGGACGGCGACCCCTACGGGAAACGACATACCCAATTCCTTCGCCATTCCTAATTCCTACTTCCTATAAGGCGTCCGCAATCCTAAGAAGATCCATCATTTTTCAATTTTCACTTTTAAGTTTTCACTGAAACCGGAGGTTCCCACATGGACGTACAATTAAAAAAAGGATTATTAGAAGGCTGCGTGCTGCGCGCCATCCGCTACGACGAATCGTACGGCTATAAAATCATTCAGGACATTTCGCCGTTTGTAGAAATCTCCGAGTCCACACTGTACCCCGTGTTAAAGCGGCTGGAGGCGATGGGCATGGTTACCACGCGCACCGCCGAGCACAACGGCCGGCTTCGGCGCTACTATTTGATTACATGGCCGGGGATTCAAAAAATAGAGGAATTCAAAGAGGACCTAAAAGAAATCACGCGCATCAACGACTATATTTGTTTTGAGGGGAGGCTACAGTAAACAAAAAATGAAAAACGAAAAACGAAAAACGGAAGCGGATGGGAAAGAAAGAGACTTTGAGCAAGAAATCAGAGAATATGAACTATCGATTCATGAAAGAAAGTATGAAAACCGGCCACTAAGAAAAAATATTTACTTGCGCCGCGCAAGCGGAAGGGAGGAGCAAGCATTATGACCAAATACGAATGGGAACGGGAACTCAAAAACAACCTAAAGCGCGTGCCCGAGGCGGAGGTCGGGCGGATACTCGACTACTACAACGAGCTATTCGCCGACAAGGCGGAGGAGGGGCTCAGTGAGAAGGAAATCATCCGCAAATTCGGCAACCCCTTCGACGTCGCCTACAAAATTCTGTACGATTACCGCGGCGGCACGGGAAGCAACGAGGAGGCTTCGCAGCCGCCCTACGGCGCATCGGCGCCGTTCTTAGAGGACGCCGCGCCACTTGAATCGCCGTACGCGAATCCCGCCGCGCCCCCCGCCTATGCGCCGTCGCCGAGCGTCTCCGCCGCGTACCCGCCGCCCGCGCCGCGCACGGCCGCCGCATATGCGCCTCCGACGCCTGTCGTCCCGGATTCCGCTCCCGCCAAAACCCGTAAGGGGCGCGGCGGCGTCATCGCGGCAAAGATTATTTTCTTTTTGCCGTACGCGATTATCATGATTGTCATGTGGTCGCTGGTCGTCAGCTTTTTTGCGGCGGGCTTCGGCTCGGTGGTCGGCGGCGTGTTTTACGCGTTCTTCTCATTGTCGCTGCTGGACTATTCCATAGGAGCTTCCGCCGCGACCTGCGGAGCCGGGATAGCTGCGTTCGGGGTAGGATGCCTAATGAGCGTCGGCGCGTACCTTTTCTTTAAAACCGCCAAAAAACTCACGCAAAAATATTTTTACATGGGAAAACACAGGAGGTAAATCATGAAAAAGAAATTCTTAATATTCGCATCTATCCTCGGCATTCTCGCCATCCTCGCCGGCGGCGTTGTTTTTACCATCGGCATGACGGGGCTCGGCTGGGACTTTAAAAAGATTGACCGCGAAGAGATTTCGGAGGCCAAGTCGTTTGAATCCGATCAAGCCGTCAATTCGGTCACTCTAAAGGGCGATTGGAATTATACGATTTTGCGCGGCGAGGAATTTAAGGTCGAGTACTACGAGTCCGATCAATGTAATTACGACATCGGCGTATCCGGCGGGGCATTCCGGCTGATCGAGTCGCGCAAAAGCTGGATATCCTATATCGGCATCGCGAACGGCTTTAAGCGGTCGGGCTACACCGTCACCGTGACGCTCACCGAGGACAGCGCCGTAACCATCCGCGGATCGTCCGCTACAATCATCATGAAGGAGCAAAATTTTAAGAGCGTTTCCGTGCGCGGCTCGTCCGCTAAGCTTACGATGGAAAACGCCGAAGTTGCGGGAGATATTACGTTCGACGGTTCGGATGCCTGGACCGAATTTGAAAACGTCAAAGCGGCGGGCAATATTACATTCGGCGGATCAAGCCTTAGGGCAAGTCTAAAAGGGGTTACGGCGCGGGATGTCAAGATGACGGGCTCCGACGCGCGCTTGACGATGACGGGTACGGCGGAAAATGTCATTACGGCAAACGACATTACGTTAAAAGGATCCTCCATCGGCGCAACGCTTACCTATGTAACTGCGCGGGACTTTAAAATATCGGGCTCCGACACGCGGCTGACGTTGGCCCATGTGACTGCGCGCAACGTTACGGCCGGCTCCTCTTCGTGCAAAGCAACGCTGCAGGACAGCTCGGTGAGCGAGCGGATTCACGTCGGCGGTTCCGACGCGCGCCTTACCATGAACGGTTCCTCGGCAAAGGAGGTTTCCGTAAAAGGCTCGTCCTTGCGTGTGGAAACCGACAGCGCGGATATTCGCGCTTTTAGCGGCACCGGCTCGGATTTACGCGTAACCTTAAATTTAATCGGCGCCGTAACCGATATTAAGTCTGCAACCGTTTCGGGCTCGTCCGCCACTCTTCGCATCGACGAGGCAAAAATGTCGGGCGGCTACCACAACGCAGGGTACAAAACCTTTTCCGCCACGGGCTCTTCCGTCAGCCTCAGGATTAATATGAAAGGCGGGGAAAGCATTTTTTCAGAATGAGGAATTAGGAGTGGGAGTGAGGAATTGCGAATAAAGAAAGGAAGAGAGGGAATCAAAAGCGGCGGTGCGAGGGTAAACTCGCTCCGCCGCTTTGTATAAATTTTTGTATTTTTGCCCACAATAACGATAACCCGTCTTCTATCCTCTATCCTCTATCCTCTATGCTCTAACCCCTAATCCCTATCCCCTATGAATGACAACCGCTTTAAAATTTTATCGCTCGCACTGCTTTTATTGCTGGTGTTCGGACTCTTTCTTTCCGGGCTCGTAAGGCCGCCCGCCGAGCTTTCGATTGTCCCGGCCGTTAAAAGGCAACGGAATCAAATTACAAATTACAGTGTACAAATTACAAATAGGGATATAGGGGTATCCTATTGACTCCACCATAGCTTGAAATAAAGTTTTTATCGTAGGGGCGGATGGTAATCCGCCCGAATGCCGAGGATAAGAACGCCTTAAGATGTACGAGACAAAGCGCTTTTCCCATAATTTCGGGCGGATTACCATCCGCCCCTACGAACTATTACGTGGGTAACCCCGGGTGAGCGAAGCGAAAAGGTGGGGAAATCGGATGCGCTACACCTGCTAAAAATTGCCAACCGGCAACTAAAAATGTTCTCCCTCGCACGCGCTCTTTACGCGGGGGAGGGCATTTTTTAATGCCTGTCCGAATAAAATAGAGGGTGGAAAAGGCGGCACAAGGAAAAACCGGTGATGCGGCGCGGGCGGGCGCAGCCGAACCGGAAGTATATCAAATGTCGGATTATGAGGCGGCAAAAAAGCTCGGCGTGTCGGCAGCCGAACCGGAAGTATATCAAATGTCGGGTTATGAGGCGGCAAAAAAGCTCGGCGTGTCGATAGAAGCGGGCTTAGACGAGGCGGCAGTCCGGCTTTCAAAGTCGGCGCACGGCAAAAATGCGCTCTCCCGTCAAAAAAAGGCCGGATTATTCAAAAGGATTGTCGACGCCGTGACCGAGCCGATGATGCTCATCCTATTGTTTGCGTTCGCCGTCACCTTTTCGGTCAACTGCGTTAAGGCATACCACAACGAGGGATTCGATTACCCCGAGTGCGTCGGGATTTTTGCCGCCATCGTCATTTCCGTTTGTATTACGTTGTTTATGGAAGGGCGCAGCGCGAAAGCCTTCGAGGCCTTACGAAGTTTTTCCGCCAATATTTTGGTCAAGGTTTTGCGCGGCGGCGCGTGGCTTCCGCTCCCGGCCGCCGACTTGGCGGTAGGCGATGTAGTAGAGTTTGCGGTCGGCGACAAAATTCCGGCCGATTGCCGGGTGCTTAAAACGGACGAGTTTGAGGTGGACGAATCCCCGCTTACGGGGGAAAGTTATCCGGTGCAAAAAGACGCGGCGCGTGTTTTTAGCCGCGGCGCCTTTCCGCCGCTCGCCGAGCGCGTCAACATGGCGTACGCCGGCTGTTTTGTGACGGCCGGGTCGGCGCTCGCGCTCGTTACGGCGGTCGGCGACAAAACCGAAATCGGCGGCATCGCGCAGAGCTTAAAAGACGCGGGCGACGCGCTAACGCCGCTCCAGCAAAAGCTGAGCCGATTGGGCAAAACGATAGCGATCATCGGCGCCGCGGCCGCCGCGCTGGTGTTTACCCTGCAGCTCGTGCAGTTAATCGTAACAAAGTCGGTAACGTTTGATTCGGTTCAAAATATTTTTATCACCGCCATCGTGTTGATTGTGGCGGCGGTTCCCGAAGGCTTGCCGACCATCGTTGCAATCTCGTTTGCGCTGAATGTGATTAAGATGGCAAGGGAGCACGCGCTGGTTAAAAAGATGGCGGCGTGCGAGACGGTGGGCGGCGTGAGCGTGATTTGCTCGGACAAGACGGGTACGCTGACGGAAAATAAGATGACGGTGGAGGTTATTAGGGGTCAGGGGTCAGGGGTCAGGGGTCAGGGGCCGATGGACAGTGTCGGGGCGGTTGATATTCCGCCTGAGAGTGAGGAATTAGGAATTAGGAGTGATCAGCGATGGATAGGCTTGCAACGAAGCAATCCATCCGTCATTCCTCACTCCTCACTCCTCACTCCTAATTTAACTAGAAACATTTGTATAAATTCGACGGCGGACGTTTCTCCGGATTTCAAAACCGGGGAGTACGCCTTTATCGGCAGCCCGACCGAATGCGCCCTTTTGGTGGCGTATGAGAAATCCGGGCCGAAAAAAAGTTACGCGCAGGTGCGCAAAGAGGCGCGGATTGTGCGCGTTTTTCCGTTTTCGGGAGAACTGAAGCGTATGACGACCGTGGTGGATAGTGGACAGCGGGCAGCGGACGGTGGACAGTTTGCCGTACTGTGCAAGGGTGCGCCGGAAACCGTTTTGGAGCTATGTGAAATTTCCGCCCATGAGAAGGGGAGAATTTTAAATGAAATCTCGGCGTATCAACGGCAAGCGAAGCGCGTGATAGCTTTTGCCCACTCTGCCATCGTAGGGGCCGATGCCCTCGCAGGCCCGCCCCGCATGCACAGTGTTCGTCCCATCGAACCGGCGAAGGCATCGTCCCCTACGGGGGAATCGGTTTATTCGGGCAAATTCCGTGGGGTTGCGGCTCTGCCCGGGGACGGGTGCGGTGACACGAAGCGCGAGGCGCGGAGTGCCCGACAGGGTTTCGAAAGCTTGCCTTTCGAAACCTCCGTCCCTGTCCCCCCGACATTTCCCCCCGGTAAGGTTAGTCTGCAACAATATTTTCCTCCCCGCGAAGTGCCTAATCCCGAAATAAGTGGTCAGTGGTCAGTGGCCAGTGGCCGGTTAAAAGAGGATAAAAGTCACTTTCGAATCCCGAATCCCGAATCCCGAATCCCGAATCCCGAATCCCGAATCCCGAATCCCGCTTCCTTTCGGCGCGAGGATGTTGAGCATAACCTGATTTTTGACGGGTACGCCGTAATTTCCGACCCGATTCGAAAAGATGTGTACGCGGCGGTGGCCGCTTGCAAAGGCGCGGGCATCGAGGTCAAGATGCTGACCGGCGACAATGCCGCCACGGCCGCAGCCGTGGCAAGGGAATTGGGCATCTTGCCTGGTGCACTGTCCACTGTCCACTGTGTAGACGCTCGCGACATCGATCAAATGTCCGATGCCGAGCTCGCCGAGCGTCTGTCCTCCATAAAGGTGGTCGCCCGCAACACGCCCGCCACAAAATTGCGCATCGTAAACGCTTTAAAATCGCGGGGCGAGGTGGTGGCGGTGACGGGCGACGGGGTAAACGACGCACCCGCCGTCAAAGCGGCG
>Ga0123356_10008530_pt1 | contig 10180 bp, 6 predicted proteins | sample TergutEmb28metaG_2_FD_92546 | JGI IMG/M metagenome (GOLD analysis project Ga0123356, IMG submission 92546) | Embiratermes neotenicus P3 segment gut microbial communities from Petit-Saut dam, French Guiana - Emb289 P3 | ecosystem: Host-associated > Arthropoda: Insects > Digestive system > Gut ... | reverse complement strand
TCACAGACAACTGCCCCATTTTTGCAGACAGTCACACCAGCCTTGCATGGGGGTTTGTTGTTGGGCGGCTCTGGTTCTCCGCACGGGACACCCACCCTTGGGTCGTTCAAGCTCACATCTGGCTCTTCATCCACCATCCCGTTGCAGTTGTCATCCAAGCCGTTGCATATCTCGAGTGAGGTCACAGCCGACGGCACACACGCGAGATTGCCCGTGTTGAAGTCGCACGCTAGCACGCCCACACACTGGCCCAACTTGCATGGAGTTCCGATCCCAGGCACATCGTCGACTTCCCCGTTGCAGTCATTGTCCAGCCCATCGCAGATTTCGATAGTAGGACCAATGCCGCCGTTGCACACTACATTGGATCCAGCACAAACATACATGCCTTCCGTGCAGATCCCGGTTCCACACTTGGTTCCGTAGGCGCAGCAAGGATCCCCTGTGAAGTGACCGAATCCGTCGGGAATCTTGTCGTCAATCACACCGTTGCAATCGTTGTCAAGACCATCGCAAACCTCCGTGCTCGGGCCAATCTGCCCAGCACATGCGGCCCAATCCTCAACACCACTGCCTGGCACCGCAATGCAGACTTCTGAACCGGCGCGGCAAACACCAATTCCTTCCGTCCCCTCCGGTCCCGCATAACAAGGACGCGTCATCCCATCCACCACACCATCACAATCATTGTCCAAACCATCACACACTTCCGGAACGGGCATCACGCCACCATCACAAATCAACACGCCGTCAAGACAGCTCGTGCTGCCTGGTACACACTCTCCAAGAGACATTCCACACGTCAATCCCACATCAATGGGGTCATCATCGATGAGACCATTGCAGTTATCGTCCAATCCGTTGCACACCTCAGCCGTGGGCACACACACAAGGCAAACCCCTCCCTCGTCAATGAGGCCGTTGCAGTTGTCATCCAGTCCGTTGCACACTTCGGCGGAAGGCAACTGGCCAGGGTTGGTAATCAGACATGTGGTCCCATCTTGGGTGGCGTTGCACACCCGAATGCCCGTCCCACGACAAACCCCAAGCTCACTATCATGGCAAGGCATCCTTTTGTCTGGAAAGTCTTCGTCAATCAGCCCATTGCAGTTGTCGTCCTCATCGTTGCATCGCTCGAACACAAACGACGATGCCACAATGGAAGCGATGGCGTCAGCAAGCTCACTCTCGCTGCCAACAATGAATGCCTTTCCCGTGCCACCAGCCGCCGCAATGCTGTCCAGCTGAGCCTGTTCCCCAGGCAAGACGCTGAACCCAATCACGAAGGTCTCAACGAGCGCACCAGGCACAAGATGCAACAGCTCAGCCGTTGCAGCAGCTGGGTTGCCATCACAACTTTCAGCACCGTCGGTGAGCAGGATGACTGAGTATTTCCTGCAAGGCACAGCACCGTCGCATGACACAATGGGCTCGAGATAGTCCGTGACAGTCTGGAGAGAACCCGCCAGAGGCGTTGGCCCCGTGGCCCGAATCTCGCAATCCCCACCGCCTTCGAAGTTGCAGTGGTTGCCTGGTAGCGTGCTCGCATCAAACTTGGTCTCGGAACCGTCGAGCCACATCAAGTGCTTCTCAAGCGGCGATCCAAACCCCACCAGGACGTCCGCACCGCGTCGAGGCGTACCGCACGAGCCTGCATAGTTGATGCAGTCTCCTCGGTCCGCCCATCCAATGTTGATGTTGGAATTGAGCGACGCTGGATACCCGGCACCAGGGTAGATGTTCGGCAACACACAGGCCGGAAGCCATTGAAATTCCGGCGATATGTTGTTCCTTGGGTCATCGTAGCTGCAGCAGCTGTTCTGACACTCGAACCACGAGGCCGTCTGACAACTGCGGAACAGTCCAACGTCTTGGTGGTACCTCGCCAATGCATAGTCAGCATGCGGAAACGCCGCGAGAACCTGGTTCAAGGCACGCTTGGCAATGTACAACCTCGAGTTGTTGCCGTCGATCAAGTCCGCGTCACTCGCTGTGTCCACGCCGAGGTAATCCGGTGAACCATCACCAAACGTGGGAACACCGTTGAGGTCCGTCAGCATGGAGCCGGATGTGTCAAGGATCACAACGAAGCGCGGCTTGGTGTCGGTAATGGGGCCGACACACGCTGGCACATCGGGTGGGCATTGCTGAGGTATTCCGCCACCACATGCGTCCACGAGCCCACCGGAACACGTGATTTGGCCAAGCCCCTCGTCAACCTCACCGTTGAAGTCATTGTCGTACCCATCGCAAACCTCCCCCACATACGCACCGTCGAGCTGCAACTCCCCGGCTCCCGCACCGGTTTCGCCAGAACAGCTTGGACAGATACCACCAGCACCTCCGCGAACATCGAAGAACGCCAGCGGGTCAATCAAGGCGAGACGGGACTGGACGTTGATGATGCCACCGCCCCCGCCACCACCACAGTCATCGCACGTGCCCGAGTTCTGGGTAGCACTGCACTCGGCCTCGTTGTCGTCCAGATCGAAAGGATCGCATTCGCCCTTTGCATTGACACAGACGTTGCCCAGGTCGCCAGCCTTGCCCACGCACGAGTATCCGGCTGGGCACGAGTTGCCAGGCAGCTGGCAGGGCCTGCAATTGCATGGCGAACAACGTCCCTGGACTCTGCCAGAGACAGGATCGGTGATGGTTTCACACGTTTGCCCCGTCTGACATTGCCCCGCCCCCGTTCCTGTGCACGGCAAGCACTTGGGCTGCGAGTCACCACCACGACCACCACTTGCCAACACACGCGCTGTTGCCCCCATCACAACCGTGTCACCCACCAGCAGGACAGTGCCTCCGCCTCCGCCTCCAGCTGAGTCATTCCCATCAGCACATCCGCGTTCGCCTCGAGCTGTGATGCGACCGCTAATGTTCAAGACACCGGTTTGGGTTTCGTTCGCTGCAAAAAGGACGATGCGTCCGCCACCACTGCCTGCCCGTATCGCAGCAGCACCTCCCGCAAATCCGTCACCATCACCACAGCCCTTATCGCCACCGGCCGCCCCGAACTCAGGAACCAAAATGTGATGGTAGTAGCCGAACCCATTCACAGGCGGCACCCCGGTGTTGTTGCGACAAGCCGAGTTGAACACACACGCCGTTCCCGCTGCATTGAGGTAGCCGCAGTCCTGCTCCCAATCCTTCGGGAACACGCAGATGGAACCGCTGCAGTCCTTGGTGCCTTTCCCTCCATCACCACGATGCGCACCACCGCCACCGGAGTCCATCACCGCACATCCCCCCCTGCCACCCGCAGTGGGGTTCGGCCCCCGTCCGTTGTCACAGAGCTTCTTCTGGTACCCCGCCCCGATCGCAGTCACCCGCGATGACTCATCGATCGAAATCGTCCCCGTGCTTCGCAGCACCAGGTTGCCCGTGTTGTTCTTGTCAACACCGTTGAACGGCCTGACGTAGATGACGGCACCGTTGCTGAGCGAAATGTCATCGAAGGTGTGCGTCCCCCCATACTCGCACGCACGTCCTCCATCGCGAACAACACCTCCTGGACACTCGTTGGTGGTGATCCCACCGTTGACCATCAGCGGATCCGCAGAAGCAACCGTTGTCCAGCCAAGCGCAGTCAGTAGAGCGAATGCACACGTTCCTTGCCTCATCGAGCAACCTCCAGGAGCATTGGCACGAGCCTAGAAAGGCCATCGTGAGAAATAGCAGACCAGCTGAGCATGTCCAGAGATGACTTGCTCCAGACCCCATCGCGAGGGGAAGCAACAGCCAACACAACGCATTTCGTCGGCACGAATTCGACCACAACCCCCCGCTCACAAGACCCATTCGACAACATCAGGCATCCGCAATTCGCTGCGCAGCTGAAAGCGCGATGCCCATGATGGGATGCTGCGGGTTCACACCAAGATTGGTCGGAAACAGACTGGAATCCACCACGTACAACCGCTTGACCTCGTGCGTCGAAAAGTCAGGCCCAACCACACTGGTCCGTGGATCGAGCCCCATCCTCGCAGCACCAAACATGTGCGAAGCGATGTACATGAACCTTCTCGGATCGTCTGGAACGTCCTCGATCCGATGCAACTCGTCCGGCGATCGCAACACCTCCGGCAAGCCATGCACCCCCGGCCAAACCTCCCGGGCCCCCGTGGCAAACGCTATCTCCGCAAGGACCCGCAACCCCTTCTTGCCCACACGCAAGTCCTCCGGCAACAACGTGTACCGAACCACATCATCCCCAGCCCAACTACCAACCGTCCCCACAGCACGCGCACGCACCTGCACACCCCACACCGCCGTCCGACGATAGTCCGCCAAGCAACGCACAAGGTTTTCACCAAACCCAGGAAACCGTACCGCAGCCAGCTCAGGTGCCAACGCCAACGACTCGAGCTTGAATCGATCCGTTCGACGAAAGTGCAACGTCTCCATCCCCTGCGTCGCACCCCGATGCAACAACACATCGTCATCGTAACGCGCCCCAAGACCAACACCCGGATGCATCATCAGGTTGCGCCCCAACGCTCGCGATCGCAGCCCCGTTCGACGCAAGATGTTCGGTGTCTGGATCGTCGATGCTGCCAACACCACACCCCGACGCGCCATCAACGTCAGCTTCCCCCCACCTTGGGTCTCGGCTACAACCCCAACCGCTTTGCCCGCCAACGTTCGCACACGAACCACACGCGTGTTCGTGTAGATCCTTCCACCACGCTCCAGCGTCCACGGTATCAACGTGAGCGCCGTCGATCGCTTCGCACCATGCGGACAGCCCTGCGAGCATCGAGCAGACCCACAACAACCACGCTCATTGCGCATGATGGTGTGCGGCTCAATCCCAAGCTTCCTCATGCCATCACGCAAGAGAATGCTGTTCCTTCCAAGCACGTCGTCGTGAACCGCTTGGACATGCAGCAGCTGCTCAAGACGATCGAAACATGGCTCGATGGTCTTCGCGTTGATGGTGTCCCCAATGCCGAAGGTGCGAGCCCAATCATCGTACACGTCCTCAGGCAACCGCCAAATGATGCCAGAGTTGATCGTTGTGGTTCCACCCACGCACAGGCCTTGAAGCAACGGAAGAAACGCACGCCCAGTCACCATCCCCATGCCACCCCATCGATACAAAGTACGAAACGCGTGGCCCACCTCGGGTCGAAAGTCTCGCGTGCGAACCCACGGTCCCTCCTCCACCACAATGACAGACCACCCCTGCTCAGCCAGGCCCCAAGCAACAGCCCCTCCCGCCGCACCGGAACCCACCACAACATAGTCAGCCGCATCCGCATGGAGCCGAACAAGGTCTTCACCACACACAACGCTTCCCCCCGGAAGACGCTCTGGGTCGTCAGGAAAGAACCCCGGCGGACGTTCTACACCATCCGGGACTTGCTCCATGCGTACACAGGGTTCGGTCATGTCATGCACACACATGGCCCATCCCCTCCGCCACCAGATCGATCCCACAGTCGTCGGAATCAACTGTGCTGGCCTCACTGGACTGTCCCATCATGACGTGACGCAGCGTGGGCGAAGCACAATACAGCATGGCCCCTGTTGCCTTCGCGAGAACCACAAGCTGACGCACATGATAGAACGGCGCGTTGTACAGCCTCTCGATGACGCGGACACGATCCTCGCGTTCGAGTCGGTCGATCGTGCAGAGCTTGCCAACAGTCACAGGCGGTGAGATAGCAATGGCAGCAAACCCTGCTCGGAGACCGAAGGCCGCCACTGCTGAGCTCTTCGACAATGTGCTGTCAAGATAGGCTTCAACCTGTGCGTCGTCGATGCTCGGTGACAGCCTACTGGCCCCATCCTCCGGGAAGATGGTGTCAAGGATCGCCACGGTCCAACGTCGTTCTATGGCAAATGGCTTCATGGTGATGGAACGCCTCGGGACAGGGGAATCGGCTTCGTGCCGGAAGAGCAAGGGAGGGTGAAAGCACCCCAGAAGGGCACCGTTGGTTGCAGGCCAACAACAGCCGCTGCGTGGTGACCAGCAGCACCAGTCAAACTCAATCTACGCCGGTTGGGTCTCAGCTTGGACGACCTCTCGCAGGTCCTTGAGCGACGCGTCGACCAGTCTTGGATGGCGCTCCCATCCAGCCATCCCAGCGAAGTACAGCCCGTAGAGAGCAAACGGCTGCTTCTCGTACTCGCTGCGGAACGCCTCGTACGCTTCAAGTGATCGCTCGTCGTTGATCGTCCACGGCTCAGCGTCTTGCTCAAGCGTGGCTTGCTCGTCACAGGGAAGGCCCACACGACGGCAGTACTTCACGATCATGGGAACGGCGTTCTCGGTGGCGTGGAAGTACAGCTCGAGGGCTGCCTTGGTGATGAGCCAAGCGTCGGGCGGAGGATCCTTGCTGAGCAGGGATCGGAGAAGGCGCTTGGGGTCGTTCCGATACTTGTTGCCTTGGCGCTGTTCGATCATCCACTGACGAAGCAGGGACATTGGAAGCATCTTTGCAAGCAAGGGGGAGGCGTCTTTGCGGAGCCTCTGGTGCAGCTGCGAAAAACTCCGCACCTCGTCGTGGTCAGCGTCAGCCATGGGCATCTCCTGGGTGGTTGCCTGACAGGGGTTGCCGCATGTAGACGTTCGACCTGGGGTTGTCAAGCGCTAGTCGCGGTTTGTGATGCCCACGTCACGATGCCAATGGCAGCTGCGACGGTTGCGATTTTGCCATGATGGTGGCCTGGTTTCGCTTGTTGGAAACCCATGACGCCCAGACGACGATCCACAGAGATCGGCCAACGAGAGCTGGGTACTTGGGATAACGTGACCGTCCAGCGTCGGCCCCAACTGTCGCCCAACACTTCCGGCGAATCGTCCCCGTTCTTGGCAAGAAACCACCCAAGTCTCGTCCACACAGCATGACCGTTGACCTGGACGCAGATCCCGGGACAAGCGCATTGTCAAGAGTGTTGGTGATGGTGGGTGCCCGTTGTGATTTCGACTGGGCACCCGATGGTTTGGCTGAGGGGAACGGAAGACGAGGAATGCCAGAATTGTGTTGGTAACCGCGCGGCTTCACCCCGACTGCAAAGGATTCACGGACCGACCACGCTGGCCAACCACGACGGAAGCGGATGGTTTCCTACCATGCCTTTCCACTCCTCATCGGTCAGCCGTTCGAAATCGCTCGTGATGTGCTCATGAAACGAGGACACAAATCCCGCAAACGCGCGCGGACGTTCTGCTCCGGTGTCCACGGTAACGATGATGAAACGCGGGGCACCGGTACCCACATGAAGGACATTGCCAACGCTGCTTCCAGCAGCGTCGGTGGGCTGAGTGTGAACATCGGTGATCGTGGGCTCGAAGCGCTCAGCATTGCCAACGTCTACGAAGAGATTCGCATACCAGCCGTGCCATCCCTCCTCCGCACCGTATTCCTTTCCGATCCCAATCATCCCGTTCAACCACACAAGGTCGTCTGGCGCAATTCGAAGCCCGCTGCGCTGATCCGTGGCAATGGCACCCAACCTGCTGGCCACAAATGCGAGATGACTGAAATGGAAACCCGCCGAATAGGCCACCTGTTGCTCCGCTGGAGTGAATGCTTCTACCATCGCAAGCCCCCGCCGCGCATATTCTCCAAGACGCTCGAAAAACTCCGGATAGGGGTCAACGTATGCATCGGAAAAACTGCAGCCCTCCCCCGTGCTGCCGGATTGCTTGGCATAAAGGACAGCGTTGTGACGCAATTGGCTCCACGATGCGAGCTGGGTGTTCAGGATTCGACGGTTCCACGCTTCAGAGCCCGCAACACTTGGCAGGCCTGCCGCCAACGGATTCGCCAAATCCTGCGAGCGCGTGTTGAGTCCAGACAGCGCTCCGAGCCATCCATGATAGATTCCCGCGTCCCAAAACGCATTCGTGTGGTTGACCGCCACATAGCGTGCCATGTGAAGGTTCGGAGCATAGGAGTACGTTGTGAGATCTGGTAGCAGAAGGTACGCAGCACCATGGTTTCCCCATGCACCAAAAGCCGCATCCAACGGACTCGGCATCATCCGACGCTGCTCGGTCCGATCCCACGTCACCTGCGTAAAGACCTGCGAATCAACGGTGAAGCGCTGTCCCATCAGGCGAAACGACGCCGACAGAGGCAACCTTGTGCCCGTGTGATTGATGATGATCGACGACGCGATTTGCTGCTGTCCATACCCACCTTGCGCAATTGCTTCGGCAAGGGCCGAAGGCTCCATCGCAGCAGCACTCTCAGGAGTGACATCCCCCAAATCATGGAGCAGGTCGTCGATTTGGCGAAGATTCATGTTGTCCTGTTCACTCACCAAGGTACGTAGGACATCATCAATGTGCGTCCACCCTGCCAGCACCGACGGATTCATCAGACTGCGAACCGCAAGCATGGCCTGGGTTGCACCAAGCCGAAACACCTGCGATCCGTTCCCCAGTGTCTCGATCATCCGAAAGTCAATTCGCCCAAGCCACATCATCGCCCTAAAGAACCGAGACAGCTCTACGGACTTGGTGTAGTATCCACGCGGCTTGAACTGCGACATATCCTCCGATCGCACGGTCCCAAACAACAAAAACTCACGCACGCCCTTCGCCGCCGTGACAGCGTCCACCAACGACTTGACCAGATATCCGTCGCCCCCCTGGACCGGAACCGCCAAACTGCCCTGCACCAAGCTCAACGCAACAGCAAGGTACTCGTCAACATCTGCACACGTAGATGCCCCAAACCCACCACACTCCCCTTGGCTGAGCGCTTCTCTCATCTCCTCCAGCGACTCCTGAACCGCAGGAAGCAACACACCCCCCTCAATGCTCGCCTGAATGGACTGATGAGAACGATAGACAGCCTCCAAAATGGCATCTGCCGACACAAAGACGGGTTGATCTGCCTCGAAGATATCATAGTATCCTTGCCCAAACGTGCCGCGACGTACCCCATCGCGAACAACAAAACCGTTCTTCACCAACAGATCCCTGGACGCCTCTGGAAGGGTCCCAAACCTCCACTGGATGCTATCAAGATTCTCCGAATCCAGAGGGTTGTAGGGCAATGATGTTGAAAACTCCGCAGGATACCTGTCCAGGAGGTCTTCCGCACTCATCGAAGCCGATGCCTCCCTCTCTCGCTCGATATCGTCCAAGACAGCTTGCTGATCAGCTGTTGCCGAAAGAAAGACAGCGTGAGCTTGGTCCTGCTCACGAGGTTCCGTGCGCTCCGGAATTACCTCCTCCACCGCTGCTTCCCCCTCAACCCCTGCTTCCCCGACGGTAGCTGCGTCTGGATCGTCAACCGGCGAACCACCTCGCATCCGCTGATCGTCCGCAATACACGACACCACGAGGCTCGCTGCTACAACACCGAACAATGGCTGGAACCATGGCTGGAACAATCGCATGGGGGCCGCCTAGCAAGATTTGTGCCAAATTCGAAGATCTGGTCACACACGCCAACGCTCGATCTAGTGGAACGCAAGTTCGAGCCAATTTCGCAACACCCCCCAGACGCACACACCTTGTTCAAAGCTGCCAACGCGCAGTTTTTGCACCAATTGTGCCGTTTGATGTGTCTTGGCGTGCCACAGCGTGTGTCACACAACACCGAACCTTCGTGCAAGCCCCTCGTCCCGAGTAGAGCCGAACCCACCTTGACAAACACCACAGCCAGATGCAGAAGTGCTAGGAAATCGCCTGAAGTGCGCCACAATTCCTGTCGGAAACGAGCGGATTCCCAGGGACTCCCCTACACGGGAGCGCCCAGCCAGACTGGGGAACATGATACACCGAGTTCTCCTGAAGAGCGATGCACCGCCCGAGGGTCCTGCAATTGGGCCACTGGATGCATTCCTACGGAATGCCAGGTTATGGGTTATCGCCTTTTCTACCGAGCGATGCATCCCTACGGGATGCGGGGTTTCGCAATTGGCTCACCATCCCTGGGCCTGTTGTCCGCCGCTACAGCCAAGACTCCCCATTTCCAACACGCCCAGCCCCCCTTGCATCCCCAATCCACATCGTTCGCAACCCTTTGCTACGCTTGGTGGATCGCAAATAGAAAAGCTCTCAGCGTCGAAACCGCACAAGCACCACGCGGCCATCATAGTCCATGCCTGAAAGCTCCTCCCTGATCAGCGCAAACGACTTCGCTTCGTCGAAACGTCCCGTGCCAGCACCAATGGCGGGTACCGCAATCGAACCCAATCCATGGCGCTT
>Ga0123356_10008529_pt1 | contig 10180 bp, 10 predicted proteins | sample TergutEmb28metaG_2_FD_92546 | JGI IMG/M metagenome (GOLD analysis project Ga0123356, IMG submission 92546) | Embiratermes neotenicus P3 segment gut microbial communities from Petit-Saut dam, French Guiana - Emb289 P3 | ecosystem: Host-associated > Arthropoda: Insects > Digestive system > Gut ... | reverse complement strand
CCTTTTTTCTTTATGCGGGAGAAAAACCGCGCATATATGTTTTGAAGAATGTCCTCGCTGTCGAGAATATTTCCGCATTTGCTGATTACAAACCGCGACACAGCCGGAAAAGTTTCGGCATAGACCGCGTTGAAATATTCATTTATATTGTCCAAGCGGTGTCACCTCGTTTTCCGTGTCCGTACCGCCCTATTTAAGTAGTACGGGTTTTTGATGAAAAAGTTTCATTTTTTGTTAAATATTTTTGAAAGTTACAATATTTAGCGGTTGCTTTTTTAATTGTACCCTAAAAATAAAACTATGTCAAGGTGTTTAAGGTTGCATGAATTTCCAATAATTATTATGTACAGCAAACACAAAATTAATAGAAAGGCTTTATAAAATACCATGACATTTAAGAAAAAACGCGACATTCTGACATTATCCATGCTCATCGGCGCAGGTCTTACCTTACTTACCGCTTCTTTTTCAGCTTTTGCCGACTTCGCAAGAAAATGCGAAACCGTACAAGGCGAGGTTTTGCGTCTGCATGTTCTCGCCAATTCCGACAGCGCGGAAGACCAGCAGTTAAAGTATTTACTGCGTGATTTTATTATCGCCGATACAGAAAAAAGCTTCGCCGAAGCTCTGACGCTCGGCGAAGCCTTAAAATCCGCTGAAGTTAACCTCCCTGAAATTGAAGAAAACGCAAAGGCGTTTATAACAGCACAGGGCTATAATTATGACGTTAACGTTTCCCTTGAAACCATGTATTTCACCACCCGCGTCTACGAGAATATAACCATGCCTGCGGGTGATTATGCCGCTTTACGGGTTTTAATCGGCTCAGGTGAGGGGCAGAACTGGTGGTGCGTGGTGTTCCCGCCGCTGTGTTTACCGGCGGTTACAGGAAGGCAGGAGCCTTATTTCACCCCCGAAGCAAGTGAAATTATCGAAACCGGCGGGAAAATCGAGGTTAAATTTAAAGTCTATGAGTGGTGGAAAAGGATTTTTAATTAAAAGCTTTTATTCTTTATCCGCTTTCCCTGCTTTTACAGTTATAACCGTACCGAGGATAAACGTGCAAATCCCCGCAACAAGCGATAAATCAAGCCTCACGCCCTGAGGGAAAACAGCAAATACCGAGCCTATAACAAGCCCCGTAATCACGCTGTAGGTCATGGTATAATAACGGGCGAGCAGAAGCTTGATTCCCCGCGCACCGAGGACGACACCTGCGGCGATTCCGACACAGGCGGGAATAATTATATAGAGATTAAGTTCTCTCAGCGCGGTGGTAATCGTCCCGTAAGTTCCGAACAGAATAAGCATAAACGCACCGGAAATCCCCGGTATTATCATTGCCGCCGCCGCAAAGAAACTGCTGATAATTATAAACGCAATGTAGGGAACGCCGCCCTCGGCGTTCCGTTCGGAGGCAATTTCCTGCGTGCCGGAGGCGATTTCCGGCGTGCCGGGGGCGTCACGCCCTACAATGCTTAATATAATTACAAGCGCCATCGCAATCCCCGCAAGAATTACATGCAGATTTTTCGGAGCGCCTTTCAGGTGCAGATTTTTAAATATAAGCGGCAGACTCCCTACGATTAGCCCCATGAAGAAGAAAAACGTAGGAATGGGATAGTTCTCCAAGAAAAACGCCGCCGCAAAAACAGCACCGCCCAACCCCGCTACCGCGCCGATTCCGAAAGGCAGGAGGAAGGAGAGGTGCTTTTTTATATGCTTCCAGTCGAGAGCTAACGCGCCGCATATGATGTCATAACTACCGAAAATCACCAGCATTGTCCCGCTCGAAACGCCGGGGATTAAATTCACCGCGCCGAAAATCGCGCCTGTGAAGAGCGGGGTAAATAGTTTTAATAATTTTTTCATGTTTGTGAATCTCTGATTTTAGGGATTTCAACCCAGATTTGACTGATAAAGCCGAGCAGAACCGCCGAAATATACCGGAAGAACCCCGGTCTTGCTAACCCGAAAGCTTCGTTCACAACAGGCAGAAAAACAAGCAGAGTGATTAACAAAAGAACCGCCCCCATTATGACAAAGGGTTGAAGATTCTTCTTGCTGAACAGCCTGTAAAAAGGTATAGTCGCCGAAAGGTTAACCAAAGCCGCGCCAATGAGCGAGCCGGTAATAGCGGCGAGGAAGCAGGTGTTCAGCGCGCCGGCGCTTTCCCCCGCCAAAACTAAACGGAAAATTAAAATCGCGAGTGAAGCGCAGAAGCCTTGCGTAATTGCGCGCAATAAAAACCGCTTGTCAAGCGCCCCCCGCCCCACAAAGCCGGAAGCCGACATCACACCTTTTATATCTGCGCGGTTCCCGAAGTAACAAAGCGACAACAGCGGCAGAATCAGCACAGACGGAAGAGATACCACGACGGGCGAGAGGGTTCCCGCTCCGTTCGAGAACAGGCAGAACAGCGCAAAAATCGCCATCGCCGTAACAGCGGTCATCGCCATACCTATTGTCTGCTTTATATTATAGTGTATTTGCCTCGTTTCTTTTAATGCATCCACTACCGAATTAAAATCATCATCAGCAAGCACTAATCCGCAGGCTTCTTTTGCCGCGCCCGAGGTTTCCTGCGGGAGCGCCACGCCCACATCGGCGCGTTCAAGGGCTTCTACGTCTGCCGCGCCTATTCCGGTAGCGGCGACGACTTCTCCCTCGTTTTGTAAAAGCTCAATTATATAAGGCTTGCGGTCGGGGGTTACGCGGGCGAAAATATTCACGTTTTCGACACTTGGTTGAACCCCCTCAGCCCGGCAGTCGTCCAAGTAATCGCCGGTAACGGCGAAAGGCTCGTTAATCCCGATTTTTCTGCCGATTGCGAGAGCGGCGTCTGCGCTGTCGCCCGTAGTCATAATAACCTTAACTCCTGCGCGGTAACAGCTTCTTACAGCGGCGGGCGCGCTGTCACGCGTCTGATTGGCAAAGGCGCAAAGCCCCACAAAGGTATATTCCATTTCGGAAGCATTGCTCGGCAGGTTCTTGGCGTCGTTCACACGGGTATAAGCCACAGCGACTACCCTATGTCCGAGTTCAGCGAATTTCTGATGCTTCTGCTGAACCGAGAAAAGATAATCGGGGGCAAGGTCGCACTTGGTCAAAATCAGCTCCGGCGAGCCTTTTACACAGAGCAGAAGCGAGCCGCCGATTTTCCACAGGTTTCCCCCGAGTTTAGTTTCCTCCGAGAAAGGATAGCGGCAGACAAGTTCATTCTCCTGAAGCGCTTTTACGTCTACGGCTTTAAACGCCGCGCCGAGAATAATCGCCCTGTCCATCGCCGAGGAATCGGCAGGGTCACAGGACAGCACCGAAATTCTGCCGAGCGTTTCCGCGTCGGCTGTGTATTCGTCTATTAAAGAAGTGTGATTTTTAGTAATAGCGCCGGTCTTGTCCACGCAGACGGCGGTAATAGCCGACAGCGCAGCCATAGCGTTCAGGTCTTTTACCACGCAGTTTCTTTTAAGGAGCGCAAAAGCCCCGTAAAGGTAATGCGAACGGACAAGCTTGGGCATCTCCGCCGGAAGAAAGCACAGCGCGAAAGAAAACGCGGGAAGCAACGTAACAGCGGGAAACTCGGTAAAGCTCATCTCCCTTGACAGCGCTGTTATAATAAAGTACATAATAAGAAACGCGATTGACATAGCGTAAAATATAGGTATAAACTTACGTGCGGCGGATTCGATTCCGGTCATGTAGGTAACCGGCGCATGGCTTTCCCCGAATTCGTGGCATTTGCGCGTATCTATGCCTGTCGCCGTTACTCTCGCTATGGCGTTTCCCGAAAGTAGCCTTGTACCTTTATATATACAGGTTTGCTTTAAATCATTTTTAGTATCCTGTCCGACGCGCTTAACAGCCGGGGTACGGTCATTCGTGAAAAGGCTTTCGTCAGCCGAAACACCGGAGGCTTCAAGCAGATGAGCGTCAGCGGGGACGCTTTCACCCTCTTGTAAGATTATTATATCGTCGGGGACTATGTATTCACGGCGCAAAAGGGTAATCTGCCCGTCCCGCAGTACGCGGAACCTCATGCTTGATATGCGTTTCAGCTCTTTGAAAGAGTCGCGACACCTAAGCCCCTTGAAAACCTCGACAGAAGAGTAAAGGATTGCAAGCAGGAACATGATGAAGCCCTCGCCGATTCTCCCGCACAGCATAATTACGCCCGCCGCCGCCGCCATAATAAAAAACCTGAACGAAAATAATACCCCCTGCGGCTGAAAGTCACCGGTGGTGTCAAGCTTGCGCGATTCCCCGTTGGAGCCGTACATAGCGGTACGTTCGGCGGCTTCGTCCGAGGTTAATCCGCGGTAATTATCTATTTTGTCTGCAAAACGTTCCATATCTATCCTTTCAGGCGGGTGATTAACGGACGCGCATTGCTACCCACTATATAATGTATCACAAATTAACCAAGTTGTCAATAGAATGTACAAGCTATTGTCATTTCTCACAAAATAAGGGCAATAAAGCATGTTCTTTTTTACTTGTAAAATCTGTCAAAATAAGGTAAAATTAAAGAGTAGTAAAAAATCAAAAAATGAAAGGAATCTAAAACAATGAAAAAAGCAGCAGTATTTATGGGGAGCATTAACGACATGCCGGTGGTGGAGAAAGCCGCGGCGACCATGAAGGAATTCGGGATTGAGGTAACTATTCACGTGCTTTCGGCGCACCGTACACCCAGCGCGGTCTGCGGATTTGCCTCCACAGCGCGGGAAAACGGCTACGGCGTAATCATCGCGGCGGCGGGAATGTCGGCGCACCTTGCCGGTGTAATCGCGGCGCATACCCCCCTGCCGGTAATCGCATTACCGCTCAAAAATCAAGCCCTTGACGGCATGGACGCGCTTCTTTCCATGGTTATGATGCCTCCGGGCGTTCCCGTGGCGTGCGTGGGTATAGACTGCGCCAAAAACGCCGGTTACTTAGCGGCGCAAATCCTCGGCGTGGGCGATGAAGCGCTCATGGACAAATTTGCGGCGTTCAAGCAGAAGCAGTTCGACGACTGCATGAAAATTAACGAGGACGCACAGGCAAAGTACAACTAAGAATTACATATCGTAGGGGCGACCCTCCGTGGTCGCCCGATTACGTGAAAGGCTTGGTGGCTTTATGTTCGATAAGTTGCATGAAGAATGTGGCGTTTTCGGGATTTTCACCAATGAGAACTCCGAGGTTTCAAGATACGCCTACACCGCGCTCTATGCGCTCCAGCACAGGGGGCAGGAAAGCTGCGGAATAGCAGTCAACAACAGCGGTATTATAGATTACAAGCGCGGAATGGGGCTTGTCAACGAGGTTTTCAACAAGGAGAACCTTGAACAGCTCAACGGCGGTAAAATCGCCATAGGTCACGTGCGGTATTCCACCTCAAAGCGTGACGCCCACCATAAAACCCTGCCGCTCGTAGTCAAGCACATAAAAGGCCCTATGGCGATTTCTTACAACGGCAGCTTGGTTAACGCGCAGGAGCTTCGCGACGACTACGAGAACAAAGGCGCGATTTTCCACACTATAAGCGGCGCGGAGGTCGTAGCCTATGCTGTTACGGAGCAAAGATTAACCTGCGGCTCGATTGAAGAATCGCTTGAAGCGGCTATGCATAAAATTAAAGGCGCCTATTCGCTGACTATTATGTCGCCCAAAAAGCTTGTCGCCGCCCGTGACCCTGACGGTATACGCCCGCTTTGCCTTGGGGTCTTGCCGGAAAATACAGGTTACGTTGTCGCGAGCGAGAGCTGTGCGCTTAATGCTGTGGGCGCGAATTTCCTGCGGGACGTAGAGCCGGGGGAAATCGTGGTCATTTCCGATGAGGGCATAAAAAGCATTAAGAGCCACTGCGGCAGAGCCGGAAGTCTTTGCGTCTTTGAGTATATTTACTTTGCCCGCCCCGACAGCGTAATCGAGGGCGTTTCGGTGCATGAAGCGCGAATTCGCGCCGGCGAGTTCTTAGCGCAGGAACATCCCATAGACGCAGACGTAGTCATCGGCGTCCCCGACAGCGGCTTGGACGCCGCGCTCGGCTACGCCAGACGTTCAGGGATTCCTTACGGAATCGGGCTGATTAAAAACCGCTATGTCGGGCGGACTTTCATCCAACCTGTACAGGAAACGCGGGAATCTACCGTGAAAATCAAGCTCAGCGCGATGAGCGCCGTGATTAAGGACAAGCGGGTCATAGTCATAGACGACAGCATAGTCCGAGGCACAACCATGAGAATTATAATAAAAATCCTGCGGGAAGCCGGCGCAAAGGAAGTGCATATAAGGCTTTCTTCGCCGCCTTTTAAGCACCCCTGCTTCTTCGGGACGGATATAGACAGCCGCAATATTTTAATCGCTAATCAAAAAACGCTCGAGGAAATACGCGAGGAAATCGGCGCGGATTCATTGGGCTATTTAAGCATAGAAAACGTTGAAAAGGTCGCCGAGGGCGCAAAATGCGGGTTCTGCTCCGGTTGTTTTTCGGGCAAGTATCCGATGGACGTACCGGACGAGCTTCCAAAGGATAAATTTGATTTAAAAATAAACATGTAGGGGGTGCCGTCCTCGGCGTCCCGCAAACAAATACAACGAGGTTATTATGAAAAACAGTCACAGCGAGAGCTACAAGGCGGCAGGGGTTGACGTTACCGCAGGGTATGAAGCCGTTAACTTAATGAAAGACGCAGTTAAAAAAACTTATATTAAAGGCGTTATAGGCGGCTTCGGCGGCTTCGGCGGTATGTTTCAGCCTGACCTGAATGGCATAGACGAGCCGGTATTTGTTTCCGGTACAGACGGTGTGGGGACGAAAATTAAGCTTGCCATGCTGCTTGACAAGCATGATACAATCGGCATAGACGCAGTCGCCATGACAGCCAACGATATAATCTGCTCCGGCGCAAAGCCGCTGTATTTTCTTGATTATATCGCCTGCGGAAAGGTAAATCCCGAGAAAATCGCCTCTATTGTCGGCGGGGTGGCTGAGGGCTGTATCAGAGCGGGCTGTGCCTTGCTCGGCGGCGAAACCGCTGAACATCCCGGACTTATGAAAGAGGACGAATATGACATTGCGGGCTTCTGCACAGGCGTGGTTGACAAGAGCAAAATTATTGACCGCTCCCGCGTAAAAGAGGGCGATGTAATTATCGGACTCGCTTCAAGCGGGGTACATTCCAACGGCTTTTCGCTGATACGGAAAGTCTTCGGGATTGACAAAAGGGCGCCGCTTGATGAAGTTATACCCCAACTCGGCAAGACGCTCGGCGAAGAGCTTCTCACTCCGACCGAGATTTACGTAAAGCCCATATTAACGCTGATTTCTGAAATTAAAGTAAAAGGCATTTCCAATATAACAGGCGGCGGATTTTATGAAAATATCCCGCGCTGTCTGCCTGATGGATTGAGCGCGAAAATCAATAAATGTGCTTTTGAGATTCCTGCTGTTTTTAAGTATATACAGGAAAAAGGCAACATCCCCGAACGCGATATGTTTAATACTTTTAATATGGGGATTGGCATTGTATGCATTGTGAGCGAGGAAATAGCCGATTCGGCGGTGAAAATCCTTGAAAAAGCGGGGGTTAAAGCCTACTGCATAGGTAGGGTTGAGCAGGGCGACGAGGGTGTGATTCTTTTATGAAAAAAGTAGCAGTCCTTGTTTCTGGCGGCGGCACGAATTTGCAAGCTTTGATTGACGCGGGAATCGAGATAAAGCTTGTAATTTCATCTAAAGCAGACGCCTACGCGCTCAAACGCGCCCAAAACAACAATATTAAAACCTCTGTAGTTCCGTGGGCTGATTTTAAACCTAACCGAAAAGATTTCAGCTTGGAAATTTTGCGGCTGTTAAATGAGCATGGCATTGACCTTGTGGTTTACGCAGGGTTTATGGTTATTTTAGACGAGTGCGTTGTAAAAGCGTTCCCGAATAAAATGCTCAACGTTCACCCGTCGCTGCTGCCCGCTTTCGGCGGGGAGGGGTACTACGGGCTGAAAGTGCATGAAGCCGCGCTTGCGAGAGGCGTAAAGCTAAGCGGCGCAACAGTGCATTTCGTCAATGAAATCTGCGACGGCGGGGCGATTATATTGCAGAAAGCTGTTGAGGTCAAAGACGGCGACACCCCCGAAAGTCTGCAAAAACGTGTAATGGAAGCCGAGCGGGAGATTTTACCGCAGGCGGTTGCGCTGTTTTGTGAGGAAAAAATAGAAGTGATTAATAATAGAGTAAGTGTAAAGGATTGATTTAATGAACATAAAACTAACTGTACAATTCACATTGCTGACATTTGCGATTATGTTAGCGTCGTGGGGGACGATGATAGTCCTCGGCGGGTTCGGGATTGTGGAATCAACCCACCCTTGGGTTTTTATCTTACAGCTTATCGGCAGTTTATCACCGGCAATCGCTTCATACATCGCCATGAAGAAGAACAAAAAAAATCACGGGCTTCAAGGAATGGCTCAAACTAATTTTCAATGCAAAAATCCGCGTTGTCTGTTATATAGCAGCTCTTTCACCTGTTGCGGCATTTCATATACTTAACAGGGTGATTTCGGGCGCTACCGAGCCGCCTATACACATGCTTCCCCTTATTCTTTTAATCTGCTTTTTTAGCGGAGGATTGGAAGAGGCGGGGTGGCGGAGCGTATTACAGCCGGAGCTTGAGAAAAAATGCGGATTTGTTATAACCGCTTTAGTTTTCAGCATTATATGGTTTGCATGGCATTTACCCCTGTACTTCATTCCCGAAATGAGCGAAGGCCGCATTGATATTGGGTTTTTCCTGTTTGTTTGTATTATGACATCATTTTTATTCGGAGCAATCCGCAGAATTACAGGAAGCATATTTTTAGCGATATTAGCCCACATGTTGAGCAATACATTAGCTGTTGACGGTATTTTTCTTAATACATGGACCGGAATAATAATCTCGACAATTGTTTTTGCTGCCGGTTCAATTATGGCAGTTTATATTCACGACAGGAAAAAGAAGGTATAATAAGCACGACACAATATTGAGAGGAGCGCAAAAATGAAAAAACAAAACATCAGTGAAATCCTGCAAGCCAACGCCTACCCCGGGCGCGGAATAATCCTCGGAAGAAGCGCCGACGGAAACAGCGCCGTTGCGGCGTATTTCATCATGGGCAGAAGCGAAAATTCGCGCAACCGCGTTTTCGCGGAGAGCGGCGAGGGCATACGCACAAAAGCTTTCGACGAAGCAAAAATGACCGACCCCAGCCTTGTTATTTATAACTGCGTGCGGGTTATGGGGAATAAAACTATTGTCACAAACGGCGACCAAACCGACACGATTTGCGAGCTTATGGACAGACAGCAGACGTTCGAGCAGGCGCTCCGCACCCGCGAGTATGAACCCGACGCGCCGAATTTTACGCCGCGCATTTCGGGGATTATGCATTTTACAGACAGCAATTTCAACTTTGCGCTGTCTATTTTGAAAAAAGACAACGAGGCTTGCCTCCGCTATAATTTTGCGTACAGCAATCCCTCTGCGGGATTCGGGCGGTTTATTCATACTTACAAGACTGACGGCGAACCGCTTCCGAGCTTTGAGGGGGAACCTGTGCCGGTTGAAATAGCGGGAAGCATTGACGAGTTCACGAATATGCTGTGGAGCGCGCTGAACGACGAGAATAAAGTTTCGCTCTGGACAAGATTTATTGACATAAAAACCGGAAAGTATGAAAGCAGGATTGTAAATAAACATGGTTAACTACAGAAAAGCAGTTATGGGCGATATACCCGAGCTTGTGCGCTTGAGGATGGATTTTTCAGAAGAATCAAATCAGTTTTTCAAGCGGGAGCTTACTGACGAAATGCGGGAGATTCTGCGGTTCACCAACGCTGATTACTTCTCGAGCGGCTTGCTTGACGGCACTTTGGTGGTGTTTTTAGCCGAAGCAGACGGCAAAATCGTAGGTACGAGCGGACTTATGTTTTGGCGGCATTTGCCGTCGCCTGCGGCTTTAGACGGCAGAAGAGCTGTAATCGCCAATATGTACACCCTCCCCGAATACCGCGGAAAAGGCATTGCGACCGAGCTTATGCGGCTTCAAATAGAAGAAGCCAAAGCGCGAGGCGTGAAATTAATTAATCTCTCGGCGACTGCTATGGGGCGGGCAGTGTATGAAAAATTAGGCTTTGAAGCCGATGAAAATG
>Ga0123356_10008528_pt1 | contig 10181 bp, 10 predicted proteins | sample TergutEmb28metaG_2_FD_92546 | JGI IMG/M metagenome (GOLD analysis project Ga0123356, IMG submission 92546) | Embiratermes neotenicus P3 segment gut microbial communities from Petit-Saut dam, French Guiana - Emb289 P3 | ecosystem: Host-associated > Arthropoda: Insects > Digestive system > Gut ... | reverse complement strand
GTCAGTGACGTAAACAATTCGATCACGTTCCTGTATATTGAAGAGGATCAGCCGTGTTCGATCCCGGTCGAGATCAGGGCAGTAAAAGATGGCCAGACCTATAACAGTGCCAATAGCAGTACATACGATGTGATAGATACATACACTATTCCGGCTATGCCGGGTGTGCCTGTTGATTTCCGTCCGCAGCTGCCAAATTATGCGGTATTCGGGTATATTCTGGATGATGCAGCGAGTGTGCTTGATGCGGTCGGCGGTACGACAGATGTAATAATACCTGTCTATAGGAATAATAATGTGGCTCCTCCGGTCGCTGTAGATGACTATGTTGTGATTACAGTAGTCGGAAAGGTGGAAAACACCGGTGGCAGGGAACTTTATCGGCACGAGATCCGCGTTGTCAGAAGCAGTGCGCCCGCAAAAGTCATCCCTGACAGCGCTCTGTTCAATCTTGAGCCGGCATGGCTTCTCAAGCCGGACCAGGGCGCCAAGCAGACGTTTGCGCCGACCGGTAATATCACGGTAGAGTTTTACTACAGTATAGGAATACTGGATGTGGATGACACGCCGGGTAAGACCGATCCTGACAAGAAACCTTCGAATGGCTCCTCAGGCGGCAATGGCACAGGCATAAAGACTCCGGGTGACTCAGGCAGTAGTAAGACGTCGACCTTTGGCATACCAAAAACAGTCGATGATTTCCCATTACTGTTCTGGCTCCTGCTCGCATTAGCTGCTGCTTTAGTCATTACGACAACGTTCCTTGCGCGCAAGGTAAAGACGCAGAACAGGCGGCAGTAGCAAGGGTACTTTATCCGCCGCCAAGTGGCGAGAGCAATGAGAGCTCATCGCCGTCATTGAGTTTAAACGTGTAACGCCCTGAACCGGTGAGCTGCTGTTTGCCTGCAAACAGAACAGCCTCGCGGAAGTACTTTTTGTCTACACCGAGCGCAGCTGCCTGCACCATTATTTCACGGACTGTTCCGGGCGAGACTATTAACTGGGTCTTGCCCGTTTGTTCTCTTATAAGCCCGTAAAATTTGACTGTCACCATTTTGCTATCTATCCAAACCATATCGCCGCTACTACAGACCGAGTTTTCTGAGACGTTCCGGTGTAGGCACGCCATGTTCATCCCAGCCGCGGATCTTATAGTACTTTTTCAGCATGGGCTCAAGCTGCACACTGCTACTGCTGTCATCATCATCCTGAAGCTCTTCTGTAAGGCGCCCCGGCAGGGTGTCTCCATCGATAAGGCCTTGTCTTACGGCAATAAGGCGCTCCAGATTATAGATCCTTTCACCGGCACAGATAAATCTGCCGATGTTCATCTTCTGTCCTGTTATGAGCTTATAGGCGTAGGCATGAGGCACGATGGCCGGGACATTGATCCCCAGTAGGCCGGGATGGCTGTGAAGAAAGGCAATAAGCCCTCCGAAACGCGGCAGCATGGCGTATACCATACGGACAAAGATATTATTGGGATATTTATATAGTGCCGACGGAAGTACGGCATAAGTCGTAAACAGGCAACTGCCGCCGGCGGTAGCCGCCTCCATCAGATCCTGGAAAAAGACAGCAATGCTCGCTTTTCCACGCGTCGATCTACCGTTCACCTGCAGGCCGAGACCTTCCAGCACGGCAAGATAACCGCCGTTGAGATGGCATCCGCCGCGATTTGCTGTGGCATAGCCCAGACCCATGCCCTGAGCGGCGCGTGGTTCGTATGCGGCGAGTTCCATGCCCTTGGCGTGAATGGCATATTCCGCCCCGCCATATTTCTCAGACATGCGTTTTGAACCCTCGGCTATGTCCGCGCCTATGCCTTCACGTTTGGCCGTCTGCAGTGTCAGCTCCTCGAGCGTATCGCATTTGCCGAAGCGAAGTCCGTTGTCCCACAGCCCCTTATCGTTCAGCTCCATGGCGAAGCCTACGGATCCGCCGAATGATATGGTATCCATTCCGTATTCATCGCAGAGGTAATTGACCCTGATGATCCTCTCAAGGTCATCGTTTTCCAGATTGGATCCGAGCAGTCCCAGGGTTTCCAGTTCGGGTCCTTTGATGTTTTTATCTTCATGCTTCACTACGCGGCCGCACTGGATGGGGCAGGTAACGCAGCCCTTGTTCTTTACCAGATGCTTTTCGCGAAGCGTCTCTCCGCTGATTTTTTCAAATTCATCATAGCGTCCGCGGGAATAGTTTCTCGTCGCAAGCATGCTACGGTGCTGCATCATGCTTACAAGCGCCGCAGTACCGAGTTTGGGAAGTTGTGTGCCCGTCAGTACGTGTTTTTTCAGCGCCGCGATCCACTTCTTGTTGAACTTCTTGAATTTATCGATGTCGGGCATCGTGATGCGTGTCTGACCTTCGGCAACAATACCCTTAAGTCCTTTATATCCGAATACAGCGCCCACACCGCCGCGCCCGGCGACACGCTCATCGCTGACGACATTTGCGTAGCGGACTAGATTTTCGCCCGCAATGCCTATTGCCAGCTTGCCGCCTTTCCCCATCATTTCCTGAGCCTCGCTTGCATTCATCCCATGCATGGTGCTTGCATCGCCAAGACTTATCCCGGTTTCTGTGACGTGGATATAGACCCAGTTCTTGCTGCTGCCGGAAATAACCAGTGCATCATAGCCGGCGCGCTTCAGGTGCAGACCAAAGTCACCGCCGCAGTTGGATGATACAAGCAGTCCTGTAAGCGGGGAGATCGTCGAAATATTGAATCTGGAAGAACTGGGAGCGGTTGAACCGTTCAGTGGCGATGTTGTGATGACTATGAGATTATCATCGGAAAGCGCCTCGATAGGGCCGTCAAATTCATCATAAATAATTTTTGCTGCAAGCCCCTTGCCGCCTACATACTTTGTAAGATCGTCAAGGGGCATCGTAAAATTTACGATGTCTCCGGTAGAAAGATCTATCCGTGCCATTTTACCGGCTCGTCCGTGCGACCCGGATTTACCCATCAGCCTGTGATATACGCTTATCATTTCCTCACGTGAGAAAATCCTGGGTACCGGGTAAGTCGGGTTGGCTTCATGAAATGCGCGGCCGGCCATCACCGGTATATCGTCCTCGTTGATACCGTCGATAGTAGTGGGTATTCCCATACTGGAATTGAGATCGCGCACCGCCTGAATGAAGGCCTTTGCCTTTTGCCCGGCTGTGTCGCCCGGCAGGCCGACCAGATCGGCCAGTTCCGCCAGCGGTTTATAAACACTCTTGCCGTAGTCGTCCAGCACATGTGGCAGTATCACGGCGTTTGCCAGCCCATGCGGCACGGAATACATGCCACCGAGCGTATGTGCGATGGCATGTACATTGCCCACGTATGCGCGGGTAAATGCGATACCGCCGTAATATGCAGCAAGCTGCATATTAGCGCGGTGTTTTGTATCAGCGCCGTCGGTATAGGCAGAATAGAGGTTTTCAAATACCAGCGTGACCGTCTTTCGGGCCATGTCCCTGGTTTCCCTGGTATTACTGCGTCCAATATACGCTTCCACCGCGTGGGTGAGTGCATCCATACCGGTCGTTGCTGTTATGAACGGCGGTAGTTTTATCGTCAGCATCGGATCGAGCGCAGCTTCCATGGGGATGAGGGCGGGATCCATTATTGCATATTTTTCGTGCGTCTTGCTGTCTACGACAACGCAGGCGACCGTAGCCTCGCTGCCGGTTCCCGCTGTCGTGGGTACAGCATAGACCGGGGGCAGTTTGTGCATGACTTTCAGCAGTCCCTTCATACGGGATATGCTCTTGCGCGGTCTGGCCACGCGGGCGCCGACACCCTTTGCGCAGTCCATGGAAGAGCCTCCCCCAAAAGCGATTATCCCACCGCATCCGTTTTCCTGATAGATCGCGAGCGCCGCTTCTATATTGTCTATCGTAGGATTTGGAACCGTTTCATCATATACAAGCGCATTTATGCCCTGTTTGCGAAGCTCATCCAGCAGTGCGTCAGGCAGCCCCAGAGACATGATGGATTTATCCGTCACAAGCAGAACACTGTCGATATTCTTTCCCTTCAATCTTTCCGGGAGCTTCAATACGCAGTTCTCGCCCTCGAGTAGCGCAGGTTTGCGCCACGGCAGGAAATGCGCCGCTAATTTCATGATAGCTTGAAAAATTCTGCAATACAGTTTAAACATTTTCTTCTCCTCAGTAATACCGATAAAATAAATCCGCTGTTGTCAAAGTGTCAAATCGACTTTTTCGATGAAATATCCCGCACCGCCGACAAATATTTTACTTATATCATTGCCTTCCCCACGGATCTTCACGGAGATTTCCGAAATCGAATCAAGGCTGTAGCCTTGTTCGAAGACAAACGTATCCCTTCTCGTATCAAGTCTTTTATATAGAAATCCTGCAAGGGCACAGTTGGACGTACCGGTAGCCGCTTCCTCGGGAATACCGACTAAGGGCGCGAAGTTCCTGCATATTATCCTGCCCTTGTTAAATGCATACAGATGTGCTCCGACTACGTCGTACTTCTTACTGATTTCTGTGATCCTGTCAAGATCGGGAGTCAATTCATTCAGTAGCCGCTCGCTCTTTACCGGCGCTAAAATATCCTTAAGGCCGGTAGATACGATCTGAATCGGTATGTCCGGATCGATGCAGTCTATGCCGAAGCAGGGCGCCATCTCACCGATGTCAATTTCCTCAAAAAATGTTGGTACATTTTGCTCCATGAAGAAGCGATCGCCTTCGCATTTGATTTCCAGCATGCCGCTCTTTGTTTCGATCATGATATCGGCCTTGTCGATCTTACCCAAGCCCTCCAGCATGACGAATGTGGCTATCGTGGCATGGCCGCAGAGAGGCACTTCCTCTTCCGGCGTGAAGTATTCGATCTTGTAATCGGCTTCCTCTGATGCCGTTACAAATGCGGTTTCGGAGAAGCCCATTTCGGCAGCGATTTGCAGCTTCTGCTTATCGCTCAAAAGAGGCTCGCCAATAACTATGCCGGCTTTGTTTCCGCCCTGATCATCTTTACTGAAAGCGCTTACTATATATACGGGGATGTTCATCTCTATTTTCCCTTTCAGGCAATGGTGTGTGACGGCATTTTTCGCCGCTGTATAGTCTACTATGATATACTATTTGAGGTTGGATTGTGCGCTTTTTTGTGAGGTGATGATAATTGAAAATACAGGCCGAAAACATCACAAAAAGTTTTTCGAAAAAGACTGTACTTGAGAATGTATCACTCGTTGTCGAGCACGGGGATATCACGTGTGTACTGGGGCCCTCTGGCGCAGGGAAAACCACGCTGATACGGATATTGATAGGCGCCATCGCCGCAGACAGCGGCAACGTAAGTATAGGCTCAGTCAAAGTCCCAAATCTGGATCTATTCAGAAATATAGGGTTTATGCCACAGAATGACGCGCTTTACGAAGACTTGTCGGGCGACGAAAACCTGAGATTTTTCGGCGCTCTTCAGGGAATGAAACGTTCCAGGCTTGAAAGCCGGATAAAGGAAGTGCTGAATCTTACGGACCTCAGCGATGACAGAAAAAAGCTCGTAAGAAACTACTCGGGCGGGATGAAGAAAAGGCTCTCACTGGCAATAGCCCTGCTTCATGAGCCGGATGTCATGCTCCTTGATGAGCCTACTGTTGGCATCGATCCCGTTTTAAGGCGAACGATATGGGATGAATTTAAAAAGCTGAAAGGCGAAGGAAAAACAATAATAGTTTCCACCCACGTAATGGATGATGTCGGCGAATGCGAGAAGGCAGCTCTTCTCTACAGCGGCAGATTGATCCATTACGATACGGTCGATGCCCTGCTGGCCAGGTGTAAAGACGAACGTATAGAGTCGCTGTTTTTTGAGGCAGCAGGGAAGGAGGCTTAGTATGCACGGACTGGCAATACGCGTAATCAAGCAAATCAGAAATGATAAACGCAGCGTCGGGCTGATCCTTATCGCCCCTCTTCTCGTTTTAAGTCTGGTCTACCTGCTGCTAAGCGATTCGAATTATACTCCTACAGTCGCAATAGAAAACTCAGACACATTCTCCGCATACCGCGATGCGCTAAAAGATGAAGACATAAAAGTCAAGGATCTTCCTGACTCAGGGATCGAACATCCAAAGCAATATCTGAAGGATAACCGAAAAATAGACCTCGTGGTCAAGGAAGGTCTATGCGGAGGCATTGACATTTATATGCTTGAGTCTTCTGCGAAAAGCGGCAAGGCTGCCAAAGCTTTCCAAAATGCATCAAAAACTGTGGCTGCAGACATCCGGCAGGAAAGCATCGAAAACATAACCGAACTCATAGATAAAATGCATGATTTGGCCGAAAAAGCCCAGCTGATGGGCGAAAGACTGCAGTCTCTGCAGGCCGCGTTACCGTTGCCGCAACCGCAGGAGGTGACACCACCGAAGATAGATCTGGATGAGCTGCCTACGGCAGGAGCCATAGATTCGCTACAGAAAGACTACGATGTCAATACATATACGGTCTTTGGTAAAGATGATGCGTCTGTATTCGATAATTACGGCTTCGTATTTCTTGGCTTCTTCCCGTTCTTTATGATTTTCCTGCTAACCGGATTTACCCTGGTCCGCGAGAGGAGCGGAGGTACTCTGGAACGCTTTTTGATGTCTCCCATCAAGAGGCGTGAAGTAATACTCGGGTACACAGCAGGGTACAGCGTATTCGCAGTGCTCCAGGCTATCATAGTGGTAGTCTATACGGTCTATGTGCTAAATCTCGCATGTGCAGGCAGCCTGCTGTGGGTAATGATCACGATGGTCATGATGGCGATAGTGGCGGTATCATTCGGATCCCTGGTTTCGATTTTCTCGTCAACGGAGCTTCAGGTGGTGCAGATCGTGCCCGTGGCCGTCATACCTCAGGTGTTCTTCTCTGGACTTATCCCGCTCGATACCATACCGTACGGACTTGGCAATCTATGCTACATCGCGCCGGTATTCTATGGCTGTTCGGCAGTAAAAAAGATAATGATCGAAGGCGGCGGCTTTGCTGTGATATGGCCGTATTTACTCGGACTGCTTTTGTTTGCCATTGTTCTCGGCCGGCTCAACATGCTTGCACTGAAAAAGTACAGAGCCCTGTGAAGACAAGTCCGGCTTGACTAAAGGTAGCCATTCTGCTAATATTATTACTGTCAAGTAAAATGCCTGAAAGATATTTCGGGCATTTTGAATAGAGTTGAGAAAAGGTGTAATAGTTATGGCGGCGAAGAATAAGAAGATCAGGACCCACGAGGCATCCATGCTCAAGGCAACGGGCGATGTGCTTGTTGCCTGCGCTGCGGAGAAGAGCATCCTTTTTGACTTTTACGGCAGCCTGCTCGGAGACAGACACAGGGAAATATTTGTTTTCTACTACGAGGATAATCTGTCACTCAGCGAAATCGCGACAGAACTGGTGATATCACGTCAGGCTGCGCATGAGGCTTTAAAAAAGGCCGACCGGATCCTAAAAGATGCAGAAGAAAAGCTCGGTCTGGTCGCCCGTCATGAAGCCTGGCTTAGCGCCCTTTACGAAGTAGACAGTGACACAGATAAACTGGTAAAAGATATTTCAGAGCTCGATATCGAAAAGAAGGATATGGATCGCATTAAGCGGCGCATCAAAAAGATATCGAAAACAATAAATGAAATGGATGTTTAACATATGGCATTTGAGGGTCTTTCGGAAAAACTTCAAGGAGTATTTAAAAAGCTTCGCTCAAAGGGCGTTCTGACCGATGCGGATATCGACGCCGCAATGCGGGAAGTCCGGCTCGCTCTGCTCGAGGCCGATGTCAATTTCAAGGTCGTAAAGGAGTTTGTTGCATCCGTCTCAGAGAAGGCGAAAGGCGAGCAGATCCATGCGAGTCTTAATCCCGGGCAGCAGGTGATCAAAATCGTGCAGGATGAACTTGTGGGGCTTATGGGTGGCACCAACAGCAAGCTCACTTATTCACCCAGCGGCTTTACAACCATCATGCTGGTCGGTTTGCAGGGAACAGGAAAGACCACGACAGCGGGAAAGCTTTCCTCATTCCTGAAAAAGAATGGAAAAAACCCGATGCTCGCGGCATGTGATATTTATCGCCCTGCCGCTATCGAACAGCTTGAGATCGTCGCAAAAAATGTCGACACACCGGTGTATTCCGATATGGAAACAAAGGATCCGGTCAAGATCGCAAATGCGGCTATTGAGCTCGCACATCGAAACGGGAATGACATGCTCATCGTTGATACGGCGGGCCGCCTGCAAATTGACGAAGACCTCATGGATGAACTCAGGGAGCTGAAAAGGGCAATAAGGCCACATGAGATACTGTTGGTGGTAGATGCCATGACAGGTCAGGATGCCGTAAACGCCGCAAAGGGATTTAATGATGCCCTCGGCGTCGATGGTGTGATAATGACTAAGCTAGACGGTGACAGCCGCGGCGGTGCGGCATTGTCGACGAAATCCGTAACAGGCAAACCAATCAAGTTTATCGGCGTTGGGGAAAAGCTCGACGCACTTGAAGCATTCCATCCGGACAGGATGGCATCGCGCATACTCGGCATGGGCGATGTCACTACTTTGATTGAAAGCGCCATGGACGCCTACGATGAACAGCAGGCTGAAGAGCTCGAACGAAAGATGCGCAAGAACGCATTCACCCTCGAAGATTTTCTGGAGCAGATGGGCCAGATAAAAAAGATGGGCGGTCTCAGCAAGCTGGTCGGCATGATGCCGGGAATGAATAAGATGAGCGATGATCAGATCGCCAGCGGCGAGCGCGAACTCAAGCAGATGGAAGCTGTGATGTTCTCCATGACTAGAGAGGAGAGGGATGATCCCTCGATCCTTAATGCCAGCAGGAGGAAGAGGATAGCTGCCGGCTGCGGTCAGCAGGTTTCCCAGGTGAACAGCCTTGTTAAGCGCTATGATGATGCAAAGAAGCTCATGAAGCAGTTTACAAGCGGAGGAGGAAGGAATATGCGCATGCCCGGCATGCCACCGAATATGTTTCAATAAGTGCGACTGAATGTGCGGCAGCGCGGACGGCCAAAACTTGATCATAAATCGTTATAGAATTATTAGAAGGAGTAAGAAGAAAGATGGCAGTAAAAATTCGTCTAAAGAGAATGGGCGCAAAAAAGAAACCATTCTACCGGGTGGTCGTGGCCGACAGCAGAAGCCCCCGTGACGGGAAATTCATTGAAGAGATCGGCACATACGATCCACTCAAGGATCCGGCTCAGATCGATATTGATATCGAAAGAGCTAAAAAGTGGCTTGCAGACGGCGCAAAGCCCACCGATACCGCCAGGGCGCTGCTGAAGAAGGTCGGCGCATATGATATGGTTTCGGAAGATACCGAGCCTGAAGATGAGGCGCCTGCAGACGCCGGTAACGAGGAGAATTGACATGGAGGAATTAGTAAAAATCATTGCATCATCCCTCGTTGATGAGCTTGACCAGGTTGACGTCCGCACCATCGAAAACGGTGATGAGGTAGTAATCGAACTTCGCGTGGCGGAGAATGATATGGGTAAGGTCATCGGCAAACAGGGAAGGATAGCGAAAGCTATACGTACAGTCGTAAAAGCAGTTGCCACGCGTGAAAACAAACGCGTATCGGTAGAAATTTTGCAGGCAGAATAGCCTGTCCGGGATTTGGATATCTCAGGTGAACTGATAAAAATCGGCAGGATCTCCGGCGCCCAGGGTCTTAAGGGAGAGGTCAAGCTCTTCCATGATTCGGGCGACCGCGAGAGGATAGCCGGTCTGAGGGAAATACATATCAAAACATCAGAAGCGGAGGATAAGTTATTCACCGTTCTGGGTATCCGCTATCATAAGATCATCCCCATACTATCACTCGAAGGCGTCGATAGCCGCAGCACAGCAGAATCGCTTATCGGAGCTGATGTCTATGTAGACAGTAATATGCTGGCCCCGCTCGGGGATGGCGAATACATGGTAAGCGATCTTATCGGTTTGAACGTCTATGATGACGGCATGCTGATCGGCGCAGTAACAGAGGTTCTTGACAATCCGGCACATGACATCCTGAAGGTAAACAGTAATGACGGCAGAGGGGAGATATTGATCCCCCTTGTAGATGTCTTTGTGTCAAAAATCAATATTGAATCGCGCAGCATCGACGTAAACCTTCCGGAGGGCCTGTGATGCGGATAGAT
>Ga0123356_10008527_pt1 | contig 10182 bp, 8 predicted proteins | sample TergutEmb28metaG_2_FD_92546 | JGI IMG/M metagenome (GOLD analysis project Ga0123356, IMG submission 92546) | Embiratermes neotenicus P3 segment gut microbial communities from Petit-Saut dam, French Guiana - Emb289 P3 | ecosystem: Host-associated > Arthropoda: Insects > Digestive system > Gut ... | reverse complement strand
CCTTCCTGAAGGAGACTTAGGTTTCGGCGACGGCGACTGGGGTATCGACTGGGACGAAGGTAGTGAGGACGGCGGCGATGACGGCGGCTGGGATCTTAACGACGACGGCGGCGGTGACGACGGCGGCGGAGATGATTACGGCGGCGATTACGGCGGCGATGACTAGACAAACAGACAGACTATACGAAGCAGAATAATGGAGGTTATAGTTTGAATAAATTCAAACTAACCCGGCAATGTGCCAATTGCTCTCCTAACGGAAACCGCAATTCATGCACATAATGACCATCCTTTTTTATGGTTGTTTTGTGCCTAAGTAAAATGAAAGGAATGGTCATTAATATGGGAATATTTAATAAGAACCCGAATGAGTCGGCTTATGTCGGGGGTAAGAAGCACTGGACGGATGTAATAAAGAACTCCGGGTCCGGCGAGTTGCTTATCTGGCGGCAGCCGGAAGAGGACTTCAACACAAACTCCACGCTTATCGTTATGCCCGGTGAAGAAGCCATTTTTATCAAAGGCGGCACAATAGAGCAGACTTTTGATAACGGGACCTACAAACTCTCAACAGAGAACTACCCGTTTATCAGCCGGCTGCGCAACGCGTTCTCAGGCGGCATTAGCACGTTCAACTGCGTGGTTTACTTTGTAAAAAAAGCGTCAACCAGAGAAATCCTGTGGGGGACTGATTCAGAAATCAAAGTACGCGATAAGCTTCTTGGTATTGAAACAAAGCTTCGGGCAAGAGGCGCATACAAGGTCCAGATCGGAAATCCCGCAAAATTCCTGACAAAGCTCATAGGCAACAATATCGATATAATGGGGCAGCAGGAACTGCTGGACGATTATTTCGCAAACGAGTTTCAGGGTCATATAAAATCAAGTATCACTAAAGCGCTTAACGCTACACAACACGAGTTGCTGGGTATTGAGGCGTATATTGTAGAGTTCTCCGAAGAAGTCAAACCGATCATAGGTGAAGCTCTCGACAGCTACGGGATAAAACTTACCGCATTCTCGATCTCGGCACTTGATGTCAGCGATGACGAACTGCGCCGCCGTTATGATGAGATCGGTATGGATGCGATCGCGAAAATGCGTAACGCCCAGGCTGACAGAGTTACCTTCGACGTACTCGGTGACGACTGGGGCAGGCAACAGGCAGCAAATATACTCGGTACAGTTGCAGCGAATCCGGGCGCAGGAGGAATGGCAGCTACCGGAGCCGGAATCGGCATGGGTGTTGCAGCCGGCGGGATATTCGGAAGTATGGCAGGTCAAATGTTCTCCCCTATGGGTCAGCAACAGCAACAGCCTATGGGAGGAACACAGCCATCGGGAAGATTCTCACAGCAGCAGCCGGCGAATGCGCAACAACCGCCGCCGCCTCCCCCGCCGCCGCCACCGCCGCCGGGACAGGAAAGCACCGCCGAAGACCCCGTTGCAACACTTAAAAAACTGAAGGAAATGCTGGATCTGGGGTTGATCGAGCAAGCCGAGTTCGATACAAAAAAATCAGAAATTATGAGCAGGATGTAGGAGGGACACAATATGGGCAAGAGGCATGTTTTATGGATTGTACTCGCATTGATACTTATAGCGCTGTTTAATACATTTTTCTTCATGCTTGGGGGTACGGATCATCCCGCGTCGGTTTGGATATCGTATGCGTTCATCCACTTTGCGTACGGAATGATGGTAGCTACACCGTTCCTGACACGAAAATCAAAAAGCGCGGCGATATTCGGATTTGCTTTGGCAACAATTTCCGCGGTTTTCTTCTTTGTGGAATTTCTTGTAGCTCTCATCTTTATTCTGATCGCTCCGGAGAGTCATACTGCAGCATTACTGATCCAGCTGACTATAATCGCTATTTATGGCATATCACTGGTATCACACTTGATTGCAAACGAGCGTACAGCGGATGCTGAGGAAAAACGGGCGGTGGAGATCGCATATGTTAAAACCGCTTCAATAAAGCTTAAAGGTATGCTGGACAGAGTAGAAGATCCGGAAGCGGCAAAAAAAGTTGAGAAGGTGTACGATACTGTTTACTCAAGTCCGACAAAATCAGATCCCAGCTTGGAACAGCAGGAAAATTTTATACTGCAGTCAATAGGGCAACTTGAAATGGCTGTTATCGCGGGAAATGCAGAGCATATCAGCTCGTTGGCGGATTCATTACTGATATCTGTCAATGAAAGGAACAACCAACTGCAGGTGATAAATAGTCAATAAGCATAAAATGGTAGGTAGAGATGTCAAAAATCGAGTGCTCAGTTATCACCTACATAGGTATGGTGAGAGGCAATAATGAGGACAACTATTACGTTAACGGGAAATGTAAAACGGATAGCAATGTTGCTACCGAAGGGTATATAGATAAAATACAGCGTGATTCTTACATTTACGCTGTGTGCGACGGCATGGGCGGAGGTACCTCAGGAGAGATCGCGTCAATGATCGCAGTAGAAACCCTGAAGAAGTACCAGTCAACTGATATCCGGCGAACAATAACCGATTATGTTCAAACTGCAAACAAGCTTGTTTGTGACAGAGTTATAAGAAACGGCGGGGTAAGGAGCGGTACCACTTTAGCGCTCCTGTTTATACGCGGAAACAAGGCCGTTTCGTTCAACATAGGCGACAGCAGGGTATACCTTTACCGAAAAGGGGATCTGTTTCTGATGTCTGAAGATCACACAGAAGCACAGCGGCTGGCAAATGCCGGTGAACTGACGCAGGAGGAAGCGGATGTACATAAAACAAGAAATATCCTGACGCAGTATCTTGGTATTTTTCCTGATGAAATGATTGTAGAACCGTATGTTTCGGAGGAAGTGAAGCTCAAGAAAAATGACATGTTATTACTGTGCAGCGACGGACTTACCGATATGGTCAGTGATGATGATATCGCTGAGACACTGGGTTTAAAAGGGAGAAGCACAACAGAGATAGCAAAGGTGCTTGCTTCAAGAACACAGTCAAACGGTGGCAAGGACAATGTGACTGCTATAGTTGTCAGAGTAACTTGATTGGGGGAGTCGCTATGTTTTGTGCCAATTGCGGAACTAATTTGATTGGAACAGACGCTTTCTGTGCCGGATGCGGTGCGCCTGCGCAGCAAAAAGATGCTCAGCCTCCGATACCGCCGCCGCCACCGCCAGTGGAGTATACATCGCCGGCACCTCCACCGCTACCTCCACCGCCGGGACCGGATACCGTGACGCAGGTATTTGATAAAGCATCACCGCATGCTGTGTCTGCAGCGCCTCAATCATATAGTACACATGTAGCAAAAGATCAGCCGAAGAAACGTACAGATATAGCCGCTATAATTACTGCAGGCAGTATAACGGCTGTTATAGCCATAGCCGTTGCAATATACTTATTTCTTACTCCGGGCGGAACCTCATCCGAAACTCCTGCCCCTGCGCCGTCCCCCGGCGGTCAACAGCCTGTAGTACAGTCGCCGGAGCAACCGGTACAGCCGCCACCACCGCCGGCAACCCCGGCTCCGCTGCCGACGGATCCTTTGCAAACGCAGGATCCGGAAGTATCCGCAGTTCATATAATGTATGAAGGCAGTACGAGAGCTGATATTTCAATAAAAGCAAGCGAAGGTCTGTATCTTTATGCTTCAATCGAGCCGTACGGTGTAATAACAGATGTTTTATGGGAAAGCAGTGACCCGGGAGTATTGCAGGCAGAGCCGGTACATGGCAGCGATATCGAGGTATATGTCTATGGCATAGCGCCCGGTGATGCAGTACTCACAGTAACCGCGGGAAATTTAAAACAGACATGCCTGATCAGGGTGTTGGAAAACCAGGTTTATACTCCGATGCATTTAATGCTGAGAGATGCAATAGATCTATCTATTGACGGAGTTGTGATATCAATAGAATGGACAAGCGGCAGGCATCGCGGAAATTCGACTGTATTCGAACGGCTCTATAACAGCAACGACTGGATCATGTATGGCGTTAGCGATACAAGAGAGGTTTTTCCTACATTTGGATATGCCGGAGATGCTTTTACGATCGGTTTTCCCACTACAACAAGAATTTACTACCTCTTTGAGGATGGGACCGGATACTTTAGGAATACCGATGGAACTAACAATGAAAACCTGAAATGGGAGTACTGGATTTATTAACCGGCATATAGAACCGGATCGGTGGTAGAACGTGAAAAAAGGTAAACCGTATGTTTTGATAGCATTGCTATCCGTTATTATTCTGATTGCGCTGGTTCCCTGGTATTTTATTATTTCGCGTAATCTCAGTCCGACTGAACCTCCTCAGCTTCCGTCTGAGACCGAGGCTTATGCAACTCCATTACCGCCTCCTGATACCGAACCGGAACCACCGGTGACCGAACCGCTTCCGCCGGTCACCGACCCGTCATCGCAAACAACCGAGCAACCTCCTCCGGTGACTGAACCGTCGTCGGGGGATAATGTCATTGACATTTCTTCGGAATATCCTGAGCTAGGTAATGAGCTGGACAGGATGGCGTCACGTTTTAACTGCGTCTCCGCAAGCCTTGTTATTTTTGACGGTGATAAAGGTGAATATTACACATACCAGTATGGGTATTCAAACCTCAGCGCGCAGCAGCGGGTAGATACAGATACAAAGTTCCGCGTTGCTTCACTTTCAAAACTAACAACAGTTATCTGCGCAATGATCCTTGTAGATGAAGGTAAGCTGGATCTGGACGAAGACATATCGACATATCTTGGCTATACAGTAAAAAACCCTGTTTTTCCGGCTACATCGATCACAACCCGGATGCTTATGCAGCACACATCATCAATATTTGATTCCAGCACATTCCAGTCATCGAGAGACAAAAACTCATCTGATTCAACACAGCGTCTTCTGGATACGATATCGTCATACAGAAGAAGAGAACCCGGGTTGATATTTGAATATACTAACTTTGGATACTCCGTTCTTGCCGCAGTCTGCGAAAAAGTATCCGGAATCAAGTTTGACGCTTTTGCCCGCGATAAACTGTTTGACCCGCTTGGTATTGACGCGGCATATGTTGCGTCTAACTTAACCGACCAAACAAATATAGCAGTCATCTATAATGACAGTCATACTGTGACCCGCTCTGTTCAAACTCAGCTTAATGTAGGCGAGTCGAGTGAACTGGGTTTTGACAACCATCTTGCTCAAGGTAATTTGACTATAAGCACGCTGGATTACGCAAGAGTTCTGGCAATGCTCCGGAGTAATAACGCCCGAAGGGATCATACTATTTTATCAGAGAGATCGGCACGCGCTATTCATAATGCAAGTGTATCAGGACCGGTTTACGAACAGGGTCTGGCAACTCGGCTTTCACCGGTAGCGTTCATGCCCGGGGAAAACGCCTTTTGGCATACCGGAAGCGCATTCGGGACTTACGCACAGTATGTCTATAGTAATGACGGTACAAACAGGGGAGTGGTTGTCGTCACAACAGGATCAGACACCGGACGCGATTCTTACGGTATGGTAAACGTTTGTACGGAAATGTCAGCATTGGTTTGGAGACGACTGGGGTTCTGACCGTATTAAGTTAAATAAACATGAGCGGCCGGGTTTTTACCCGGTCGCTCATGTTGTGTCCGAAAGACAGGACAGACACTATATATAGTATATCCAGTAAGCGCAAGGCTTTGCGCGCATTTTTTTGAAAAAAATAATTTGAAAATTTGAAATTTTATGTTGACATTGATAGCTGTCAGCTTGTATAATCAAACACATAGTAGTGGTGCATAATGGAACATAATGTTGCATAATGGTGCATAATGGAGAGGAGGGGAAAACTATGACCGGCAAATACGATCATAAACTAGACGCGAAGGGTCGTTTATGTATCCCCTCTGATCTGCGGAAAGAGATCGGCGATATTTTCCATGTTACAGTTTCCGACGAGGAATGTCTTAATGCGTATCCGGCAGAAAGCTGGGCGCGGTTTCTGGAGAAAGTCAAAGCAATGCCGATTCGTAAACAATCAAAAATGCGCCCTTTCTTTTCCAATGCTTCAAGGTGCGAGCTGGACAGTCACGGGCGTTTTCTCCTGCCTCAGAAGCTGCGTGATGAGAAAGGGATAAAAAAGGATATAACGATCGTCGGGCTTGGCACAATGGTCCAATTTTGGGATACCGATACATTCAATCTGGTAGATAAGCAGGAAACCACACCGGAGAACCTCGCCGATGTAATGGATGAGTTGGATTTCTGATGGAACATACTCCTGTGTTACTTCATGAGAGCATTGATGGTCTTTGCATAAAACCTGACGGGTTGTATATAGATGGCACAACAGGCCGCGCAGGCCACGCATTTGAAATAGTAAAAAGACTTGGTACCGGACAGTTGATCGCAATAGATCGCGACCATGAAGCTATAAATGAAGCTAAAAAGCAACTTTCCGGATTTGAAGACCATATAACATTTATTCACGGAAATTACAGAGACCTGACAAAATTACTAAACGATGCAGGAATACGAGCGGCAGACGGTATGTTGTTTGATCTGGGGGTTTCCTCGCCGCAGCTTGATGATGCAAGGCGCGGTTTTTCATATATGCAGGACGCCCGGCTGGATATGCGGATGGATAAAAGAGATGAGCTTACTGCGTACGATATCATAAACAGCTGGCAGGAAGACAGGCTGCGCAAAATATTTTTTGAGTACGGGGAGGAAAGGTATTCAAAATCTATCGCATCGGCAATCGTGAGAAAACGCGCTTACGCTCCGGTCAGCACAACATTTGAGCTAAATGACATCATACTTTCCGCAATACCGGCAGCAGCAAGGCGTGAACCGCAGCATCCGTCAAAGCGTTGTTATCAAGCGCTTAGGATCGTTGTAAATGATGAACTGGGCGCATTGGCGGAAATGCTGGGTAGCGCACCTTCGATGCTTAACCGGGGAGGAAGACTCTGCGTCATAAGCTTCCACTCACTGGAGGACAGGCTCGTTAAACAAACGTTTGCCTCCCGGGCAAAAGGATGTATCTGCCCAAAAGACATGCCGGTATGCGCTTGCGGGATCGTACCTGAACTAAAAGTGATAACACGCAAACCACTGATTGCGGGTAATGAGGAAAGAGAAAGCAATACAAGAGCCCGGAGCGCAAAGCTTCGTATTGCTGAAAGGATATAAAACACCGGTAATATAAGAATTTTACCGAAAGGAGTACTGGACAGTATGGCGGCTGAAGCTGCAAGAGTGTTGGATTACTACGATTACGGATCCGCTGTCGCAACAAAAACCGCACCGAAGGGTATGGTCTTGGAACCGGCGTCGGATGAAACGACAAAACGAATGGACCTTCCGCAGCCGCAAAATCAAATGCGTGCTAAAGAAGCGCTTCAGCGAAGAGAACGTGAACGGAAAGCCGCTGTAAAAAGAGCTCCCAGAATATCTGCGTTTGCAGTGCTGGGTTCACTCTTCATCTCGGTACTTATGGTATTTGTGGTACTGGCGCAGATAAGTTATAACGAAGCTGCCGGGGAGACTGTCCGGCTCAATACCCAGCTCATAGAGCTGACAGAACGAAATAAAGCGCTTGCTCTTACGTTTGAGAGCGTTATAGATATGAAGGAAGTAGAACGATTTGCAAGAGATGAGCTCGGAATGTCAAAGCCGGACGGCGGGCAAGTAATAATTTTTAAAAGTACACCGCGTGATCGTGCGATAGTGATAAGCAGCGTAGAAGAACAAAACACACAGGGGTTCGGCACATTTATAAGGTCGCTTACAGATTACTTCAAGCGATGATCAAATCAGGGAGCGGAGCTCTCCTGTATTGAAAGGACACATTTATGTCTGAAGGTGTAAAAACCGGATCAAGAAGAAAATACAGCTCGCGAGCCATACCGGGCTCAAGGGTTGCGGACATACCTGTGGTTTCAACCGGGAAAAAGACCGGCAGGAGTGAGTCTGATAAGAGGCTTAGCAAAGCGCTTCGCCGCCGCACATTGTTTTTACTTGCCGTGTGCGGTGTAATTGCGTTTGTGATACTGGCGGCAAGACTGTATGAAGTCCAAATACGAAACAGCGATTATTACGGATCACGTACATTGAGCAGTCAGTTGCGGGAAACAACGATAGCGGCTTCACGTGGTACGATCTACGATACAAACGGTAAGGTTCTTGCGATGAGCGCGCCGGTGGAAAATGTATTTATAAGCCCGTTCGAGCTTGAACGGGATGATCAGGACATACGGTTTATAGCTGAAGGATTGTCTTACATACTCGGAGTTGACTATGAATTTATCATGGAACGTGCGTCGAGAACATCCACACAATACCAGGTGGTCAAGTTCAGAGTCGAAAGCCACGATACAGAACGGGTTCGCGAGTTTATCAGTGAGTACAAATTAAAAGGGATCTATTTTGAACCCGCGTCAAAACGTTATTATCCGAATGACAGCCTTGCAGGTCAGATACTAGGATTTGTAGGAACAGATAATACGGGACTTGACGGAATCGAGCAGCGTTATGACAGTTATCTGACAGGCGTCAGCGGAAGGATGGTAAAGCTGACGAACGCAAAAGGTACCGACCTGATGCTTTCAGGTTACGGTGACTTTTATGACGCTCAGGACGGCAATAACATAATGCTTACCATAGATTCGTCTATACAATTTTATATAGAAAAGCACCTGGAACAGGCGATCATCGATTATGATGTTCTTAAAGGCGCTATGTGTCTGGCTATGAATCCGAAAACAGGTGAAATGCTTGCTATAGCAAATTATCCAAACTATGATCCGAATAATTTCATGAAACTCAGCGAAACCGAAATGGAGAAGTTAAGTCTCATTGAAGATGCGGAGGAATATAAAGACGCCTTACGCAACGCGCAGTTTCGCCAGTGGCGTAACAGTTCGCTGGCAGACGCGTACGAACCCGGTTCGGTTTTTAAAATACTGACCCTTGCTATGGCTCTTGAAGAAAATGCGGCTACGCCTGACAGTCTTTTTAACTGTGAGGGGGCAATGCCTGTTCGCGGGCGGCTTAATAAAGATGGAGATGAGATCCCGCTTCACTGCTGGCGCAGATGGGGGCACGGTACGCAAACTCTGAGTAAAGCGATGCACAACTCGTGTAATATCGCATGTGTTGAACTTGGTATACGTTTAGGAGCTCAAACATTCTATAAATACGTCGATGCGTTTGGGATGTTTGACAAGACCGGTCTTGATAATGCCATCGAAGCGCGCAGCCAGTGGTGGGAGCAAAGCGTATTTTTCGACAGGTATAACCATTCGCAGCTTGCTTCCGCTTCATTCGGTCAGACATTCAAAGTGACTCCGATTCAAATGATCTCGGCTGCGTCAGCCACAATAAACGGCGGATTTCTTATGCAGCCGTATATGGTCAAGCAAATCACAGACAGTGACGGTAATATTGTCAAAGCCTCGGAACCGACTGTTCTTCGTCAGGTGGTCAGCGCTGATACGTCAGCCTTGATACGCACTATGCTGGAAGAAGTTGTAGATATAGGCACAGGGAAAAACGCTCAGGTAAAAGGATACAGGATCGGCGGAAAAACAGGAACTTCTGAAGATATAGAGCAACTGTCTCACAGAGATAATAATGATAATTCACTAAAGGATTACATTACTTCCTTTATCGGATTTGCTCCCGCCGATGATCCTGAAATAATCATATTGCTCCTGCTGGATACCCCAAGTCATGAGACTGGCATCTATATCAGTGGCGGTTCAATGGCAGCACCCGTTGTCGGAAAGATGCTGGCGGACATTCTTCCGTTAAGCCTTGGCATTATGCCGCGGTACGAACCGGAAGATATTAAGGACATAAATATCCATGTGCCGCGCCTGACGGGGAGAAGTGTTGAAGATGCTCTGGTATTACTTGAGGCACAGGGATTTCAATACAGCATCGTAGGAGACGGAGAGAAGGTCACAGCGCAGCTTCCTGTAACTAACGCGCATGTCGCTTCCGGGACAAAAATTATTCTTTATGCAAATGAAACGGCTCCAGACATACTCGTGTTTGTTCCGCAGTTATCGGGGCTGAAGTACAGTGAAGCAAAACGAGATCTTGAGAACCGCGGGTTATTTATACGAACTGCCGGCGCGCCAAAGTCTGACAACAAGGTTTTAGTATCCGTGCAATCGATCCCTGCCGGAAAAGAGAT
>Ga0123356_10008526_pt1 | contig 10182 bp, 8 predicted proteins | sample TergutEmb28metaG_2_FD_92546 | JGI IMG/M metagenome (GOLD analysis project Ga0123356, IMG submission 92546) | Embiratermes neotenicus P3 segment gut microbial communities from Petit-Saut dam, French Guiana - Emb289 P3 | ecosystem: Host-associated > Arthropoda: Insects > Digestive system > Gut ... | reverse complement strand
TCCTTCTTTGGTGTGGGAAAAACGGCGCCGCAAGACCTCTTCTATCATAGCGAAGTCATTGGCTCCGGGAATGGTTTTGATACGGAAGCGGCGGTAATGAGCCGGTCTAGAGCGGCCTTCCTCAAAAACTACCATACTGCCAACGGCCATCTGTCCTTGGATATTGGAAATGTCATAACCCTCAATGCGTCGGGGGGTGTCGGGCAGCTTTAGTTTATCCCTGAGTTCTTCAAGAGCCTCCCCCAAGGCCTGAGGCGGGGACAGGCGCTTGATGCGCAGTTGCTCCAGCCCGCGCTGAGCGTTGGTGAGCACGGTCTCCATGAGTTCCTTGCGGGGTCCGCGGACGGGTACCGCCAACCTGACGGCACTGCCTCGCCGCCGCCCGAGCCATTCTTTTAAGACTGCCTCGTCTTCTACGGGGTGTTGCAGCAGGATAAGGGGCGGGATACTGGGCGAGACGGCGTAGTACTGCATGACGAAGTTGGTCATGGTGACCGAGGAATCCTCAGCATTAGTGCCCGTGAGCACGAACCCCTCGCGTCCCATGAGCTTGCCGCCTCGGATAAAAAACACCTGTACGAAAGCCTGATCGCCGTCTTGGACAAAGGCCGCGGCGTCGGCATCGCCCCGTACGCGGGTGGATACCCGCTGCCAGGCCAACACCTCGTGCAAGGTGTTAATCTGGTCGCGCAGCCTCGCTGCATACTCGTATTGCTGAGTCTCGGCGGCCTGTTTCATTCTCTGGGTGAGGGATTTCTCCAATCCCAAGTGCCTGCCTTCCAGAAACTGAATGACTCCTTGAATAATGGCATCGTACTCCGGGCGTTCTAGGTTCCCGGTACAAGGGGCGAGGCAATGGCGCATATCGTATTCCAGGCAGGGACGCCCCCGGCGCTGGCTGGGGTCGGTGTTACAGGTACGGAAGGGGAAAATGCCCTTGACCACGTCCAGGGCCTGGCGGATGGAATAGGCGCTGGCATAAGGCCCAAAATATCGCGCGCCGTCATTAGCAACGCGTCTGGCCACCTGTACCCGCGGCCATTCCTCGGCGAGGTCGATCTTAATATAAGGATAACCTTTATCATCTTTTAGGCGGATATTGTATTCGGGTCGGAAGCGCTTGATGAGGTTGAGCTCCAGAATGAGCGCCTCCTCCTCGGAGCGGGTGACATAAAAATCAATATCGTTGATGTGAGAAACGAGGAGCTGCGTTTTGGGGGTGAGGTCGCTGTCGCTGAAGTATGAGCGGACACGGTTCTTAAGACACCCTGCCTTGCCGACATAGATAACCTTACCCGTGGCGTCTTTCATAAGATAAACACCCGGGTTCTCGGGCAGCGACTTGAGGCGCTCGGCGATAATGACGCTTACTGGCTGGGGCATAATCGGCAAACGTTTATTAACCCGCCCCGGCCGGGGGTGTAACCCCAAGCCGGAGGGTGATATTTCCCCTAAGGGTCGGGAAGCCGACCCTTAGATAAACGGTTCTTGCTTGGACTTTTTCGCGGGGCGGGATGGCGAGGTTGCTTTGGGCAAGGCCTCTAAGGCTGCGAGGTGCCCCTCAGCTTCGTCGGCCCGTTCTTGAACATGCCCCAACAGCTCGACCGATGTTGCCAGCATTTCCCTTATGGCCGAGATGGTAAAGCGTCCCAGACTGGCGATTTCGGCGGCAGCCCGGGCAGCCCGATCGGCGGCTTCTTCCCCGGCACGGCGCACCTCTTCGGCCTTCTCGTTGGCTTCGGCCACCAGTTGGCGCAGGGTATCGGTGGCCAGGTGGGCGGCTTTATCAGCCTCATCGGCCTTGGCGGCGGCTTTCTCCGAGGCCTCAATGGCCGCCCGGGCAATCCTATCGGCCTTGGCGGCGGCCTCGGTTGCGGCACGGGTGGCCTCTTCGGCAGCCTTTTCGCCGGCGGCCCGTGCGGCCTCCGAAGCTTGGGTGGCTGTAACTGCGGCTTCCCCGGAGAGCTTGGCGGCGGCCTCGGCGCGACGGGCGGCCTCGGTGGCCTCGTTGATGGCGGCCTCCATCTCATCAAGGATTTGAGGGAGGGGTTTAGTTAAAATCTTGGAGCGGCGTTCTTCTTTGTCTGCGTGATGAGCATTATCAGTCATTCTTTTTCTCCTCTTACCAGAATATAAGTATTTCTTAAATCGCCCAGAACGTCAACCGCACCCCCGGCAGAGAATAAAAATTTTTCCCTTAGGGCCCCCGGAGCATGTATAAGGCTTGCATTACGTCTGAGTTATGTTAAAATAAGGGCCAGTTTGGCATCAATCCCCCGGTTATGCCCGGGCGGCTGTCGGGGAGACTGAAGAGGTGATAGGTGAAAGAGGATATCCAGAGCTTCTTGAATTATCTGCGTGTTGAGAAAGGATTTTCCAGTAACACCACCTTGGCCTATGAGAACGATCTTAGCCAGCTTTCCCGTTTTGCTACTGAACGTGCCAATCAAAAAACTATCACGGGTTGGGAAAGCTTCAGTCGCGATGATATGTTGGGTTATCTCCTTAATTTAAAAGAACGTAACTATGCCGTGACGACGGTGGCCCGCAAGGTGGCTGCCGCCAAGTCTTTCTTCGGCTTTTTGGTATCCGAGGGTAAAATCAAGACCAACCCCATGGATGACATCAGTTCGCCCAAGGTGGGCAAAGCCCTGCCGGATACCCTCTCGGTCTCCCAGGTGCGCGAACTTATTGCCCAGCCGGCCAAGGCCGAAACCCCGGAGGCCAAACGCGATCAGGCTATGCTTGAGCTCCTGTATGCCTCAGGGATGCGGGTGAGCGAAATGGTCAGCCTCGATCTCACCGATATAGATACAGCCAGCGGCTACGTACGGCCCTTCGGCAAGGGAAAGAAGGAACGTTTGGTGCCGATCTATCCCGGGGCGGCCCATTTGATTGACGAGTACATTAATGACGTACGTCCGCGCTTTGTACGCAACAATTTGGAGAAGGCCCTCTTTGTTAATCAGCGCGGCGACAGGTTAACCCGCCAGGGGTTGTGGCAGATCCTCCGGGGTTATGCCCGGCGGGCAGGGTTGGAGCATCGGGTAACCCCCCATACCCTGCGTCACAGCTTCGCTACTCATATGCTTAACGGCGGGGCCGATCTGCGCTCCGTGCAGGAGCTCTTGGGTCACGCCAATATTTCCACAACTCAGATATATACCCATCTCACATCGGATCATATACGTCAGGCCTACGATAAGGCCCACCCCAGAGCTAAGGCAAAGGAGAGCTGATGGCCCACAAATACGTTCCTCCCAAGAAAAAGAAACACACGTCGGTTGCCTCCGCCCGGACCAAGTTACCGGTCCAGGCGCCGATAGATGCGGCACCGGAGATAGCGGTGTCCTATGCGACTACGGCCAAGGCGGCCCCCGCCCCCGCCCCCGGGATTATCCCGGATAATGTACTATTTTCCAGCCTGCCCAAGGAGCTTATCCGGCTGGGGGTGCTGAGTGCCGTGGCCATTGCCATCATGGTTATCCTGTATTTCATCCTGCGTTAAGCGAGGGGTGTGTAACCCGTAACAACTTGGGATGAGATAGCGGCCGCGCTCCCTGGCAAGCGCCGCAAATAAGCCATTTATACCCGCCGGCCAGATGTGATGTCCTTTGCCCTCGTGACACCCCGCCCGGCCAGGGTAAAAAATAATAGGAAAGCAGGTATCTAGATGAAACAGTATCCCCCGGAAAAGATGCGCAACATCGCATTGCTCTCCCACAGCGGAGCTGGCAAGACAACCCTCTCTGAGGCTATGCTGTTCTCGGCCGGGGCTATTACCCGTCTGGGCAAAATCGAGGCAGGCACCACCACCTCCGATTATGACCCCGACGAGCTTAAGCGCCATATCAGCATCAACCTCTCCATTTTACCCAGTGAGTGGCGGGATACCAAGATAAACCTGTTTGACTCCCCGGGTTATATGGACTTCGTGGGCGAGGTGCGTTCGGCGGTGGGGGTAAGCGAAGGAGCGGTTATCGTGGTGGCCGCCACCTCGGGTATCGAAGTTGGTACCGAGCTTACCTGGGGTTATGCCGAGGATGCCGGGTTGGCGCGCATAGTCTTTGTGAGTAAGATGGACCGTGAAAACGCCAACTTCCTCAAGGTGGTAGACCAATTCCGAACGCGCTACGGGACTCGGTGTATTCCCATTCAGCTGCCCATCGGGGCGCATACCGATTTCCAGGGGGTTATTGACCTCCTTACGATGAAGGCCTTTATGGGCGCATCCTCTGATGAGGCGGCGATTCCGGCGGAACTGGCCGATAAGGCTCAGGAGCTTCGGGCGCAAATAGTGGAGACCGTGGCCGAGTCCGACGACGCCTTGATGGAAAAGTATTTGGGCGGGGCGGAGCTGGGTCAGGATGAGTTGGCCGCAGGTCTGCAAAAAGCGGTGTCGGAAGGCAAAATAGTGCCTATTATGGTCGGCTCCGGACTGCAGAACATCGGGATGCGTGAGCTTCTTAATGCCATGGTTGATCTTATGCCCTCACCCGCGTCCCGCCCCTTGCCCTTAGCCGAGGGCTCCGCCCCCGTTGATAGTGAACCCAAGCCCCTGGCGGCGTTGGTCTTTAAGACCACGGCCGACCCTTACGTGGGCAAGCTAACCTATTTCCGGGTCTTTGCGGGGGCCTTGGATAGCAACTCTCAAATCTGGAATTCTAACCAAGGCGCCGTTGAGCGCATTGGTCAGCTTTACATGCTCCGCGGCAAGACCCAGGAAGCGGTAAGTCGCGTGGAGACGGGTGATATCGGGGCGGTGGCCAAGTTGGGGGCGACGGTTACGGGCGATACCTTAACCGTTCAGGATAAGGCGGTTAAGCTCTCCACGATTACCTTCCCCAAGCCCATCTTTAATGTGGCCGTACATCCTAAGACAAAGGCCGATCTGGATAAAATGGGTACTTCCCTGGCGCGTCTTACGGAAGAGGATCCCACCTTACGCGTTTATCGCGACCCCGATACGGCGGAAACCATTCTGTCCGGTATGGGTGATACCCAGGTTGATGTGGCTGCCGAGAGGATGCAGCGCAAGTTCGGGGTAGGGGTGGAGCTTAAGCCGCCCAAGGTACCGTACCGCGAGACCATTACCCGCAGCGTTCAGGCGGAGTTCAAACATAAAAAGCAGACCGGCGGACATGGTCAGTACGGGCATGTCATGCTGGAGCTTGAGCCTTTGCCGCAGGGCAGTCCCAATGAGTTTGAGAACCGGGTGGTGGGCGGGGCTATCCCCAAGAACTATATCCCGGCCGTGGAAAAGGGCGTTGTCGAGGGTTACAAGGAGGGGGTCCTGGCCGGCTTCCCCGTGGTAGGGGTGCGCGTGGCCGTCTACGACGGCAGTTTCCATCCCGTTGACTCCTCGGAAATATGCTTTAAGATCGCGGGCTCACAGGCGCTGAAGAAGGGTCTGTCTGAGGGTGGTCCCATTATGCTTGAGCCTATTGTAAAGATTCAGGTTACCGTGCCCAATGACTTCACGGGTGATATTCTCTCCGATCTCAACACCAAGCGCGCCCGTGTCCAGGGCATGAATCCCCAGGGCGATATCAATACCGTTGAGGCCGAGGTGCCTATGGCCGAGGTATTACGTTATGCAACGGATCTGAAATCGCTGACTCAGGGACGCGGTACCTATGTCTTGGAGATTAGCCATTACGAACAGGTTCCGTCACACATAACCGAGAAGATTATTGCCGATCGTGAGGCCGAAAAGGCCGCCGAGGAAAAATAGTTAAGTTTTAGGGCAATGACCGGAAGCCGAGAGGAATTCCTCTCGGCTTCTCTGTTTTAGACTAATGTTTCATGTTGTGATATGGTGATGTCGGGTTATGCAACAAGACGATATTGATAACTATAAAGAAACACCCCGCACTTTGGTAAAAGGGGACGGGTTTGTTTATCTCTTGCCGCATCAAGTATTACGGCCCTGGATTTCTAATTACACCATTTCCTTCCCGCCTAGGTGCAAGATGACCAAGTCCTATGCCGTTATTCCTCACGGCTGCGCCACCTTGGTCTTTTCTTGTGACGATAGGGGAATACGGGGCCATCTGTTCGGGCCGACAACCAAGCCTGCCTGTGTGGGTAGTGAGGCCAACCGTTCCCTGATGTTGTTTATTGCGGAGTTTCAGCCGGGAGGCTATTACGCCTTCAGCGGCATGCCTCAGGGCGAACTCACCGATTGTGTGATTCCTTTTGCGTGGGTTAACCCCGCGCTTAACAGATTAATGGAGCAGCAGATTGAAACGGCGCAGGGCATTCATTCCTTGGTTGCTGAAATAGACAGGTTGTTTCTGGCCCACTTAAAAGGGGCGTTTTTTCGGGGCGAGTTTTCCCGGGCCACGAAGATGATTATTGAGAGTGGCGGGCAGGCTACGGTAAGAGCGCTCTCCCGGGACGTATCTTACAGCGAACGGCATTTGGGCCGTATCTTCGGGGAATATCTGGGGGTTAATATCAAGCCGTTTTCGCGGCTTGTGCGCATTAATAAGGCCATTCGGCTTTTACGGAGGCCGCAATATAGCTTAACACAGGTTTATCTTGAGGCCGGTTATTATGACTTACCTCACTTTGTTCATGATTTTAAGGCAACGTGCGGTCTAACCCCGCAGGTATACAGAGAGAATATGTCTGATTTTTACAGCGAAATTGCTAAATACTGAGGTACTATGAGAATAATGTAAATACGAGGAGGGGTTGAAATGAAATACTGCGGTACCCTGATTTCCGTTGCGGACATGGCCAAATCCAAGGACTTCTATGAAAAGGTGATGGAGCAAAAGGTCATCATGGATCTGGGGGTTCATGTTGCTTTTGAGAGCGGTCTTTCCCTGCAGTCCAATTACGAAGAGCTCGTTGGTGTAAAGCTTGAAGCACATCCCCGGGCCAATAACTTCCAGCTTTACTTTGAGGTAGAAGACTTAGACTACTGGGAAACAAAGCTTAAGTCTACCGAGGGAGTCGAGTTTATCCACGGGAGTAAAACATACCCCTGGGGACAGCGCGTTATGCGTTTTTACGATTACGACAAGTATATTGTTGAGGTGTCGGAAAGCATGATTAGCGTTGCCAAGCGCTTCCTGGCGCAGGGGCTGTCTGCTGAGGAGACCTCCGAGCGCACAATGTTCCCTGTTGAGTTTGTGAAGCAGCTTATTTAGTTACAACCCGTTGTCGCTTGGGCCTCACCTTCAAACGTCTCATCAAGTAGCGTGGCCTGGACTAAACGGGCTATACCCGCAAGGTCGCAGAAAATCTGCACCGAGGCGGCCCTAAGTGTTTGGCGGAGCAGGCGGCAAACCTCGGCCTCTTGGCCTTGTCCTATTTCCAGCAGTACCTGGGCCCCGGGCTTAAGTTTGGGGGGCAACCCCCGAATGAGACGGGTAATTACGTCCAGGCCGCTCTCGCCGCCGTCAAGGGCCAGACGGGGCTCGCCTGTTGAGGGCAGCTCGTGTGATGCAATGTAAGGCAGATTGGCGGCAATCACATCGGCAGCCTCGGGCAGGGGGAAGAGGAGATCCCCCTCGAGAAAGGTAATCCTGTGAGCAACGTTGTGGCGGTGGGCGTTGTCTTGTGCCGTCAGCAGGGCTTCGGGGGAGATATCTAGGGCATAAATAACGGCTTGCGGCAGGTGTTGGGCAATAGTGATGGCTATGGCCCCGCAACCCGTGCCAATATCGACTATGATGGGTCTGACGTGCCCTCCCGCCACCTCCAGGGCCCGGGAAACGAGTAATTCTGTCTCCGGGCGGGGGATTAGTACGGACGGGTTAACATAAAACGTATTGCCGTAGAATTCGCGTTTGCCCGTAAGATAGGCGGAGGGTTCCCCGGCCAGGCGGCGCCTAATGAGGGCCAAATAAGTCTCTTCATGCTCGGGGGAGAGGGGGTCGTTATGGCGCAGAAAGAGATCGACGGAACTCACGCCTAAGACGTGGCGCAGAAGGATTTCGCTTTCCAGGGTCGCCTCAGGGATGGCGCGGAGGGTTAACTGCCGCCGCCCTTCCGCCAAGGCTTCTAAAACGGTCACACCAAATTGGCCTCAAGCTGTTTGGCTTGTTCGCTTGCGGCGACGGAGTTGATAAGCTCGTCGAGATAACCCTCCATGATCTTGGGCAGGTTGTGGAGGGTAAGCCCGGTGCGGTGGTCGGTAACGCGATCCTGGGGGAAGTTATAAGTGCGGATCTTCTCCGCCCTCTCCCCGCTCCCTACCTGAGTGCGCCGCTCGGCGGAAATCTCACTCTCCTGCTTTTCCCGCTCGGCATCAAGTAACCGGGCGCGCAGGACGGCCATGGCCTTCTGCCGGTTGCGGAGTTGCGAGCGTTCGTCCTGGCAGATGACGACGGTGCCGGTGGGAAGGTGGGTGATGCGTACGGCTGTGGCCACTTTGTTGACATTCTGTCCGCCCGCGCCCCCGCTATGAAAAATATCTATCCTGAGGTCGGCGGGGTCGATGTCCATCTCTACCTCATCGGCCTCGGGCAGTACGGCCACCGTTGCCGTTGAGGTATGGATGCGCCCCGCGGCTTCGGTGGCGGGTACGCGTTGCACGCGGTGTACCCCGCGCTCGTACTTTAAGCGGCTGAAAGCCCCCCGGCCCCTCACCTCGAAAACGACTTCTTTGAGGCTGCCCAGATGCGGTTCGCTGCGATCGATAATCTCGACCTGCCACCCTAAGAGTTGGGCGTAGCGGGAGTACATGCGGAAAAGGTCGGCGGCAAAGATTCCCGCCTCATCCCCGCCCGTGCCTGCGCGGATCTCCATAATGACGTCGCGTCCGTCATTGGGATCTTTGGGCAGGAGGGCTATTTTTAACTCCTCCTGCTCCTGTTCCAAACGGCTCTCCAGTGAGGCTATCTCTTGCTTAACGAGGGTGCGCATCTCATCGTCGGTCTCGGTCGCAAGTATCTCCCGGAGTTCATCAAGGGTGCGCGCCGTGGCTTGGTATTGTCGGTAGGGGGTAACAATATCCTCCAGCCCCGAGCGTTCCCGAGCCAATTCCTGCAGACGGCGCGGATTCTCTGCAACCGCCGGGGTGGACATCTCACTCTCGATATCGTTAAAGCGTTTTTCTATTTGGGATAATCTGTCCAGCATGCCTTACCTCGGAACAAATTGTAACACAGGCTTGGCGTACCCTCAAAAGAGGACCCGCCCGCAAAGAAAAGGAGGCCCATTTTGGCGGGCCTCCTATAAGAACCTCTGGCTTGCTTAATCGTTCGAGCCGCGACAGGCTCGGTGCAACTCATCATAGGCCTCTTGGGCCTCTTGAACCGACGTCTGATCATCCAATGTGGTGACATCGCCGATACCGGTGCCGGAGGCTACTGCCTTTAGAACACGGCGCATGATCTTGCCGCTACGGGTCTTGGGTAGCTTATCAACAAAAAGGATCTCCTCGGGAGTGGCAACGGTGCCAATAGCCGTGCGGAGGTGCTTGATGAGTTCTTTCTTCAGCTCATTGGAGGGTGATGCCCCTTCGCGTAGGGTAACAAACAGAACAATGGTTTCACCCTTAACGTAGTCGGGCTTGGCCGTGGCCGCCGCCTCGGCCACGCTGGCGTGACCAACGGTGGCATGCTCCAACTCAGCGGTGCTGATGCGATGCCCGGCGACCTTGATTACCTCGTCGGCGCGCCCCAGAAGCCACCAGTAGCCGTCGTCATCTTGCATGGCAAAATCCCCGGGCATATACCAGCCCGGGAAACGCGACCAATAGACTTTTTGATAGAGCTCAGAGGCCCCGTATACATCAAGCATCATCCCCGGCCAAGGATGCCGGATGACGATGTACCCCGTGGTATTGCGGGGCACCTCTCGGCCGTTGGTATCCACCACCGCGGCATCAATGCCGGGCATAGGCAAAGTGGCGGAGCCGGGCTTGAGGGGGAAGGCTTGGATGCCGATGCTGGGGGAAATCATAAATCCCCCGGCCTCAGTTTGCCACCAGGTATCAATGATGGGGCAGTTCTCATGCCCGATTTTCTTATAAAACCATTCCCAGGCCTCAGGATTGATGGCTTCACCAACCGTACCCAGAACCTCGAGCGTGGAGAGGTTGTGGCCCGTCAGCCAGTCGTCGCCGAACTTCATAAACATGCGAATGGCCGTGGGCGAGGTGTAGAGGATGGTTACGCCGTATTTATCGATGATGTTCCACCAGCGGTTGATGGTGGGATAATC
>Ga0123356_10008525_pt1 | contig 10182 bp, 6 predicted proteins | sample TergutEmb28metaG_2_FD_92546 | JGI IMG/M metagenome (GOLD analysis project Ga0123356, IMG submission 92546) | Embiratermes neotenicus P3 segment gut microbial communities from Petit-Saut dam, French Guiana - Emb289 P3 | ecosystem: Host-associated > Arthropoda: Insects > Digestive system > Gut ... | reverse complement strand
GAATCCAGGTTTAAGAAGATCATAGGCTAACACAAAGAAATATGCACAGCCGGTCCGTCAGATGTGTCGGGCCGGCTTTTTGCTTCCGGCATTTTCTTCTTGTTAACCTAAATCGACAGAAACTTCATGTATCTGCGAGGTTTTGTTTTTTCAACCTGTTCGAGTTTATGGACAGTTTCTTTTTTCTCTTTCATATACGGAAAGAAAATATCCCATATCTCATCGATTTCGGTATCCAGAACTTCTTCAAAATTTACCGTATTTTTGTTTTCTTCCACCTTTTCCACTTCTCCCCCGGTTTATTTATTTCTTTTTATTTGCTGGGATTTTTTGTTTATCTTTTGTTTATCTATTGCTTATCTATTTACAGAGTAAACTTACATCGCTGTTCCGGCTTGTCAGGTATTTGCAAACAATCTAACTTTATGCTGATCGTGGAAACCGGAGTTTCCAAGTATACCGGGATTTTCAAGACAGTCCGCCCAGCCGGAACCGTATCTGGCTTCCCACCTCGTAACCGTCTCCGCACCTTTCCCGGTCAATTCATATTCGACGTCACCACTTGCCGTCACTGACCTGACTATGCTTCCTCTTGCAATGAAACCGCCTGCCCCTACCAATGTCCTTGAGTTATTTAAACAGGTCTCTTCAAACTCCCGCTGCGTCATTTTTCCGCCTGCATCACGCAAACAAGCCAGGATCGCGACAGCCCGTCCTTCTCCGATCCTGATCGTTTTCGCACGTACCGGTGCCATGGGATACGAGGTTTCGGCTTCAATATAAGCAATGGCATTATTGAGGGCTTCGCGAGTTCTCTTCAGCTCAGCCAAAACTAATTCCCTGTTGATAAACCCACCCCTTATGCCGTCTTGCTTCTTATTAGCTTACCTTTTGCTTACCTATTATAGCATTAATTGACTATAATGTCAACATATTGTGATGAGTTTTGATGATAAATTGCAACTTGATATGTACAGCTTAATGCGTATTGACTATTGGAGACATCCTATGATAAAATCTTTACAGATAAAAACGAAGGAATGGACTCATAAATGTCATTTCTCGGAAGCCTTAACAGAAAGCTTAATAAAATGTTCGAAGGTCAGGTGGCAGCCCACGAGGATAATGGCTGCCTTGTGTTATCGGGTGAGTTGGAACGATGGCACGACATTGTACATGCCGGGAAAACCGCTGTACATAAAAGCCCGTATTTCGGATTTGTAAATGAAATCGAATGCACGGGCGAACCTGCTATGCCGGAGAGAAAACCGCGCATCGATGACAGTGCGCTCGAGTGGGAAGAACCGGATGTATTGATCATCGGCGGCGGAGTGACCGGATGCGCTATTGCCCGCGAACTTTCAAGATATAAGCTCAGTGTACTGCTCATTGAAAAAGAAAATGATCTGGCAATGCAGGCGTCGGGACGCAACAACGGTATGGTACATTCCGGTATCGGATTAAAAAAAGGTTCTTTGAGGCATAAGTACTGCAAGCTCGGAAACGCAATGTTTGACAAAGTTTGTAACGAACTGGGTGTTGATTTCATTCGTTACGGTCAATTCCTGAGTTTCGCAAAGCGTATGTGGGAACCGTTTATGCCCCTTACACTGCTTTACTGGAAGTGGCTTGGGATTAAAGATGTCAAGGTGACCCGCAGAGATGAGCTTCGCGTTCTTGCGCCTGCACTCAGTTCCGATATAGGATCCGCCTTGCATTTTCCAACTACGGGAGTTGTAAACCCATTCGATTTGACAATCGCATATGCAGAAAATGCTGTTCAAAACAATGTACATATTTCATTAAACACCATCGTAAAGGGAATAGATACCGAAGACGGGGTAATAAAAAGCGTAAAAACAAACCGCGGTACCTTAAAACCCAAGGTAGTTATCAATGCCGCAGGTGTTTTTTGTGAGCACATTGCAGCCATGGCTGGTGACCGTTTCTATTCGATCCACCCGCGTAAAGGAACGATTGCAGTTATCGACAGAAAATATGCATACGAGCTGGTTCAATCGGCGGTCTCAATGCTTGGAACAGCGTCGGCAAAAAGAAAGCACACCAAAGACGGAAGCGTGAACCTCACTGTCGATGGTACGGTGCTTGTAGGCCCCGACGCCTTTGAAACCATTCACCGTGAAGACTTTTCAACAGCCGCTTTTAATATCAAGGAGATAATCGCAACCCATACACGTTCGATACCGGCACTTGACGAAAAGCAGATAATCACCTATTTTTCCGGTATCCACGCAGCTACATACGGAGAAGATTTTATTGTATGCAAAGGCAGAAATGTTTCAAACCTGATCCATGCAGCAGGGATGCAGACTCCGGGACTGACTGCAGCACCCGCTATTGGTGTAGAAATCGCAAATATTGCGGTCGATTTTTTCGGAGGTGAAGAAACTGTCGGATTAAATCCTGATTTTAATCCTGTCCGTATAGCTCCTCCCCGCCCTTCCATGATGGAAGATGAAGCCCGGTCCGAGCTTATTGAATCCAACCCGGATTACGGCATCATCGTCTGCAGGTGTGAAGAGGTCAGCAAAGGAGAGGTGTTAAACGCATTGCGGCGTGACATCAAATGTGATACCATCGACGGTGTAAAACGGCGTGTCCGTGCAGGAGCCGGCAGTTGTCAGAGCAGCTGCTGCTGTCCTCTTATTGTTGAAATAATCTCCGCAGAAAAAAGACTCCCGCCGCAAACAGTAAGAAAGAGCGGCAGCGGGAGTGAGGTCCTTTTCGGCAGCTCAAAAGCACTGATGCAAAATAAAACCGCTTCTGCTACCAGAATTTCCAAATTTGAAGAAACCGACCCGGAAACCGCAGCCCGTTTGCATAAGCATGCGCAGGACGTTTTAAAAATAAGTAAACGAAAGGAAGACACCGACGATGACAAGCAGTAGGTTTAATGTTGTTGTCATCGGCGGCGGCCCGGCCGGGCTTTCCGCTGCTGTTGCGGCGTCCTCGGACGGTGCATCGGTACTTCTTGTTGAAAAAGAAGCAAGGCTTGGCGGAATCCTTAAGCAATGTATCCACGACGGTTTTGGTGTACATAGATTTAATGAAAATCTAACCGGTCCCGAGTATGCATTTAAGGATATAAAACAGCTTGAACAGACAAATGCCTACGTTTTGCTGCAAACGACCGTCACCCGGGTCGCAAAGTACGATAACTTCTTTTACCTGACCTTATGCAACAGGTTCGGACTTTTACAGGTCGAGGCAAAAAGCATTGTCATTGCAACAGGTTGCAGAGAAAGAACAGATAAACTCTTTGCAATTCACGGTTCACGTCCTGCAGGTGTACTTACAGCGGGCTGTGCCCAGTATTATACAAATGTTTTAGGGCAGCTGCCGGCCAAAAGAGCAGTTATCCTCGGCAGCTGCAACACCGGCATGATCATGGCAAGAAGGCTCACACTTGAAGGAGCATCGGTTCTTGGTGTATATGAACCGATGCAGATGCCGCAGGGTTCATTAAGTAATGTAGTGCAGTGTTTGAATGATTTTGATATTCCTCTGCATACAGAACATACCGTAACACGTGTTGCCGGTGGAAGCCGCCTTAAGTCGGTCGAAGTATACCGGGTTGATAAAAATCTCAATCTTATCAGAGGATCCGAAAACCGTATACAATGTGACTCCCTGATCCTCTCTGTCGGACTTGTCCCGGACAATGATATCCCGGATTCTCTTGGCGTCCCGATTTCTGACGATACCGGAGGTCCTGTTTGCGATCATACTTATATGACGATGGTAGACGGCGTGTTCTGCTGTGGTAACTCCACACATATCAACAGCCTTGCCGACCATGTTTCCGACAGCGGTGAAAAAGCCGGTTTAAGTGCCGCACGTTATATGTCGGGAGACCGCCGGCTTGCCGAAATACGTACAAGCAAGGATTTTCTTTATGTTGTGCCAAAGTACCTAAACATCGATATGCTGCACGGTGAAATATTCCTGTACTTCCGGACCCGTGAAGTCCGTGAAGACATGGTTGTTAAGGTCTTTATCGACGGTCAGGAAGTATCTTCACAAGAGTATGACTCCCTGCGTCCGCCGGAAACAGAACGTATTTTATTGGATTTGGATACAATCGTAAGCACAGCCCTGACAACCGAAAGCAGGATAGAACTGAGAATGGAAAAAACACAAATACCGGCAAAGGGGAGTAATGATTCATTATGAGAAAATTGTACTGCATAACTTGTCCGATCGGATGTAAGCTGACTGTGATCGGCAGCAGTCTTGATATGGTTGTAGAAGGTAATAAATGTGCAAAAGGACACGAGTTTGCTTGTGCCGAGATGTCCAATCCTTCCAGAACATTGACAACCACAGTGCGCACGAAATTTCCGGGTGTTCCTGTCTTATCTGTCCGTACAGCAGGTGAAATCCCAAGAGACAAGCTTATGACCGCAATGCGTGAATTAAGCGAGGTTGTGATAAATGAAGAACTCGGGTGCGGTGATACTGTAGTTGAAAATATAGCGAAAACAGGAGTAAGTGTGATCGTTACAAGCCCGGCGCTTATGCAGCTTGGTGCGGAGCTCGAAAACAAAAACGTGGAACTGGAAAGACGCGGAAGCTCGGGTGGTCCCGGTGCAGCATCAAGCTCCGGCGGAAGCGGCGGGATCGGTTCCGTAAAAAATACTGCAGTTTTGGACTCTATCGGCATGGATACCGCCGATGGCTTTGTTGGAGCTGCAGGAGAAGCAGTTGGTGTGGAAGCCGCCGAAGATACGGATAATAACGAAGCAGACAGCGAATCGGACAAAGGCCGTATAAAACGCAGCAGCCGCCCGCATATAAAACGTTAATAATATTTATACTATAATATCGTATTAATTTGTTCGGGGAGGGATATACTTTTGAACATCCGCAGAAGAATCCTTATTCCTATGGTAGTGCTGATGATCGGGAGCTGTGTCGTAGTTTTTGTTTCATCTATCGTCCTGTTCAGCACTGAGCTTAACGCAGCCAAGTTCGACAGGATAAATGTCGCCGCTACGATTGCTGTAAATGAGCTCCACGAATTTAAACTCAAAGCGGAGCTGGCGGCATTCGGCATTGCAAATAACCCCAACCTTGTAGAAGCGCTTGTCAATGATGATCTCGGATCGATCATCAGGACTGCCAATGCCCTCAAGGCGTTGGCTCAAATAGACTTTCTGAATATCGTCGACAATAAAGGAAATGTAATAGCCAGGACACTCGCTCCCGAAATGTATGGTGATAATATATCGGATCAGCCCCAGGTGGCAAAAGCATTGGAAGGACACAGTTCATCGATGATAACACGGGGTGCGGTATTACGTCTCGGTGTATACGCAGGAGCACCGATATATGACAGTGATCAAAACATGCTTGGGGTTGTGTCTCTTGGTTTCAGGCTGGACACACAGGAGTTTGCTTATAGTCTCAAGGAGCTTATCGACTGTGAAGTCAGTGTTTTCTCAAATGATGAACGCGTAGCCACCACAATTTTAAATGAACACGGTGTTTATGCGATCGGACATAAAGCGGCAACAGAGATAACCGACAGGGTACTGGCGGGTGAAACCTTTATTGATTCGGTACAGATTTTTGACAATGATCTGCTTGCTCATTTCATTCCATTATACGGAATCGATGATGATATAATCGGGATGCTTTTTATCGCCTTTGACACAACGGAGAGTGACAGTAAGGTTTTTTATTTCATATTGACCGGAGTGTTTATTACCCTTGGTGTATTTGCGTTATGCATATTGATAGCAATGTTTATTTCAAAAATTGTTGAGCGCCAGCTTAAGGCTGCCAACGAGATAAATGATCTTCAACTGACTAAAATGAACATGATGGTAAAAGCGGCACACATTGGTTTATGGGATTTTATGATAGTCAAAGACGATCCGTTTAATCCGGAAAATCCGGTTGAGTTTTCTGATAATTTCAGGAGTCTTTGCGGATATAAGGACGAAAAAGAGTTTCCCAATAAACTCGGCAGTTGGGAAAAACTGTTGCATCCCGATGAATCTGTGCGAGTACACAATGCATTGAAGGCTCATTTGTTCGATCCGACGGGAAAAACGCCTTTTCACGAAGAATACCGATTACTTAAAAAAGACGGTGAATACTCATACTACACCGCCGTGGGTGAAACTGTCCGCGATAATAACGGCAATCCCCTGCGTACCTGCGGTTCACTTATCGATATAACCGAAGCAAAGGAAATGCAGATGGCGATTTCCGCCACTAACGAGCGTCTGATGCTGATGCTTGATACATCTCCTCTTTGCGCTCAGATATGGGACAGAAACCTGAATACGATCGAATGTAATGAAGCGGCTGTGAGGCTTTACGGGTTTAAAAACAAGCAGGAGTACCTCAAACGTTTTCTCGATGAATGTTCCCCCGAACATCAACCGGACGGTGAGGCTTCCGGTGTAAAAGCCGCAAAAATGGTCAATCAGGCATTTAGAGATGGTTATTGCATTTTCGAATGGATGCATATCTATCCTGCAGACGGGTCATTGATTCCGGCCGAGGTCACTCTTGTCCGGGCAAAATACGGTGATGAAGACGTGGTTATCGGTTATACAAGAGATTTGAGGGAGCAAAAAATTTATATTGCGGAGATAGAAAAAGCACGTATAGATGCCGAGTTATCCAATCAGGCAAAATCGGTGTTCCTTGCAAATATGAGCCACGAGATCAGAACTCCAATGAACAGTATCATAGGATTTTCCGAGCTTGCTCTGGATGACAATATTTCCGCAAAAACCAAACATTACCTTGTTAATATAGGTGATAACGCAAAATGGCTGCTTAATATTATAAATGACATTCTGGACAGTTCAAAAATCGAATCGGGTAAGATCACTCTTGAGAACATTCCCTTTGATCTTCAGGATGTTATTGAACAGTGTCAGTCTGCGATTTTACCCAAGTCGGCGGAAAAAGGACTTACATTATTCTGTTATGCCGAACCGTTTGAAGGCAAAAAGTTATTGGGTGATCCTGTCAGATTACGTCAGGCATTTATGAATCTTCTTTCAAACGCAGTTAAATTCACAAATAATGGGATTGTTAAGCTCCTTGCAGCTGTTGTAAGCTCCGACAGCGACAGTGTCACAATGAGATTTGAAGTCAAAGACAGCGGAATCGGCATGAGCGCCGAGCATGTGGAGTATATTTTCGAACCGTTTATGCAGGCGGACTATAGCGTCACAAGAAGATTCGGCGGAACGGGACTTGGTCTGACCATAACCAAAAATATCGTCGAGCTGATGGGTGGTACCCTTTCTGTTGAAAGTGAACCGGAAACAGGCACCAGCTTCAGCTTTGAAATTACTTTTGGTTTGATAGACAACGGGGAGATAAAACATACGGAAAAGGTGATATATAGAGACATTGAAAAACCGAACTTTGTCGGTGAGGTTTTGGTTTGTGAAGATAATGGTCTCAATCAGCAGGTCATATGTGAGCATTTGGAGCGTGTCGGGTTAAAGCCTGTAGTCGCACGTGATGGAAATGAAGGCATCGATGCCGTGATGGAACGTATGCGGCTTGCTGCGGATGAAAGTAACAGCAACAGCAGCAAACCGTTTGATTTGATATTTATGGATGTGCATATGCCTGTGATGGACGGTTTGGAAGCTGCGGCGATAATAAGTGCAGCAGGTGTGAAAACCCCCATTATTGCATTAACTGCAAATATAATGTCCAATGATATCGAGCTTTATAAAACCAGCGGAATGCAGGGTTATCTCGGAAAACCTTTTACATCTCAGGATCTTTGGAAGTGCCTGATAAAATACCTTCCGGTTATTAAATATTCAACAGTTGAAAGTCATGTAATATCGGTAGAGGAAGATATGGATTTTAGAAAATTACGTTTATATTTTGCCAAAAACAATCAGGATACATTTGAAAAAATAAATGAAGCCCTAAACGCCGGTGATATAAAACTGGCACACAGGCTTACACATACATTAAAAAGCAATGCCGGGCAAATCAACGAATACAGGTTGAGAGAGGTCGCGGCTAAAGTAGAAGCTCTGCTTACAGATGAAAAAAACCGGCTGGATGACGGAATAAAAGAGATACTCGGGCTTGAGTTAAAAGCAACACTCGAAAAATTGGCACCGATTCTGGCAGAGGAAGAAGAAAGAAAAATAGAAGAAATAACCGACACAATAAAGATACTGGAAATACTCGATAATCTGGAGCCCTTACTGATAAACAGAAAACCCGAATGTTTTAACCTGATCGACGATTTAAAAGCCATATCGGGTGCAGAAGCTCTCGCACACTTTGTGGAAGAACTTGAATTCAAAAATGCTCTTAAAGAACTTTCGAATCTTCGGAAAAAATATTAGTAAGACAAGGGGCCAGTGTAATTGTCGCATTTTGCGACAATTACACTGGCCCCCTGTCTCACCGGTTAATCTGCCAGATTATCTGCCCATTTGCTGTATTTTTCCACTTTTGCGTCGCATATTTCACGGGTTTCCCCGCTTGCGAGGATATAGACTTTGACCTTTGGTTCTGTTCCCGACGGGCGTACTATTACTACGGTTCCATCTGCTGTTCCGTATCGCAGCACATTTGACCCGGACAGTTCTATTTCCGATACATTCCCTGTATGCACATCGATTTCTGTACCTGTTTCATAATCGCGTCTGACAACGACCTCCACACCCGCCAGATCTTTCGGCGGGTTTTTGCGGAGATTGGCCATCAGGTCTCGCATTTTTGCTATACCATCAAGCCCCGGCATTACGAGATTTTTGGTTCGTTCTCCATACTGCCCGTACTTTTCATATAATTTCACTAAAGCGTCGTACAGCGTCATCCCTTGCCCTGCATACCATGCCGCCATCTCGGCAAGCAGCATCGATGCTGTTACTGCATCCTTGTCGCGCACGAAATCGCCTATCATATAACCGTAGGATTCTTCATATGAAAAAATCACATTTCCCTGTCCCTGTGCTTCGAGGGCGTTTTTCTTTTCAGCCATAAACTTAAAACCGGTGAATGTATCGTAACAGTCAACACCGTTTTTTTCGGAGATAAGACGCGCCATCTCTGTTGTTACAAGCGATTTAAGCATAACAGGTTTTTCGGGCATTGTTCCCGCTCGCCTTTTTGCTCCGATGATATAATCCAACAATAAAACACCTGTCTGGTTGCCTGACAGCGTAATGTAGTCACCTGAACTGTTTCGCACCATAATACCTACACGGTCGGCATCCGGATCTGTTCCTATAATTAGATCTGCTCCTTGCTCTTTTGCCAATGCAACAGACAAAGCAAATCCTTCGGGGTTTTCCGGGTTCGGAGAAACAACGGTCGGAAATGTACCGTCGATCTTCATTTGTTCGGGTTCACATATGATGTGTTTAATCCCGAGCCTTCGTAATGCCTCCGGCACAAGCTTGTATCCCGTACCGTGAAACGGTGTGTAAACAAGTTTAAAGCTTTCGGCGACTTTTTTGACGGCGTCATAATCGTTAGCCTGCTTCATGACGTTTTCCAAAAATAATTCATCAGTTTCGGCACCCATAACAGTGATAAACCCTTTTTTGACGGCGTCATCATAGTCCATCGACTTTATAGATGTAAACATATCAAGCTTTTCCATTTTTTTAGCGACTTCCTCTGCGTGATGAGGCGGCAGCTGCGCACCGTCTGCCCAATAGACTTTATAACCGTTATATTCTTTTGGATTGTGGCTTGCTGTTATGTTTATCCCGGCTATACAGCCGTATTCGCGGATAGCAAATGACAATTCGGGTGTCGGCCTGAGCGAGTCGAATATACGCACATTAATGCCGTTGCCCGCTATTATACCGGCGGCTTCACGTGCAAATTCGTCACTTTTTAAGCGGCAGTCATAACATATGGCAACACATTTGTTGTCTCCCGGCTCGGCAAGGATAAGCTCTGCGAACGCCTGTGTTGTATGGCGAATTACATGGATGTTCATTCTATAAAGACCAACTGCCATGGTGCCGCGTAAACCTGCTGTCCCAAATTCAAGACGACTGAAAAACCGGCTTTCTATTTCCTTTTCATCACCGGCTATGCCGCGCAGTTCATCCTTCTCTTCTTCAGATAACACCGGACTTGCCAGCCATGCTTCATACTCCTTATGATAATCCATATTAAATATTATACCTTTCACTATTT
>Ga0123356_10008524_pt1 | contig 10182 bp, 2 predicted proteins | sample TergutEmb28metaG_2_FD_92546 | JGI IMG/M metagenome (GOLD analysis project Ga0123356, IMG submission 92546) | Embiratermes neotenicus P3 segment gut microbial communities from Petit-Saut dam, French Guiana - Emb289 P3 | ecosystem: Host-associated > Arthropoda: Insects > Digestive system > Gut ... | reverse complement strand
CGGTGTTGGTAGCCACGAAGGTGTAGGTGATGACTTGTCCGACATTGAAATCTGCAGCAGTATGCGGATTCGCTGACTTGGTGAGTCCGATACTGGGGACCTGTGTCACATCGGTGGTGATCGTGTCGTCATCGGTGACTGGGGTCGGATTGGGCTGGCTGAGGGTCGCCGGTGGGGTTCCTGCCCCAGTAGCGGTGTTTGTCACTGAACCAAAGTCGATGTCGAATTGAGTCAACGCATAGGTTCCGGTACACGTGGTGACCTGACCTGGCCATAGTGTCGTCTTGTCGCAGGTGAGGTTCGACACCTTGGTGTCGGTCACACTGACATTATGGAGGGTCACATTTCCAGAGTTGGTTGCCGTAATGGTGTAGGCAATCGTCGTACCTGGGGTCGCAGGGCCTGTACTGGTGTTGAGGACACCGGTCTTAGCTACAGTGATCTCCGGTTCTTGATCCGCAGGGATCATGACAGTGTCGGAGCCGGTCACACTCGGCCCAGTCGGCGGGGTGCCACGCACAGAGGCGGTGTTGGTCAGATCTCCGGCATCCTCATCGTCTTGGGTGAGGGTGTACGTCGCTGAGCAGGTCACCTGCTGGTTCGGGGTGAGAGTACCGGGCAGTCCCGGCCATGTACTACCGGAAGCTGGGCAGGTAATCGCCGAGAGTCCAGGCAGATCAGTGTCGGTGACGGTGACTGCGGTTAATGTCACATTTCCGGTGTTCGTTGCCACGAAGGTGTAGGTAATCACCTGGCCGACAGTGAAGTGTGCAGCATCATTCGGGCTAGCTGACTTGGTCAAACCAATGCGTGGGGAGCTTGGGATATCGGTGGTGATGGTGTCATCATCGGTGACCGGATCGGGGGTCGGATTGACTGTGGTCAGCGGCGGGGTACCTTCGGCACTGGCCGTGTTCTGGACCGATCCCAGGTTGATGTCAGCTTGGGTGAGGGCGTACGTACCAGTGCAGGTCGTGAATTGGCCCGGATGCAGCATAGTCGCGTCACAGGTAAGGTTCGTCACCTTGGTGTCAGTGACGACCACATCGTGCAAGGTGACATTTCCTGTGTTGGTTGCCGTGATGGTGTAGGCGATCGTCGTGCCCGGGGTTGCTGGTGTGCTGGATGTGTCGAGGACACCAGTCTTGACTACGGTGATCTGCGGGATTTGATCTCCGGGGATCCTCACAGAGTCCGAGTTGGTTACGTTTCGTAAGTCAGGGGTCGTACCGGTGGCAGCCGCTGTGTTAGGCAGAGAACCAGCATCAATGTCTGCTTGGGTCAAGGTGTGTGTTGCGGAGCACGTCACCTGCTGGTTGGGAGTGAGTACCCCCGCCGGACCTGGCCAACTCGTACCAAAAGCAGGACAGCCGGTGACAGTCAGACCAGGCACAAGAGAGTCAGTAATCGTGACATCACTCAGCGTGACATTTCCGGTGTTGGTGACCACAAATGTGTAGGTAATGTCCTGGTTAACAGTGAAGTGAGCAGCATCATTAGGACTGGCCGACTTGACGATGCCGATGCTCGGGGTTGCGGGTACATCGGTACGGATTGTGTCCTTGTCAGTGACTGGGGTTGGTGTCGGATCATCCGGGGTCACCGGTGGAGTACCCTGGGCGCTTGCGGTGTTATTCACGAATCCAGCATCAATATCAGCTTGGGTGAGGGTGTAAGTGCCCGTACAGGTGGTGGTCTGGCCTGGCCACAGTGTCGTGTTGTCGCAGGACAGGGATGTGACCAGGGTGTCGGTGACTGCCACACTGTGCAGGGTGACATTTCCGGTGTTAGTGGCCACGATGGTGTAGGCGATGGTTGTTCCAGGCAGGGCTGGTCCACTGGATGTGTCGAGTACGCCGGTCTTGGTCACAGAGATGGAGGGTTGTGGGTTGTCGGGAATCGTTACATCGGATGTGTCGGAAACACTGGGTCCGCTCGGTGGCGTACCGGTGGCTTGCGCGGTGTTCGACAGATCTCCGGCGTCCTCATCGTCTTGGGTGAGGGTGTAGCTCGCTGAGCAAGTTACCTGCTGATTCGGTGCTAGGGTGCCGACAGTTCCCGGCCATGAGGTGCCGGGGCAGTTCACCACCAGGGACGGTATTCCGGTGTCAGTGATGGTGACACCGCTCAGCGTGACATTGCCGGTATTGGTTGCCACGAACAGATAGGTAATCACTTGACCAACATTGAAGTCCACGGCTTCATGGGGGTTCGCTGATTTGAGGATTGTGATCTTTGGCGCCGACGGGACAGCAGTTCTAATCGCGTCAGTATCCGTAACCGGGGTGGGCGCCGGATCATCGGGGGTTACCGGTGGAGTACCCTGGGCACTGGCCGTGTTGTCCACATACCCAGCGTCGATGTCGGCTTGGGTGAGAGTGTAGGTGCCCGTACAGGTGGTGGTCTGGCCTGGGTGGAGTACCGTATTGTCGCAGGTCAGGGATGTGACTTTGGAGTCAGTAACCGCAACATCATGGAGAGTGACGTTTCCAGTGTTGGTAGCCACGATGGTGTAGGCGATTCTTGTCCCAGGTCTGGCAGGTGTGCTGGATGTGTCGAGCACACCTGTCTTGGTCACAGAGATGGAGGGAAGTGGATTGTCGGGGATCGTCACATCGGAGGTGTCCGAGACACCGGGTCCAAATGGCGGGGTAGCGGTGGCTTGAGCAGTGTTCGACAGGTCACCGGCATCTTCATCATCTTGGGTGATGGTGTACGCCGCTGAGCACGTCAACTGCTCGTGTGGCGCTAGGGTGCCGACGGGTCCTGGCCAGGATGTACCAGAAGCTGGGCATGTGACGACCAGTGAGGGTATCCCTGTGTCAGTGACGCTGACATTAGTGAGTGTGACATTGCCGGTGTTGGTTGTCACGAAGAGGTAGTTAATGACTTGACCAACATTGAAGTTCACGGCGTCATGCGGGTTTGCTGACTTGACGATGGAAATGCTCGGAGCAGGTGGTACATCGGTGTAGATGATGTCGGTGTCGGTCACCGGAGTTGGGCTCGGATCTGACGCAGTTGGCGGCGGCGTACCTTGCACAGTGGCAGTGTTGCGGACCGTACCGGCGTCAATATCATTCTGTGTGAGAGTGTGAGTGCCAGTGCAGGTGGTGAACTCGGTCGGGGCAAGGACTGTCTTATCGCAGGACAACGAAGGCACCTGCGTGTCAGTAATGAACACATCGGTCAAGGTGACATTGCCGGTATTGGTTGCTGTCACCGTGTAGGCGATGGTCGTACCCACCACGGCTGGGGAAGCCAGAGGATCGAGCACCCCAGTCTTGACAACAGAGATACTCGGAGCAGTGGGGATCACCGTGGTGATTGAGTCATCATCGGTGACTGGGTCCGGATCAGGATCATCGGCCGTTGCAGGGGGGGTACCTTCGCCATAGGCGGCATTGTCAACCTGACCTGCATTGATGTCAGCCTGGGTGAGGATGTAGGTGCCCGTACAGGTGGTGAACTCACCAGGAGCAAGTTTGGTCTTGTCGCAGGACAATAACGGCACTGTGGGGTCACTAACCGCGACATTGTTCAGGGTCACGTTCCCAGTGTTAGTGGCCCGCACTGTGTAGGCGATGGTGGTGCCAGGGGCTGCGGGAACAGTCGTGGTATCCAGCACACCGGTCTTGGTAACAGAGATTGTGGGCTGTGGATTGGCAGGGATTGTGGTGGTGTCGGTGCCGGTCACAGCAGGCCCGGTCGGTGGTGTCCCAACGGCGGATGCGGTGTTTTCAACCTTCTCAGCATCTAAGTCATCTTGGGTGAGCTGGTAGGTCGCTGTGCAGGTCACCTGCTGATTGGGGGTAAGCGTGCCGACGGCCCCAGGCCAAGAACCACTGCAGTCAATGAGGGACAGTCCCGGTATTCCTGTATCGGTGATGGTGACACCTGTCAAGGTGACGTTACCGGTGTTGGTTGCTACGAAGTTATAGGTGATCATTTGACCCACGGTGAAATGCGCAGAATCATGAGGAGTGGCTGTCTTGGTCAGACTGATGCTCGGAGCAGGCGGAACGGGGGTGGAGATCGAATCATCATCAACCACATCGGTCGGTGTTGGATCCATCGCGGTCACCGGCGGGGTTCCCATCGCCGTAGCTGTGTTGTCAACCTTACCGGCGTCCACATCGGCTTGGGTGAGGGTGTAGGTGCCCGTACAGGTGGTGGTGTCATTCGGAGCCAGCGTCGTCTTATCGCAGGTCAGTGAGGAGACCTTGGTGTCAGTGACGCTCACATTATGCAAGGTGACGTTTCCGGTGTTAACCGCTGTCACCGTGTAGGCGATGGTCGTACCTTGCACGGCTGGTGAGGCGAGAGGATCCAACATGCCAGTCTTGGTCACAGTGATGTCAGGGGTCGGCGGTATGTCGGTGGTGATTGTGTCATCGTCGGTGACTGGAGTTGGGGTTGGATGAGTGGGGGTCACAGGCGGAGTGCCTGTGCCTGTGGCTGTGTTCTCGACTGCCCCAGCATCAATATCTGCTTGGGTGAGGGTGTAGATGCCCGTACAGGTCGCGAACTCACCTGGAGACAGTGTCGTCTTGTCACAGGTTAGGGATGCCACCTTGGTGTCGGTGACATTCACGCTATGCAAGGTGACGTTGCCGGTGTTGGTTGCAGTGATGGTATAGGCGATGGTCGTCCCAGGGATTGGGGAACTGATGGTGTTGAGTACGCCAGTCTTTGTCACAGAAATCTCGGGTTCTTGGTCAGCGGGGATGCTGACATCGGAGGTGTCGGTCACAGCGGGCCCGGTTGGCGGGGTTCCGGTGGCCCGGGCTGTGTTATCCAGCTCATTGGCATCCTCGTCAGCTTGGGTGAGGGTGTAGGTCGCTGTGCAGATCACCTGCTCGTGCGGGGCAAGTGTACCGACAGTATTTGGCCATGATGGGCAGGAAATCGAAGACACTGACCCAGAACCGGAGAAGACTGGTTCGTCCACGACGACACCGGTGAGGGTGACATTGCCGGTGTTGGTAGCCACAAATGTGTAGGTGATCACTTGTCCGACTTTGAAATCCGCGACATCATCGGGGTTGGCAGATTTCACAAGGTTGATCGCTGGTGCTGGGGGTATATCGGTGTTGGTGGTGTCATCGCCGGTGACTGCGGTTGGGTCGGGGTCCTGGGGAGTCACTGGGGGAGTACCTTGTGCGGTTGCGGTGTTGCTGACCGTGCCAGCATCGATGTCAGCCTGAGTCAACGCGTAGGTTCCGGTGCAGGTCGTGGAGTCGCCTGGAGCCAGACTAGTCTTGTCGCATACCAGGGATGGCACCTTCGGATCGCTGACTGTTACATCATGCAGACTCACATTGCCTGAATTTGTCGCTATGACTGTATAGGTAATCAGTGTTCCAGGGACTGCCGGGACAGATGTGGTGTCAAGAACACCAGTCTTCGCCACGCTGATTTCTGGTTCCATGTCCGCAGGGATCGTCACTGTGTCAGTTCCTGTGACGTCATCTCCAATCGGGGGAGTTCCGGTAACTGTGGCGGTGTTCGAGAGCGCCCCAGCATCCTCATCATCTTGGGTGATGGAGTAGGTCGCTGAACAGGTCACATGTTGGGTCGGTTCGAGTATTCCTGCTGCTCCAGGCCAGGTCGTACCAGACGCCGGGCAGGTGATCGCTGACAGTCCAGGTATCCCGGTGTCGGTGATGTTTACGCCTGTCAGGGTGACATTACCGGTGTTGGATGCCACGAAGGTGTAGGTCACTACTTGGCCCACAATGAAGTGTGCAGCGTCGTTGGGACTGGCAGTTTTCACCAAGGTGATGACTGGGTCTTGGGGTATGTCGGTCGTGGCGGTGTCGTCACCGGTGACCGGGGTGGTAGCTCCAGGAGGGGTACCTTCTGCGGTTGCGGTGTTTTCAACGATGCCTGCGTCGATGTCAGCTTGGGTGAGGGCATAGGTTGCTGAGCAGGTCACCTGTTGACTCGGTGTTAGAGTCCCCACGTCACCTGGCCATGACGTCGAGGAAGCTGGGCAGGTAATAGCTGACAGACCGGGTAGATCCGTGTCTGTGATTCCCACGTCATGCAAGGTGACATTTCCGCTGTTGGTGGCCACGAATGTGTAGGAGATGAGCGTACCTGGGATTGCCGGAACGGTCGTCGTGTCGAGCACACCGGTCTTTGTCAGTGTGATCTCGGGCTCTTGATCGGCAGTGAGCTTCACTGAGTCGGTGTCAGAAACACTTGGCCCGGAGGGGGGATTACCCGTGGCAGAAGCGGAGTTGGTGAAGGAACCAGCGTCCTCATCAGCTTGGCTGATGGTGTAGGTCGCTGAGCAGGTCACTTGGTCGTTCGGTGCCAGTGTTCCTGGTGTTGTTGGCCACGTCGTTCCGGAAGCCGGGCATGTGATCGCCGATACAGTGCCGCTTCCGGTGAAGTCATCGTCTGTCACTGTGACACCGGTCAGTGTGACGTTGCCGGTGTTGGTGGCAACGAAGGTGTAGGTGACCAGTTGACCCACAGTAAAGTGCGCGACATCGTTGGGACTTGCGGACTTTACCAGGGAGATACTTGGCGTCTGTGTGATGGGTATGTCCATCGCAGAAGTGTCAGAGGGTGTTTTACCTGTTGGTGATGTGCCGGTGGCTGTTCCGGTGTTATCAATGTATCCGCGGTCAATGTCAGCTTGGGTGACGGTGTACGTCGCGGTGCAGGTCAGCGTACCAGCATCAATCCCAGCAACCGGATCGGCGGCTGCGAGCGAGGAAGCCGTACATGACAGAGCAGACAACCCAGACATCGGGTCACTGACAGTAATGGGGTCGAGATCGGTGTTGCCTGTGTTCGTCACCAGGTAGGAGTAAGTGATCACCTGGCCGGGCCTCAGATTGGCGGTCGTACCGTTGGGCAGTGCCGTACCACCCGAGGCTGCAGACTTCACGATTGTCAGACTCGGGATGTCAACGGTGGTCACCTCGCTGGGATCGGGAGGGAGCAGACCGCAGGGTCCGGTGGCCTCAGGGTCAGCGGTTGCACAAATGGAGTCGGGAGGAGGGGTGAGGTTAGACAAGTCATTGGTGATCGTCGTTTCGACTGCGGGGGTGGTGACATCTTTTACGTTCACACTGATTGTGCAGTACGCCTGGCCTGGAGCCAAGCTTCCGACGATGCTGATGGTGTTTGTACCTGGAACAGCGGTGACCGTGGTGGGGTTGCCGTTGGCATCTGCGGAGCATGTTGTGTTAACGATTTGTGGGTTATCAGCGACAACGAGGCCATTCGATAAGGTGTCAATGAAGGACCAGTTGTCCTTTCTCAGAAGGTCCATGGTGTTGGTGATATTGAAAGTTAACGTCGTTTCTCTTCCGACGCCGATGGTGTCTGGTTCGAAGTACTTGTAGAGGGTCGGGGTGACATCAGTGATGATTGGAAGGTCATAGGCCCCGTCATTTCCATTTCCAGAAGTCTGGTTGTTGAAGATCTGGAAACCCAATTGGCCGACAGTCTGTGCCTGGACCACTGGAGAGTTGACATGGGCTAGGGCAAGCCAACCATTAGGTTCATTGGGCACAACTTTGTCATATCTCACATCCGGATGTGCGCAGATATCGAGTGGAGTTTGACCAGGAGTCACCGTGACCCCATCAATCAGGAGGTTAGTGATCACTTGGGCTGAGATGTGGCTGGTGTCGGCGCAAGCCTGACCGTATTCCACCGAGGCATTATAGTAATGCCCAATCACAGTAGTTGCTGCCGTATCAGCAGCCTCGAGGACAATACCCTGGTACCCAGTCAGGCCAGGGGTGGGGTTAGGTGGAAGTGAAATCGTTGATGTGGCTGTCCACGCGGTTACTGCGCGGCTGGTAGCAGGGTTGGTTGGCGCAATATCTGGATCAATGGATTGCTCGAAGATCGCCAACTGTGTGACTACGTAAGTCAATGCTGGCCATGACTTAGGGCTTGTACCGCAGGCGTTGTTAGCCGCTTGGCCAGGGGTCGTTGGCGGTTGTGGTGTTGTACTGTTGATGATCCAACCGTCACACTGCTGCACTGTGGGTGTCCAGACAAAGTCAGCGTAGTAGTCCACAGAGGCGCCTGTGTCCATATTCTTCCCCTGATAATTCGGTGTATAGACCGTACCTGCAGCATTCCAGTTGCCGATAGCAACGGCGGCCGAGGTGGTATTAGCGCTTGAGAAGTCGTCGTAGAACATCCTGATCCCGGTCAAAGGGACTCCTGGGGTGCCCGCCCCTGCAGCCGGCTGTGATTGCAGATTGAGGACTAAGGGGGTCAGCCCCAACCCGAGCAATGCGCAAACACTTCCCACGATGACAAGGCGCTTTCCAGAGCTTTTCGAATCTGTAGTGATGGAATCAACTGCGGACTTTGCAGAATACATAACAACCTCACATGTTTGGTGCTTCATTGGATTCATCCCAGCGTCACTTACTGAGTACCCCCGGCACTCAGTAGGCGCCTCCCTTTTCCAGTGCCCAGTGATGGACCCCCTGTAGACATACCTCCACAGGCCCGCCCCGACAAGACTACGTGTCGTAGTCTTGCGCGAGGTCCCTGCACACGTGCTATCAGTCTAATAGCAAGAAGATATCAACACAATGGTTAGGGAAAACGCATTCTCTCGCTCTTTCACAGACGGCGCACGAAGGCAGAGTACGATGGCTGTCATAGTTGACTCTGACACAGTGTCAGGTGGTGAGGTGGTTGTTATGAGTGATTATCTGTTCGGTATCGGGGACTTCTCCCGCTTCACCATGCTGAGTGTACGAATGCTGCGCCACTACGATCAACGAGGGCTTCTTGTGCCGACCTATGTCGATCCTGACAACGGTTATCGGTATTACAGTCCTGATCAACTCAAGATTGCGGCGCGGATTCGTACTCTGAGAGATACCGGTGCCGGGATTGACCAGATCGCCGGGCTGCTGCCTCTGTTCAATCGTAAGGAGGAACTGCGGGCAGCCCTGGAAGCCCATGCACACAGTTTGGATGCTGCCGCCTTCCAGATTGCTGAACAGAAATCGCTGCTGTTATCCATCATGAATCAACTTCAGGAGTACCCCATGGAAATCACAGTTCAAGAACGCGACTATCCCGCACTGCGCGTACTGGCTCTTCGTCGTACCATCGCCAACTATCAAGCCGAGTCATCTCTGTGGGGTGACTATATGCAGTTTATGCAGACGCAGGCAGCTCCACCGATGTCAGCCTTCACCTCCAGGTGGGGTGCAACCTATTTCGATCCGGATTATCGCGAAGAGGATGTCGATGTCGCAATCTGGGGTGAGTTCAACGGAGATTTCGAGACACAAGGAGACTTCCAGATCATGGAATTCCCCGCGCAGAAGGTAGTCTGGGCAACCTTGGTAGGCCCCTACGAAGGTACAGGCGCAGTCTGCGAAGCAATAGGCACCTGGATCAGCGAAAACAGCAAGACAATGTCCGGGGAGATGTTCCTAGTCAACATAGTCTCCCCAGCCCAAGACCCCAACCCAGCCAACTGGGTCACGGAGATCAACTACCCGATCGCCTGAGACTTCTTGGCAGTCAGCCATGCTGCGGCGGCACCGGCTGCGATCAGTACGAGACCCACGGCGAGGAAGGGCCATGGGTTCCATGCTTCGTAGCAGTGCAGGGAAGAGTTGGTTTGCTCGCACACTTCGCCCGGACCGCCGCGGTTCAGCCATGCGATGTACAGGCAGGGGAGCCCTAATCCGGAGATGGCTGCCACAGCAGACATATTACGGAATCTGGGCATATTCAGGCAGATGGCTGCTAGTGCGACGCCAAGGACGATGAATACAACACCGATGGTCATGATGCCGAAAGCGCCAAGACCAAGACATGCACCGACTAATGCCCATAAGGCAAAACTAAGAGGACTTGGTCGTGTTTGTTGTGTGGTCGCTCCGGCGTCGTCATTGACAGGGCTGAGACTTTGCAGTTCATCGATCATAGAGATCACTTTACTCTGTGGGTATGGCACACATGTGCATGGTCGTTATGCGACCTCGACTAGTAGTTATTCGTCGATGCGACAACTTCTGGCCACGAGACACCCAGCAGTTCCCAGAGATTATCTATCATGGACCCGGCCTCATGGCTTCTTGTTTGAGATCAGACGGCATCTTCTCGATCGCATAACGCAGCGAGGTACGCGGCATAGTTGCTTTGTGCTGCATCACGTACTCGAAGACTGCT
>Ga0123356_10008523_pt1 | contig 10182 bp, 9 predicted proteins | sample TergutEmb28metaG_2_FD_92546 | JGI IMG/M metagenome (GOLD analysis project Ga0123356, IMG submission 92546) | Embiratermes neotenicus P3 segment gut microbial communities from Petit-Saut dam, French Guiana - Emb289 P3 | ecosystem: Host-associated > Arthropoda: Insects > Digestive system > Gut ... | reverse complement strand
GGCTTGGTTCTTGGTGCGGAGCACCGTCCTGGTGCGTCTACCCAGGTGGGGGGCTTGAGGCGGGCCGGAGCGCAGCGAGAATTTTCCCCCGAGAGGTTGGGGACCCGACCCCAGTGGGGGACCCGACCCCAGTGGGAGACCCGATCGAGAAGGTCCGTGCGTCATGCACGACGGTGGGGCACGCGGTACCGACCGGTGCCCAGTGTCGCCCATACACACCCGTGGTCTGGCCCACATCTAGCCTCGGCGAGCCCCTGTCAGAGGCCACACGAGCCCGTGCTCGACCACGCACAGCATTGGCCCTGCGACGCACACGAGCCGGTGGCAGGCCACCTGCAAACACAGATAGGACGCATCGAAAGACAACTTCCTACTCCCGTGACCAGCATGTTCGCTCCTGGGGGCCGACCTGGGTGCCGATGGCCTGGGTGCGACCACAAGTCCGACGAAGTCCAGCAGGAGTGACCCCCATGATCCTCAGCCACCGAGACCCGAGCAGTTCGTCGGGGTCCCGCCGTGCACTGAGAATGGCCGACAAGAACAAGCGCCGTCGGCGTATCGGGCTGGCTGTGGTCGGTGTCGCCGTGGCGGGCTTTGTCGGACCGGTGTCCGGCGCCGGTGCTGACCCGATCGTCACCACTCTTGTCGTGAACTCGCCTGCGTGGGGCGGCGCGGACGCCGCCCCCGGTGACCGGCTGTGCGCGACTGTCACCGGCGAGTGCACCTTGCGGGCCGCGATCGAGGAGGCCAACGCCCTGGGCGCAGCGCCGGACACGGTCCTCATCACTGTCAACCGGTCGATCCCGGTCGGTACGACGATGACCGGCACACCGAACCTCAATGCCGACAAGATGCTGACCAGCGCTGTCACCGCCGAGGACGTCAACGGTGCCTACTTCGCGGTCACTGCGCCGGTGACGATCGACCTGGGGCATCGGCTGCTGGTCGACGGGTCGGCCAACGACGACAACGAGGCCGCCGCGTTCTACCTCAACGGCACGGATATCGCGCTGCTCAACGCTGACATGGTGCTGTCGCCGGGGTCGTCGTTCGTGGTCGGTCCGGATGCGAACCGGGTGCGGATCGACGGTCACACCGACGGCGGTTTCGGCAAGCTCACCGACCATCCGACGAACAACCCTGAGCGGTTCGTGGTGCTGCGAGAAGGCGCCGCCAATATTACCGTCGCGAACTACCAGGTCGCCGGGTACCGCGACGACGAGGCCCAGGGTGGGATCTTCGTCTTCGACCCGTACGCGCCGTACACCCCGATCCGCAATATCGTCGTCGACAACGTCCAGGTGCTGTTCTCCGAGTCGACGACGTGCACAGCCTCGAACGGTTCAGGGTGCCGCACCCGGATCGTGAACTTCTGGGACGGCGGTTCCACTCAGTTCGCCCCGCAGAAGACCACCATCGACACTCTGACGTTCCGCAACATGGTGGTCCGCAACCTCTTGGGTCAGCCGGCGTTCCAGCTGGGCGAGCACGACGACTTCGCCGGTGTGAAGTCCGCCACCGTCACCAACCTGACGATCGAGGACAACGTCTTCGTCAACAACCTCAGCGCCGGACGCCTCGGCGGGGACGCTTTCGTCACGCTGCCGTACAACAAGCACCTGTTCGGCACGACGTCGATCTCCCGGAACGTGTTCACCACACCGGCCCAGACCGGGTACGCGATCTTCTACTACGGCAACCAGAGCATCGGCGCGAACTCCACAGTCTCGTCGGGTGTGACGATCGCCGACAACTACTTCGACGGCTACGGCCTGCACACGACAGTGCGCACCGAGCGTTCCGGTGTGGTCACCGTCACCGGCAACAGCTTTGGTACGTCGACCCGGTCCAAGCCCCGGCCCTCGGACGTCGACGAAGAGACCGCCGACTCGCACATCATGTACAACACGTACCACGAGGGCGGCGGGCTCAGCTCGAATATGGGGATCCGCACCTGGGTGCCGAACGGGGCCGCGAAAGTCCTGGTCGGCCCGCGTCCGGCCGGTACCCGGGTGGCTGACGACCCGCGCAACAACACGGTGCCGACCTGCCCGGTCGTCGTGCCGGTCCAGAAGTTCGTCTCCGGCCACCCCGCCTACGCCACACCTGGCGAGCCGGTGACCGTGCAGGCCTACTGGACCGCTGACCGCACCGCCGAGGTCTACCTGGGCCAGGTCACCGGTGTGACCGGGGCCAACGCCACGGTCGAGCTCCAACTGCCGGTCGGCACGCTCGAGCTGCCGGACGGCAAGAGGGCAACCCCGGTCGACCCGACCACTGGTGCTGCAGGCGGGTACGTGCGCTTGCAGACCCACGTCGAGAAGTACGGCCAGCTCCAGTCGTCGCAGTACTCACGGGTGACACCGCTGTCGGGAACCTGCCAGCCGGTGGTGACGATCGACCAGGCGGCGGGGATGAACGACCCGACCTACGGCCGTGACCTGCACTTCACGCTGACGTCGTCGATCGCGCTGGACACGGTCGCTGCTGACGCTGTCACCGTCACCGCTGTGCCGGTACCCGAGACGATCGCACCAGACCGGCTCAACCCCCGTGTGGTCTCGGTCACCGCAGTGGCCGGTTCTGCCAACCGCACCTGGGACGTGCTCGTGCGGGTCGACGACTCGGCGCAGGTCACCGTGGCAGTGGCTGCCGGTGCTGTGAGCACCGTCGGCGGTCTGCCCAACCCGGACCCGGCAACCTCCACCGACCCCACAACCACGTTCTACAACCCGCTGCAGGTCAGCGCGACCACGTTCACGCTGGTCACCGGTGATCGGCACGGCCAGGACGTCACGATCACTCTGGCCGCCGGGGCTCCGGCACCGCAGGCGGACGTGACGTTCGTCTCGATGGTGAGCCAGCCGGTCGATACCCCGCAGGTGACGGCGAACCCGTCGACTGTGGTGCTGCCCGCCGGGCAGGCCGCCAGCGCCCCGATGTCGATCACCGCCGCGTCGGGGGACGTGACCGCGAACACCGTGGCCACCGTTGCGCTGGCGGCAACCTCGGCCGACCCCGTCTACGACGGTCTGGTCGTCAGGTCGGTGACCGCCCACCTGTTCGGAGCCGACCCGGCGATCTCCATCACCAAACGCGTCTACGTCCAGGTCCCCGACATTTCGTCACCAGAACGTATCGAGGCGACCGGGACGCTGGCAGTCACCGGCAGCCGGCTGTCCAACGCCCAGCAGGTGTGCTTCGTCTACACGGTGACCAACACGTCCGCCGACGAGTGGGCCACCGACCTGACCGACGTGACGGTGACCGACACCGACACCCGGTTGGGCAACCAGGGCGTGATCGGGACGATCGCGGTGCTGGAAGTCAACCAGACCCACAAGCTGGCGGCCTGCACGACGCTCATCCCCGTCGACACCACGGTGGTGGCACCATGACGCGGGCTGTCCGCCATGCACGGCGTCGGCGCACCATGGTCGGCCTGCCGGTGCTCGTCACCATAGTCGTCGCTCTGGTCGCCGGTCCGGTCAGCGCCGCACTGGCTGGGTGGTCCTCTGGCGTCGTGGTTGGCGGCGGCACGGTCCGCACCGGAGACCTGCAGGTCACCACCGGTGCGATGACCTGGCACCAGGTGACCCCAGGGGTGGGCGAACCAGCGTCGGGCGACCTGACGAGCACCCCTGCCGACTTCGTGTCGATGCCCGGTGACGTCGTGGAGATCCGGATGCCGGTGACCACGTTCTTGCAGGGCGACAACATGGTGGCGAACCTGACGGTGGCATGCGACGACGTGACAACTGACGCCGCCGTCGAGATGTCCGTCCACGTCGAGGACGCTGCCGGTCACCAGGTGGCGACCGCCCCAGGGACGTCGGCGACAGTGACTGCTCTGACCGGGCACAGCGCCGGGGTGAGCGCACAGTGGACTGTCATCGTCGAGGTCCAGGTGCGCGGTGAGCACCGCTGGGCCACGCCGTACACCAGCACCGAGGCTGTCGGCTGGAGCGTCGGTGCAGTGCGCGCCACGCTGGACCAGGTCCGCCAGGGCGGTGGGGCCTGATGAGGCGAACCACGGCGACGACGACGGCCGCAGTGGCGGCCCTGACCACGGTCGGCCTGGTGACCAGTGCTGTGGCCTTGTGGATGGACGCCAGCGGGACCACAGCCGAACGTGTGCTGGTCGGTCAGGTGTCGTTCAGCGCGTACTCCGCCGACGAGGTCGACCCGCGCTACTCCGACGGCGGACCGGTGACCCTCACGCTGCCGGGCAGCCAGATCGCATCAGCGATGGGTGCACCGGTGATCTGGCAGTTCACCACCGAGGGCTACGCCCAGGGGATCGCCGGGATGAGCCTGGACGTGAGCGTGGCGCACCAGGTGGCCGACGACGGGACCGTCACCGACCTGGCGACAGGTACTGCCGCGCCGGGGACCGTCCTGGCCTCGGCCACCGTCAAGGTGTACCCGGCAGCGGTCAACGACGACTGCTCGGCAGTCCCCGAGACCCCCAGTGCCGCCAAGAACGTGTACGTGTACGACGGTCTCGACCACGAGCTGCAGGCCCCCGGTGCGTACACCGGCGAGCCGACCCGTCAGGTGTGGTGCGTCGCGATGAGGTTCGACGCGCAGGCCGACAGTGCTTATGCCAACCAGGTCCAGGTCGTGGCGACCGGCGCCGACGGTGCCCGCCACAGTGCGCTGGACCGGTGGGACTGCATGGTGACCTTCGTCTCGGCCGTGTTCGGCCAGTACCGCAACGGCGTCGACGTCGTCGCGACCACCGCTGACGGAACCATCTCGCGCGACCACGACCTGTTCGAGACGGACCTGCTACCAGATGCATCCACCGAGCCGGACGTGACGATCCGCCTCGACCCGAAGGTGACCAGCCAGGCGTCACCTACCCCATGAACCCCCGCCGCAAGGCGGTGGCCCAACTGGCCCTGACCAGGGCCCGCCGAAAGGAAACATGATGACCGACACGATGACCGACCCGACCACCGGTGCCTCGCTGATTGTGGTGACCGAGGACCGTCGGCGCCGACGCAGCCCGTGGGTTGCTGCCGCCGCCGTGGCGCTGCTGCTCGGCGGATCGACGCTGGCCCTGTGGTCTGCCAAGGCCGAGTTCTCCGACGGCGAGATCAACTCCGGTGACCTGAACATGGTCCGCAGCGACGGTGACACCAAGTTCTACGACGTCTCGGCCGACCGGACCGACGCCACAGTGACGCTGGCTGGCACCGACGGTTCGCAGCCGGGCCACGAGGTCGACCTGGTCGACTGGGTGATGGTGCCCGGCGACAAGATCGCCGCCGTGTTCTCCGTCGACATCACCCTCGCCGGTGACAACCTCGTGGCCCGCCTGTCGGTGGACGTGCCCGACGTCGCCCCCGCCGGCCCGGGCGTCCCCCCGGCGATGACGTGGACCTACGAGGTGTACCAGGAAGGCGTGGCGCTGTTCGTCGAGCAGGACCTGACCGCCGACGGGGCGATGTACCTGTCGTCGGCCGACGGCGCTGACGACTCGGTCGACCCGCACGTGGTCGCACTGGCCTCCAACGACCCGCAGAGGTTCACCGTGGTGGTCTACGGCACGTTCGACGCTGACGCCCGCGACGGCGCTGTCAGCGCCTACGACCTCAAGGGTGTCTCGCTGCACCTCGACCAGGTGCGCGACACCGGCGCCCTGTTCGGCTGAGTCTCAGCCCGGGGTCGGCTGGCAACACGTCAGGGTCTGTTGCCGGCCGGCCCCCTCACCTGTAGCACTCGAAGGAGGATGTCGTGACCAACCGTCGGACCCACACAGTGCGCGTGGCCAAGCAGCGGCGCTCGCCGCTACGTATCGTCGGCACCGTGGTGTGGCTGGCAGTAGCGGTGCCGGTGGTGGCCGCCGCCGTCTTGGTGGTCCTGCTGCCCCGGCTGCTGGACGGCACGTCCTTGACCGTGCTGACCGGGTCGATGAGACCGACGCTGGCACCTGGCGACGTGGTGGTCGTGCGCAATATCTCCCCGTCCCTGGTGTGCCCGCAGGTCGAGGTCGGCCAGGTCGTCACGTTCTTGCCCGAGCCGGACAACCCGACGCTGATCACCCACCGGGTGGTCGCCAAGACGTCGGGAACCTACGACGACGGCACCAGCTGTCGGCTCATCACCCAGGGCGACGCCAACTACGTGGTCGACGACGAACCGATATCCCCGGTCCAGGTCCGTGGCGTGATGGTGTTCTCGGTGCCGAAGCTGGGTCTGGCGACCCGGTGGCTGGGCAACCACATCCAGGTCGTGGCGATCGGCTGCCTGCTCCTGGTCGTCTACATGCTGTGGGACGGGGTACGGCCCCCCAGGACCCGGGTCGTCGGCTGTGAGTCTGGCACTCCTGGGAGCCAGCTCCTCGCCAGTCAGGTCGCCCAGGGGCCGGTCGAACCCAGGTGCCCGGCAGCGGCCGGTACCTGCCCGCACCTGCCCACCCAAGTCTCCCCGGCCGACGCTCCCGTACCGGCGAACCACCCCTGAGCCGAACACACCGGGGACCTGGCCTGTTGGCCTGCGACGACTTCGTTCAGTCTTGGCCACATCGTTCACTGTTGTGAACGATGTGGTCTGGACTGAACGAAGTCGTGGGGGTGGGACTGTGTCTCGACAGGTACTGTGTGTGATACAGTACTCGACATGACAGAGCCAGTTGCGGACCCACTCGCGTCCGACCTGCTGCGCGGGCATACCGACACCATCGTGCTGTCGGTCCTGCAGCACGCTGACCGCTACGGCTTCGAGATCTTCAAGGCGATCCGCCAGGCCACCGGGGGATCTCACGAGATCAAGGAAGCCACGCTGTACGCCACCTACCGGCGCCTGGAGAAAGAGGGCCTGGTCGAGTCCTACTGGGGCGGCGAGACCCAGGGCGGGCGGCGCAAGTACTACCACATGACCGACGCCGGCCGGGTCGTGCTCCGGCGCAACATGGCCGCGTGGCGTATCACCCGTGACATCGTCGACAACATCTTGCAGATCGGGAAGTGAGACATGACCAGCAACGTCAACATCCATCGTCTTCTGGACGAGGCTTTCGCCGGGGCGCCGCGGTCAGCCACGACGGCCGACCTCAAGGAAGAGCTGCGGGCAAACCTCACGGCCCGGGTCGCCGAGCTGGAGTCCGAGGGCACCGACACCGACGCCGCCGCTGAGCAGGCCTTCGACGAGCTCGGCGACGTCTCGGTGCTGCTCGCCGACGCGGAAGCCGACCCGACACCCCAGGCGGAGTGGCAGCGGCACAAGGTCCGTTACCCGACTGCTTTCGTCGTCCGTGTGACCGTGCTGTCGATCCTCGCGGGCGCAATCCTCTTGGCGTCTGCCTTCTGGTGGCTGGCGGCTTCCGAAGCGATGACCAGGCAAGATGCGCTGCCCGCCAGTCTGCCTTTCCTCCTGTTCGTCCTCCTCGTCGGTTTCATCACCGCTGACTCGTTGCAGCAGGAGACGACGACGAACTTCGCCATGCCGCGGAGGCGGGCCGTCGCCTACGGTGCCGGTGTCGGCCTGCTGCTGTACGGAGTCGTCATGCTGGTCCTGTGCGCCCTCACCGCCATGCCTGACCAGATGATGATGGAGCTGTCGTGGGGCGCTGGTGGGCTGCTGACCGTCGCCGGTATCGGCACTCTCGCCGGCCTGGGTGCGTCCCAGACCAACCGCAAGAAACCGTGGGTCGTGGCCCTGGCAGCCAAGTACCAGCACACCGATATCGGCACCCGGTTCGAGGCCGACCCGAACGCCGCTGCCCGGTTCGGCATCTACACGATGCTGATCTGGGTGGTCGCGGTCGTGGCGGCTGTCGCCCTCGGCACGCACGGGGTGTGGGGGTGGGTGCTGCCCCTGGTCGCGGCTTTCGTCGCGATGATGCTGCTGCTGACCCGGATGCTGTTCACTCCGGACCGGACCGGCCGGTGACGGCCAGGTCTTCCTAGCTCGCACTGGCACCGGCGGCACCTGGCCGCCGGTGCCAGTGCTTATCGCATACCCTTGGCGGCGATGAGATCGCGTGCCGAAGGGGTGTACGCCGGTGCCTTGCGGGCGTTCGGCAGCCCGATGCTGGACCTGCTGCACAAACCGCACGCCCCGCTGGTCGTGGCGCTGCTGTCGTTGGTGTTCACCGCGGAGCGGCGCTCCGTCCCCGTGTCCGACGCCCATACCGAGGTGGCCGACGCCCTGGCCCAGCTGCGGTCGGCCGGATACGAGAAGATCCCTGACGCCTCGGCCCGGGACCTGTGCCGCAGCTGGGCCGAAGCCGGGTGGCTGGTGCGTCAGATCGTCGACGACGTCGAGGTGTACCGGTTGTCGGCCCATGCCGTGGACGCGCTGGAGGTCGCCGGACGTGCAGGCGGAGCCCGGGCGCGGGTCACCCACTCACGGCTGCGGACCCTGCTGGACGCTGTGGCCCGGCTCGCCGCCGACGCCGACCCAGACGTGATGGCCCGCATGGCCCAGCTCGACACCCAGATCAAGGCGCTGCGCACCGAGCTGGCGCAGCTCGAACGCACCGGTCAGGTCGACGAGGTGCCCGACGACCAGCTGGTCGAAGAGGCCGAGAACGTCGTGCACCTGGCCGCCGAGCTGCCCGCCGACTTCGCACGGGTGGCCGAGGCGATCAAGGCTATGCAACGCGACGTGGTCGGGGCGTTGCGGGCCTCTGAACGCCCCACCGGTGAGGTGCTGCGCGAGTACCTGGCCCGTTCGGAGCAGGTGCTGGACGCCACACCCGAAGGTCGGGCGTTCGCCGGGGCGTTGCGGCTGGTCGGCGACCCGCGAAGGCTCGACGAGCTGGCCGACCAGCTCGACACGGTGCTGCGTCACCGGTTCGTCCGGCACCTGACGCCAGCCCAGCAGGCCGAGCTGTGGGGGGTGCGTCGCCAGATCGAGCAGGGCCTGGACGACGTGCTGACCGCCCAGCGCCAGGCCTCGCGGGTCATCGCCGCGCAGGTGCGCCACCACGACCCGCTACGCGACCGTCAGGTAGACGACCTGCTGCGCGACGTCGTGGTGGGACTGTCGGCCTGGATACCCACGACCCGTCGGGCGCAGCCGGTCACCCCGTTACGTCGCCTGCCGTTGCCCGAGCTGGGACGGCTGCGCGAGTCGCTGGACGAGCTGTACCCGCCGCAGCCACCCGAACCGTTGACCAGCTGGGGGACCGACGGTGACGACACGCTGCCGGACACCAGCGCCTGGGGCGGTCCGCGCCTGGACGATCTGGCTGCGCACCTGGCGCAGGCCGGGGAGTCGACTGTCGCTGAGGTGTTCGCGCAGGCGCCGTCGCAGCTGCGTCGTCCGGTCGACCTGCTGGGTCTGCTGGAGGTTGCCTACCACCAGGGCGCCGACGAGCTCGACGAGGTGGCAGTCGTCGAGGCGCAGCGCCCCGACGGGACGAACCAGCCGTTCGCGTTCGCCGCGGTCAGGCTCCGGACGGAGGACCAGTGACCAGCCCGATCGACACAACCGACCTGGACATGCCGGTCGACGCAGAGGCCGGGTTCATCGACCCCGTACCGATGGAGGCCGACCCGTCCACGCTGTTCCCCGGTGACTGCGGCACTCTGCCCGACCCGGTGCGCCGGGTGCTGGTCCAGGTGCTGCGCCGCCGGTGTGTGTGGGCGGCCGCCGACCGGGCCCAGTGGAAGGTGCTGCTGGACAACCAGCAGGTGATCGAGTCGCGGCTGCACGACCTGTTCGTCCGCCTGGTCGTCGACCACGAACGTGGGGTGGCCTACAAACGGCAGGTCAGGTTCGCCGAGGCCGAGGCGCCGGTGCTGCTGCGCGACGAGCCGTACACCAGGGTCGAGACGCTGATCTTGGTGCACCTGCGCACCGTGTACCAGCGTGAGCAGGGCGCCGGTGAGGTCTCAGCCCGGGTCGACGTCGAAGAGATCGAGGCCACGGTGCTGTCGTACTTCGACCCTGAGGACACCAACGTGGCCACCCGCCAGCGCGAGGTCGCCACTGCTGTCAAACGCCTGACCACCGACGGGATCCTCGACGAGGAGTCCGACGGGCGGTACCGGGTCACACCGCTGGTCGAGGTCGTGCTCAGCGTCGAACGGCTCACCGAGCTGCGCCGACGGCTGGACGAGGGCACCGTCAGCGGCCCAGAACCTGCAGACGCCGTTGACGACGCCGACGAGGAGGTCGCGTCATGACGATGCTCGACACGCTCTTCGGGCTGATCCCCGCCGGGTC
>Ga0123356_10008522_pt1 | contig 10185 bp, 14 predicted proteins | sample TergutEmb28metaG_2_FD_92546 | JGI IMG/M metagenome (GOLD analysis project Ga0123356, IMG submission 92546) | Embiratermes neotenicus P3 segment gut microbial communities from Petit-Saut dam, French Guiana - Emb289 P3 | ecosystem: Host-associated > Arthropoda: Insects > Digestive system > Gut ... | reverse complement strand
GAATATATTAAAACTTGGAATAAATCCGGACGCTTATTTGTTTGGACAAAAACATCTGATGAGATTCTTGCTAAAATTAAAAAGGCAAAATCATTTTGATATTTGTTTTTTACAGTACACTAGGAGCACGAATTGAGCGGGTTGGGTGATGGTTTAACTGCCAATCGCCCATTCAACGATATTACGTGTTTCTCTATTAAAGACAATCCCGACTTTCACAAGCTTTTTCCCGCTGTCTGCGAATATTGAGGCATAATCTTTATCTTCGATTTGCCACATTGCGTCTTCTACGGGTTTGTCTATTTTAAATTCAAAAATATAAATGTATTGTCCTGCGTAAATTACACTGTCCATTCTGCCGTTTGCCGTATGCACTTCGTTGCAGCAACGAAGGCCAAGCATGTTGATTATATTTGAAACAGCAAATTCAAAGTAGTATTCGGTAATCTTGCTGCTAAGCGAATAATCAACCTTGTTAAGATACATTTTCAGCATGGTAAAAAATTCCTCAGGTTTTCCCTCCAGCAGGGATTTTACAAGACGTGCTAATGTTGATTTCTTTAATATCTCATCTGTTTGGGAGTATTTACTTGATAAACATTCTGCCAGTGATTGGCGGACTTCGACATTTGGATAGTTTAATTTGTAATAACCTGTTGTTTCATCATAACCGGAAATGGTCAAATATCCTGCTTGATACAACAAAGGAAACAGCGTTATTGTATCGTCTCTGTAATCGCCGAAATCTCTTGCTGTCATTTCCGCTTCTTCTATTTCTGTGGCATTTACATTTTTCATCTCAAAATACTTAACTGCGAATGAGGGCCACCCGCTTTTGCTCCAAAACGGTTCAAATTCGGCTGATCTATCAAAGTGATTCAATAATCCATAAGTGTTGTATACAGAAATTGGTTCTCTTGTAAAAAAATAACCATTGTAGTATTCCCTGAGTTTATTAAGATATTTTTCCCGTCCGCCGTGTTTTTGCGCAAACATCTCTATTTCCGGTTCAAAGTTTTTTTCAAGTTCTTCCTGCGTTATACCGCAAATATCGCAATATTCAGGCATCATGGAGATATCACTTACTTGATTCAAACCGGAAAACAGACTTACTTGCGAAAATTTAGTTATACCGGTGATAAAGGCAAAACGAATATGCGCACCATACTGCTTTATTACACTATAAAATCCTTTTAATTCTTCACGTAATTGCTGATTAATTTCTGGCTTATCTATTGTAGAAAGAAGAGGACTATCATACTCGTCGACTACTACAACAACCTTACCAATTTTTTTGGAAAGTTCTATTATTAATTGAGTAAAATTCAAAAAAGTATGTTTACCGTTATCAATAGTTACCCCGTATTCTGCGGCACAATTTCTTAATTGAAAGTTTAGTTTACCTCTGAGCGCATCTATTCCATCGTTTTCTGTAAAATTACCGGAGCCTAAATCAATATAAATCACAGGATGCTCTTTCCATTCCCAATCGGTTTTTGATACAGCAAGCCCCTCAAAAAACTCTTTTTGCCCTTTGAACAAAGAGTCAATCGTGGAACATAAAACAGATTTCCCAAATCTTCGGGGACGGGATAGAAATACAGTATTATATCTTGTCGCCATTTCGTAAATATGCATGGTTTTATCCACATACATATCGTATTCCTTACGAAGTCTATTAAACGTCTGGATTCCGCCGATTGGCAGTTTTCTTTTGGTCATATTTCAATTGTAAACAAATTATTGAGAATTGACAACGTTGAGGGGAACTACATATACTATATTTATGAGTCATCTTTCTTTTAAAACATTTTGTATTGAGTTATACGCAGATCATAAATCTATTCCCAGTAACGAAGTATTTGCTTTATTTGAAAAAAAAGGCATTTTAAAAATGCTGGACGATGACTACGATATTTTACATGGTCATGGTTTTGATTATATAATTCACGATATCGACCAAATACTGGAGAAAACGCATATATGATTTTGTACCATGGCGGCATTGCAAGTGTTGAAAAACCTGTTATTCGTCATTCATTGGCAAGCCGTGATTTTGGCACTGGTTTTTATTGTACAGATATCCGAAATCAAGCTGAAAAATGGGCTTTGCGGCAAAGCCGAATTAGAAAGGAACCTGCTATTCTGAATATATATGAATTTGATACAGAAGCATTAAAAACGATAAATTGTAAAATGTTTACAGATTATAATACAGAATGGCTTGAATTGATTATCAATTGTCGTAAAGATTTTTAGTATCTGCATGATTTTGATATTGTATTTGGCAAAATCGCTAATGATGATGTCGGCGAAACTGTACAGGCAGTTATAGACGGCTTAATGCCCCTTGATTTTGCTTTACAAAAACTTGCCTTTATGCCTGCAAATAACCAGTATTGTTTTTGCACCGATAAATCTTTGACATTCCTGCAATTTAGCGAATCTGTAAATTTGGGGTAATTATGGGGCATGGAACGATAAGGGCGTCAACGCTTAAGACAATTATTCCGCTTGTTATGGAGAAATTTAATTGCACAGAGAATGAGGCGCTTAAGCTGTTTTATGAATCACACATAGGGGCCTGCTATTCTGATGACAGCACGGGACTTTATGGGCAAAGTGCGCTGTATGTTTTTTCGCTGCTGTGTGATGAGTTAGCTGATTAAATGAACGTATATATGGCATTATGGGGATGCATGAAAATCAATATCCTCAAAAGCTTTTGTATACACTGTGGACAATGAACTAATATGTATTGCTTCGCTTATTCCTGCATTAAGAGTGTCTTTTCCAATCAAAACTGTAAACAAATAAGAACCTGTCTCCAATTGAAGCGTTTGGGTAACTCCATTACCTACATTTAGATTATTAGGAGTTAATGTAATAATGTCCAAACCTCCTGATTCATCAGGCCATTTAAGTAAAGTAATTGATAACGGTATAGAACCCGCAGGAAAAGTTATTGTATAGGTGAACTCTCCTTGGGCGTCGTAATTAACCTCGGAGAGAATAACCGCTACAGGTTCATTGTTTCCGAAACCAACAGTAAACTCAGAAGACACACCGCTTGCTACGAGTGTATAAGGTTCGTCATCACCTACATAGGCTTTTACTTCTACCGAATAAACACCAACTTCAAGGATAAAGTATCCTTCATTGTCAGGGCTTTTTTCCTCTCCTGTATCCTCGCCTGCTTTAGTAAAGGTATACACATATTTATCAAAAGTTAACAAAGGAAATACTGTCCTTACTTGCTGTAGATCAATTCCATCTCCTGTTAAATTGATGGCTATTCTTCCATAACCGTTTTCTGTTGGTGTATGAACATTGGGTATATCTGTGCCCGTATTACAAGCTGAAAATAATATTATACTGATAAGTACGATTCCAAATATTAAACCAAGTTCTTTATTTTCTATAAAATTAATGCCTTTATTCATATTTATTTTCTCCCTTATGGTCTTGTTGTTGATGAACTAAACGCTATCTGATATGTACCGCTTTCGTTTGAATAAACTGGCCTCACCCTTAGGTAGTACTCCTGACCACTTGTTGTTAAATCTGGCCACCATATATACATATTGTTGGAAATAATGACAGTACCATTACTACCTATCAGATCGCCACTACTGTTGTAAAGTTCAATATATACGTTATTTAAAGTACCAGCATAAAAGAAAATATATTGAGTACTTGTATTAGCAGTGAATCTAAACCATTGCTCCCTAGCACCGGTGGATGTAATATTACCATTAGCTCGTACGTTATGCGTCAACTGTCCTTCCCATACCCATCTGGCATATAAAGTGATATTTCCTGTAGGTGTATAAGAAGAACTGGCATCAAAATTTGTTCCTGTACCAGAAGAATTAGTGCTCCAACCTGAAAATATATATCCATTTCTTGAAAACCCACCACCATTATTAAGAGTAATACTTGAACCGGCATTAACAATCTGAGCGGAAGGTGTTGCACCAGTTCCCCCATTTATATTATAAGTCACGGTAGAAGTCCATCTGGCATAAAGCGTGATATGACCTGTAGGTGTATATGAAGAACCAGCGTTATGATTAGTTCCTGTGCCTGAGGATTCTGTATTCCAACCGGCAAATGTATATCTGGCTCTGGTAATTGTTCCCTGAACAGGAAGAGTAATATTTGAATCAGCATTAACAGTCTGAGCTTCAGGTGTTGTACCGCTCCCGTCATTTAAATTATAAGTTACAGTAGAAGTCCAACGAGTATATAATGTAATATTTTCTGTAGGTGAAAAAACCACTCCAGCATTATAATTTGTTCCTGTACCAGAAGAATTAGTATTCCAACCTGCGAATGTATACCCGATTCTCGTTAGTGTCCCATGTCCAGGAATAGTTATATTTGAATAGGTATTAATTTGTGAGGGAGGCGTACCGTCTGTCGCATTGTTTGCGTTAAAGGTAACGGTGTACAGTACTTCTATAGTTATATTAGTATTATAAAGTTTACCATCCTTCTCAACAAACAAACCCACAGTATACCTGCCAGTAGTTGTACTTGAGAAGTTATAAGTATTTCCGCTCTGACCAGTATTTACGCCGTTTAAGTGCCACTGATTGACTGTGTAACCTGCAGCTTGAGCAGTTATAGTCAGAATTCCGCCAGGCGCTACAGTTGTAATACCTCCGCTTGTTGTAACAAGGCTACCGTGTGCATTTACCCAATAGTATTCAAATCTGTCAGGCGAAGTGGTTTGCAATGTGATAACAGTTAAACTATCGCTTATTGCGCCTGATTCATAATTGTTATTTTCAACTGAGCGAGCAAAGATGTAGTATGTTGTCCCAGCTTCCAATTCATCAAAGATTAATTCGGTTTGCCATGTTGACGGTTCTGTATTAATGGTATTTATACCGTATTCGGCAGTTTGTCCTGTTGACACAATCGCTGGGTTAATAATAATGCTATTGTGAGTTTTGCTGACTAAGGTCGGAGTACCAGCTATTCCGCCATCAAACTTTTCTAAAACTGGAAAAGTGTAAGATAATGTAACAGTCGCACCTGTATTATTTGATACAATCGCATTTTGTCCGTTGGTGATTGCAGAATTTGTTCCTGTGAAAGTGTGTCTGTAACCCGCTGTCAATATGATCGAAGCTGTGTATATTTCACCGCCAAGAAACGGTTCATCTTCCGGCGACCACATCACCTCACTGATGGTAAAATTACCAGTACCGCTTGCTGTTGTCACTGGCACTTCACCTTTTTCAAGAGCGTTAACAGTAATATTCACATTCGCAACAGGCATAAATGCAAGAAGGTCACTACTGGAAAAATCTTTATTATAGGGTGTTGTAAGTAATGGGTATATATGAATGATTTCATTTAATCCAGCATAAAACTCATCCTTACTGACAAGGATTGTTAAATAATAGTACCCTGCTTCCAGTGTTAATATTTCAGTTACTCCGTTTCCTTCTGCAATATTGTTTGAGGTTAATGTAATATTGCTCATATCCTGCCATTTATGCAGTGTAATTTCTGCAATAGCGCCTTCAGGAAAAGTAACTGTATATCTGAATTCTCCCGAAGAGGTACTGTTTACACTACCAAGATTAACTACAACAGGATCATTGTTACTGGAACCGACTGTAAACTCAGAGGATATACCGCTTGCAACAAGAGTATATGGCTCGTTATCACCAATGTAAGCCTGTACTTCTACCGTATAAACATCAACTTCCAGAATAAAGAACCCTTCATTGTCAGGATTTACTTCTACTCCTGTTGCTTCGCTTTCTTTAGTAAAGATATACACATATTTATCAAAAACTAACGAAGGAAATACAGTCCTTGCCTGCTGTAGATCCATCTCATCACTTGATATGCTGATATATATCCTGCCATAATTATTTTCTATTGGCATGTGAATTTCCGGCGAATTATCACAAGCTATAAACATCATTGCGATTATAAGTGTAATTCCAAATATTATTGTATATTTTTTACTTTTAATAACACTTTTTTCATTGCTCATTTATATCCTCCTTATTGCACTGTAAATGAACCCAATAATGTACCATTGATTACACTGTTCATTGTATTACGCACTCTAAAAAGTAAAGCATTACTGCCGCTCCAACTTGTAGGACCTTGATTACTTGTGGTAAATACCGGACTTGGCGGTGTGTTTGTGTAATAAACTATAAAAGAATTTTCTCCCTGTGCTGATCCTGCGACCCAATAGAATTGAACAACATCACCAATTGTAGCATTAAAAGAATATGTATTAGTAGATCGTTGACCGCTTGGCGTATTATTAGCAGCAGTATTTTGTACCTTTACGTTAGTGGCAATTTGAATTCCATTTACAATAATTCTCAATGCTCCACTGCCATCCCAACCATCACCATAAGAATCATACATATCTACTCTAATTGTTCGTGTTGTAGATATCCACCGGGCATATAATGTAATATTACCTGTAGGTGTATAAGAAGAACCTGCATTGTAATTTGTACCTGTACCTGAAGAATTTGTATTCCAACCACCAAAGGTATGACCGGTTCTTGTCATTGTTCCCTGTCCAGGAATGGATATATTTGATGCTGAATATATTTGTGCAGGAGGTGTTCCGCCTGTCGCATTGTTTGCGTTAAAAGTAATAGCGAATAGGACAACATCAATTACAATGTTTGTATTATAAGGCTTTCCGTTTTTTTCCACGAACAAGCCAACAGTATGTCTTCCACCTGTTTGAGTAGAGAAATTAAATGTATTCGTATCCGTCAAAACAACCGCTTCTACCGCTGAGTTAAGAAACGAAGTAAACTTCCAGAAATAAATATTTTTGGAGGAAGAAATGAAGAGGTACAGTGAAGAAGAAAGAAAAATGTGGATAGAGGATTGGCGCCAAAGCGAAAAAAGCATATGGGCATACGCAAAAGAGAATGGATTAAACCCGCAAACGTTCGCGAACTGGACAAAGAGTAAAAAAGAAAAAAAACAAAGTTTCATCGAAGTTCCGGCAAAGATAATTCAATCAACACAATGTATGCCTGAAATACTAATTGAAAAAGGAGATGTGAAAATCCGCATTCCGCTTATGATCGGACGCGGAGAACTTCGCGCGGTTATGGAAGGCTTGGGAGCGGCTCTATGATATTTGATTTGAGCAAGGCAAGAATATTCTTACGCCCTGGAACAACAGACTTGAGAAAAGCAGTAAACGGCTTATCCGTAATAGTACAAGAAGATATAAAACAGGATCCTTTCAGTGGGAGTGTTTTCCTGTTTTGTAATCGTGGAAGGAAACTTATAAAAGCTGTATACTGGGACAGGACGGGTTTTTGGTTAAGCCAGAAGCGTCTTGAGAAGAACTCGGACTTTAGTCCGCGATTTCCATGGCCTGCTGATAAAAGCGAAGCGAAGGAACTTTCCGTTGAAGAATTACAGATGTTATTGACAGGAATAGATTTCTTCAAGGCGCACAAAGAAGTGATATTTAAAAACGTAGCTTAATGATATATAGCCGGTTTGATGTTTTTTTTAGAGTCAAACCGGTTTAGAAAAAATAATTTAAAAATATTTTATATAATAACAAAAAAACATTGACATGCAGATCGTGTAATGGTAGCATAATATAATGCAACTAACGGAAACTGTGACATCATCATTACATCCCCAAGCACTTCAATATATAAATAAACTAGAGAACGAAATAGAAATACTAAAAGAGCAATTAAATCTTTTATTACAAAAACGTTTTGGGCGTTCTTCAGAACGGTATGATAATAATCAACAAGCACTATTCTTGCCTGAAGAAATACCTGTAGGCGCAGATGAATTGGAAATAGAAATAACAGAAGTAAAATCACATTCAAGAAAAAAAGCCGGACGCAAAGGGCTTGATCCTAATATCGAAAGAAGAGAAAGAATCATTGATATACCCGAAGAAGAAAAACAGTGCGCTTGCGGTCATATAATGAACAGAATCGGCGAAGAAACATCAGAAAAACTGCAGATTGAACCTGCTGTAATATATGTAGAAAAAACAGTAAGACCAAAATACGCCTGCCAGCATTGCGAAGGAACATCTGATGAAGAAAAACCTGCTGTAAGGATAGCGCCTATACCTCCTTCAATTATTCCCCGTTCAATAGCGAGCGTCGAACCAAGGTTCGCAGTCTTTTAAGTTATATAATGATACAAAAATATCAGGATCATCTTCCATTTCATCGTCAGGAAACGCAATTTCAGCGAATTGGTGCGGATATCAGTAGACAAGATATGTCTAACTGGCAGCAGCATATATATAATTTTCTGACTCCTTTATTTGAACTTTTAAGAGAGGTAATAAAAACCGGATCTGTTATGCGGATGGATGAAACTACATCGCAGGTTATGGGAGAAAAGGATCGAAAAGACACGCAAAACAGTTATATATGGTTATCAAGAGGCGGACCGCCTGGAAAAACAGTAGTGATATATGATTATCGGGAAACCCGATCATCGGAAAACGCCATAGAGTTGCTCAGAGGTTTTTTTGGTTATCTTCAGACAGACGGTTATGAAGGATATGATGTCGCTGTAAGAAATCTTTCAGGAATAATACATGTGGGGTGCATGGCGCATTCGAGGAGACGCTTCTTTGAAGCCTCTAAAGCGACAAAGAAACCGCAATCAGCTGAAGAAGGCTTAAAGTTCATACGAAAGTTATACGAAATAGAAAACACATTACGAGAAAGAAAACTTTCAGATGACGTTTTTGTTTTTGAAAGGAAAAAACTAGCGGAGCCTGTTCTTTCTGATTTTCATAAATGGCTTAATAAACGCGCTAATGAAGTTTTACCCAGTTGCCTGTTAGGTAAGGCAGTTGCCTATACATTAAAGCAATGGGATAAATTGATAAGGTATCTTGAAAGCCCTTATTTAACTCCCGACAATAACGCTGCCGAGCAAGCTATTCGCCCGTACGTGGTAGGTAGGAAAAACCATTTATTCAATAAAAGTCCTGAAGGTGCCAGGAGCTCATGCGGAATGTATACGTTAGTCGAAACTGCGAAACAAAATGGTGTCGAGCCTTCAAAATACCTGCGAGAACTTTTCGAAAAATCACCGTTTGCGGTTTCAACCGAGGACTGGGAAAAACTCTTGCCTTGGAATATTTTTAAATCATAATTTTTAACTCGTTTTTTCAAAAAGAAAGTATTTTACCGGTAACATTGACGTTTTGCGCTAGGTGTAGTTGTTTTGACGGTTACTTAATAACGATTATAACTTCATATTCAAACCCGCCACTTTCTTCTCAAACATACAACTTAATATTAATATTTAGTGATGCAACTACAATGGAATTTTCAGCAATTAGTCTTACTCCCAGTTGGAGTAATTCAATATCACAACAATTATCAATTGGTGGAAGTGTTCCAGGAAAAATATTTAAAATGGACAATCTACCAATCGGTTCTGCCGGACTCTCTACAGGTACAGTTTATAGAAATGGGAATCAATTAATGATTGTATGATTTTTATAAACAATTATATTTTTATACCAATTAATATTGATGGTCTAAAATAAAAATAATTACCAAAATGATTTTTTCTTTCAATAATTGGCACATTACGATCTGCGAATACAGGATTACCCATGCCATCGTCAACAACTTCTCTGATGGTATTATATCCGGTTATTTCATTATATACATTATTAAATACATAAGAAAATCCTGCATTGAGCCCCAAATATAATCTTTTTGTTAAAATATAATGTATTGATGCTGTTCCACCAACTCCGTAAAACAACGTATTTCCATGAAATAAATCAAAACCAATAGTTAATGGTACCCTTAATTTTTCAGTATTAATAATATTTATCATTGGTCCCATAAAAATATGAACAGATGACTCATTTGTAAATAAATTGCCAGCTTCTAAAACAAGACCAAATCTTTGATACGAATAAATGAACTTTACATCAACTTGCATGTTGCTCTCCATATTTATGCCAATAGAATATCCAATGTTTGCTTCATACAGAATTAATGGATCATTAATTTCCGAAAATAAAGAGAATGAAATAAAGCAAACGGGACAAACAATGAGTAGTCGTAGCGCAGTCATAGTACCGTTGATACGAAGTATCGCAAGCAGGGGAACCGAAACCGTTCGAACCTAAACGGTTCGCGGAACCCTGACCTATAT
>Ga0123356_10008521_pt1 | contig 10187 bp, 4 predicted proteins | sample TergutEmb28metaG_2_FD_92546 | JGI IMG/M metagenome (GOLD analysis project Ga0123356, IMG submission 92546) | Embiratermes neotenicus P3 segment gut microbial communities from Petit-Saut dam, French Guiana - Emb289 P3 | ecosystem: Host-associated > Arthropoda: Insects > Digestive system > Gut ... | reverse complement strand
GGGGCCTGGGGCCTGGGGCCTGGAGCCTGGGGCCTGGGGCCTGGGGCCTGGAGCCTGGGGCTTGGGGCCTAAGTACAAATGGCTCTTGTTCGAACAATTGAACTCTGCGCAAATACGTCATTGCGGGCTCGACCCGCAATCCCCTGAATCATGCGCCTATAGTTGGGGGATTGCGTTTGGAGCCCGCAATGACGAGCATTTTATATGTTTTGTATGCAATTCTGGTTAGACCTGCAACATTTACCTTTTCTCCAGCTCCAGGAGCGCCCGTTTTGCTTCGAGGCCGCCCCCGTATCCGACCAGGTCGCCGCCTGAGCCTATTACACGATGGCAAGGGATTATGATCGAAATCGGATTCCTGTTGTTCGCCATGCCCACTGCCCTGCACGCATTTGGGCGCCCGACCATCTCCGCCACCTGCTTATAGCTCCTGGTTTCGCCATATGGGATGGCAAGAAGCTGCTCCCAGACCGAGCGCTGAAAAACCGTGCCAAACGGACGAAGCGGCAGGTCGAACATGCGCCTTTTTCCGGCAAAATAGTCCTCAAGCTGCCTTGCGGCCCCGTCAGTAAGCGCATCAGGCGCTTTTTTCATCTCTGATCCGGCAGGAACTGCAAACCTCAACGCTGTGACATAGCTTCCATCAGAGGCTATCATTATCTCCCCGATCGGGGTTTCATATGTGTAATAAGCTTGTACGCCAACGGGTTTTGGCAAATCAATCGATATTCTCATCGACATCAGCTCCTTTTTTCCAGGGTGCGTTTGTTACAGCGACCTCACCGCAGCACAGTACTATGCCAAGCAACACAATATTATACCATAAGCGCAGCGTTGGTATAATGTGCCATGTGGCGCGTCCCGCGCCACGGCTCAAATCAATCGTATGATGATTGCGCAGCAATCATTATGTCAAGTATGCAAAATATTCAACCCATATATCACAATAACCATAGCAAAATAAGCCGTCACACAAATGATTAATCTGCCCTAAGAAAACAGTTTACATAAGTAATACATTTAGTGTACAATAAAGGTTAAATTAAAAGTTTAAATTTCTACATTTTAATTCCGGCACAAAGAGTGGAGTTAACTGTATCACAAGATGACCAAATGAGGAACAACTAAAACATGAACATAAGAAAAAGAATCCTTATTTCAACGATCCTGCTGACGGTCGGATGCGGTATCGCTGTCCTGCTTTCCTCAATAATCCTGTACGGCGTTGAGACGGACAGCGCTATGCAAGACAAGATGAGTGTTGCCCATATGGTCGTTGAGCATGAAATCAGCAATATGAAAGCACAGGCTCGGGTCGCCGCGATCGGCATGGCATCCAACCCGGACTTGATTGCTGCCCTCGAAAGCAATGAGCGCGACAGGATCCTTTATACAGCAAACGCTCTACTCTCAATAACTTCGCTTGATTATTGCGTCATCATAGATAATGAAGGGTACGTTATAACAAGGACGCATGACCCGGGCAACTATGGCGACAATGTAGCGGGACTGCCTCATGTGAGATCTGCGCTTACCGGAGCGACGGAAGCATACATCATCCAAGGTATAACCATTCCTCTTGCCGCTTCTGCAGGCTCGCCGATCTATGACCAAAACAACGACTTGATCGGCATCGTGTCTTTAGGGTTCAGGCTTGACAACCAGAATCTCGTCTATACCTTCAAGAACCTTACCGGATGCGAAGTATCATTAATCTCGAACGGTGAGCGCATTGCCTCGACCCTTATTGATGAAGATGGAACTTCTGCGCACGGGTCACGTGTGGATGAAGGGATAAGCGGGCAAGTTCTCGCAGGCAACCAGTACACCGCCAGGATGCAACTATACGGCAGGGACATCCTCGCTACGTTCACACCATTATACGGCGTGGAGAATGAAATCGTCGGAATGATCTTCGTTGGTTATTACACTTCCGGGGAAGCTGCCAAGCTAAGGCTGTTCGCCATAAGCGGGGCACTCATTACGTTTGGAGTGCTCTTGCTGTGCGTCCTTATTGCGGGGTATATTTCCAAGTCCATCGAACAGCGGATGAAGGGCATGATGGATATAATCAACGAGTCAAACGAGCGCATGATGCTGATGCTTGACACTTCCCCGGTGTGCGCACAGATATGGGACAGGAATCTCAATACCATCGACTGCAACGAGGCGGGCGTCAAGTTATACGGCTTCAGGAACAAGCAGGATTATATTGAGAGGTTTTTGGCAAACTGCTCGCCTGAGTATCAGCCCGACGGCCAGCGTTCCGACGAAAAGGCTACCCGGCTCGTGAATGAGGCGTTTGAGGATGGTTATTGCAAATTTGATTGGATGCATAAAATGCCTGATGACGACACGCCTATACCTGCGGAGGTAACGCTTGTCAGAGGGAAGTATAGGGACGAGGATGTCGTGATCGGGTATACGCGCGATTTGCGGGACTATGAAAAAATGATGAAAGACATCCGCGACGCCACTGACTTGATCATACAGCGGGATGTTATGCTCAACGCCGTAAACGAAGCGGCTGTCCTGCTGCTCACGACTGAGGAAAACGAGAACATTGTGCATATGCTCGCATCAAGCATGGAGCGCATAGGCAGGTCGATAAAAGCAGACCGCATACAGCTTTGGCGTAACGAAACTATAGACGGCGAAATGAGCTTTGTCCACTTCTTTCAATGGCTCAACGATACCGGCAAGCATCAGTTGCATGTGCCTATTGGAATGAGTCACCCTTACAGTAACTTTCCCGACTTGGAGTTGACTCTCTCAGGCGGAGACGTGATCAGCGGCTCGCTTTCCGGGATGTCAGAACACGCTCAAGCATTTCTGGGTGGCCTTGATATCAAATCGATAGTGGTTATTCCATTGTTTTTGGATGAGCAGTTTTGGGGATTCTTCAGCTTTGACGACTGCGTCAACGAGCGCGATTTTTCCGAAGATGAAATCAGTATCCTGCGCTCGGTCAGCCTTATGATAGCGAGTGCGATAAACCGCCAAGCATTAGTTGTGAAGCGGACACATGAACTCGCGATGCAGACGACCATGCTTTCCACGCTAATCGATACCATCCCCGACATGATTTTCCTCAAGGATCCGGAGTCCCGCTTCGTTCAGTGCAATAAGAGCTTCCTTGAGCATTTCGGGCGCATTGAGCAAGATGTCATCGGGAAAAGCGAGTATGAGGGCTTGGGCCTGCCGGTCGAGACAGCGGAAAGATTCCTTGCCACGGACAAGAGCATCCTTGCGAATGACTGTCTGACTATCGTAGAGGATGAAGAGCTGCGTAGTGACGGGACATTCTTGTCCTTCGAGACGATTATCACCCCTCTCAAGCTTGACGGCGCTTCAGTCGGGCTCCTTGGCATAGCCCGAAATATCACGAAGCGCAAAGAGATGGAGCATGAGCTGCGCGAGGCGCGAAATGTGGCCGAGGTAGCAAACCAGGCGAAATCCTCCTTCCTTGCAAGCATGAGCCACGAAATACGCACACCTATGAACTCAATATTAGGCGTGACTGATATCCTTATGCAAAAGGACATTATATCTAAAGACGTCGAGGACGGCCTGAACAGGATATATACTTCGTGCGATATGCTGCTCGGCATCATAAACGACATCCTGGACTTCTCCAAAATCGAAGCGGGAAGACTGGACATCCGGCCTGCCCAGTACGAAACGGCAAGCCTTATCAACGACTCCGTGCAGCTCAACATGACGCGGATTTATGGGAAACCTATTGAGTTTGAGGTCGAGGTCGATGAAAACGTCCCGGCAAAGCTGGTCGGCGATGAGCTCCGCATCAAGCAGATAATGAACAACCTTCTCTCCAATGCTTTCAAGTACACTGATTCCGGCAAGGTCACGCTTTCAGTCGTTTCGGAAGCTATGCCGGACGGGGAAAGTATAACGCTCGTGCTCATTGTGAGGGATACAGGGCGCGGTATGACAGAGGAGCAGCTCAGCAAGCTGTTCGACGAGTATTCCCGCTTCGAAGAAAGCTCCGGTACAGCCATTGAAGGCACAGGGCTCGGCCTGGCAATAACTCGGAGGCTGATTGACCTGATGAACGGAGGGATCCATGTGGAGAGCCATCCGGGCGTAGGGTCGATGTTTGCAATCAAGCTGCCGCAGAAGACTGTTGACAGCAGTGTCCTGGGCAGCAAGGTGTCAGATAACTTCAAGGATTTCCGCACAAACTATGTTGTACGCAAGAGGAGGGGCCAGATTTCCCGCAATCCTATGCCTTATGGAAGCGTATTGATTGTTGACGATATCGAGGCAAACCTGTATGTCGCCGAAGGGCTCATGCAGCCCTATGGGATGCAAATCGACAGAGCGATGAGCGGACAAGAGGTTATTGACAAGATACGGGACGGCAGAGTATACGACGTCGTGTTTATGGATCATATGATGCCGGATATGGACGGAATCGAAGCTACAAAGCGCTTGCGCGAAATGTCGTATGAAGGAGCGATCGTCGCCCTGACTGCAAACGCTGTCGCAGGCCAGGAAGATGTGTTCCTGAAAAACGGGTTCAATGACTACATTTCCAAGCCAATAGACATACGCCAGCTTGACGTCGTCCTTAACAAGCTTGTCCGCGACAAGCACCCGCCGGAGGTTGTCGACGCCGCCCGCAGGAATGCGGGTTACATGAAGGAAAGCGCAAGCGAGAGTAAAAGCAGCGATGTCGATGCAGAAAGCGCTGCTGCGGACATAGATCCACCAACACAAACGGGCATGATGCCGGCTGAGCCGGGCAATGCAAGTTCGTGGCTGCTTGAGAGTAATATTGCCGGGCTGAATATAGCAGATGGGCTGAAGCTGTATGACGGCGATGATGTGATTTATCTGAAGATTCTGCGTTCGTACATGAACAGCGTCCGTTTAGCACTTGAAACTATAGAGGATTATAGCGGGGATAAGCTGCTGGATTACAGGATCAAGGTGCATGGCATCAAAGGCGCCAGCATGCAGATCTTTGCCGGGGAAGTGGCGCGAATGGCCGGCGAGCTCGAGGATGCGGCGACTTCCGGCGATTATGAATTCATTGACGAGCATAACCCAAAGCTCGTTGAGGCAGCGAGGGCTTTAGTAAATGATATTGAAAAAGTGTTGCCAAGCGATATAGTTAAGGTCCGTAAGCCCACAAGGAGCAAGCCGGGCCGCGAGGTTCTGTCAAGGCTCTTTGATGCCTGCAACTCATTTGATTTGAGCCAAGCAAGCGCAACGATGTCCGAGATAGAGAAATACGAGTACATTTCGGATGACGGCCTGGTGTCCTGGCTTCGTGAGAACATTGATATGATGAATTATCCTGAAATCGCGGAAAGGCTGTCCGATTTGATCACCCCCCCGTAGGGGACGGCGCCCTCGACGTCCCGCATATAATTACTCAAACACGCTAAACATTTTAAATAGATATTCCGATAATACATACACTGGGTATATGTACGCACGAAGCTGCAAGGAGGGTTCTTTCAACATGAAATCTACCAAATCAAGCAAGTTTCTGCCCCTGCTAATGGCGGTTTGCCTGGCGCTGGGGCTTGTCTCATTGTCGGCGGTGACAGGCATTACAGCGAGTGCGGCGGTTGGAAATGTAGGAGATGAGGCTGAACTGCGAGACGCAGTTGGGTCAGGCGGCTCTGGTGACGTCATATTAAGTGCAGACTTCAATGACGATGCTCCACTAGAGATTGAACTGCTTATCGAGCGTTCCCTAACTCTCGACCTCAACGGACAAACCCTGACTATTAACGTTGACTCCGGAAATGGAATCAAAATCGGTTCCGGATTCACTTTAACGATAATTGACAGTGTTGGCGGATCGCTTGGAGGCGCTCTTAGCATAGACAACAGCGCAACCACCGCAGCGGCTGGTCAAGGCGCGGGCATCAATGTTTCAGACGGGACGTTGATTATTAACAGTGGCGTTGTCGAAGCCAGAGGAGGCGCTGGCGCTGCAGGCATCGGCGGCGGCGAAGGCGGCGCAGGTGGTAACATAGCAATTAACGGCGGAGAGATTTTGGCCATCGCTGGAGAAGTCGGTAACGAAGCAGCAATTGGCAGGGGAGACGGCGGAGATGACGGCGTAGTTACAATTGATGGAATATACCATTATTGGTTAGTTCAAGCAACAGCCCCAGGCATAGCGAGGTTTAATGGAGAAGCACTGTCATATGCTAATGAAAACAAGTATTTACACCTTGTTGAGGTCGCCCCCACAGTCACAGTCGGCACACAAGCTGGCGCATTGACAGCGGGTACTGCTGGAAATGTGTCGTTTACTGTTACGACCACAAGCATACCGAACGGAAGCCATCTCGTTACTGTCTCAAGCTTGCCGGGAGGCATAACAGCTCCGAGCAATGTGTCGATCAATGATAATGTAGGGACGCTGATGCTATCAGGAGATGCGACGACGACTCACGGTATAAGCAGTCTAACATTTACTTTTTCAGGCATAGACATAACCTCAGAAGCGTTTACCCTGACGATTGGAGAAGCACTATCAACACCCCCTGCAGCGCCTGGCAATTTCACGGCAACAGCCGGAGATGCCCAAGTAGTTCTGACCTGGACGACCCCGAGCAACGGTGGCAGCGCGATTACTGGATACGAGCTGTCATACGGCATGTCCGATGATTATGTTGCAAGCTGGACAAGCATGGATGGCTCAAGCGCAGGTACTACAACCTACACAGTAACAGGCCTTACTAACGAAACTGAATACACATTTGAAATCCGCGCAGTCAACTTTATAGGAAGCAGCGACAGCTCAGGCATCACAACCGCGACTCCGACGTCGGCTGCGCCTCCCCCTCCTGTTATTACAATAGACGAGCAGCCTGCGGCAACCACTACTGTCACTGCGAGCAGCATTTCAGGAAGCCTCAGTGTAACTGCCAGCGTTGAGCCTTCAGGCGCGCTGCTCAGCTACCAGTGGTTTATTAACGATGATCCCTCAAACACTGACGGCAATGCACTCCCAACCAATGCAACCAGCGCTACGTTCCAGATACCGCAGGTGCTTGAAGCGGGCACATATTACTTCTATGTGATTGTGAGCGCTCCCGGAGCGGTGTCCGTTACATCCGATGTCGCGACGGTAATAGTAAATGAAGCTCCGCAATTTATCAATGACCTTGGACCGCAGACGGTCAATATCGCTGCGCCTGCGACAGGGGCTACTCCGCAAGCGACAGTTACCGGGCTTGGCTATGAAGGTGTGATCTCCTGGGAAGGCAGCCCGGCTACGTTCCTGGCAGGCAGAGCCTACACCGCGACGGTCACGCTGACCTCATTGGAATACTACCAGTGGCCATCCGATGCACCAACCATTACAGTTACGGGCAGCACGTCAGTAGTCGACGTAACGGTAGAAGGCACAGGAAGCGGCAACATACTGACCTTCACAGTGACCTTTGCGAGGACGGCCGACAGTTTCGGTATAACCGTTTCCCCAATGGACCGAACATTCCCAACCGGGCTTGTGGGCTACAATAACGTGGCGCCGCAGGTGTTCACAATAACAAACACGGGCACAGGCACAATAACCGGCCTGACAGCGGGACTTGGAAGTGGTTCTGCGTTCGAGATAACAACATCGCTATCACCAACGACAATCGGTCCTTCAGGCACAGCTACGATCAGCATCCGCCCGAGAAACGGCCTGCCGGCTGGGCGTTACTCCGGCACTCTCCTTATCACCGGGAACAACGGCGTCGCCGCGAGTGTAGCGCTGAGCTTTGAAGTAAGCAACGTCCCGGCATCAATCAGGCCGGGAGGAAACGGCGGAGTCCACACATTCGATGAAGCGCCGGTTGGCTATGCGAGCCGGTCGCCGCAAGCATTCACCATTGATAACATCGGCGCCAATGTATTGACCGGACTGACAGCATCGATCAACAACAGCAACTTCGTAATATCTACGGGCTTGTCAGGAAATACCGTTGCCCCCGGCGAGTCGGTGGCTATTAGCGTCAGACCCAGGGACGGGCTCCTGTCGGGAACTCACACCGCAACGCTGACGATTGTTAGCGGCGAAATAACACTGACGGTTACGCTGAGCTTTAAGGTATACGCTGAAGCGCCGGGAGGCGTACGATATGGCGATTTGAATGGAGACGGCATGGTCGACAACCGCGACCTTATCCTTATGCTACAATACCGCGCCGGACTAATACCGCTAAACGCTACTATCCTGGCGGCTCTTGATTTTAATGGCAATGGGGCTATAGACCCCGCCGAGTTCGAACTGTTCATGCGGTACTTCGCCCAGCCGGGCGTAGTACTTGGGCCGCAAGGCTAAGAAGGAGGATACGATAATGAAAAAGATAATATCTGTTTTAGCAGTTTTCCTCTTGATGATTATGGTTTCGGTCCCGGCGCTTGCAAACACCGTTCTGACGTTCACCGTCGACTCTAATATAACCGCCGCAAAGGGCGGCGAGGTCAGGGTTCCGATAAGGGTCAGCGGTAATCCGGGGTTTGCCGCCGTTGGCCTGGAGCTCAGGTATGACCCGCGAGTACTCCAATTCTTGCGCTACGAGAGCAACGCAATTACGCATAACCAAGGCGATCCGAACAGCTCCCCGGCAGGCACGTTGTGGATCCATATGTTCAGTAACGTACACGGCGCCGGCCCTCTGAACTGGGATGATAATGGGGTACTTATCGTAGCTGTCTTCAGGGTGGATGCTAACGCGCTGGATGGCCCCAGCGGTATAGGCCTTGCGTTTACCGGCTCTCCTGACGGCACGCCCGCAAACGCGGACGCCCAACTGATAACCAATGCTGTAACATATGCCGGGAGCGTCATAGTCTCCGGTACTGCTACCGGCGGCGGTGGCGGCGGTGGCGGCGGCGACGGTGGCTGGGACGGCGGTGGCTGGGACGGCGGCGGAGGCGGCGGTGGCGGCAATGTTGGCACCCCCGCACAGCCCGGATACGACTATAGCGGCGGCAACATATGGACTATTGACTCATGGGCAAATCTTGTGCAGGTAATCCAAATGGACTTTTCGCGGTTCCGTAGCGTGCACGTAAACAACACCACCCTTACGCCGGACGTTGAATTTAATGCGAGAAGCGGCTCCACGGTCATCACTATTTTCGCAAGCTATCTAAACACCCTCCCCCTAGGGCAACACACACTAGAGGTGCGTTTTTCAGAGGGTGTGAACGTCAGGTCGCAGTTCACGATTGTGGAGCCTATGGTGTCCCAACCGCCTCAGCCACCTGAGCAGCCTGGTCCCGACGAACCTGACGGGGGCTTCATAGGCAACCCGTACGACCCGGATGCCCCCCCCGAGGTAGGTAGCGCAGGCGGTGGCGGCGGCTCTGGAGGCGGCGGCGGACAAGGCTTTGGCGTTGTGCCAAAAACCGGCGTGCCGAGTATCATAGGTGCGGTCATCGCACTTGGCGCCTCGTTCCTGGCGCTTGTCGCGCTCTGTACCCACGTGTTCCGCAGAGTGTCTACACTGTTAAAGAGCCCGGGGTCTAGGGCTTAGGCCAGGGTGCCAATGGACGGGGTTTTCGCGGCATGAAATAACATGCTACGTTTTATGCTGGAAGAGGGCTAACTAAGGCAATGGCAAAACGGAACGTAAAGACAGGGGCAGAAGCGCCTGATATAACAGAAGAACAGACTGACAGCAGGCCAAGAAGCCTGCTGTCAGCCATACGCAAGGTGATTTTGTACATAGTTGGTATCATTGTCGCCGGTGTGCTGACCGTCATATTAGCCATCTTCGTATTCTCGTATATACATGACGTCAGGACTTCCAGGATCGAGTACGAGTTTTTGCTTGAATACGCTGTCGCGCTGGAAGCCGATTTAGAACACTCGTCGTTCCTGAGCGAGCTGGACAGGGAGATGCTCCGAATAAACCCCGACTATGTGTGCTGGATCAGGATAGATGGGACGAATGTCGATTATCCCGTGGTTCAGACTAACGACGACGAGTTTTACCTGCATCATAACGCTTACGGATTCCGGCAGCAGTCCGGCGCGATTTTTACCGACCACAGGAATCACAGGAACGTGGATAATAATTTGAACACGATTATATACGGGCATAACATGGCAAACGGCACGAAGTTCAGCTCGCTCATGAATTTCAGCAAGAATCAGCATACGTTCGAGAACGGTATAATAGAGCTTACGACGCCCGACG
>Ga0123356_10008520_pt1 | contig 10188 bp, 11 predicted proteins | sample TergutEmb28metaG_2_FD_92546 | JGI IMG/M metagenome (GOLD analysis project Ga0123356, IMG submission 92546) | Embiratermes neotenicus P3 segment gut microbial communities from Petit-Saut dam, French Guiana - Emb289 P3 | ecosystem: Host-associated > Arthropoda: Insects > Digestive system > Gut ... | reverse complement strand
GGCGGGCACATAGATGGCCTGCACCGAGGTAATGGAACCACGGTCCGTCGAGGTGATGCGCTCCTGAAAGCTGCCGATTTCGGTGGCCAGGGTGGGCTGGTAACCCACGGCGCTAGGCACCCGGCCCAACAAGGCGGACACCTCGGATCCGGCCTGCACAAAACGGAACATGTTATCGATAAAGAGCAACACATCCTGCCGCTCTACATCGCGGAAATACTCGGCAATGGTAAGGCCTGCCAGGCCCACGCGCATCCTGGCGCCGGGTGGTTCGTTCATTTGCCCAAACACCAGGGCCGTTTTGCTGATAACGCCGGAGCGGGTCATATCCTGATACAGGTCGTTGCCTTCCCGGGTACGCTCCCCCACGCCCGAGAACACCGAATACCCGCCGTGCTCCTGGGCGATGTTGCGGATCAGCTCCATGATCAGCACGGTTTTGCCCACGCCCGCGCCACCAAACAGCCCGATTTTTCCGCCCTTTGAATAGGGGCAGAGCAGGTCGATGGCCTTGATGCCGGTTTCCAGCAACTCGGTGGTGGCCGCCTGATCGGAAACGCCCGGAACATCCCGGTGGATGGGCCAACGCTCCCGGGCTTTGGGCTGGGGTTTGTTGTCGATGGCCTCGCCTAACACGTTTAGGATACGGCCCAGGGTTTCCACACCCACGGGCACGGAGATGGGCGCACCGGTGTCCACCGCCTCCATGCCCCGCACCAAACCTTCGGTGGGATGCATGGCGATGCAACGCACGGCATTGTCCCCCACGTGCTGCATCACTTCCAGCACTACGACTTGGTCGCCATGCCGTATTTCGATTGCGTTGTACAGCGCGGGCAGGTCGTTTTCAAACCGGATATCCAATACCGCGCCGATAATCTGCAATACCTTGCCCGTATTTTTGCCAGCCAAATGCGCTCTCTCCTCTTCTTAACTGCATAATCTCGGGGAGGAATCCCTCCACCGCTACGGCGGTCCCCCTCCCTTTAACAAGGGAGGTAGGGGCTAGGAACGAAAACTTTGCATACATCCCCTTGCCCCCCTTGCCAAAGGGGGGAGGGCCGCGGCAGCGGCGGGGGGATTCCGAACCCAGCGCAAGCTATTTCATAATGCTTGCGCTGCTTACGATCTCACTGATCTCTTGGGTAATCACGCTCTGCCGCCTGCGGTTGTAGGAACGGGTGAGTTTGCCGATGATCTCAGACGCATTGTTTACGGCCGCTTCCATGCTCATCATCCGGGCCGCCTGCTCACAGGCCGACGATTCGATCAGCGCCGCGTACACAAAAGCGTTTAAAAACACCGGCATGGCGTGATCCAAAAAAGAATGCATATCCGGATCGTAGGCCATATTCGTTGATTTGGCCGCCGCCTCCGGGTCAACGTCAACGCTCATGGGAAAAACCTTGCTGACTTGGGGCGAGTGGCTCAGCGCTGATTCGAACTTCGTATACGCCATGTATACTTCGTCTGCCTCGCCGGAGGTATACAGCCCCGCCACATAATCCGCCACGCGTATGGCGTCAACGTAGAGCACGGTTTCCGATACATCGGGAAAGGCACGCAGGATGTACTTGCCCCTTGCCGTAAAGTAATCATACCCCTTGGAGCCAACGGCAATGATCCGCTCGTGCTCAATCTTGTTTTCCCTGATGTGGGCGCGTAGCTTTTCGATCAGGTTTGCGTTGTGGCTGCCGCACAGGCCCCGGTCGCTGGTGATGATCAAATAAACGGTGTGTTTTACGGCACGCGGCGCAAAAAACACGTTCTCGGCCAGCTCACCGGCATCATCAAATGCGGCCAGCATGTTCTTTGCCTCTTGGGCAAATAACCTGGCGGCATCCAATCGCGCTTTTACCTTTTGCAGCTTGGCGGCGGCCACCATGTCCATGGCTTTCATGATCTTTTTGGTGGTATCCACGCTGTTTATCCTGCGTTTGATCGCTTTTAATGACGGCATGGCGTATCACCCTCAATCATAAACATGCTTCTTTTTAAACTCACGGATCACAGCCTGTATCCTTTGTTCCAACTCATCGGATATCTCTTGTTTATCCCGAATCTCGCGGATGATATCACTGTGGTATTTATCCGCAAAGGCAAGGAAATCCCTTTCGAAATCCCGTATGCGTTTTGCGTTGACGTCGGCAATGCCTCCGCTGGTACAGGCGTACAGCAACAATACCTGCTTTTCCACGGGCATAGGCTGATACTGGGGCTGCTTAAGGATCTCCACAATCCGCTCGCCCTGGCGCAGGCGCTCCAGGGTATCCTTGCTTAAGTCCGAACCAAACTGGGTAAAAGCGGCCAGCTCCCTGTATTGGGCCAGCTCGATGCGCAAGGGGCCGGCGATCTTTTTCATGGCCTTAATTTGCGCCGCGCCGCCCACGCGGGATACGGAGAAGCCCGGGTTGATGGCGGGCCGGATGCCGTCGTTAAACAGTTCGGCTTCCAAATAGATCTGCCCGTCTGTAATAGAAATTACATTGGTAGAAATGTAAGCCGATATGTCGCCTTCTAGCGTCTCAATGATGGGCAGGGCGGTAAGGGAGCCCCCGCCGTACTCCGGGCTCATACAGGCCGCCCGCTCCAGCAGCCGCGAGTGCAGATAAAATACATCGCCCGGATAGGCCTCCCGGCCCGGCGGCCTGCGCAACAGCAAACTCAGCGCCCGATAGGCAACGGCATGCTTGGAAAGATCGTCGTATACGATCAGCACGTCCTTGCCCGCCTCCATCCATTCCTCGCCCATGGCGCAACCGGCATAGGGTGCAATGTACTGCAAAGGCGCGGAATCGCTGGCGGTAGCAGAAACGATGGTGGTGTATTCCATGGCCCCCATCTCGGTAAGGGTGCGGATGATCCGCGCCACCGTAGACGCCTTTTGTCCGATGGCCACATAAATGCAAAGAACGTCTTTGCCCTTTTGGTTGATGATGGTATCGATGCAAATGGCGGTTTTGCCGGTTTGCCGGTCGCCGATGATCAACTCACGCTGGCCGCGGCCAATGGGCACCAGGGCGTCGACGGCCTTGATGCCGGTTTGCAGCGGCACGCTCACCTCTTGGCGGGTGATAACGCCCGGTGCGATGCGTTCGATTTTGCGTGTGGACGTATAGGCGATGGCGCCTTTTTTGTCCAGGGGCTGGCCCAGGGCGTTCACCACCCGGCCCAACAGCGCGTCGCCCACCGGCACCTCGGCCACACGGCCCGTGGATTGCACCAGATCCCCTTCTTTCACCTGGGAATCCGGCCCCATAAGCACGGCGCCAATGGTATCTTGATCCAGATTCAGGGCGATGGCCTGCAAGCCGTTGGACAGCTCCAACAACTCGCCGCTCATTGCGTTGTTGAGCCCATGAACGCGCATAATGCCATCCCCGACTTGAATCACGGTACCGGTTTCGGTAACGCTCAGCTTGGAGGAATACGCCTTGATTTGTTTTTTGATCTCAGAGCTGATTTTGTCGGGTCTGATGGTCATACTGCGCCTCCCCTTTTGATGGTATCACGTAAGTCGTTGAGTTGCTTCTTTACGGTACGGTCTATCACCAGGCCGGCTACATAGATGCAGAACCCGCCGATCAAAGACGGATCCACTTCGGCTGAAAGCTCCACCTGCCTGCCCAGCTTTTGATAGAGCATTTCCTCCAGGGCGGCGGTCTGCTCTTCTTTTAATGCCACGGCAGAAACCACGTGGGCCACTATCTTTTCGTCTTCGCGGCGGCCCCTGGTTACAAACTCGGCAAGGGCGGGCACAATCTGCTTTTCCTGGCGCTCAGACACCAGCATGTGCAAAAAGCCGATCATATCCTCGGGGGTATCCGCGGGCAAAACCTCGCGCAGAAACCCGCGCTTTTCCGCGCCGGACATCCGGGGATGCTCTATCGTACTGCGTCCCTTTTTGGTTTGCAGCACATCCCGTATGGCAACGGCTTGGGCAAGCCACTGGTCCAGCGCGTCATGGTCATTGGCCAGCTCAAAAAGCACGTCTGCATAATTGGCGGTTACTCCTGCCATGCCGCGCCCTCCAGTTCCGCCAATGTTTCGGCAAACAGCCTATCCTGGGTAGCCGCGTCCATGGCCTGGGTTACGTATTTTTCAGCCATCATGGAGGCCACCTCAATGATTTGCCGCCGAATTTCTTCTTGGGCACGCTCACGCTCGGCCTGTATGTCGGTCAAGGCGCGCGCTCGGGTGTCGGCGGCGTCGCTTTGCGCGTCGGCCAGCATTTGCTTGCCCTTCTCGGCGGCGGCACGATGGGCCGCTTCCAAAATCTCAAGCCGCTCCTGCTCCACATTGTCCAGCTGCTGCTCATACTGGAGTTTGAGCTCGTCGGCCTTGGCCATTTCACCCTCGGCACGCCCCAGCTGGGCGTTGATCCGCTCGGTGCGGTTGCGCAAAAACTTGCGCACGGGCTTGTACAATACATACGACAACACGGCAGAAAGGAGAGCCGCGTTAAACAACTGAATCCCGATGCTAATAAGCGCTTGCTGATCCAGGCCAAATACGCGCCCGTCCGGTATGGCCGCCAGCAAGAATGCCGTCCCAACGTTCAAAAAAAGCCCTCCTCGTTGATTAGTGTCCGCAATATCCGCCCATTACCGAACCGCGTATTGCAAATACAAGGGGATCAGCGGATTGGCGAACAACATGAGGATAGAGATCAACAAGCCGTAAATACCCGACGTTTCGGCCATCGCCAATCCAATGAACATGGTGCTTTGAATGGAACCCGATACTTCGGGCTGCCGCGCGATGGCTTGGATGGCCGTGGAGGCGACGTTTCCTTGCCCGATGGCGGTGTTTACGCCGTTAAGCAAGGCGATAGCGGCCGCTAGCTGAGAGAATGCGATGATGATAGCCAATGGATCCATGATTATACCTCCATCAATAGATTTCTATTTCATGCCTGGGCGCGTTACGGCGCTCCGGCAGAGGAAGCCGAGGAAATAAAGGTTAGGCTCAGCACACAGAAGATGTAGGTTTGCAGCACCCCGGAAAACAGATCAAAATAGAAGTGCAGCGCGGCTGGCAGGGCAAACCGCAAATAGATGGGGATCAGCCCATAGATCAGCGACATAAAGATCACACCCGCCAGTGCGTTTCCAAACAAACGGAAACTAAGCGAAATGGGGCGCGCCAACTCCCCAATAAAATTCAAAGGAAAAAAGATGACGTAGGGCTCAAAAAAGCTCTTTAAATACTTTCCCTTGCGGTGGATGATACCCATCACTTGAATCATACCAAATGTAACCAGCGCCAGGGCAAAAGCAGTGGTCCAGTCGGCCGTAGGCGGCCGCAAGCCAAACAACCCGCCAAGGCTTGATATCAGCACAAATGTAAACACCATAAAGAACCAGTTGCCCAGGTACATAAACTTATCGCCCACGGTGTTGTGCACAAAATTATCAAAGGACTCAATGATCGCTTCGATGGCGTTTTGAAAGCCCGTTGGCACCTGCTTAAACGTGCGCAATTTTACACGCACAATCACGGCCAGCATGGTAAGCAACAGCATGATGATCCATGTGTTCATCATGGTTTCGGTAATCCATACCTCCACCCCGGCAATATCGAGAACCCATAGGTTTTTGATATTAAAATCCAAATCTGTTACCTCCCGCTCATGTGACGCTCTTGGGATCGTTGGGGAAACGTTTTGCAAAGAACAAGGCCACTTGTAATGTTAAAACACCGGCTGCCGCACCCCACAGGCTAATAAAAGGAACCAACGCGGCCAACACAAACACCAAACCAGTAAGCATAAGCCGCAAAAAATGCTGCAAACGGATGTATCCCCCGGCACGCACCTCATCCATGCGAACGGCGTTTTTCACGGCCCGGTCCAGCATCAGAATCTTTACGACATTCAGCGCCACGCCCAGCAGGGCTCCCAGGGCAAAGGGCAAAAAATCCATCGAACGGTAGTATATCGCGCTTGCCGCTACCAGCAACAGCCACAACGCGCCTACCACCAGCAGCATCCGCTTGGCAATATCCGACAATCCCATCCCTCTCTTACTCGCTTTTCCCCATATCAAACAGGGATTTGATCGCCGCGCCTACGCCCAGAAACGAAAATATCAGCAAAAGGGTGGGCGCCGTGCCGAAAAGCCTATCTAGAAGACTGCCTAAGATCACACCAATCAGCACACAGGAGGCCATCGTAATCGCAATTTGGGAAAAGAACGAAAGTGCCTGAAGGAGCTTTTTACGCTGCTCTTTTTTGTTATGAGACATATCGTTCATGGATGCACCCGCTTCTTCCTAGGCCAAATTCCCCTATTGTTATCTTACACTAATCGCGGGGCAAATTCAAGCCCCTCAAACCAAAAGAGTGATAAAAATTTCACTAGAAATCTCCCTTTCTTGGCTATTGTCATATAAAGGACTTATGGTACAATAAAGGCAAACAAAAAGGCGGTGTGTAAGATGGCCAGAAAAACCCATAACGAAAAGCTGCAACACACGGGCGACCTGCCAAAGGTGGCGGATATATCCGCCCAACCCGAGGCTGTACGGCGGTATGGCGGCGCCAAAATGCTGATCGCCCCGCCCATGCAGTACAACCAGATGATGGCAAATATACCCGAAGGCAAGGTTACCACGGTGGATCGCATCCGGTCGTCGCTTGCGGAGCAGGCGGGCGCGGACTTCACCTGCCCGCTGACCGCCGGGATCTTCACCAATCTTTGTGCCCGTGCCAGCGTGGAGCGGGACAGCGACAAAATCCCCTATTGGCGCACCCTAAGGGCCAAAGGGGAGCTAAACGAAAAATACCCCGACGGCATTGAAGGCCACAAGCTGTTGCTAGAGATGGAAGGCCACACAATCATACACAAGGGCAAGCGCGCCTTTGTAGACGGATATGAGGAAAACCTGGCTGATTTAGGGGGCGCGACATAAAATTCCCCAAGTCCACAGCATTTTTCTCTTGCAAAGCCACGCAGAGTGCGTTATAATCAGCATCGTCGATCAACTGGGTGTGGCGCAGCTTGGTAGCGTGCTTGAATGGGGTTCAAGAGGCCGGAGGTTCGAATCCTCTCACCCAGATCGCAAAGACCGTTGAAATTGCGCGTGATTTCAACGGTTTTTGTTTCTCTATTTGCTTGCATCCGCCCGATGCGTGGGTTATAATGTGGATAGAAGTGGGGCGTTGCCGATAGACGGTTAGCCCAGAAGTTAAGAGGAAATAACCGCTTATCTTGCTAGGGATGGGGCGGTTATTTTCTTTTTGCCTTTAGAATCGAGACTATCAGAATCGCAAAAGCGATCATCAGTGTCAGCGTTTCGTATGTGCTAAAGATGTGCCTCACCCCCTTTCGGGTGGTGTGGCTAACCGCCTACCGTAATTGGCAACGCCCCATGGGGAAACTCCCCACGGAGCCAGTCTACGGCAAGTGGAGCAGTTTGTCAAATAACGCCTGCCGATACGCATTGATAATCAGCGAAAAAGGGGAAGTCAAGAAGAGAGGCGAATCTATTTTGCTGGAGGCGCATAAAGTGGACAAACAAACCGATTATTCGTTTCTAAAAGACCTGCTGGCCCGGGGCGTGGCGGAGGGTTGTTTTCCCTCGGCCACCGCCGCCATAGGGGTGGGTAATCAGACGTTTTTTGCCTGCGCCGCCGGTGATGCCGATGTATATACGCGCTTTGACATGGCCTCCCTCACCAAAATACTGTCCCCCACCATGATCGCCCTCAAAGCCCTGGAGGAGGGCGCCCTTACGCTGGAGGATCCGCTGACGGCCTTTTTTGAAACGCCACCAGATAAAGCGGCCATCACCGTAGAGCAGTTGATGACCCACACCGGCGGTTTTACACCGGCCTTCTGGCTCTTTGACGAAACAGACGACCCGGCGGAGGCGGCGGCCTGTATCTTGCGCCATCCATTGGAAGCGCCCCCGGACGGCACGCCACGCTACAGCTGCATGGGGTACATCTTATTAGGAAAGATTCTGGAGGTTGTTTACGGCCAGCCCCTGGACCAGCTGGCCAAATCCCGTGTATTTGAGCCATTAGGCATGCACTGCACCGGCTACAAACCAACAGTCGGCAATATCGCCCCCACCGAGGTAAATGAACAGACGGGCGAGGCCCTGCAAGGCGTGGTGCACGATGAAAACGCTCGCTTCTTGGGTGGTATATCGGGCAATGCCGGTGTGTTTTCGGACATTGGGGACATGGCTCTATTTGCGTCCATGCTTGCCTCGGGGGGCGGTGGCTATCTGTCTGGGGCCACGCTGAGCCTGGCCATATCCAATCACACACCGGGATATTCTGAACGCCGGGGCCTAGGCTTCTGTTTGGGCGGGCACTTTATGGGCGGTCTATTCCCGCATGCTTCCTTCGGGCATATGGGTTTTACCGGCACTTCCCTGGTTGTGGACCCAGCCACGGGGCTTTTTGCCGTGCTGCTCACCAACCGGGTACACCCTACGCGCCGCAATGAAAGAATATTTCGCTTCCGGCAGGAGTTTCATAATGAAATTTTCACCACTTGTACCCAGAACGGAATTTGCTCTTGACATACTGCTCTAAAACTGGTATATTTTTTTGACAGGATATGCATGTCTTGAAAGAATATTTCGGTTGGTAAGGGGCGAAACAGCTTGGTCACAAACCAACTGGTTGACAACAAAAAGAAACGGAAAAAACAAAAAGGCGCGTGGATCGACCAGTTGCAGCTTTTGATACTGGCGCTCCCCACGACGCTTTGGTATCTTTTGTTTTGTTATCTGCCTATGTTTGGCATCATCATCGCCTTTAAAAACTACAGGGTTGCCCCCGGCAAGGGCTTTTTGTGGAGCCTATTGAATAACAGCCCCTGGGTGGGTTTGGATAATTTTCAATTTCTTTTTAGCGGCAACATGGATAGGACCATCCAGATGTTCCGCAACACGGTGGGTTACAACCTGATTTTTATTGTGCTGGGCGTGGTCATCCCGGTTACGCTGGCCATCATGCTCTCGCAGTTATTTTCCAAACGTTTGGCCAAAGGTTGCCAAACCGCTGTATTCCTTCCCTATTTTCTAAGCTGGGTTGTGGTGGGGTACTTTGTGTACGCGTTCCTGGCCACAAAAGAGGGGCTGGTCAACAATTTGCTAATCTCCCTTGGTTCCGATCCCGTTCGCTGGTATCAGGGGGAGGCCCTTGGGTATTGGCCCTATTTCCTTGTGTTTTTGCAACTTTGGAAATCCATAGGCTACGGCATGGTGGTGTACATGGCGGTGATCAGTGGCATTGACACCACACTCTACGAGGCTGCCGTGATCGACGGTTCATCCATATGGCAACAGGTGAAGTATATCACCCTCCCCCATTTGCGTACGATCATGAGCATCATGTTTATCATGGCGGTGGGCCGCATTTTCTACTCGGACTTTGGCTTGTTCTATCGAACAACACGAAATTCCAATTCCCTCACCTCTGTTTTTACCACCATCGACGTGTATGTGTTTAACTCGTTGTTTAACACCAACAGGCCGGTGTACGGGTATGTCTCGGCCTCCGGTTTCTTGCAATCGGCGCTGGGATGCATCATGCTGTTGCTTGCCAACAGCACGATCAAACGTTTTGATCCCGACAGTTCTATGTTTTAAACGGAAGGGGCATGGCTGTGAACAATACTTTGTCAGGCATGCGCGACAAGCGAAACAAAGACGATGCCATCAGCGATGGGATGCGGCGGTTTAACCGGATTTCCCCGGTTACCAACGGCGCGTTTTCGCTGATCTTTATCCTGCTGGCTTTTTTGTGCTTGATTCCAGTGATCTTTGTCGTCATCATTTCGTTTTCCACGGAGGCTTCCATCAACACCAAGGGCTATAGCTTTTTGCCTGCGCAGTGGGGATTGGATGCGTATACCTACCTGTGGCGGATGCGCGGCACCATCTTGCGGGCGGTATTTAACTCCATTGGCATCACGGTGGTGGGTACGATGCTGGGCCTGATGCTTACGACCACCCTAGGGTACGTGCTCTCCCGCAAAAACTTTTTCATGCGCAGGTTCTACATCTGGTTTATTTTTATTCCCATGCTGTTTAATGGCGGCCTTTTGTCCACCTATGTGGTCAACACGCAGCTATTAGGCCTAAAAGATACCTATTGGGCGCTGATTCTGCCCCTGGCCTGCTCCAGCTTCTATATCATCATTTTGCGCACATTTTTTTCCACCACTG
>Ga0123356_10008519_pt1 | contig 10189 bp, 8 predicted proteins | sample TergutEmb28metaG_2_FD_92546 | JGI IMG/M metagenome (GOLD analysis project Ga0123356, IMG submission 92546) | Embiratermes neotenicus P3 segment gut microbial communities from Petit-Saut dam, French Guiana - Emb289 P3 | ecosystem: Host-associated > Arthropoda: Insects > Digestive system > Gut ... | reverse complement strand
GAAGCTGGTCGTCGATCAGAGGACGCAGCGTGTGCTCGGTGTTCACATGCTGGGCGAGGACTCGCCCGAGATCATGCAAGGCCTCGCGGTCGCCGTCGTGATGGGCGCGACAAAGGCGGATTTCGACCGCACGATCGGTATTCATCCCACTGCGGCGGAGGAGTTCGTCACCCTGCGCACGCGGACGCGGGTCTCCGGCGTGGCAGAAGCGGCAGAATAGATTCTGTTCAGCGACGTTTGGCCGTCACGCCGCCAGTCATGACGGCGTGATGCCGCGTACTCGGGAATAAACTAACCACCGGGGCATGAAGCGATAATGACGCGCGCACTACGGACCGCGGAATGACACCAATTCGCCGTGCCGCGCTTCACTGGGCAAACAGAGTGCGGTCAGAGCCTTGGCCGCGGCCTCTGGTGTCGGCTGCGAAGCAGGATCCTCTCCGGGGAACGCATGCGCGCGCAGCCGGGTGCGCATGGTTCCGGGATCAAACAAGTTCAGCCGCAGGCGGGTCTGTCGCACCTCGTCGGCCCATGTCAACACGAGGTGTTCCATGCCGGCCTTGCTCGCTGCATAGCTGCCCCAATAAGCCTTCGGTGAGCGCGCCCGCGCGTCGGTGGCAAACACGGCGCGACCCGCCGGCGCGGTGCGCAGGGGCGGATCGCAGGTGCGGATCAGGCGATAGGCGGCGGTCAGGTTCACGCTGAGGGCGGCGGCCCAGTCCTTTGGCTCGATGTGAGGCGTTGGCGTCAACTCGCCGAGTGCGGCGGCGCAATGCACCAGAATGTCCAGCCGGCCGAAGCGCTGAAAGATGCTGGGGCCGAGCAGGTCGATCTGGTCTGGTTCCTCCAGATCAAGCGCCAGCAATGTGGCGCTGCCAGAGAATTCGCGGATCGCGTCGTCAACGTCCTCTAGGCCGCCCTGAGTACGCGCCGTGATCACCACATGCGCACCCAGCTGTGCCAGTTCGACCGCCACAGCGGCGCCGAGGCCGCGGCTCGCACCGGTGACCAGTGCGACAGAGTCACTCAGCGGACCGGTCATCGGGGATCAGGTGTTCTCCGCCAACAGGCTCAACTGACGTTCGGAATTGTCCTGCTGATCGGGTAGCGGCACCGGGTAATCGCCAGTGAAGCAGGCGTCGCAGAAATGCGGGCGTGCCATGTCTCGCTCGGACTGGCCGAGCGCACGATACAGGCCGTCGATGGAGATGAACGCGAGGCTATCGGCGCCGATCAGCGAGGCCATATCTTCGACGCTGTGGCGCGACGCCAGCAGCTGGCCGCGTTCCGGCGTGTCGATGCCATAGAAGCAGGAATGCGTGGTGGGCGGCGAGGAGATGCGCATGTGCACTTCGCGCGCTCCCGCATGGCGGACCATCTCGACGATTTTGCGACTGGTGGTGCCGCGCACGATCGAGTCGTCCACCAGCACGACACGTTTGCCCTTCAGCACCGGCGCATTGGCTGAATGCTTCAGCTTCACGCCGAGATGGCGGATGTGATCCGTCGGCTCGATGAAGGTGCGACCGACATAATGATTGCGGATGATCCCAAGCTCGAACGGGATGCCGCTCTCCAGCGCGAAGCCCATCGCCGCGGGCACGCCGGAATCCGGCACCGGCACGATCACATCGGCTGGCACGGGCGATTCGCGCGCAAGTTCCGCGCCGATGCGCTTTCGAGCCTGGTAAACGGGCGTGCCTTCGACCACCGAGTCCGGCCGGGCGAAATAGATGTATTCGAACACGCAGAAGCGTTCGCGGCTGCGGCCGAATGGCCTGATGCTGTGTACGCCCTGGTCGTTAATGACGACGATCTCGCCTGGTTCGACGTCACGGATGAAGTCGGCGCCGACGATGTCCAAGGCGCAGGTCTCTGAGGCGAGCACCCAGCCGCCAGTGCCCTCATTGCCGATGCGGCCGAGGATGAGTGGGCGTACGCCCAACGGGTCGCGCACGCCCATCAGCGCCTCATTGGACAGCGCGACCAGCGAATAGGCACCGACCACCTGCTTCAGACCGTCGATCAGCCGGTCCACTACGGTGGAATAGAGGCTGATGGCGATCAGGTGGATGAACACCTCGGAGTCCGTGGTGGACTGGAACAGGCAGCCGCGGCGGACCAGGGCACGGCGGAGGACGTGGGCGTTGGTGAGGTTGCCGTTATGCGCAACCGCGAAGCCGCCGAATTCGAAATCGGCATAGAGTGGCTGAACGTTGCGCAGGATGGTATCGCCCGTAGTGGCGTAGCGGTTGTGGCCGACGGCCACGTGGCCGGGCAGCGAGTCAATAATCTTCGAATTGCTGAAGTTGTCGCCGACCAGGCCGAGGCCGCGATGCGAATGGAAATGGTGGCCGTCGAAGCTGACGATCCCGGTTGCCTCCTGGCCGCGGTGCTGCAGGGCGTGCAGGCCGAGCGCGGTGAGAGCCGCGGCGTCGGGCACGTTCCACACCCCGAACACGCCGCATTCTTCATGCAGCTTATCGTCATCCGGAAGCACCAGCCTGGCGTCGTCCATATCTGTCTCCGTTACTCCCCCGCCGGGCGGTGGGCCGCGGCGGGACCGACGGCCGAACCGTGCGGTATCGGCTGCATCAGCGCCTGTGCCGTCGTGGCACGCCCGGACGGCGGGGTGTAGACGCGCGGCCGATAGCTGCTCGGCAGATGGTCCACCGTCCAGCGCGCACCGACGAATGCGGGCCACAGCAGACGGGCCTGCTGCACGGGTTGCGGCCATTGGTTCACCGGCAACACCATCCCTGCCCCGATATAGGCAACGATGACCAGCGCGGCACCCCGGACGAGCCCGAATACCAGCCCCAACGTCCGATCAAGGCCGCCGAGCGGCGAGTTACGAACGGCGCGGCCGACGACGCCGGCAATCGGCAGCAGGATGATCAGCGCCACGAGGAAGATGGCGACGAAACCCGCCGGATCGATCCAGGGCGAGGGGTGCATCCAGCGCGTAAGCCACGGGCGGAGCAAAGGCAGGCCCCAGACAGCGGCAGCAATCGCGCCGACCCAGCCAGCGAGGCCCAGGATCTCACGGACGAAGCCGCGCATGAAGGCAAGCGCGGCAGAGACCGCGAGCATGGCGAGCACAACGAGGTCAACCCAGGTCATGGCCGTGTCCGGAACGGGCGGCTGAGACTAGGAAGTCTTCGCCTCGTCTTGCCCGACGGCGTGCGCGGCCGCAGACGCGATCGGCCTACCCCCTCGTTGCCCTTGCAGCGAATGGGATGGGGTGCGCTCTGCGCGTCTTGCCGCAGGTGCGTCATGCAACCGCCGTTGATGGAACTGCGCGCCTTATCGTCTCCTCCGCTGCCGTCGCCAACCCACGTTCACGTATTCCGGACCCAATCTCCTGCGAATCCTGCAACCAGATCTGCGATGTGTCCGATTTCCTCGAGCCGCAGCCCACCGGGCGCGGGCATCGCGCGGTTGCCGCGCGCCACCCGCCGCGGCAGTGCCGCCGAGTCGAAGCCGAGCTTCGTGGCCTCCTTAAGCCGTGCTTCCGCCTGCGCCACCTGGCGGACTTCGCCCGACAGACCGACCTCGCCGAAATATACCGTCCCGGCACTCGTCGGCTGATTGGACGCCGCGGACGCCAGCGCCGCGGCCACCGCGAGGTCCGCCGCTGGTTCGTTCACCCGCAGACCGCCGGCGACGTTCAGATAAACATCGGTCGCGTTCAACCTGAGCCCCGCACGGGTTTCCAGTACCGCAAGCAGCATGGCCAGCCGGCCGGAGTCCCAGCCGATCGCGGACCGACGCGGCGAGCCGCCGGGATTTGGCGCCAGGAGTGCTTGGATTTCCACCAGCACCGGGCGGGTACCCTCGAGGCCGGCGAAGACCGCGCTGCCGGCAATATTGCCGCGCCGCTCGGCAAGGAAGAGAGCGGAGGGGTTCGCCACTTCCGCCAGGCCGTGCCCGGTCATCTCGAACACGCCGATTTCATCGGTCGCGCCGAAGCGGTTCTTCACCGCGCGCAGGATGCGAAACTGGTGGCCGCGGTCGCCTTCGAAATAAAGCACTGCGTCAACCATGTGCTCCAGAACGCGCGGGCCGGCGATCGCACCGTCCTTGGTCACGTGGCCGACCAGAGCCAGCGCGAAGCTGCCGGCCTTCGCCAGGCGGATTAGTTCGAAGCTGCAGGCGCGCACCTGGCCAACGGTACCGGGCGCGCTGTCGATCGCATCCAGCCACATGGTCTGGATCGAATCGATCACCACCAGCGCGGCGTCGCGTGTCGCCTCCAGGCTCGCCGCGATGTCGCGCACGTTGACCGTGGCGGCGAGCTCCACCGGCGCGTCGGCCAGCCCAAGGCGGCGTCCGCGCAGGCGCACCTGGTCGATCGATTCCTCTCCCGAGACATAAAGGACGCGCCGGCCGGCGCCGGCGATACGGGCGGCGGCCTGCAGGAGCAGGGTGGATTTGCCGATACCCGGATCGCCGCCGACCAGGACCGCCGAGGCGGGCACCAGACCGCCGCCCAGCACGCGGTCCAATTCGGCGATGCCGGTGGTGGCACGGGGCGGTGGAGCGGCAGATCCGGAAAGACCGACAAATGCGACACTGCGGCCTCCCGCCACCTTACCGGCAGGGCCGGGGCGGGCGACGATGGGTTCCTCGACGATGGTGTTCCACTCGCCGCAGGTCTCGCAGCGACCAGCCCATTTCGGGGCAATCGCGCCGCAGGATTGGCAGACGAATCGGGCGACGGGCTTCGGCATGACGTGGCGGGATCACCAACAGCGACAGCGGAGAAGCTTACGATAGGCGGCACGAGTCGCCGCATGACGTCCGAAGCGCCCGTCGCTCGGCCGGGCCAGGGAGGTCTGACCGACAGGGCGTTGCACGCCTGCGCGCGCCGCGCAGCCTGAGCAGTAGAGGCCAGAGCACCCACGGGTGCAGGTGCTAGCGCGCCAGCTCGGCCAACAATGCATCCAACCGGAGCCGCCCTTCCATGGTGGCGGCGAGGCGGCCGTCGCGCCAGACCAGGTAGTCTTCCTCGAGCGCCGTCTGCAACGTGTCGCCGTTCACTGCCTCCGCCAGTGCGATGCCAGTCCGTTGGGCGAACCGCGCCGGGTCAATCCCCTCCCCCAGCCGCAGTCCCATCAGCAGCATCTCACGCGCGCGCTGGTCTGGCGTCAGTGCCGATTCCTCGACGGTGCCATGTCCGTCGCGCTCTACGCGTTGGGCCCACGGTTCCGGCGCACGATGGCGGCGCGTTGCGATCAACGCGTCGTCCAGGTAAAGCCGCCCATGCGCGCCCGGGCCAATCCCTGCGTAATCGGTATAGCGCCAGTACGCCAGATTGTGCCGGCTTTCCCCGCCCGACACGGCGTAGTTCGACACTTCGTAGGGCCGCAGCCCGAACTTCGCTGCTTCCTCACTGCTCGCTGCATACAGCGCCGCCGCCGCATCGCCATCCGGCAAAACGATTTCGCCCCGCGCGTGTCGCGTGGCGAACGCGGTGCCGGGCTCAATCGTCAGCTGGTAGAGCGACAGATGATCCGCCGCCAATGTCAATGCGTCGCGCAGCTCGGCCCGCCAGGCCGCCTCGTCCTGCCCGGGCCGGGCATAGATCAGATCGAACGACACGCGTGGAAACGTAGCCCGCGCGATGGCCAGCGCGGCCCGAGCATGGGCAGCCGAATGCTGGCGTCCAAGCAAACGCAACACGGCATCATCCAGCGCCTGCACGCCGAGCGAGGCGCGGTTCACCCCAGCCGCGCGGAACATCGCCAGCCGCTCGGCCTCGACGCTGGTGGGGTTCGCCTCGAGCGTGATCTCAATCTCTGGCGCGGCATCGAACAACCGGTGCGCATCCTCGATCAACGCCGCGGCGGTTTCCGGGTCCATGAGGCTCGGCGTGCCGCCGCCAAAAAAGATCGAGGTCAGCGGCCGGCGCCCCAGCCGCGCCGCTTCCCACGCCAGCTCGGCACGCAGCGCGGCCCGGAATCGCGCTTGCGGAATACGCTCCCGCACGTGCGAGTTGAAGTCGCAGTACGGGCACTTGGCCAGGCAGAACGGCCAGTGGATATAGAGCGCGAGCGGTTCCATACGCGGGGGCATATAAGCAATGTCGGAGTCAAACGCAGGGTCGGTGCAGCGAGTGCGTAGGGCGCTGCTTGCGGCGGGACACCCCGACACCATCGTCGCCTTCCCTGCCGGCACCCGCACCGCGGCGGATGCCGCTTCGGCCGTCGGCTGCGAAGTCGCGCAGATCGCCAAGTCGATTGTGTTCCGCGCTGACGAGCGTGCAGCCCTGGTCATCACGTCCGGTGCCAACCGCGTTGATGCTGCGCTGGCTGGCACGGCGCTGGGCGTGAAGCTCGTGCGCGCCGATGCCGGTTGGGTGCGCAACACCACCGGCTTCGCGATCGGTGGCGTCGCGCCGGTTGGCCATCTGGCGCCGCCGCTGATCCTGCTGGATGAAGACCTGCTGGCGCTGGATCCAATCTGGGCGGCGGCCGGGTCGCCCAGCCATGTGTTCCGCACCACGGCGGCCGAGTTGCTGCGGATCACCGGTGCAAAGTCTGCGGCAGTCCGGAGCAGGTGAGTTGGGCCGGGGCCTACAGCTGCTTTAGCGATCACACTTCCACACGCCGTGCACCACACCACAAGGTACCTACGAAACCATAGATATCGCTTCCGCGATGTCCTCAATGATGGCAAAGCCAGCGACGGGTAATGCGCGCGACATGAACGAACCGCTGACCGTTTGTACTCCCGCAGCGGCTGGATTGCGGACCTGCACAGGGCGATCAACGATACCCATCAGTGCCCCACGTTCCCGCAATTCCTCGTCTCGTGCGTGCGCGTCTGCACGGATCTCCGTGGCGGTACGTTCGCATCACGCACGCTCACCATGTCCGATTGTCACGAAGTTCGGCGTGGCCTTCCCCCGGCTCAGTGGTTCGACGGGCGTTCCTGTAAGCCACGCGCTACCTCTTCGGTAGGCGCCACTATGCACGAACCAGCGCGCCCGCCGATGAACCCGGTAGGATGAATTAGGTTGCGCCAGACAGTGCACCAGACAGGCCTTTACACCCTCAGCCGCGCCGCCAACAGTCGGGTGATTGATGGGAGATAGAGGGCACATGCCGGCAACACAACTGCGACCGATCGGGACGATCGGATTTATCGGCCTTGGGGTGATGGGTGAGCCGATGTGCGGTCATCTGGCCCGCCGCTCGGGCCGCTCGGTGCTGGCGCATGATCTACGACGCGAGCCGCTCGGCCGGCTGGCGGCACTCGGGGTAACCGCGGCGACACCAGATGAAATGGCGCGACGCTGCGACCTGGTGCTGATGTCGCTGCCGGACGGCAAAGCCGTCCAGTCGGTGATCGCGGCACTCGAGCCCGGGCTATCCGCCGGGCAGTGCGTGGTTGATACCAGCACCTCACCGCTAGCCCTGACGCGTGAAATCGGTACACGGCTGGACGCGCGCGGCATTGGCTATGCCGATGCGCCGGTAGCGCGCACACGCGAGGCGGCGGCGCGCGGCGATCTTTCGATCACTGTCGGCGCTTCGGATGCGGTGTTCGCCCATATCCGTCCGGTTCTGGAGACGATGGGCAGCGACGTGACGCATTGCGGTCCGGTCGGCTGCGGCGAGGTGGTAAAGATCCTCAACAACATGCTGGTTTTCCAGAACACCGCGGCGATCGCAGAGGCAATCGCTCTCGGCCGCCGCAACGGTGTGCCGCCGGATGTGTTGCTGCCGGCGATTGCACTCGGGTCAGGGGATTCGTTTGTGTTACGCAATCATGGCATGAAGTCCATGCTGCCGCGTGTGTTTCCGGAGCGGGCGTTTTCCGTGCGCTATGCACTGAAGGATTTGTCGTATGCGCTGGCGATGGCCGACGATGCGGGCGTCGCTGTGCCCGGTGCGCGGCTGACCATGCAACGACTGAAAGATGCCGAGACCGCCGGGCACGGCGAGGTGTACCATCCGGTCATCGTGCAAGTGATCGATCCGATATGAGCACCTTTCCGGATACTGGCACGTGGCGCGCGGCGTGCGCCGGCGATGCCGTGCTGGCGGCATGGGCTGGGCCATGGTCGGTTTGCTTTGCCGTGCAGAGCGATTCAACACTGACGGCGTTTGCCGTTGTAGATGGGTTAGTGCAGCCGGGCGACGGCGCGCCGACATTTACCGTGCGTGCGCCGTCGCTCGTATGGGCGAAGTTCCTGCAACGCACACCGCCGCGGCACCACCACGGATTATTCGCCATGATGTACCGTGTGCCGGAGTTCGGCATCGACGGTGACACGTTGACCTACATGCAGCATGTGCACGTGGTGCGGCGCGTCTTGGAGATCGGCAAATGGCTGGCACTGGGCAAGGCCTTGCCGGTGCCGGAATCGTTGCAACCGCGGACGGGTGCTGTGCCGGTGCCGGTAGCGACCGGTCGGTACGTACCGGTCGTGGCGAACGGTGTGTCGTATCCGGTGTATTACGAGACAGCCGGCCGCGGGCGCGACCTGCTGTGTCTTCACACCGCCGGGGCGGATGCGCGGCAGTTTCATGGCCTGATGGCGGACGAACGCATTACATCGGGGCATCGGACGGTGGCGTTCGATCTACCCTGGCACGGTCGCTCGCAGCCACCGGACGGCGGCATTGCCGGCTCGTGGCGGCTCAACACGGATCTCTATGTCGAGCTGATCATGGGTTTTGTTGCGGCCGCAAAGCTAGAGCAGCCGATCGTGCTGGGCGCGTCAATGTCCGGCGAGATCTGTCTGGAACTCGCGCTGCGCCACCCCGAGAGTTTCCGCGCCATCATCGCCTGTGAGGCAAGCGAGAAAATCGATCGCCGTCAGACCCACTGGGCCGCGCACCCGCAGGTCAACCAGGCGTTTTTCGTGCCCGAGTGGATTCGCGCGCTTGCCGCGCCACAAAGCCCTGCCGAACACGTAGACCGCATCGCCTGGCATTATGCGCAAGGCGGCCCGGCGGTGTTTTTCGGCGACATCGCCTTCTATTCCGGCGACTGGGACATGCGCGACCGTGTTCACCACATCGACACCAACCGCGTGCCGTTGTTTATGCTAACAGGGGAATACGATTATTCCTGTACCGTGGAGCATTCGCAGGCGACGGCCGCAAAGATTCCCGGTGCACGCTTTCAGGCGATGGCGGGCATCGGACATTTTCCGTTTGCGGAGAACCCAAAGCTCTTTGCTGAGTATCTGCTCGCGATATTGCAATAATCTCTGCGCCAATGCGGGAGATGTCGCGTGAGCTCGTGGGGGGCAGAATCCGAACAACTCACTGCCGAGTTTCCCTATATACTCGTCCTATCTCGGACGAGCATGAGGCCATCAACCAAATGGGAGTTGGTTCATAATTTTCACTCGTGTTGTGTTAAACAGGCCCAGTATTGATCTTCTTCGTCCTTGCGGCTCCGTCGCGATAACTGCGAGCGCCAGCGGCCTGCGGGCGCGGATGTCAGCCGCGCTGCACCATCGTTTTGTCGCCTCGCAGCACCTCGAACTCAGTCTCCTCGCCCTGCCGCCAGAACCTGATGTCGAAATGCCGCCTGCCCAGCCGCAGATCCGACAGCGTGACATCCGGCAGCCAGCGCGGCAGCGCCGGATCGACGTAAAGTACATTGCGTGGGGCATCCGGCTGAATACCCAGAATCGCCTGCAGCAGCGCGAACGCCGACCCCGCAGCCCAGGCTTGTGGCACGTTCGCGCCCAAATATTGCACCGGAAATGCCATTTCCGACCGCGCGATCCCGGCATACAGCTCGGGCAGCTGGTTCAGCATGAAATGGCTCGCCGCTTCGGAAATCCCACGCGCGATCTGCCCGACCTCATCAGTGAACCCGTACCGTTTGAAACCCAATGCGATCAGGCTGTTGTCATGCGGCCACACCGAGCCGTTCTGATAGGAATGCGGATTATACGCCGGATGCCGTGACGACAGCGTACGAATGCCCCATCCTGTGTTCATGTCTGGCGCCATCAGGCGCGCCACCACGCGCGCGGCACGTTCCGTCGGCACGATGCCGGACCACAGAAGATGTCCGGGATTCGACGCGACCGTCAGCACCTTCCGCTTCTGCCCATCCAGCATGTAAGCGTAGAATCCCGTAGCTTCATCCCAGAACGCCTCGTCGAAACGACGATACAGCGTCGCAGCCTTTGCACGCAGTTCAGCAGAGCGGTCCG